>Ga0208078_1000004_pt1 | contig 351145 bp, 332 predicted proteins | sample NGESurdeep072012_3_FD_184468 | JGI IMG/M metagenome (GOLD analysis project Ga0208078, IMG submission 184468) | Arctic peat soil microbial communities from Barrow, Alaska - NGEE Surface sample 53-2 deep-072012 (SPAdes) | ecosystem: Environmental > Terrestrial > Soil > Wetlands > Peat ...
ACCGCACTCGACGGCTTGACGCCGGCAGAGTTCATCGAGCATTATCGCACTAGCTTAAACTCACGGTCAGCCGCGGCCTGAGATCTGGGGCAACGTCACAGGCGAGAGCGAGGAGCTTCGGAAAGTTCGCGCACGAGAGCATCGGTCTCGACGACAAGCAGAGATTCCTGCGCTGAGAACCGAGACTGGAACGAGAACGAGTGTCGTCATCCACTGCGCTTTCGCTCACTTACGATCTCCTACGTATCCAGACTCGAGGAAAGGCACGATAACCTCCGTTGTGCAGAGCAGCGGCGGCCAACCGACAGCGCTTAAATGGGGGACTCAGGAAACGGCCTACGCTACAAACCCGCCGTTTTGAATAAAGTCGCCTATCGAGAGACCTGACTACCGATGAATGATGTGAACCGAGGAGAGTACGATGGAGAGCAACTTCGATAAGTATGTGATGAGCCAAACTATGGGAAAGCTCTCTGTCATATCGATTCATCTTTGGCTTGAGCACTTGCTCGCGATGTCGCTTCGTCGTGTCATCCCCAATGCTGAGCCGCTGTTTCGGGATCGCGGTGTTTCTTTCTCACTGCTTGTTTCGCTGTGTGAAGCTCATAAAATCGTCGCCGGTCCGCTCGCTGAGGTCCTTCGCAAGGTCAACTCCCTGCGAAATAGGTGTGCGCATCAATTGACCTTTAACCCCAGAGAGCCAGATTGGGCCGCTCTTCGCGCCGCGATCGACAAGGTCGTCGGCCCTGCCGCTGAACCGGATGAAGGTGTCGACGCTCTCCGGCGCCTTGCCGACTTCGTTGAGGCGAGAGCAATCGCAATCGGCGCGCTGGACCAGAACGTGGCCGCGCCGACAGTCGGCGCCTTTAACGGCGGCGCAGGGGAATAGGGCTCGCTCTAACGATTACGCACTTCCCGACCACCGGATTCGTCGGGGCTCCCACTCAATAGGTGATAGCCTGCCGCCATGCGTCCTCCACCAACAATTCCGGGCGACGTCCTTCAATCGGTTCGCTCGATCTTTTCCGCATCGAATGTTGCCGTCTCGGAGCGACTGGCGCGCAACCCGTTCACTTATGAGACGGCGCTCGACATGGCGCTGATTGATGCTCTAAATGTCTTTAGCGCGCCGTTCTACACGCAATATAGCCAGTCGCTGGTAAGGGTGACGACCCACTTTCTCGGCGGTGGTCGGCACTGGGAGAAATGGGAGATCGCCGACATCGGCTTCATTCTTGAAGTCTACGTATACGGTGCGCTACGGTTCAAGAAAATCGCGTCCCTGCAGTCTAAGCGGCTGTACGCGGTTGATGACGTGGACGACGCGGGGGATGTGGCAAAGCGATTTCGATGGGGATTCGGTGGACTTCAGGGGTCGCACAATCCCTTGCCGGCGGAGCCAGCGCGGGCGTTCCTCTTCACCGACGCGTCTAGATATGCGGCGTTAGAGATCGGCGGCGACCAAGCGAACCGCATCGAGGACTACGAGGGAGAGTACGGCATCCCTATCCACTATCTGCTGTACAATCCGACGGACATGCCCTTACGGGTCGTCGTTCCGTCGGTTGGACACCTCCGGACGGCGACCACGAACCCTATCGGAAGTCGAGTGCTGCGGTCGGCGACGCTCCGCAAAATTGCGCCGGGCGTCCCGTCCTACGTGGACGTCAACGCCCTGGCGGCTCCCCACTCGCGCGCTCCCTGGCTTGCCGGGTGGCGGCTCGAAGACTTCGTCGTGGATCTCTGTCTGGGATGCCACGAAGGCTATTTACCTGGTACCGCGGGTGACCTCGGGCTCGAATTCCTGTTCAATCGACGGACAGGACCGATCCAGGCTGCGGTAAGCGTTCAGATCGATGTTCGCGGTGATTGATTGCGGCGGCTCAAGATCGCGAAAGTTCCGTCAACCGTTCAGCAAATCGGGCAAAGTAGCAACCGTGAATCGAGTCACCCCACGCTTGGTCAGCGCGCCGTTCGATGCGACGCGGTGCGCGCGGGCATCGCGCCTCCATCCTTTCGCTTTGCTAAGTCGGCGGATTCGCTCGCATCATGGTGGCTACCAAGAAGAAGAAGCTGAGGGCCGGCGCCCCTCCGCTCTTCGTTGGCACACGTGTTGGAGGCCTACGAGAATCGTAACCGCCGGGGGAGGCCCTCCTTAAGGGTCTCGTCGGCATACTAGGAGCACCCACTTGTAGTTCCGCAGCTGTCGCACTTCAGGCACGTGCCGTTTCGCACGAGCGTGAACTGGCCGCACTGCGTGCAGGCGTCGCCGGCGTAGCCCTTCGCGATCGCTTCGCGTGCTTTGGCGGCCACGATCTGGCCCTTGACGGCGATTCCCGCTGCCGCCGGCGACGGCGCCGACGCGACCGCACCGACGGGTTCGGGAATGCGCGTGGCGATGGCCGGCGTGATCGGCGTACCCTCCTTCGGTCCGAGTGCTGTCGGAGAGATGTAGTGCACCTCGCCTTGTTCCTCGCCGATGTATTCCGGTTCCGGACCCATCGCGTCGACCGACTGCGACGGCTGCACCTGCGCGAGGTCGTAGCGGCCGAGGTAGTTGACGGCGAGTTCGCGGAAGATGTAGTCGAGGATCGACGTCGCCATCTTGATGTTGCTGTGGCCGACGACGGGACCGTTGGGCTCGAAGCGCGTGAACGTGAACGCGTCGACGTATTCCTCGAGCGGGACCCCGTGCTGCAGCCCGAGCGACACCGCAATCGCGAAGTTGTTCATCAAGCTGCGGAAGGCGGCGCCTTCCTTGTGCATGTCGATGAAGATCTCGCCGAGCGACTGATCGCCGTATTCGCCGGTGTGCAGGTAGACTTTGTGTCCGCCGACCACCGCCTTTTGCGTGTAGCCGCTGCGACGATCCGGCATCCGCCGGCGCTTCGCGATGTAGCGGTACACCACGCGCTCCGCGATGCGGACCGCGCCTTCGTAGGCGGTGAGCGGGAGCTCGGCTTCCTCGGGCCCACCGACGTCGTAGCTCGCGGCCAGCGGCTGCGAAAGCTTCGAGCCGTCGCGGTAAAGCGCGACCGCCTTGACCATCTTTTCCCAGGAGTAGCGATACGCTTCCTTGACGTCGGCGATCGTCGCCGTCTGCGGCAAATTAATAGTTTTTGACAATGCGCCGGAAATAAATGGTTGCGCCGCAGCTATCATGTCAACGTGCGCGAGCGGGCGAATGTACCGCGCACCGTGCTTGCCGCATGGGGTCGCGCAGTCGAACACAGGCAAGTGCTCTTCCTTGAGGAACGGCGCACCTTCGAGCGTCATGCGGCCGCAAATCACGTCGGACGCTTCTTCGACCTGCGCCTGGGTAAAGCCGAGCGTGTCGCGCAGTATCGAGTGGTTCCAGTCCTGGAGCTGCGCATCGCTCATGCCGAGCTTCTCGCGGCAAAACTCCTCGCCCAACACGTACTGATTGAACACGAAGCCGATCTCGAACGCCCCGAGGAGCTGCGACTCGATCTTCGCGATGGTGTCGTCGTCGAAGCCCTTCGCGCGCAGCGTCGCCTTGTTGATGTGCGGCGTGCCTTCGAGCGTATTCGTTCCCTTGGCGAACGTCTCGATCGCAGCGATCTGTTCGTTGTTGTAGCCGAGTCGCCGCAGCGCGGGCTCAACGGACTGGTTGACGATCTTGAAATGTCCGCCGCCAGCGAGCTTTTTGAATTTCACGAGCGCGAAGTCGGGCTCGATGCCGGTGGTATCGCAATCCATGACGAGGCCGATGGTGCCGGTTGGAGCGGTGACCGTGACCTGCGCATTACGATAACCCGCTACCTCACCGATCGCGAGCGCTTGGTCCCACGTCGAGCGCGCAAGAGCCCATGTCTCCTGCGTGAACAATGTTGGAGCATGCGTCGTCGGTGTAACCGTCAGTTCTTCGTACTCTTCGTCCGGGGCTGCGTAGGCAGCGCGGCGATGATTCCGCAAAACGCGACCCATATGGTCCGCGTTGCGGTCGTACCCGGGGAACGGTCCAAGCTCGCGTGCCATCTCTGCTGATGTCTTATAAGCGATCCCCGTCATTAGTGCCGAGATGGCTGCGCACCAGCCGAAGCCTTCTTCCGAGTCATACGGAAGCCCAAGGCGCATCAGCATCGTCCCGAGATTGGCATAGCCAAGGCCTAGTGTGCGAAAATCGTACGACTTGCGCGCGATTGCCTGGCTCGGGAACTGCGCCATGAGAACGCTCACTTCGAGCGTGAAGGTCCAAATGCGGCATGCTTCGGCATATCGACGAGGGTCGAAGTGTCCCGACTCGTCGAGAAACTTGACCAGGTTCAACGAGGCGAGATTGCATGCAGTGTCGTCGAGGAACATGTATTCGCTGCAATTGTGCACTACGAGTCCGTTCGCAATGAAGTGCGACGTATCGGGCTCTGTGAGATCGTAGACGGCTTCATTGCCGTCGTATCGAACAAGCGCAACTTCATCCGCGAGAACATCGCGATAAGTACCGATACTAGCATTAAGTTCGCTCAACGACGCGGCCTTCGGCGACGCCGCTATGAAGCCAATTTCGCGTTCGAATAGTGTACGCGAAGAGCGTGTAATGCGGAGCGAGTGCATTTCGCGAACTGGGTACACCGCATGACCGCCGCGACCGTCCGGGAGGATTGCGGTGTCGACACCGCCACGACGATTGCGATACAGTTTGGACTTGATGCCAAACGATAGCAACAGCAACTGTACCTGCTGTATGAGCTCGAGTGACGTTGAATCCAGCGCAACGTACTGAGACTTGTCGCCACTATTCGCGACACAACCGTCAGCGGTGAAGAGCCCGCGGAGAACCGCCCCAACCGACGCGCGGTCCAGCTCATGAATCGTTGGACGGAGCGACTTAAAATGGCTGCCCTTGTCGAGGACCGCGAATTCTTCGAAGCGCTTGACTACGGAGGCAGCATTCGTGCAAACGCGGGCGGTCATTTGGGGGATATGAACGGCGACGCGACGTGCTGTACGGCCGTCAGAAGCACCGCTCTTTACGACGTTGATCGCAGCGGCAGCGCGCTCTACGATTGGCGCCTCTTCGGGGGCCATCGTTATTGTCAGGTGTCCCGTGCCGGACGCGTCACGGCTAACGCAGCCGTCGCCGACTGCGAGGCCGATTGCCTCGGCAAGTTCGAGATCGATAGAACGCGAGCCGAAGCCGGCGCCGCCCAGCATAACACGCTCACCGACGATAAGGTCCTTGACCGGTACGTCACCGCGCTCTTCCGTCAGGACCTTATGGTCGGCCGTAAGGCGCAGCTCGTAGCCAGCCCGAGTGCGGAATGTGTAAACCGGCTTCGTCCCGGTCGGGAAGATGCGGTTGACGAAATGCGGCTTGCCGTCCGAGCCGATCACGAAGGCGGCCTTGCCGACGAGTTCGTCGATGCGACGCAATCCGTCTGCAGTCGACACCAAGGTATCGCCCGTCACGCAAGGGTTGGATGCGTTGATCCGACCATCGGCCGGACACGTGTGCCATTCGTTGATCGTCGTGTCGAACTGCAACCCGGGATCCGCGCACTGCCATGCTGCGAGGCCGATCTTCTCCCACAGGTCCGCAGCCGGCACGACCTTGGGTTTCGGATTGCCATCGCGGCGGCGAGGTACGAGATCCCAGCTTTGTCCGGCGTCGAGACGCGCGAAGAATTCGTTCGGGATGCGAACGGAGTTGTTCGAGTTCTGGCCCGATACTGTCGCGTACGCTTTCGAGTCCCAATTAGTATCGTACGTCTCGATCGTCAGCTCTTTGTAACCCTGTTTCGCGTAGTCGAGCGCGTACTGGATGTTCGCTTGCGGAAGTCCGGCGCCAAGCGCCGCGCGGATCGCAGTCTTCAGCGCAGGATTCAGCGCCGGGTCAAGACGCGCCGATTCCGGCAGCGCCGCATCGTTCGCCGCCTTCATGATCGCGTTGAGATGCTTCTCGCACGTGATCGAGCCGGTGACTAGGTCGGAGACTTTTTGCTCCTCCGTCACCTTCCACGTGATGAATTCCTCGATGTCTGGATGATCGAGGTCGAGGCACACCATCTTCGCCGCGCGGCGCGTCGTGCCACCGGATTTGATCGCGCCCGCTGCGCGATCGCCGACTTTAAGGAACGACATCAGGCCCGACGACGTACCCCCGCCGGAAAGCTTCTCACCCTCGCCGCGAATCTTCGAAAAGTTCGACCCGGTACCGCTTCCATACTTGAAGATGCGCGCTTCACGAACCCACAGGTCCATGATGCCGCCTTCGTTCACGAGATCGTCGCTTACGCTCTGGATAAAGCACGCATGGGGAGCTGGGTGCTCGTAAGCGGAAGTCGATTCCGCGAGCTCGCCGGACTTTGCGTCGACGTAGTAATGCCCCTGAGCCGGCCCCGAGATCCCGTACGCCCAATGCAAGCCCGTGTTGAACCATTGCGGTGAGTTTGCCGCACCGATCTGGCGGGCCAGCATCGCGCACATCTCGTCGTAATAGGCGCGCGCTTCGAACTCGCTGTCGAAGTAGCCGTGCTTGAAGCCCCAGTACGTCCAGCAGCCGGCCAAGCGGTTGAACACCTGGCGCGCGTCCGTCTCCATGCCGAACTTCGCGTCGTCGGCCGCCTCCGAGCGCGACAGCCACTCCGGGACGCCCTCTTCCTCGACGCGGACCGTCTTGTCGGGGACCCCGGCCTTGCGGAAGTACTTCTGGGCCAGGATGTCCGTCGCGACTTGCGACCACCCCGTCGGGATGTCGATGTCCTTGGCCTCAAAGACGACCTTGCCGTCGGGGTTGACGATCCGCGAGGTGCGCGGCTCGAAAGCGATCCCGGCGTAGGGTTCACCTGGGGCGGAGTAGGTGCGCGAGAACTTCATTCCGGCTGCGTCCTCTTGGTCGCGAAGGTGGCGTGGCGGAGCTTCTGAGTATCGAACACCCGTTCGATTTCGTCAAGACTCCGGGGTGCCCAAGGGCGGGCCGAACACAAGAGCTTGTGTACGTTCCCGCCGGGCTGTACCAGATATTGTACCCCTTGGCGAAGTAGGATACAAGATGTTCCGGATACCTTGTGCACGCGCCGTGGAGGACCGAAGATTCCGGTGGACGCCGGTGGACGGCCGCAAGCGGGCGGTTTCTCGAGGGCTGCGAGCGGGGTGACCGGGCTGTGGACGGAACCGGGGATAGCGTGGAGAGGTTCCGGGCCGACCATCACGCCGACACGCTGCCCGACGTGTCCCTCGATGAGCTCGCCGAGCGCGGGATGCGCGGCATCGTCGTCGATCTGGACAACACGGTCTGCGCCTATCGCCGGCCGGAACTCGCGCCGGGGGTCGCCGAGTGGGTCGCCGCGGCGCGCGACCGCGGCTTCGCGCTCGTGCTCGTCTCCAACAACTTCACCGAGCGCGTCACCGCGGTGGGGGCGCAGCTCGGGATCCCTGTCGTGCCCAACGCGCTCAAGCCGCTGCCGTTCGCGTTCCTGCGCGCGCTCAAGCTGCTCGGCACGCCGCGGCGCGCGACCGTCGTGATCGGCGATCAGCTCTTCACCGACGTGCTCGGCGCGAAATTCCTCGGGCTGCGTACCATCCTGACGAAGCCGCTGGTGGAGAAAGACTTTCCGCTGACGCGCCTGCTGCGCTTTCTCGAACGCACGATCGCGAGACGTATCTGACGATGGCCGTCGCCGCCGTCGTCTTCGACCTCTACGGGACCCTGCTCGCCATCGACTCGATGCAGACGCACGTCGCCGAGGCGGGCATCCGGGATCCCGGCGCGTTCGTCGCCGACTGGCGCCGCAAGCAGCTCGAGTACGCGTTCCTCACATCCTTGGCTGGAGCGTATCGCGACTTCGATTCTCTCACGGCTCACGCGCTGGCCTACACCTGCGCACAGCGCTACGTAACACTCGAACCCGAACGCCAGCGCGCGCTGGCCGACGCGTGGCGCACGATGCCCGCACACGGCGACGTGGCGATCGTCCTGCAAACGCTCGCGTCGCAGAACATCCCGCTGGCGGTCTTGACGAACGGCACGCCGTCGTCGGCGAACACCGCGCTCGAGCACGCCGGGGTGCGCGCGCTGCTCACCGACGTGCTGTCGGTCGACAGCGTGCGCGCGTACAAGCCCGATCCGCGCGTCTACGCGCTCGCCACCGCGCGCTTCACATGCGCGCCCGGCGAGATCGTGTTCGTTTCATCCAACCCCTGGGACGCTTGGGGTGCGGCAACGTTCGGGTTCCGCGTCGCCTGGTGCAATCGCGCCGGCAGCGCCGTGGAGACGCTGTCGCCCGCGCCGGAGACGACGCTCGCCGGGTTGCACGAGCTGCCGGCTTTCGTGGCGCGCGCGAAGTGAGGGTACAGACGGTGGGACACAGCCACAGCGACGGAGGCGAACGGTCATGAACCAGAACAGCAGCGGCGTTCCCGACGCGGGCACGAGCGAAGAGCCGGCGCTGACGCAGCGCAACTCGGCGACGGTCGGCGGCGAGCAAGACCTCAGCGCTGACGCGAGCCGCGGTGCCGCGCCGACGTACGGTCCCGCCGGCAACACGACGGATGCCGAAGAAGAAGGCGCGGACGGACACGGGATCTAGGAGAACCATGCCGCTCCCGCTGCTGATCGCCGGCGGCGGGATCGGCGGACTCGCCGCGGCGCTCGCGGTCGCGCGCACCGGCCGCGCGGTGCACGTGCTCGAACGCGAAGCGCGCTTCGGCGAGATCGGCGCGGGCCTGCAGCTCGCCCCGAACGCGTCGCACGCGCTCGGGCGCCTGGGCGTGCTCGACGCGATCGTACCGTACGCGGTGTTTCCGCACCGGCTCGTGTGGCGCGACGCGCGCAGCGGTGCGCAGGTTACGGCGCTCGACCTGGGCCCACGGTTTCGCGCGCACTTCGGCCACCCGTACGTCGTGATGCACCGCGGCGATCTGCTCGACGTGCTGCTCGCCGCGTGCCGCGCGGACGCCCGCATCACGCTCGAAACGTCGCGTGGCGTCGTCGACGTCGAAGAGCACGGCGACCACGTGCGCGTCGTCTGCGCCGACGGCACGGCGTACGACGGCGTCGCGGCCGTCGCCGCCGACGGGCTGTGGTCGCGGCTACGCAAGCTCGTCAACGACGACGGTGACCCCCTCGATGCGCGCCACGTCGCCTTCCGAGGGACCCTGCCCGTCGCGGAGCTCTGGGAAGGCGTCGGGCTCGACGACGTGACGCTGTGGACCGCGCCCGGCCTGCACTTCGTGCAGTACCCGATTCGCGGCGGCCAGCTCTTCAACCAGGTCGCCGTGTTCCGCAACGATGGGGACGACATCGACGCGCACTTTGCCGTCGGCTGCGCCGCCGTGCAGGCCGGCATCGCGCGGATCGCGCGCGACCGGCATTGGCCGATGTACGATCGCGAACCGATCGCTGACTGGAGCCGCGGGCGGCTCGTGCTGCTTGGCGACGCCGCGCATCCGATGCTGCAATATCTCGCGCAAGGCGCGTGCCAAGCGCTCGAAGACGCCGTGGTGCTCGCCGATGCGCTCGCGGCGCACGACGATCCCGCGACGGCCTTTCTCGCGTACCGCGACGCGCGGTATCTGCGTACGGCGCGCGTGCAATACAGCGCGCGGGTGTTCGGCGAGATCTGGCACGTGGGCGATGTCGGCGCGACGCTGCGCGATACGATGCTCGCGAACCGGGGCGCCGACGACTTCGCCCACGTCGACTGGCTGTACGGCTGGCGTCCGTGATCGTGGCGCACCCTTCGACAGGCTCAGGGTGACACTCTTAGCCAACGTAGCGGCGTGACCACGCCCGACCGCCCCGAGCTCCCGAAGACCTACGATCCCGCCGAAGTCGAACCGCGCCTCTACGCGGCCTGGCTCGCGGCGCGCGTCTTCCATGAAGAGCGCGACCCCGCGCGGCCGCCGTTCATCATCTCGATGCCGCCGCCCAACATCACCGGCCGCGCGCACCTCGGGCACGGCTCGACGTACACGCCGCAGGACGTGCTGACGCGCTACCACCGCATGCTCGGCGAGAACGCCGACTGGCTTCCCGGTCAGGATCACGCCGCCATCGCGACGGAAACCGTGCTCATCCGCGAGCTTGCAAAGGAAGGCGCGACGCGCGAATCGCTCGGCCGCGACGAATATCTCGCGCGCGCCTGGCGCTGGCGCGAGCAGTACGGCAACGAGATCAACGAAGCGTTCCAGCGCCTGGGCTTCGGACCCGACTGGGAGCGCGAGCGCTTCACGCTGGACGCGGGCTTGTCGGACGCCGTGATCAAGGTGTTCGTCGATCTGTATAACGACGGGCTGATCTACCGCGGGACGCGCCTGGTGAACTGGGATCCGCAGGCGCAGTCGACGCTCTCCGACGCCGAGGTCGAAGACGAAGAGCAGGACACGTTCCTGTGGCACATCCGCTATCGCACCGAGAACGGCGGCGAGGGGCTGGTCATCGCGACGACGCGGCCGGAGACGTATCTTGCGGACGTCGCCGTCGCCGTGCATCCGGATGACGAGCGCTACCGGCATTTGATCGGGAAGAACGTCGTGCTGCCGATCGTCGAGCGCGCGGTGCCGGTGATTGCCGACGAAGCCGTGGAGCCGGGCTTCGGCACCGGCGCCGTCAAGGTGACGCCCGCGCACGACGCGACCGACTACGAGATCGGGCAGCGCCACCAACTGCCGATGCCGACCGTGATCGACTACGACGGCCGCGTCGCCGCGCCGATCTGGCGCTACGACGAGACGCCTGAACGGCGCGCTCCGATCGACGCGCAGGCGGAGAAGATGCACGCGTACGCCGGCTTGGACCGCTTCGAGGCGCGCAAGCGGATCGTCGACGACCTGCGCGTGCTCGGCTCGCTGGTCGACGAGAAGCCGTACCGCACGAAGCTGCCGCTGAGCTCGCGCACGCACGCGGTGATCGAGCCGCTGCTGTCGCTGCAATGGTTCGTCACGATGCGGACGCTCGCGCAGCCCGCGCTCGGAGCGTACCGCAGCGGCGCGCTGCGCTTCGTTCCGGAGCGCTTCGGGCGCACGTACGCCGCCGGGCTCGAGGGGATCCGCGACTGGAACATCTCGCGCCAGGTTTGGTGGGGCCACCAGCTCCCGGTGTGGTACACGCCGAACGACGACGTCGTCGTCGCGCCCGACGAAGAAGAGGCGCAGCGCATCGCGCGCGAGCGTCACGGCACGGACGACTTGCGCCGCGATCCCGACACGCTCGACACGTGGTTCAGCTCGGGACTCTGGCCGTTCTCGATCCTAGGCTGGCCCGAGCGCACGCCCGAGCTCGACCACTGGTATCCGAATCAGGTGATGATCACCAGCCGCGACATCATCTTTCTGTGGGTGTCGCGCATGGTGATGCTGGGACTTCGCTTCGTCGGAAAGCTGCCGTTCGAGACGGTCTTCGTGACCCCGCTGGTGTTCGACTTGCACGGCCGCAAGATGTCGAAGTCGCTCGGAAACGCGATCGACCCGATGGTCGACCTCGTACCGAAATATGGCGCGGACGGCACGCGCTTCGGCATCCTGCGCCAGATGCGCCTGGAATCACAGGAGCTGCGTTTCGACGAGCGCTACTGCGACGAGGCCAAGCGCTTCGCGACCAAGTTGTGGAACGCGCTGCGCTACACGTGCGCGCTGCCAGAAGGGCTGCCCGGCGCGGCGGTGCTGCCCGCGCGCGACAAGCTGACGCTTGCGGACAAGTGGATCCTTACCGAGCTGTACGCGTGCACCGAAACGGTGACGAACGCCTACGACGGTTTCGCGTTCGGCGTCGCGGCCGATGCGCTCTTGCAATTCGGCTGGTACACATTCTGCGACTGGTATGTCGAGGCGACGAAGGCGGAGGGTCAGCAGGAGACGCGCGGCGCGGTGCTGTCGTTCGTGCTCAACACGTTCGTGCGCGCGATGCACCCGATCGCTCCATTCGTCACCGAGGAGATCTGGCTCACGCTCCCGCACGACGGCGCGACGATCGTCACGGCATCGTGGCCGGATCTCGCCGAGATGCCGTCGTTCCCGGACGAGGCCGCCGTGTTCCGCGCGCTGATTGAAAAGGTCGAACAGCTGCGCAACGCGCGCTCGGAGTGGGCGATCGCGCCGAAGGACTGGATGCGCGTCGAGATTCCGGCAGCGCTCGCGGCGGAGCGCGGCATCGTCGAGACGATCGCAACGCTCGCGCGCGCGCGCATCACGACATACGACGGCGGCGACGGCACCATGCGCGACCGTATCCTCGGCGTGCGCGCCGTGGCGGATACCGCGAAGCTGCGCGAGCGCTACACGCGCGAGATCGCGCGGCTGGAGTCCGAGGTTTCCCGGTCGGAGAAGAAGCTCGCGAACGAAAACTTCACCGCCAAGGCATCACCCGACGTCGTCGCCGCGGAGCGCGCGAAGCTCGACGAATACCGGCGCGAGCTCGCGCGCAACCGCGCCGCGCTGGACGACCTCCCGCCCGACTAGCGGGCGATGTTCAGCGGTCGCGTCACGGCTTCGCCGCCGCGACCAGGCTCGGTTCCGGTTCGTCCGCGCCGCGGCCCGGGATCGCGCGCGTATGGCGCGGGTCGATCTTCTCGCCGCAGTGGCCGCACACGAACTGCGGATCGGCGCGGTGTTCGCAGTTCGCGTGCATCAGCACGACGGGCGGTCCGTCGTCGGCGTACCAGCGGTCGCCCCAGCCGAGCAGCGCCAGGAGCACCGGATACATGTCGCGCCCTTTCGCGGTGAGGCGGTATTCCACGCGGACCGGGCGTTCCTGATACGCGCGCTCCTCGAACACGCCGTGCTCCACGAGCCTGCGCAGGCGCACCGCCAGAATGTTCGGCGAGATTCCGAGCCGGTCGACGAAGCCGTCGAACCGGCGCACGCCGCGAAACGCCTCGCGGATCACGAGCAGCGTCCACCACTCGCCCAGCACGTCGAGCGCGCGGGCGATCGAGCAGTTCATCGCATCGAAGCTGCGGCGTCGGGTCACGGCGATCACCTCCGGAAGGAGAGTCCGACGCCGCGGTGCGAAGTTCCTTGCATGATGCAAGTCACTCGCGAGCGCCTCGTTACCTGGGAAGACCCGCTTGCGTCCGCGGACGCGCTGCGCGGCATGTCCGGCCTCGAAGCGATCCGGGCGGTGCGCGACGGCACCGTCTCGCCGCCGCCGATCGCGCGGCTGATGAATTTCACCATCGTCGAGGTCGACGAAGGCCGCGTCGTGTTCGAAGGCTATCCCGGCGAAGAGCACTACAACCCGATCGGCGTCGTGCACGGCGGCTTTGCGCTGACGCTGTTCGACTCCGCGATGGGCTGCGCGATCCACACGACGCTGCCGCCGGGCGTCGCCTACACGACGACCGACGTTCAGGTGCGCTTCATCCGCGGCATCACCAAAGACTCCGGCCCCGTGCGCTGCGAGGCGACGGTCGTTCACGTCGGGCGTTCGACCGCGGTCGCGGAGGCGAAGCTGCGCGACGGCGACGGCCGCGTGCTGGGCACCGGAACGACGGGCTGCGCGATTCTGCGCCGTTAAGTCACACCCGGCCGAAGGCGAAGCCGGACCGGGACGACGAAGGTTCGGGCGATGCAGACCGCGGTGGCGAGGCGACGCGTGCTGATGTCGCCCGACGAGATCGACCGGGCGATCGCGCGCATGGCCCACCAGATCGTCGAGCCCGAGGACGCCCAGGACGGGCTGCTTCTCATCGGCATCCGCCGCGGCGGGGAAGCCCTCGCCCGGCGTCTCGCCTCGAAGATCGCGGAGATTCGCGGCTCGCTGCCCCAGCTCGGCTTTCTCAACATCAACCTCTACCGCGACGACGACGTCGCGCGCGAACTGCCCGAGTCCGAGATTCGCAGCGGGATCACGGGCCAGACCGTCGTCCTCGTCGACGACGTCGTCTACACCGGGCGCACCGTGCGGGCCGCGCTCGACGCCGTGACGGACCTCGGCCGGCCGCGTGCGATCCGGCTCGCCGTGCTCGTCGACCGCGGGCTGCGCGAGCTGCCGGTGCAGGCCGATTTCGTCGGCAAGACGGTCCCGACGAGTCGGCGCGAGCACATCGACGTCGTCCTCGCCGCGCAGCGCTCCGACGCCGACGTGGTGACGGTGCACGACGAGGACCGTGCCGCCCCGTAGCCTGCTCGACGTCGACGACCTCGCCCCCGACGAGCTCGTCGCCGTCCTGGACCGCGCGATGGCGTTCCGCGATGCGCTTCCGCCGCGCGACCTGTGCGCCGGCGTTCCGGTCTTGAACCTGTTCTTCGAGGCGTCGACGCGCACCGCGACGTCGTTCACGCTCGCCGAGCAGCGCGTCGGCGCCGACGTCATCACGTTCGCGCCGGGCGCCTCGAGCCTGGGCAAGGGCGAGACGATCGCCGATACGGCGTTGACGCTGAGCGGCATCGGCGTCCGCGTGATCGTCGTGCGCCACCCCGAGTCCGGGTTCGCGCGCCGGCTCGCGGACGCGTTCGACGGGCACGTGATCAACGCGGGCGACGGAACGCACGCGCATCCAACGCAGGCGCTGCTCGACCTGATGACGCTGTACCAGGAGTTCCGGCGGTTCGACGGCTTGCGCGTCGCGATCGTGGGCGACATCCTGCACTCGCGCGTCGCGCGCTCGAACATCGTCGGGATGCGCGCGCTGGGCATCGACGTCACCCTCGTCGGCCCCGCGACGCTGCTGCCGCGTGACTTCGTCGCACCCGGCGTGCGGATCGATCGCGATCTCGACGCGGTGCTGCCGCGCGTCGACGCGGTGATGATGCTGCGCATCCAGCGCGAGCGCATCGAGACCGGACTGCTGCCGTCGCTCGACGACTACACGCAGCGCTACCAGCTCAACCGCGGGCGCCTGCGCTCGCTGCGCGGCGATGCAATCATCCTGCACCCCGGCCCGTACAACCGCGGCGTGGAGCTCACCGACGACGTCCTCGACGACCCGCGCTCGCGCTACGTCGCGCAGGTCCACAACGGCGTCTTCGTCCGCATGGCAGTCCTGGATTTGCTCGTCAACGGCGCTCCCGTGCCCGTATGAAATCACTTATCCGGGGCGGTCGTCTGATCGATCCGGCGCAAGGGATCGATGCCGTTCGCGACGTGCTGATCGAGAACGGGTTCGTTTCGCGGATCGGCGAGCACCTCGACGATGCCGACGCGCGGGTCGTGGACGCGTCCGACGCCGTCGTCGCGCCCGGCTTCATCGACATGCACGTGCACTTGCGCGAGCCGGGGCAGACGCACAAGGAGACGATCGCGACCGGGACGGCGGCTGCGGTCGCCGGCGGGTTCACCGCGGTCGCGTGCATGCCGAACACGGAGCCCGCGCTCGACTCCGCGGCGATCGTCAGCGAGGTGGTGCGGCGCGCCGACGCGGCGGGGCTCGCGCGCGTGTACCCGGTCGGCGCGCTCACGCGTGGTCGCGCCGGCAAAGAGCTCGCGCCGTATCACCTGCTGTGCGATGCGGGCTGCGTCGCGTTCAGCGACGACGGTTCGACCGTGCGCGACGCGCGCGTGCTGCGCAACGCGGCGCGCTACGCCGCCGATTTGGACTGCGCGTTCATCTCGCACTGCGAGGACGACGATCTCAAAGGCGACGCCGTGATGAACGAAGGGCCGGCGTCGATGCGCCTCGGGCTCGACGGTGCGCCCGCGCTGGCCGAGGACGTGATCGTCGCGCGCGATCTGCTGATCGCCGGCGATTCGGGCAAGTCCTGGCACATCGCGCACGTTTCGACCGCGACGTCGCTGGATCTGATCCGCTGGGCGCGCGCGCGCGGCGTCCGCGTGACGTGCGAGGTGACGCCGCACCACCTCGTGTTCCTCGACGACCGCTTCGACGACTACCGCGCCGACTCCAAAGTGAATCCGCCGCTGCGCGGACCGCGCCACCGTGAAGCGCTGCGCGCCGCGGTGCTCGACGGAACGATCGACGCGTTCGCGACCGATCACGCGCCGCACGGCCTCGACGAGAAGGCGCAACTGCTTTCTCAGGCGCCGGTCGGCTTCAGCGGCCTCGAGATCGCGCTGGGCGCGTATGCACTCGCGCTGCCGGAGCTGCCGCTCGCGCGCTTCGTCGAGCTGCTCTCGGTCAACCCGGCGCGCATCTTGGGCGTTCCGGGCGGCACGCTCGACGTCGGTAGCCCCGGCGACGTCACGGTGTTCGCCGACCGCCCCTGGACGGTCGACGCGCGGCTGTTCCGCTCGAAGGGCAAGAACACGCCGTTCGATGGGATGACGCTGCCGCGCCGCGCCGTCGCGACGGTCGTCGAAGGCGCCGTCGTGTTCGAGCACGGCCGCGTGCTGCCGCGCGAGGAAGTGACCGCATGACGAACCGCGCGACGCTGTTGCTCGCGGACGGCACGCGCTTCGACGGCGAAGGTTTGAACGCGACCGGGGTCGCGCTGGGCGAAGCCGTGTTCTACACCGGCATGACCGGCTACGAAGAAGCGCTCACCGACCCGTCGTACGCCGGGCAGATCCTCACGTTCACCTATCCGCTCATCGGCAACTACGGCATCAGCGGCACCGCCGCGCAGCACCCGCACGCGTGCGTCGCGGGCGCGGTGATCAAACACCTCTCGCGCCATCCGTCACACTACGACTCCAAACAAGATCTCGGCTCGTGGCTGGACGCGGAAGGCGTGCGCACGATCGTCGGGATCGACACCCGCGCGCTGACGATCGCGCTGCGCGAGCACGGCACGATCGCGTCGGCCCTCGCGGTGGGCGACGAGGCCATCGCGACGGTCGAGGAGACGCTGCGGCGCTACGTGCTCGACGCAACGACGAAGGGTCTCGTCGCGTCGGTCGCCGATGTGTATCGGCCGGGTGAGACGGTGGGCACCGGGCGCAAGCACGTCGTGCTGCTGGACTGCGGCGTCAAGCGCAACATCATCCGGGATCTGACCGCGCTCGACACGCGCGTGACGGTGTTGCCGTACGGCGCGTCGCGCGAGGACATTCTCGCGCACAAGCCGGACGCGGTGGTGATCTCGCCCGGCCCCGGCGACCCGCGCGATCTCGGCGACACCGTCGACACGCTCCGCGGTCTGATCGGCGAGACGCCGCTGTTCGGCGTGTGTCTCGGCCATCAGTTGCTGGCGCTGGCGTGCGGCGCGCAGACGTACAAGCTCAAATACGGGCACCGCGGCGGGAACCAGCCGGTGAAGGACGTCGTGCACGACGAGGTCATCGTGACCGCGCACAACCACGGCTACGCGGTCGACGGCGCGACGCTGCCGGCCGAGCTCGAAGCGACGATGGTCAACCTCAACGACGGCACCAACGAAGGATTCCGGCACCGCACGCTCACGATCGAAGCGGTGCAATTCCACCCCGAGGCGTCCCCCGGCCCGTTCGACGCGCGCAACCTTTTCGCGCGCTGGCTCGACCGCGTCGAGTGAGCCTCGGCCGAGCCGCTCTCGGGCTCGCGTTTGCCGCGCTGCTGACGACCGCGGCGCACGCGGCGAGCCTGCGCACGCTGCACGTCGACGCGCTGTCGATGCGCGCCGACCGCGCGAACGTCGCGGTCGGTGAGGTGTTCCACCTCGCGATCCACATCCGCGTGCGCGAGAACGTCGCCGCGCTCGACGAGCTGGTGGTGCCCGACGTCGGGACGATGAAGCTCGAAGGTGACGAGCGCCACGTCACGAGCTCGCCGGCAGGCACCGACGTCGTCGAAACGCTCACGCTAGAGCCGACGGCGGCCGGCGCGTTTACGTTCAAGGGCGCGTATCTCGACGCGGTCGATGCGCGCACGCGCAAGCCGTCGCGCTTCTCCGCGAATCCCGTGCGCGTCGTCGTCGGCGCGGGAGCTCCGGTCACGCCGACCATGTTCGCGCCGGTCTGGCGCCTGATGCTCGGCATCATCCTTGCCGGTTCGCTGCTCCTTGCGGCGGTGGTGGCACCGATCGCGGTCCTGACGATGCGCCAGCGTCGCGCACCACCGGTCGTGACGGTCCCCCCACCGGTCGCGCCCGCGCAGCCGCCGCGAACGCCGCGTGACGACGTCGCCGACGCCCTGCGCGCATACCGTACCGCGCCAGCAACGAGCTCGCTCATGCGGCTACGCGGCGCCTTGTTCGTCGCGGCCGGGGTGAACGCCGGCGCGACGCTGCGCGACGCACTCGCGGCGACGCCCGATCGCGCGCTGCACGCGGCGCTGATCACGGCGGAGCGGACGGCGTTCGGTCCCGCGCACGAGCGCGACACGTCGTCCGCCGAGTTGATCGGTGCGACCGAGACCTGGCTATCCGCAGCCCTCGTTCCGAGCGGCCGATGAGCAAGCCGCGCGACGTCCTCGACGCGCTGCACGCGACCATCGTCGGTCAGGACGAGGTCGTCGAAGCGCTCGTCCTCGCGGTGATCGCGGGCGGCCATATCCTGCTCGAAGGCGCGCCAGGCGTTGCGAAGACGCTGGCGTGCCGCGCGCTGGCGGCGGCGGTCGGCGGCGTATTCCGGCGCGTGCAGTTCACGCCGGATCTGCTGCCGTCCGACATCGTCGGAACGCGCATCTTCGATCAGAAGTCCGGCGATTTTACGACGGTGCTCGGACCGCTGTTCGCCAACGTCGTGCTCGCCGATGAGATCAACCGCGCGCCCGCCAAGGTGCAGTCCGCGCTGCTCGAGGGGATGCAGGAGCGGCGCGTGACGATCGGTCCGGCGACGCACGACCTGCCCGCACCGTTCATCGTCCTCGCGACGATGAACCCGTACGACACCGAGGGCACGTACGCGCTGCCGCTCGCGCAGCTCGACCGGTTCCTCGCCAAAGCCGTGGTCGCGTACCCGTCGCTCGACGAAGAGCGGACGATCGTCGACCGCTTCGGCACCGGCGAGCCGCCGCTGCGGGCGAACGTCGCGACGCTCGATGACGTGCTGCGCTGGCAGCGCGAGGCGCACGACGTATTCGTGGACGCGAAGATCCGCGACTACGCGGTCGACCTGACGCGCGCCACGCGCGCCGCCGACCTCGTGGCGCACGGCGCGAGCCCGCGCGCGGCACTCGCGCTCGTCGGGCTGGCACGGGCGCGCGCCTATCTCGAAGGCCGAACGTTCGCCGTGCCGGACGACGTGCGCGACGTCGCGCCCGCCGTGCTGCGCCATCGCATCTCGTACGACGACCGCATCGCGATCACGGGCGGCGATCCGGAGGACGTCGTGCGGCGCATCATCGCGTCGGTGCCCGCGCCGTGAACCGGCTGCGCGACGCCATCCTTCGAGGCGCGCGCTCGACGCCGCGCCGTGGAGGCGTCGTGCGCGGGACGCGCGCAGGCGACGGTTTCGTGTTCTCGCAGTTGCGCGAATACGTCGAAGGCGACGACCCGCGCCGCATCGACCACGCCGCGACCGCGCGCGTCGGCGCGCTGCAGACGCGCGTCTACCTCGAGGAGACGGCGCTCGTGCTCGCGGCGATCGTCGACGAGTCCGGTTCGATGCAGGTCGGCCGCAAGCGCCCGCTCGCGACGGCGGCCGCGGAAGCTGTGCACGCGTGGTTCGGCGCGCTCGAAGGGGACGATCGTGCTGCACGCATCGTCGACGAGCGGATCGTGCGCGACCGCCGCGCCGCGCCGCTCGCTCGCGCGTCGGCGCCGTTCCGGCTCGCGCCCGCGCTGACGATCGCGCTGCGGGCGCTTCCGCGCGGCGCGTCGCTGCTCGTGGTGGCCGACGGCTTCGATCTGCCCGGCGATGAAACGCTCGTGCGTGCCGCGCTGCGCTTCGACGCGACGGTGCTGCTCGCGCGCGACCCGTGGCGCGACGACCTCCCGCTGCGCGGCGTCACGCGGCTGCGTGACGCTGAGAGCGGCCGCGTGGGGCGCGTGTTCGTCGGCGCGCGCACGCGGGCGCGCTATCGCACCGCGGCCCACGCGCGCGAGGCGGCGTTGCATGCACGCTTCGGCGACGCCGGATGGCGCGTCGGCACGCTCGAGGAAGCCGATGGCCGCGCGTCCTTGCTGCGCGCGTTCGGCGTGCCGGCATGAGCTTCGCGCACCCGCTTTGGGTCCTGCTGGGCATTGTGCTCGCGGTGGCGTTTTGGTGGGCGGCACGCATCGCGTCGCGGCGCGCGAGCGCATCCGCGCTCGCATACAGCAATCTTGCCTTCTTCGAATCGGCAGCGAAGCAGCGGATCGACCCGGCGCTCGTGCTCGCAATCGCCGGCGCGCTGGGGATCGTCGCGCTCGGCGCGGCGCTCGCGGGCCCGCGCTTCGTTGCGAACGTTCCGGTGCGCGGCGGCGCTGTCGTTCTGTGTGTCGACACGTCGGGCTCGATGCGCGCGACCGACGTCGCGCCGACGCGTTCGGATGCCGCCGCCGCGGCCGTGCGCGCGTTCGTCGACGCAGTCCCGGACGGCACGCGGCTGGGGATCGTCGCATTCGCCAGCGGTGCGGGCGTCGTGCAGCCACTCACCGACGACAAGGACGTGGTGCGCGATGCCATCGCGCGCATCCCGCCGCCCAACGGCGGCACCGCGATCGGCGACGCGCTCGCCACGGCCGCGCGCCTGCTGCCGTCGTCGGGGCGTCGTGCAATCGTGCTGATCACCGACGGCGTGAACAACCTCGGCGCCGACCCGCTGCAAGTCGCGCCGCAGATCGGTCAGAGCGGCGTCGAGATCGACACCGTCGGCATCGGCACCAACGACAGCGGCCAGCTCGTTCCCGGCACCGATCAGGCCGCGTCGATCGACGAAGACTCGTTGCGCCAGATCGCGTCGTCGGCGCGCGGCGCATATGCGCGCGCCAACGACGCCGGTACGCTGAGAACCCGCCTCGCCGCGCTCGCCGCGAGCACGACGATGCAGAAGAAGCGCATCGACGCGTCGCTGCCGCTGGCCGTGGGCGGCGGATTCGTCGTGCTGCTCGCGCTGGGCGGCGGCATGCTTGCCGGCCGGTTCCCGTAGCGTAACGCACAGTGTCGGATTACGACGTCAACGAGCATATCCGCGATCGCCGCATCAGCTACGAGCGCGGCGAGCTCGACGTGCATACCGTCGCGCCCGATCCGTTCGAGCAGTTTCGCGTGTGGCTCGACCACGCGCTCCACGCCGAAGGGATCGTCGAGCCCAACGCGATGAGCGTCGCGACCGTCGGGCTGAACGGCCGCCCGTCGTCGCGCATCGTGCTGCTGCGGCAGTGGGACGCGCGCGGGTTCGTGTTCTACACGAACTACGGCAGCCGCAAGGGCACCGAGCTCGGCACGAATCCGTTCGCGGCGCTGCTGTTCTGGTGGGGTAGCCTCGAACGGCAGATCCGCATCGAAGGCGCGGTCGAGCGCGTGCTGGACGTCGAAAGCGACGCGTACTTCGCCTCGCGTCCCCGCGGGCATCGGCTCAGTGCATGGGCGTCGCAGCAGAGCGCGGTCGTCCCCGACCGCGACACGCTGCAGCGTGCGATGGAAGATGCGGGCGCGCGCTTCGCGGACGAGGTCGCGCGCCCGCCGTTCTGGGGCGGCTATCGGGTGATCCCGGACCGCTTCGAGTTCTGGCAAGGCCGCCCGAACCGCGTGCACGACCGCGTCGCATACGAACGCCGCGCCGACGCCTGGACGATCAGCCGGCTGTCACCGTAGTCGGAGCGCGGAGGGTTCTTGCCGCCCCGGGCGTTTAGCGCCGGCTGCAGTGCCCGCGGACCCATTGCCCCATCCGGTCGCGGTGGGGCGCTACCCAATGCGAACCGCGCGGACAGCGGTGGTGGTCCATGCCCATCGGGGCGGCGGACGCGGGCTGCGGGGCGACGGCGAGGCCTACGATGAGCGCGAGCGCGCTGATCGAGGCGATGAACTTGGCCATGATTGAACCTCCGGATAAGAGCGTGGTTGAACCGATGATCTGGGGACGCTCTGCCCTGCAGAACCGTCTCCTGCCCGGAAACGCAGCACGATCCGGATTGGTGCGGCGCATCGTGTGCTAGAGCGCGAGGATCTCCGCGTCGGTAGCGTGCGACGGAAGCTGCAGGCGCGCGCTTCGCGGGCGATGTCGCGCGGCTGTCGCCGTAACCGGCAGGTATAGCCTCCTCGCCGGAGGATGCATTACGGGTCACTCGCCGGCTCTCCGGCGGGGAGGTGCCCATGTCATCACGTTGGCTTGCCGCCGTCGTCATCGCGTGCGCCATCGATGTCGGCGTCCTCTGCGCGGCGGCCGCCGGGAAACCCTCGAGCGCACCGCCCGCGCCTCGCACCGAGACGACCGGTCACCTGACCGTGACCTCGATTTCCGTCCCGGAAGGAACGCTGCGCGTTCGTCTTCCTGACGACATGGCGGCGGGCGACACCATCACCGGCACCGTCGTCGCCGAGCCTGCGGGCGGCAGCGATGCGCAGCGCGCCGCGAACGAGACCGTGTTGAACGGGTACGTCGTCGATGCCGGTGCGAGCAAAGCGCCCGTGGGCCGGCGCGTCGTCACGTTCGTCGTGCCGGCAACCGCGACGTTCGCGGTTCTGGTGCTGCGACGCGGCAACGGCGGCGTGGAAGGTCGCGCCGACATACCGGTGCGCGCGCCGCAGAACCCGTTCGCGCGCCAGGCGCTCCCGAGTGATTTCAAAGTTCCGCAATTCGCGGTGACCGGGCAGCCGTTCGCAATCGCCGGGCCGTTCTCGGGCGACGTCGCGCACAGCACGCTCGCGATCGGGGGACGGCCCGCGGAGATCATCGCGGAATCGCCGCGCACGCTGGTCGCCGCGCCGCCGCCAAACGTTGCGGGTCCGACCAACATGCAGTTGAACGAAAACGGTGTCGCCGCCGCCGCGCCGTGCAACGTCCTCTCGCTGGGCTTGTCGGCGCCGTCGACACGCCTTGCAAAAGGCGAACGCACGACGGTGCAGGTCGCCATCGGCGGCCTCGCCGGGATCCGGCAACCGGTGTACGTGCGGCTGGTCAACGCGACGCCGGGCGTCGTCTTGTTAGCCGGCGGTCAGACGCAAGTGCTGACGATTCAGCCGGCCGACGTGCGGCCCGACGGCACGTACGTAGCGGCGCGCGGTTTGACGGGCCTGGGTCCGGGGAGCTTCTCGCTGAACGCGACGCTCGACGACCAGCGCGAGCCTCCGCACTGAGCTTTCCGCGCGCGAGCTACAAGGCGAGGATCTCCGCGTCGGTCATCGTGTCGAGCTTCGCGCGAACGGCTGCGAGGCGGTCCCGATAGCCGCCGGTCACGGACGTGTCGCGCAGCTTCGCGTCGAGCGCCATCCCGTATGCCGTGACCAGCGCACGGTCGCGAGCGATCGCGATGTCGGGTTTCACGCCGATGCCTTCCCAGTTCGTCTTCGTGATCGGGTTGCGTGCGCGCGCGTCGGGGACGAAGATCGAGAAGTGATCGTCGATACGCCGCGTGTCACCCGGATTCGCCCCGCCGCCGGTGACCGCGCCGATCAGCGTGCCGCGCTTGAGCGCTTGCACGTCGTACGCGCACTCCTCGCCGCCGGAGAACGTCTCGCCCGACGTGAGCACGTAGAGCGGCGCCGTGATGCGCGATCCCGGAACGTCCGCGGTGAACGTCGAGTCTTGGATCGGCGGCTCGCCGTCGCCGCGTCCGACGAAATCGTTCAAGTGCGTCTTCGGCGGCAGGAAATGGCTGAGAAACCGTGCGATCGCCGCGGGGTCACCGCCGTGATTGCGACGCAGGTCCAGCACGACGGCGCTCGAGTACGCGACGCTGTTCGCCGCACCGTCGAACACGGCGTTCAGCTCGTCGCTTGCGCTCGGAAAATTGCGCAAGTCGATGTAGCCGACGTTGCCCGGAAGGTGCGCCACCCGTCCCAATCCGTAGCCGCCTTCGCGCCACTGGCGTGCCATCGCGGCGAGCTCGGCCGGGCTCGGTTTACCGCCGGTGGGATCGTCGGGCGGATTGATTTCCACCGAGTAGCGCAGGCGCACGTGCTTGTCGTGCAGCACGCCGGCCACGTCTTCGGTGACGCGCGTGGCGAGCGCGGCGTCGCGCAGGCCGTCGTAGGCGCCCGACGAGGCGTTGTGGCGCAGCAGCTCCCCCGCGGTGCGCGCTCGCGACGGATAGACATAGAACGTCTCCAGCTTCGTGGCCGCGCCGGTGACGACGGCGCGCGCGGGATCGTCGGCGGCGAGGACCGGAGCGCTCGAGGCGAACAGCGCCAACCCGAGGGCGAAGGCGATCGAACACTTCATGGATGCGAGTATAGCGCGCCTGCCGCTGCGAATCACACTGATCTTAGAAGGACAAGAGCGATTTAACGGCGTTTTCCTCGGTGATGGACGAGATCGACCGCGCGATCCTCGGACGGCTGCGCAACGACGCGCGCGTGAGCTTTCGCGACTTGGGCGAAGCCGTCGGGCTCAGCGCGAACGCCGTCGCGGAGCGCGTGCGCCGGCTCGTCGCCGCCGGCACGATCCGCGGCTTCCGCGCGGACGTCGACCCGCGCGCGCTCGGTGCCCGGCTGGCCGCATTCGTCGATCTGCGCTTGGCGGCGGGAACACCCGCCGACGTGTTCGAGGCGGCCCTGCGCGCGATGCCCGGCGTCGTGTCCGCGTCACTCACCACCGGCAACTTCGACTACACGCTGCGCGTCGCGGTCGCCGACGAACCGGCGCTTGTCGCGCTGATCGAAGCCCTGCGCGCGCGGGGCGCGTCGGAGACGCACAGCCGCATCATCCTGCGCGAAACGGTCCTGACCTGACCGGAGACGCCTGGACAGTGCGCGAACCCGCGTGTATGAAGCTACGCCGGGTGTTCTTCCCGCTGTTCGTCGCGACCGCTACGCTCGCCGCGGCGCCCGCGAGCAGCCCATCGATCGAGCCCCTCGCGCTCGGAACGCACGTGCGGTCGAGCTTCGTCGCATCCGACCATCGCATGGTGCAGGTCGAAGCCGCGATCTTTCCGCGCGACCGCGTCACGATCGGCATCGTCGATTATCCGCTCGGCGGCCCGGTCGGCGAAATGGTCAGTCGCGCCTTCAGTCCGGACGTCGTGGCCGCGGTGACGGGTGGTTACGTCGGCGCGCGATTTCCCGACGGACTGCTCGTGCTCGGCGGTACGGTGCGCGAACCCGCGCACGCGCGCGCCGGTCTGTCCGGAGTCGTCGGCAGCATGGCGGACCAAACACCCGTGATCGTGCCGGCCGCGAGCGCCTCCACGGCGAGCCTCAAGGACGCGATCCAGGCCGGGCCGTTCATCGTCGACCCCGGCGGGGCGTTCGGGATTCGGAGCGACGACCGCCAACACGCGCGGCGTGCGATCGTGTACTTCGCGGGCAACAGCATCGGCGTCGCGCTCACGTCGTCGTGCACGCTCTACGAGCTGGCGGAGGGTCTGACGCAATCGCCCGCGGCGTTCGGCGTCGAGCGCGTCGAGCGCGCGCTCAATCTGAGCGGCGGCCCCACCGCCGGCATTGCCGTACGCTTGCCGAACGGCCGCGTCGAAGGCGATCCGGAGCAAGTTCGTGTTCGAACGGTGCTGACGATCCGGAGACGAGAAACGGGCGTCTAGCGCGCGCTGCGCGAGCCGTTCAGCCGGAGCCGCCACAGCCACGCGGTGCCCAGCACGAACTCCACGATCACGAGCATCAGCGCGACGCGCGGTCCGAGTCCAGCGCTGCGTCCGTCGAAGTACGTCACCACCGGCGCGGTTATCGCGGGCGCGGCGATTTGCGGGATCGCGACCGCGAGGTTCCATACGCCCATCGCCGATGCCATCGCTGCACGCGGCAGAACCGCGTACGCGATGGCCCAGTCGGCGGTGAAGAACGCGCCCCACGCCGCACCCGAGCCGATCGCGCAGATCAGGGCGACCGTGAACGTCGGAGCGAAGGCGAAGGCCCCGACGGCAATCGCGATTGCCGCGCACGCCACGCTGACGACGACGCGCTTGTCCATGCGGTCCGCGGGACGTCCGGCGATCGCCGCGCCCACGACGCCCGCAATGGTGAACGCCAGGAACAAGATGCCTGTGGTCGTGCGCGCTTCGGCGGCGCCGACGCCGAGCGACTCGCGCACGAAGAAGAACAAAAACCCGAACAGCGTGTAGAAACCGACGTTGATCAGCGCGCGCGACACGAGCACCGTCCACATGTTGCGGTCGATCTGCAGTGGCGCGGCCGCGTCGCGCGTGCGCGGCAAGCGCGCGACGTACGAATCGGTCGCCCACCAGCCGGCCACCAAGCACGCGGCGAGCGCGATGCCGAGCGCCGCGCCGTGCAGCAGCGTCGTGAGCACGAGGCCGACGACGCTGCCCGAGAATTGGAGGACGCTCATCCACGACGATGCGCGTCCCACGCGCTCGGGCTCGACGTAGTCGGCGACGATGCCCTGATACGGTCCGCCCGCGACGTTCATGCCGACTTGCAGCAGCAGCGTCGCAGCCCACAGCCAGCCGAGCGACGGCGCGAGCGGGAGCGCGACGAGCCCGGGGATCGCAAGCGCCACCCCAACCCGGTAGAACAGCCGCCGGTGCCCGACGCGCGCGCGGCGCCGGTCGGATGCAAACCCCGCGGCAACCTGCACCGCCGCCGCGACGCATGCGCCCACCGCTGCGAGCACCGCGTACGACTTGACGGCGTGCGGCGAGAGCGCCGACACGCGGTCCTGCAGCACGACGCCAAGCACCGCCGTCCACACGACTTGGATGCCGAACCAGAACGTGCCTAAACGGAATGCGTGCATGCGTACCGGTAATCGTCGAGCGAGTCGACGTCGTAGCAGAGACCCGGATCGCAGTCGCGCAGCGCGCCGACCGCAACACCGAGGCGGCGCCGGCCGTATGCTTCGAGGTCGGCGATCGACAAGCGCTTCATCACGAATCGCAAACACAGCGCCGGTCCGAGCAGGAGCGCGAGGCGCGGCAAGCTCTTGCGCGCATCGAACAGCTTGGTCGCGAAGGCACGCACCGGCTCGACCGCAGCCGGCGCGATCACGAACGCGTTGCCGTTGGCGACGCGTTCGCCGCCGAGCACGACGCTATGCTCGGGAGCGCCGGGAAAGCGCGCTTCGTACGCCCCGACGCCCGCGAGCGCCATCGTCAGCGCGAAATCGCTGCTGCGTGCGATCAGGTCGCGCAGCCCGGCGGCGCTCGCGAACGGAATGTCCGACGTGAGGTAGACGAACCGCTCGCCGGGCCACGCATCGAGCGCGCGCAGCACGTTGGTTCGACCGTCGAGCGCGGCGTCCATGACGCGCACCTCCCGTCCGGCAAGATGCGTCCGAACCTCCGCACCGCCGATCACCGCGACGCCGTCGATCCCCGCGCCGGCGCACGCGTCCAGCGCGACGTCGAGCAGCGTCCGGGAACCGAAGGGAGCCAAAGCTTTCACCCGGCTCCCGATCGCCGCGGCGAAGTCGCCATCGACGAGGCCACCCGCGGTGATCACGGCGCGCATCGTCGGGCCGTTCTGCATCACGGCCCGTAGGACTCCCGGTCCCACCGCCGTATCACCCCGGGCAGTGTCACGGCGTACCATCATGGTGATCGGGTCGGGTCCGATCGTCATCGGGCAAGCCGCCGAGTTCGACTACGCAGGCGTGCAAGCGTGCCGCGCGCTGCGTGAGGAAGGCCACCGGGTCGTCCTCGTCAACTCGAATCCCGCGACGATCATGACCGACCCCGAGATCGCCGACGCGGTCTACCTCGAACCGCTCACCGTCGCTTCGGTCGAGGGGATCATCGCGCGTGAGCGGCCCGACGCGCTGCTGCCGACGCTCGGCGGCCAGACCGGGCTGAACCTCGCCGTCGAACTGGCCGACGCGGGCGTGATCGAGAAGTACCAGGTCGAGCTGCTGGGCACGCCGCTCGACACGATCAAGCTGGCCGAAGACCGCGAGCGGTTCAAGGCCAAGATGATCGAGATCGGCGAGCCCGTGCCGCAGTCGCTGATCGTGACCGACGCCGACGCCGGCGTGGCGTTTGCGGAAGAGGTCGGCTATCCGCTCGTGGTGCGGCCCGCGTATACGCTGGGCGGCACGGGCGGCGGCATCGTGTACGACGAGGCCGAGCTGCGCGCCACCTTGCAGACGGGGCTCGAAGCGTCGCTGATCCACCAAGCGCTCGTCGAGACCTCGCTGCTCGGCTGGAAAGAGATCGAGTACGAAGTGCTGCGCGACGGTGCGGGCAACTGCATCATCGTCTGCAACATGGAGAACATCGATCCCGTCGGCGTGCACACCGGAGACTCGATCGTCGTCGCGCCGTCGCAGACGCTCTCCGACCTCGATTACCAGATGCTGCGCACGTCGAGCATCAACGTGATCCGCGCGCTCAACGTGCAGGGCGGCTGCAACATCCAGTTCGCGCTGCATCCCGACAGCTCCGAGTACATGATCATCGAGGTCAACCCGCGCGTGTCGCGCAGCTCGGCTCTCGCATCGAAAGCGACCGGTTATCCGATCGCCAAGATCGCGACCAAGATCGCGCTCGGCCAGACGCTCGACACGATCCCCAACCCGGTGACCGGCGGGCGCACCAAGGCGGCCTACGAGCCCACGCTCGACTACTGCGTCGTGAAGATCCCGCGCTGGCCGTTCGACAAGTTCCCGCTGGCGGATTTTCGGCTCGGGACCCAGATGAAGTCGACCGGCGAGGCGATGGGAATCGGGCGCAGCTTCGCCGCCGCGCTCATGAAGGCCGTGCGCGGACTCGATCTCAAGTTCGAGACGCTAACCGGCGGCACATACACGGGGTGGAGCGACGACGAGCTCCTCCGTACGGTGGAGACGCCGACGCACGACCGGCTGTTCGCCGTCTGCGAGCTGCTGCGCCGCGGGCGAACCGTCGACGAGCTCCACGCGATCTCGACGGTCGATCGGTTCTGGCTGTGGGAGTTCGAAGCGCTGGTCGAGCTCGAAGAGGCGCTCCGCGCGTACCGTTCCGGCGGTGAGGAGTTCGGTCAACCGTATCCCGGTCCGGCCTTGATGCGGCGCGCGATCGAGAGCGGATATAGCCTGCGCGGAATCAACTCGCTGTTCGGCGGCGAGCTGGCCCGCACCGGCGTCGGCGGGCAGTTTCGCATGGTCGATACGGCGGCGGCCGAGTTCCCGGCAACCTCGCCGTACTACTACCTCTCGTGGCTCGAGCAGGACGAGATGCGCCCGCCGGAGCGCGAAGCGGTCGTCGTCGTGGGCAGCGGACCGATCCGCATCGGCCAAGGGATCGAGTTCGACTACTCGTGCGTGCACGCGGCGTGGGCTCTGCAAGAAGCCGGCTTCGCGGCCGTCGTCATCAACAACAATCCAGAGACCGTGTCGACCGACTTCGACGTGAGCGACGTGCTGGTGTTCGAGCCGCCGGGCGCCGACGAGGTCGAGGCGACGGCGCGCTCGACGAACGCCCGCGGTGTCATGCTCGCGTTCGGCGGCCAGACCGCGATCAACCTCGCCGAGGAGCTGACGAAGCGCGGGATCACGATCGTCGGCAGCGATCGCCGGTCGCTCGACATGGCGGAAGACCGCGAGAAATTCGACGCGGCGCTCGAGAAGCTCGGCGTTGCGCGCCCGCGCGGCCGGGCGGCGAACACCTTCCGCGAGGCGCGTGCCATCGCGCGCGAGATCGGCTTCCCGGTGCTGGTGCGGCCGTCGTACGTGCTGGGCGGACGCGGGATGGAGATCGTGTACAACGAGGGGCAGCTCGCGTCGTACGTCGAGAGCGCGCCGCCGATCACGCCGGGCTCGCCGCTGCTGGTCGACAAGTACATGCGCGGCCGCGAGGTGGAGGTCGACGCGGTCTTCGACGGCGACGACATCATGATCCCCGGGATCTTCGAGCACGTCGAGCGCGCCGGCATCCACTCGGGCGACTCGATCAGCGTGTTTCCGACGCAGACTGTCTCCGACGATATGGAATCGCGCATCGTCACCGTCACCGAGGCGATCGCGCGCGAGCTCGGTATCCGCGGGCTCATCAACATCCAGTTCGTCATCCCCGAAGGCACCGACGAGCTGCTGATCATCGAGGCGAACCCGCGCGCGAGCCGCACGGTGCCGATCATCTCGAAGGCGACCGGCATCAACCTCGTCGCCGCGGCAACGCGCATCGCGCTGGGCGAGAAGCTGCGCGACATGCGCTGGGGCACGGGTCTTCGGCCGAAGCCGGACTACGTCGTCGTCAAAGTGCCGGTGTTCTCGTTCGCAAAGATGCGCGGCGTGGAGACGATCCTCGGCCCGGAGATGAAGTCGACCGGCGAAGTGCTCGGGATCGATGCGACGTACGCCGGCGCGCTGCGCAAAGGCTTCATCGGCGCCGGAATCCGGCTGCCGCACGAGGGCGGTCGCGTGCTGGTGTCGGTGAGCGACGAGGAAAAGAACGACGCGGTCGACCTCATGCGGCGGCTCGTCGCGCTGGGCCATACGCTCGTCGCGACACCCGGGACGTACGAACTGCTGCAAGCGAACGGAATCGCCGCCGAACGCGTGAACAAGATCGGCGAAGGCAGTCCCGACGTGCTCGACGTGATCCGGCAGCGTTCGGTCGATCTCGTGATCAACGACTTCAAAGCGGGCCGCGGCCCGACCGACAACTACCGCATCCGCCGCGCGGCCGTCGAAGCGTCGATCGCTTCGCTGACCTCGCTCGACACGGCGCACGCGCTGGTCACGGCGCTCGAATCCGAATCAGGCCCGCCGCGCTCGCTGCAAGAATACCAGGCAACGCACCTCGGAGCGGCGGCGCGGTAGGCCTGCCGACACGCGGCGCCGCGTTGACGGCGTTCGCCGCGGTCGCGCTCAGCGGCTGCGGCGTGACACGGAGGGTCGCGCGTTTGGCCGTACGCGAGTACGGCTGCATCGACACGCCGGTGCCGCCGCCCACGGGCGTACACGTGATGCGCGGCGTGATCCCGACGCGCCACGTCGCGACTGTGGTGCACTACGCGCTCATCGTGCCGGACGGCGTTCGCGGAATCGATCGGGTCGCGTACCTGCTTCCCGGGCGCGGGAGCGACGCGAACGCCGCCGTCGCGCTCGGCCTGGACGGATTTCTGGCCGAGTACCTGCGGGCCGGTGGGCGGCCGTTCGCGCTGGCGGTGATGGACGCGGGCGAATCGTATTTCCACCCACGCGCGTCCGGCGAAGATCGTTTGACGGTAGCGACGGTCGAGCTTCCTCGCATCGTGCGCCACGTGTTCGGCGTGTCGCGTGTACACGAGGCGATCATGGGCCAATCGATGGGAGGGTACGGCGCGCTCCTCGCGGCCGAGCGCGAGCCGCAGCGCTATCGTGCCGTTGCGGTCGCAGGGCCGGCGATATTCCCCTCATACGACGACGAGCGCCGTAGCGTCGGCGATGCGTTCGACTCGCCCGCGGACTTCGCGCGCTACGACGTGCTCGCGCGCGCCCGATCGCTGCGCGGCCGCCCGGTGAGCATTTGGTGTGGGCGGCGCGACCCGTTTTTGCCGGGCGTAAGCGCCTTCGCGCGCGTCTGTCCGACCGCGGAGGTGCACGTCAAGCCGGGCTGTCACGACGACGGTTTCTGGCGGGCGAGTGCGGCGTCGCTGCTGCAGTTCGTCGGTGCGCGGCTCTAAGTGACAGGCGGCGGCTCCGGTGCGCCGCCCGTGGCGGACGGAACGTCTTGCTTGCCGCGGCGCTGCTCGGCGGGTTTCGAATCGGCGGCGAGGTTGTATGCGGTGTTCACCAGGCCGACGTGCGAGAACGCTTGCGGGAAGTTGCCGAGCAATCGTTTTCCTTCGCAGTCGTACTCTTCGGACAGCAGGCCGACGTCGTTCGCGGTGCTGATGAGACGCTCGAACAGCGCGCGCGCGTCCTTGCGCCGTTTTTGGAGAACGTAGTTGTCGGCAAGCCAGAAGCCGCACGCGTAGAACGCGCCTTCACCGGGCGGCAGCCCGTCCGTGTCGATGTCGGGCTGCGTGTAGCGTTTGACGAAGCCGTCCACGAGCAGCTCGCGCTCCACCGCGGCGACCGTGCCGACGATACGCGGGTCGGACGGCGGCAGAAATCCCACCAGCGGGATCAGCAGCGCCGCCGCGTCGATCTCCCGGGAGCCGTACGACTGCGTGAACGTCTCGCGCTTGGGGTCGTAGCCCTTCGCGCACACCTCAGCGTGGATCTGGTCGCGCAGCGCGCGCCAGCGGTCGACCGGGCCGTCGAGGCCGAACTTCTCGATCGCGCAGATGGCGCGGTCGAGTGCGACCCACGCGAGCACCTTCGAGTGCACGAACGGACGGGCCGGGCCGCGCACTTCCCATAGCCCGCGATCCGGCTCCGACCAGCGCTTTTCGACCGCCTCTACCACGGCGCTCATGAGCGACCACTCGTCGATGTCCGGCGGCAACCCGGCGCGGTGCGCCTGATACATCACGTCGGCGACCTCGCCGTACACGTCGAGCTGCAACTGTTCCGCGGCGGCGTTGCCGATGCGCACCGGTTTGGAGTCGGCGTAGCCGCGCAGCCACGGCGCCTCGAACTCCGGCAGCCGGCGTTCGCCGCGCAGACCGTACAGGATCTGGATCTGGCCGGGGTTGCCGGCGACCGCGCGCAGCAGCCACGCACGCCACGCGAACGCCTCTTCCTCAAAACCCGCGTTGAGGAGCGCGACGAGCACGAACGTCGCGTCGCGCAGCCAGCAGTAGCGGTAGTCCCAGTTGCGCACCCCGCCGACGTACTCCGGGAGTGAAGTCGTCGGTGCCGCGAGCACGGCGCCGGTGCGTGCGTCGGTGAGGGCCTTGAGGGTGAGCAGCGAGCGCACCACGATGTCGCGCCAGGGTCCGTCGTAGCGGCACGTGCGCGACCATTCGCGCCAGAACACGTCGGTGCGGCGCAGCGCCGTGGCGACGTCGGAGGGTCCCGGCTGTTCCTCGTACGACGCGAAGTAGGCCATCTCGAAGCCGACCCGTTCGCCCGGGCCGATCCAGAACTCCGCGACCGTCGAGCGATCCTGGCCGCGCAGCTCGACGTCGGAATACAGCGCGAGCGCGTCGGGCCCCGCGACGGCGACGACCGTGCCGGACGAGCGATGGATCCACGGCACGATCTGCCCGTAGTCGAACCGGATCCGCATCGACGAGCGCATCGCCACGCGGCCCGCCTCGCCCGTCACCAGCCGCAGCAGGCGCGGGGTTTCGCTCCCGGCGAGCATCGCGTCGACCACCCGGACGCGCCCGCCGCCCTCGAGCTCGTAGACCGTCTCGAGCACCATGCTGTCCTCGCGGTACGCGCGCTTGATCGCGAGCGCGCGGCCCTGCGGCGCGAGGCTCCACGTGCCGTTCTCCTCGTCGCCGACCAGCGCGGCGAAGCACGCGCCCGAGTCGAAGCGCGGCAGGCACAGCCAGTCGATCGAGCCGTCCCGCGACACGAGAGCCGCGGTACGGGTGTCGCCGATGAGCGCGTAGTCTTCGATCGGTTTGGACATCGTCGTACGGTCGTTCCCCACCAAGCCGCGATTCGTTCGGCCGCCCGGAGGAACGCCGAACGCGGTGCGTAACGCGTCCGACCAACTCTCGCCCCGCCTACGAGGTCGGTCCGATGCGTATTTCTCGTTCCCTTCCGGCAGCGCTCGCCGTTGCGATGCTCTGCTCGTCCTTCGTTTCTCCGCCCGCGACGGCCGCCGAAGGCCCCATCAAGATCGCCGTCATCACCGACATGTCCGGTGTCTATGCCGCGCTCGCCGGGCCGGGCGCCGTCGAGGCGACCAAGATGGCCGTCGAGGATTTCGGCGGCAAGGTTCTCGGCCGGCCGATCGAGGTCGTGGGTATCGACCATCGCAACAACGGTCCCGACGCAGCCATCAAGGCGCGCGAGGCATACGACTCAGGCGCCGAGCTTGCGCTCGACATGACCAACTCCGCGGTCGCGCTCGCCGTCGCGGCGGTTGCGAAGGAGAAGAAAAAGCTCGCGATCGTCACCGGCGGTGCGTCGTCGGCGCTGACGGGCGCGAACTGCAACCGCTACACGTACCACTACGCGTACGATACCTACGCGCTGGCGGCGTCGACCGGCGCCAACATCGCCGCGCAGTCGAACGGTAAGACGTGGTACGCGCTGGTTCCGAACTACGCGTTCGGAACCCAGATGTTGGCCGATTTCACGGCCGCGATCGCGCGCAAGGACGGCAAGATCCTGCAAGCCGACCTCTACCCGTTCGGCCCCACGACCGACTTCTCGTCGTATTTGCTCAAGGCGAAGAACTCCGGCGCGCAGGTGCTCGGCCTGTTCAACGCCGGCGCCGATACTGTCAACTCGATGAAGCAAGTGAAGCAGTTCGGCGTCGACAAGGTGATGAAGGTCGCGGTTGGCCTGCTGTTCCTCAGCGATGTCGACGCGCTCCCCGACGTGTTCGCCGGCTCGCGCATCACGACGTCGTGGTACTGGAACGAGGACGCCGCCGCGCGCAAGTGGGCCGATAAGTACGCGAAGCGGATGCACGGATTGCGGCCGACCGACATTCAGGCGTCGGACTATTCGGCCACCACGCAGTGGTTGAACGCGGTCAAAGCCGTCGGCTCGGTCGACGCCGACAAGGTGCAAGGCTATCTCGACGGCCGCCAGTTCAACGATTTCTACGCCAAGGGCGGCGAATGGCGCGCACGCGATCATCGCGTGCTCCACGAGATGTACGTCGTTGACGTGCTGCCCAAGGAGCAAGTGAAGGAACCGCACGCGTGGTTCAAGATCGTGCAGGTGATCCCGCCGGGCCGCGCGTTCCGCCCCGAATCCGCGTCGGTGTGCAAGAAGGACTGGTAGTCTGAGCGCGGACTACCTCCTCACCCAGGCGTTCAACGGCCTCGTCAACGGGGCGTACTTCGCCCTGTTGGCACTGGGTCTCAGCATCATCTTCGGGATGCTGAGGATCGTGAACTTCGCGCACGGCGCCATGTTCATGTTGGGTGCGTTCGTGGCGTACTACGGGGCGCAGTCGGTGCACTTACCGTTCTATCTAGCGCTGATCGTCGCGCCGCTCGTCGTCGGCCTCTTCGGAATGGCCCTCGAGGTCGTGTTCCTGCGGCGGCTCTATCATCTCGACCCGCTTTACGGCTTGCTCTTCACGTTCGCTTTGGTGCTCATCATCGAGGATTCGATGCGGCTCGCGGCCGGCGCGCTGGGCTCCCCGTACTCGGCCCCGCCGTCGCTCGCCGGTGTGACGAACATCGGCTTCACGCTATTCCCGACGTACCGGCTGTTCGTGATCGGCCTCGCGATCCTCGTGTGCATCGTTGTGTGGTTTGTGCTCGAACGGACGCCGACCGGCGCACGCATCCGCGCGGCGACCGAAGCACCCATCCTCGTGCGCGCGCTCGGCATCGATACGCGCTCGCTCGTCACCGTCACGTTCGGCGTCGGCGTCGCGCTCGCGGCGCTCGGAGGCGTGTTGGCTGCACCAAACCAGAACGTCGAGCCGACGATGGGCGACAAGATCATCATCAACACGTTCGCAATCGTCGTGATCGGCGGTCTCGGCTCGATCGGCGGCTCGGTCGTCACCGGCTTCGCGCTCGGGCTGCTGCAGACGCTCGGCGCCGTGATCTTCCCCGCGTTCAACGACACGCTGATCTTCTTGCTGATGATCATCGTTCTTCTGATCCGCCCGAGCGGGCTGTTCGGCAGCCCCGCGAGCGCCAAGTGACGACCACGCTGCTCGGGACGCGCCGCGGCGCCATCGTCGCGGCCGTCTTGCTTTTGATCGCGCTCGCGCTCCCGAAGCTGGTGTACCCGGTACTCGCGATCGACATCGTCGCGTACGCCCTTTTCGCGGTTGCCTTCGACTTGCTGCTGGGGTTCACGGGGCTGCTCTCCTTCGGACACGCGATGTTCTGGGGCGGAGCCGGCTACGTCGTGACGATCCTCATCGCGAAGGCGAACACTCCGTTTCCACTCGCCGTCGTCGCAGCGATCGTGTATGCCGCGCTGCTCGCGCTGATCGTCGGCGCGATCGCGATTCGCCGGCAGGGGATCTACTTCGCGATGATCACGCTGGCGCTAGCGCAGCTCCAGTACTTCTTCGCCTACCAGCTCGGCGGCTGGACGGGCGGCGAAAACGGCGTGCAGCTTGCGGGCCGCGGGACGCTGTTCGGCATTCCCCTCGAGAACGACGTCGCGTTCTACTACGCTGTGCTCGCCGTCGCCGCGCTCGGCACCTATCTTGTCGTGCGAGTCGTGCGATCGCCCTTCGGCGCGGTGCTGGGCGCGATGCGCGAGAACGAGCAGCGCGCGATCGCGCTCGGCTATCGCGTGGACCGCTACAAGCTGATTGCGTTCGTCCTGTCCGGGACTCTCGCCGGCTTGGCCGGCGTGCTGTTCGCCGTCGGCAACCGGCTGTCGGGGCTCGACGGCGTGGATTGGCACACCAGCGGCAAGGTCGTTATGATGTCGATCCTGGGCGGCATCGGGACCGTGTTCGGCCCGATCGCGGGCGCCGGGATCTTCGAATCGCTGGACTACTTCGTCTCGAAGACCGCGATCGGCGACAAGACCAACATCGTCATGGGGACGATCTTCGCGCTCTGCGTGCTGCTCTTCCGGCGCGGGATCATCGGCGAGCTGCTGGCGCTGCGCACGAAGCGCGCGAAGCCCTAGCGCGGCGCCGCGCGCCGTGTTCGTCACCGCGTTCCGGCGCCGGCGCGGCGCGAAGACCGACGACGCGTTTCCCTGGACCGTCCCCGCGCTGCGTGCGCTGAAGGAACTGCGCTTCGACGCGCCCGTGACGTTCCTGATGGGCGAGAACGGCTGCGGGAAGTCGACGCTGCTCGAAGCGCTCGCCGTCGCGACGGAAGCTGACGCCGCCGGCGCGGAGGAGGTCGGCGTGGATGTGACGCTCGCCGGCGCACGGCGTCTCGCCGCCGCGTTCGAGGCGGAGGAACGCGGCAGGCCGCTCGCGCGCGCGTTTTTTCGCGCGGAGGACGCGTTCGGGTTCACCAAGCGCATCGAGCGCGAGATGAAGGAAATCGACGCCCAAGCCGACGCGATGCTGCACGACGAGAAGGCGAGCGAGTTCCGCCGCCGGCTCGGCGCGAACATCACGCGGAGCTCGCGGGGCGCGCTCGCAAGGAAGTATGGAGACGACCCGCACGCGCGCTCGCACGGCGAGACGTTCCTGGGCATCGTGCGCGCGCAGGTCGCGCCCAACGGGTTCTATCTACTCGATGAGCCGGAGACGCCGCTGTCGCCGACCCGCGTGCTGACGCTACTCACGATCCTGCTGGCCGCGAGCCGTTCGGGATCGCAGTTCATCATCGCGACGCACTCGCCGATCCTTGCGGCGCTGCCGGACGCATCCATCCGCGTCTTCGAGGGCGACCGCATCGTCGAAACACCGTACGACGAGCTGGAGCACGTGCGCATCACGCGCGACTTCCTCAATGCTCCGGGCCGGTATCTGCGCTATCTGATGCGTGCACCCGAGGAGACCGACGATCGACCGTGTTCTTGACATCATTCCGCCGCCGGTGGGGCGCGAAGACAGACGAGTCGTTTCCTTGGACCATTCCGGCGCTGCGCGCGCTGCGCGAGCTCCGCTTCGACGCGCCGGTCACGTTCCTGATGGGCGAGAACGGCTGCGGAAAATCGACGCTGCTCGAGGCCCTGGCCGTCGCGACGGACGCCGCCGCGGCCGGCGCGGAAGGAGTCGATGTGGACGCTACGCTCGCGGGCGCGCGGCGGCTCGCCGACGCCTTCGAAACCGTGGAACGCGGCCGGCCGCGGGTACGCGCGTTCTTTCGCGCTGAGGACGCGTTCGGGTTCACCAAACGCATCGAGCGTGAGCTAAAAAAGAGTGACGCCGACGCGGACGAGATGGAGGGCGACGAGATGGCGAGCGAGTACCGCCGCCGGCTTGGCGCGAACATCGTCCGCAGCGCGGGCGAGGTGCTCGTGCGCAAGTATGGTGCCGACCCGCACGCGCGTTCGCACGGCGAGACATTCCTCGGCATCCTCCGCGGCCAGCTCGTACGGAACAGCCTCTACCTGCTCGACGAGCCCGAGACGCCGCTGTCACCGACTCGCGTGCTCACGCTGCTGACGATCCTGCTCGACGCGACGAGGGCGGGTTCGCAGCTCATCATCGCGACCCACTCACCGATCCTCGCGGCGTTCCCCGGGGCGTCGATCCTGGTGTTCGCCGGCGATCGCATCGTGGAGACGCCGTACAATGAACTCGAGCACGTGCGTATCACGCGCGCCTTTCTCAATGCTCCGGGACCGTATCTGCGAAACTTCATGCATGAGGTCGACGACCCGACATGAGCCGGAGCGGTTAGGCTACTTCGTTCCGTCTTGCGGCCAGAAGCCGAAGATCGCGCGGCCCGGCTCCAAGTCCCAGAAGCGGTTCGCGTTGTCGCCTACGCCGTAGACGACCGCGTACGGGACGTCGCGGGCGATGATCGCGCGGACCAGGCGCGCGAAGTCGCGCTGCGACATCCACGTTGCCGCGTAGCGCGCGAACTTCTGCGCTTCGGTGAGCGGAAGCCAGCCCGAGCTCTGCGCGACGCTCGGGTCGCGCGGGTCGTCCTGCGGCGTGATCGAGCCGATGCGTACGCACGTCACCTGGAGGCCGTGGTTGTCGCTGTAATAGCGCCCGAGCGTTTCGCCGAACGCCTTCCAGACGCCGTACAGCGAGTCGGGGCGGTGCGGCGCGTCGGTGCGCACGACCAAGCCGAAACCGGGCTCGTAGATTGCCGGGACGTTCTCGACCTCGTGCATGCCCACCGCGTGGTTCGAGCTCGCGAAGATCACGCGCTCGACGCCCGCGCGCCGCGCGGCTTCGAACGCGGCATAGGTACCGCCGATGTTCGGGCCGGCGACGTCGTCCCACGACGCGTCGACGCTCACCACGCCCGCCAAGTGGATCACCGTCGAGCAGCCGGCGAATGCGCGTTCGAGCGCGTCGACGTCGCGGACGTCGGCGATCACGTCGGCGTCGTGGAGGTCGATGCGCACGACGTCGTGATCGCGCGCGAGATCGGCGCAGAGCGGCTTGCCGATCGTGCCGGCGGCGCCGGTGACCGCGATCCTCGTCACACGCCGAGCATGTCGAGGAGCTCGCGTTCGCGCGCGATGACCTCGCTGTTTTCCAGCGTCTGCGCGACCTGGCCGTGGACGATGATGTGATGGCGGTCGGCGACGCCCGTCGCAAAGCGCACGTTCTGCTCGACGAGCAGCACCGTGATGCCGTCGGACTTCATCGCGCGGATCAGCTCGCCGATCCGCTCGACGATCACCGGTGCAAGCCCTTCGGTCGGTTCGTCGAGCAGCACGGTGCGCGCGCCGGATCGCAGCACGCGCGCGATCGCGAGCATCTGCTGCTCGCCGCCCGACAGCGTCGTGCCGCCGGCTTTCGCGCGCTCCTTGAGGTTCGGGAACTCGGCAAAGATGCGTTCGACGGTCCAGCCCTTGTCGCCGACGATCGGCGCGAGGGTGAGGTTTTCGTAGACGCTCAGCGTCGCGAGGATGCCGCGCTCTTCGGGGACGTAGCCCAAGCCGCGCTTGGCGATGCGATCGGACGGCAACCCCGCGATCGACCTGCCGTCGAGCTCGATCGTGCCGCGCCGTGCCGGCAAGATCCCCATGATCGTGCGCAGCGTCGTCGTCTTGCCGACGCCGTTGCGGCCCACCAGCGTCGCGACCTCGCCGGTGTCGACGCGCAGCGTCATGCCGTGCAGGATGTGCGATTCGCCGTAGTAGGCGTGGACGTCGCGCAACTCGAGCAACTAGGAGCCCTCCGGGCGACGACGGGCGGATAGGCCCTGAGCTTGGCGAAGGGCCGACCGCGTGCGGCTCGGATGCGAAGCAGCCGAACGCACTAGTGCGTCCCGCCGCCGAGATATGCGGTGACGACGCGCTGATCGTTGCGCACTTCGTCGTAGGTTCCCTCGACGAGCACCTTTCCGCGCTGCATCACGGTGACGCGATCGCACAGATCCGCGACGACGCGCAGGTTGTGTTCCACCAGCACGATCGTGCGGCCGGGCGCGATCTTCTTGATGAGCTCGACGGTGCGGTCGATGTCCTCCACGCCCATCCCCGCGGTGGGTTCGTCGAGGAGCAGCACCTTCGGCTGCTGCGACAGCGCGATCGCGAGTTCGAGCGACCGCTTCTTGCCGTACGGCAGGTTCGCCGCGACGGCGGTGCGCTCGTCGTCGAGGCCGACCGCGTCGAGCGCGGCACGCGCAGGATCGTCGAGCACCGCGGTGACCGCCGGCGACGCGAGCAAACGGCGCGACAGCGGCGTGAGCGCCTGCAGTGCGATCTTCACGTTGTCCAGCACGGTCAGGTGCGGGAAGATGCTGTTGATCTGAAAGCTGCGCACCATGCCCATCCGGGCGATCCCGGCCGGATCGAGGTGCGCGATCTCGACGCCGCCGAACCGCACGCTGCCGCGGGTGGCGGGCGCGAAGCCGGACAGGACGTTGAAGAACGTCGTTTTCCCGGCGCCGTTGGGCCCGATGATCGCGTGGACGGTGCCTTCGGCGACGTCGAGCGACACGCCGTCGAGCGCGGTGAACCCCGCGTAGACTTTGACGACGTCGCGCGTCGAGAGGATCGGCTCGGCCACGAGCGGGACTTCTGCTCATCATGCAGCCGGCCCCGCACGACCACGAGACCGTCCTCGAAGTCGAGGCACCCCGCGTCAAGTTCGGCCGCGGCGCGATCGACGAGGTGGGTTCCGAAGCTGCCGCGTTCGGCCTGCGGCGCGTCGCGCTGTTCACCGATGCGCGGCTCGCGCCCGGCGCGTTCGTGGAGCGGGCGCGCGCCTCGCTGCGCGCCGCGGGGGTCGATTTCGCCGAGTTCGCAGCCGTTCGGATCGAGCCCACCGACGGCTCGTTCCGTGCGGCGGCGGCGTTCGCGACGGACGCGCACGTCGACGGGTACGTCTCGGTGGGCGGCGGTTCCGTGATCGACACCGCCAAGGCGGCGAACCTCTACGCAACGTATCCTGCGCCGTTCGAGCACTACGTGAACGCACCGCTGGGGAAAGGCGTACCGGTGCCGGGACCGCTCGCGCCGCACATCGCCTGCCCGACGACGTCGGGGACCGGCAGCGAATGCACGGGCATCGCGATCTTCGACTTCGAGGCGCACGACGTCAAGACCGGGATCGCGTCGCGCCGCCTGCGCCCGACGCTGGGCATCGTCGATCCGGACGCGACGCGAACGCTGCCGGGGACGGTCGTCGCGTCGAGCGGCTTCGACGTGCTCGCGCACGCGCTCGAATCATTCACCGCGAAACCGTACACGCAGCGCCGCAAGCCGGTGACGCCGCTGGCGCGCCCGCTTTCGCAAGGCGCGAACCCGTACAGCGATCTCGCTTGCGTCGAAGCGCTGAGGTTACTCGGGCAGTATCTCGAGCGCGCGGTGCACGACGCGAACGACGACGAGGCCCGCGAAAACGTGATGTACGCAGCGACGCTCGCGGGCATCGGTTTCGGCAATGCGGGCGTGCACGTCCCGCACGGGATGGCGTACGCCGTCGCGGGGCTCGTGCGCGATTTCTTTCCGCGCGACTACGAGGCCGATCACGCGATGGTACCGCACGGCATGTCCGTCATCGTCAGCGCGCCCGCCGTCGCGAAGTTCACGGCGAGCACCGCGCCCGACAAGCACCGGCGCGTCGCGTCGCTGCTCGGGGCGCAAGAGGAGATCTACGACGACGAGGCCGGCGAAGCGCTTGCGGGCGCGCTCGCGCGGCTCATGCGCGCGACCGCAATGCCGAACGGCCTGCGCGCGCTGGGCTACACCGACGCCGACGTGCCCGCGCTGGTCGCCGGCGCGTTCGCGCAGCAGCGGCTGCTCGGCAACGCGCCCCGCGCGGTGGGTGAAGAAGACCTCGCGGCGCTGTTCACGGGCGCGATGACGGTGTGGTAGCGGTAGCGGCGCGTACGTTGCGGGTGGTCTTGACGAAGCCGTAGAGCTGCTCGGCGTCGATGCCGTGCAGCATCAGGCGAAAGCCCGAGTCGATCGTGGCGAACGGGACCACGGGGTGGCGGTTGTTCACCAGCGCAACGGCCAACTCGGTGCCGAAGATGCGCGAGATGTAGATCGCGATCGTCTCGTCGAGCTGCAGCGAGTTGCTGGCCCGGTTGAAGTCGTCGTGGGTGAGCAGCAGGCTGTAGAACGGCGTGTAAAGCTCGATCGCGCTTTGCAGGTCGAGAACGTTGTGCCACGTACGCGGCATGGTTTCCAGCGTCGCGTCGAAGTCCTCGATGGCGCTGAAGTCCATCTCGCTCAGCGGCCGCGGCCCGATCGCGCGGCCCTGGTCGATGAGCTGCGCGTTCGCTTGGATGATGAAGTTGTAGATGTTGAGATCGTGCTGGACGAAGACGTTGTCGACCAGCGACTCGATCGTGCGCGGCTGCAGGGGGACGTAGCGCATCTGAAGCCCGCCGACGTTGTCGCCGATGAAGTGCAGCATCTGCGTGCCGATGTTGAAGTGCCGCAGGATCAGGTAGTTCGCTTCGGGGCTGACGAAGTTCGTCATCCCCCACGCGATCGAGCGGTGCAGCAGCTTGGGCGCCGCCATCGAGTCGGGGATGATCGTGCGGATCAGCTGCGTGATCACGACCCAGAGGCGCGCGACGACGCGCACGATCGGCAGCAGGAAACGCCGCGACCACGTGCGGTTGTTCCGCATCAGCGCTTCCTTCGCGTCCGGATCGAAGAACGTGCTGTGATCGAGCGACAGCGCCGTCCACGGGTCGGGGTTGGAGAAGTCGTGCTTGGAGAGATCGTACACCGTCACGCGCGCGTCATCTCTTCGAGCTGCAGACGGTAGAGCCGCGCCACGACGGCGCTCGTCTTCACGATGCGGTCGCCCATCCCGGGCAGCTCCAGAATCCCCGAGCCGAGCGTCGCTTCGAACTCCGCCAGGTGGCCGGCGTCGTGCGCACCGTGATACAGCAGAAAACTGACCTGCCGATCCTCGAGCCGGAGCTGGTCGCGGATGAGGCTGCCCCACGCGGCAGCCTTCTTGCTGCCGACGCCTTCGATCACGAACATCGCGCCGAGCAGGTCGAACGGGTTGGGCTCGCTCGCGCGCTGGAACATGAAGCCGTGCAGCGCTTCGGTCCCGACATTCTTCTCGTAGGCCAAGATCTGCGCGTGGTCGCCGCCGACGGACACGAAATCAGCCTCCAGCATCGCGTAGTCGCGGTGCTCCGTGACCGCGTGCTTCAAGAAGGTCGAGCGCTGTTCGGCGAACTCGTTGGTGATGCTCGACGCGGCGCGCGCGATCCAGCGCGAGCCCTCGATCACCTGCTGGCGGTGGTTGAGCAGCAGCATGCGGTAGTCGTCGAGCCGGAACCGGCCGCGCCGCAGCTTGTCGATGAGCGGCACCGTCTCGAGCGCCGATTCGAATTCGGCCCAGACCATCAGCAACCGGCGCATGACCGACTGCATCGCCGGGGACGTGACCGTGCCGTTCATGCAACCTCCAACAGCATCAGCCCGTTGAGCGCGCGCCCGCTCTCCGGGACGTTGCACAGGATCTGTTGACCTTTTTCGAGCTTCCGCACCCGCGTGAGCTCCTCCAGCAGCACGAAGATCGATGCGGCGCCGACGTTGCCGCGCGTCGTGAGGTTGCTGAACCACTTCTCTTGCGGGATCAGCGCGCCGGCCGCGGCGAGCAGCTTGACCGTTTCGTCGCGCAGCGACTGCGAAGAGTAGTGGCAGCACACGTGATCGATCTCGTCGATGACGATGCGCCCGCGTTCGACCAGCTCGACGAAGTGCGACACCCACACGGGGATCATCGAGCGCATCAGCGCGATGTCCTGGGTGAGCATCAGCGCGCCGGCGCGCACCGCCTCGACGGGGTCGCCGTAGTCGCCCCAGAACCGCAGCCGGTCGCCGTCGTGCGCGCCGCCCGCGAGCATGCTGGGCGCAAAGCGGTCGGCGAACGAGCGGATGTCGATCCAGCGGATCCGCAGCGAAAGATGCCGCGCGTTCGGGGCTGCTTCGAGCACGACCGCGCCCGCGCCGTCGGAGAGCGTGAACCGCAGGAACTCCGCATCGAACGGCGCTTCGGGCGGCGCGCCGTTGCCGTTGCCGTTGACGACGTGCTCGTAGAAACCCGGGCGAAAGTAGCGGCTCGCGAACTCGCTGCCCGACACGGCGGCGGCGCGGTGCTCGCCGATGCGCACCTGCGCGTATGCCGACTTGAGCGCCATGAGCGAGCTCGTGCACACGCTTTGAAAGCTCGCGATCTCGATCGGGCCGAGCTTCAGCTCGGCGTGCACGTGCGATGCCAGGCCCGGCAGCAGCAGGTCTCCCAGCGTCGTCGCGGTGGCGAGATAGGTGACGTCGCCGAGCACGAGCTCGGAGGAGGCAACGGCCGTCGCGATCGCGGCGGCTGCCATGCTCGCGTTCGAGTGCTGCGCGACGCCGTTCGCGTCGAGCGCGTAGTGCCGGTTCGTGATCTTGTTGTTCCGCAGCACCAGCGGCCGATAACGCGACGGCTTGCCGCCGATCCGCCCGAGGTGGTCCTCCATTGCGTCGTTGCCGACGGGCGGGCCCGGGAAAAACGCGCCGAACCCGTTGATGTAGACGTCGAGCATGTCCGTCGAGAGTTAGACGGCTGCGATGGACCGCCTTGGAGCTTTGAACGGGATGGTTACGGTATGCGCGCGGTGATTCAGCGAGTCACCCGCGCCTCGGTCACGGTGGACGGCCGGATCGCGGGCGCGATCGGGCACGGTTTCCTGGCGCTGGTGGGCGTGGCCGTCGGCGACGCCGAACCCGACGTCGACGCGCTGGCACAGAAGATCGCCGGCCTGCGCGTGTTCGACGACGGAAACGGTACCATGAACCTCGCCCTCGCCGACGTCGGCGGCGCGGTGCTGGTGGTCTCGCAGTTCACGCTGCTCGGCGACGTTCGCCGCGGCCGCCGCCCGTCGTTCGTCGCAGCCGCTCGCGGTGCGCTCGCCGAGCGTCTCTACGAAGGTGTCGCGTCGCGATTACGGGACGCCGGACTGCACGTTGAAACGGGCGTCTTCGGCGCCGACATGACCGTCGAGCTGGTGAACGACGGCCCGGTGACGATCCTGCTGGACACCAAACGCGCGTTTTGAGGCAAGCGGGCGCTCTGACGCCTTCGATCGACGCTTTCCCGGGGAGACCATCGCAATCCGACTGCCGGTCTGCGCCGTTGATCGGCTAAACCGTCCACAGATACGGAGCGAGGGAGTTCATGCGACGTCTCTTCCGGGTCGCCGGAATGGTGGTCGCGGCGCTGTTCGTCACGGCGAGCGCCGCGGCGGCACATCCGTTGGGAAACTTCACGGTCAACCATCTCTCGCGCCTCACCACGGCGCACGATATGGTGACCGTCCGCTACGTGCTCGACATGGCGGAGATTCCGGCGTTCGCGCTCGACCGGTCGCTCGACGCGCACGGCACGCCGTCGCATGCGGCGCTCGCGGCATGGGCTGACTCCCACGCGAAGGCGATCGCGCCGCAGCTGCACCTCGTCGTCGACGGACGCACCGTCGCGCTGGCTCCTACGGAGTCGGCGGTGCGTCCGCGGCCAGGTGCCGGCGGTCTGCCCACGCTGTATTTCACCGCGACGTATCACGCCGTCGCCGGCAGCGGCGCGCACCGCCTCACGTATCGCGACGACACCGAATCCGGCCGCCTCGGATGGAAAGACGTCGTCGTCGGCGCGCAGACCGAACCGACGGGCGAGCTGCTCGCGTATCCGAGCGCGCTGCTCGGTTCGCCGCACGCGCGCGTGGCGATCGCAGCCAATATCGACGCCGCCGGGCGCATCAGCGCCGACGACAAGGCCGTCGTGCCCGACGACGCCGCGGCGGGCGGAGTTTCGGCCACGCCGCTCGCGCGCTCCAACGCCCTGTCGGACATCCTCGCGAAGGGCGCCGGCGATCCGCTCGTGGTGTTCGGCGCGCTGCTGCTCGCGATCGCGCTCGGCGCACTGCACGCGCTCGAGCCCGGTCACGGCAAGACGCTGCTGGCCGTGTCGCTGGTCGGTGCGCGCGCGACGCCGCGCCAGGCCGTCGTCCTCGCGGCCGCGCTGACGGTGGCGCACACCGCCGGTGTCCTCGCGCTGGGCTTCATCGTGCTCGCCGCGACGCGCTGGATCATCCCGGAGCAGATCTATCCTTGGATCACCCTTGCGTCCGGGCTCTTCGTCACGATCCTCGGCGCGCGCGCCGTGGCACGGGAAGTACGCAAGCGCCTGCCCACGGCGCACGCGCACGCGCACGCTCACGCGCATGCGCACCCGCACGAGCACGATCACGTGCACGCGGCCGACGATCATCATCATCCACACGATCACGGACAGCTCGACGACGTCGCGCACGCTCGCGCGCACGCAATTCCGGGGACTGCTCCGCTGACGTTTCGCACCGCGGTCATCGCGGCCGCCAGCGGCAACGTGGCGCCGTGCCCGGCCGCGCTCGTCGTGCTCTTGGCGGCGATCAGCCTGCACCGCATCGGCTACGGCCTCACACTGATCGTCGCGTTCAGCGTCGGGCTGGCGCTCGTGCTGACCGTGCTCGGGATCGCCGTCGTGCGCAGCGCGGCGTGGCTCGTCGCGCGACCGCAGTTCGACCGGGTCGCGCGCTTCGCGCCGCTCGTCACCGCGTCGGTCATCGCGATCGTCGGCGCGGGCATGGTCGGTCAAGGTTTCGCGGCGCAGGGGATCGGCGTCTCCGCGATGCTCGTCACCGCGCTGGTGCTGCTCGCCGTCGTCGGATACGCGTTCGCGTGGCATCAGCACCGCGTCCCGGCCGAGGCGCACGCGTGATCGGTTCGAGCGCGTTCACGGTGTTCGTGCTCGGGATGCGCCACGGCGCCGATCCCGACCACCTCGCGGCGATCGACAACGTCACCCGCAACGCGTACGTCAAGACGCCGCTGCTCAGCCGCTTCGTCGGCACGCTCTTCGCGGGCGGCCACACGATCATGGTGCTCGCGATCTCGGTGCTGATCGGTTTGCTCGGAACGCGCTTCGCGGCGCACGGGCAGACGATCGAACGCATCGGCACGTGGGTGTCCATCGTCGTTCTGCTGGCGATCGCGGCGATGAATCTCGCGGCACTGCGGTCCGGTTCGATGCGCGTCGCCGGCGCGAAGACGCGGCTGCTGCCGCGCCGCCTGCGCGAGGGCTCGAGCGCGCTGCTCGCGATCCCGATCGGGCTGCTGTTCGGGTTCGGCTTCGAGACCTCGAGCCAGCTCGCCGCGTACGTCCTCGTGTTCGGTGTCGACGCCGGGATCGCGGGCAGCCTCATCGTCGGCGCGATGTTCTCGGCCGGCATGATCTGCACCGACACGCTCGACTCCGTGCTCGTTCACCGTTTGATCTCGTATCGCTCCGACCGGCTGCCCGCGCTGATGCGTGTATGGATCCTGTCGGTCACCATCCTCGCGGTCTTCGTCGCCGTGTACCAGTTGGCGCAAGTCCTCGGATGGCACTCGCCGGTGAGCGATCTCACCGTCAGCGCGACGCTCGTCGCCGCGCTGGTGCTCGTCTTCGCCTACGTCTTCGCGCGTACGCGGCGCCCCGCTCTCGACGCTTCGCCCATCGCGGCGGTCATCTCAGGAGAATCCCTATGAACTCACGCTCCGGCGCGTTCGGCGGCGGCCTCGCCGTCCTCGCGCTCGTCCTGACCGGGGTCCTGTTCAACGTGCAAAGCGCGCGCAGTTCGGACCACCAGGACTCACCCACCACCGTCGCGCACCCCGCGGCCGACATCACCGACGTCTTTCTCTATCCGGCCGGCGACGCCAAGGCCACCAGCGTCGTCATGCAAATGGACCTCGACCCGCTGCTGACTCCCGCCACCGCGCCGCAGGCGTCGCTGGATCCGGCCGTCCTCTATCAGTTCAAGATCTCGCACGGCGCGGCGGCCGGCGCGGAAGACATGGTCATCCAGCTCCAGGCGAGCGGCACGGGCACCAGCCAGACCGTCAACGTCTACGGCCCGTTCACCCCGTCGACCCCGGGCACGCTCGCGACCCTCAACACGGGCGCGCTCGCCGGCAGCGTTGCGTTCGGATCGACGACGGCTGCTCCGTTCACGAACGGCATGCGCGTGTTCGTCGGGCCGCGCTCGGACCCGTTCTTCTTCGACCTGTTCCAGTTCTTCAGTTTCTTGCCGGACCGCAACTACCAGACCGCAGGCGCGGCGCCGAAGGCCCCCTTCTCGTTCAAGTTCCCCGCGCCGGCCGGCCAGTTCGCGGCGTGCGTGCAGGGCACGCCCTCCGATGCGCTCTCGTCGAACTCGTTCAACGTGCTGTCGATCGTGATCGAAGCGCCGCGAACGCTGATCGCGCCGGCGAGCGGGTCGCAGATGATTCATCTTTGGACCACGACCAGCACCCAGAGCGGAGCCTAACCCACATGCGACAATCACTCCTCACCTTCGCCGCGATCTACGCGGTCGTGCTCGGCACGTCGAGCTGCAACGGCGGCGCCGCCAACGTTCCCGCGTTCAACACCGGAACCACCGGTCAGGGCGTCCAGTACCAGCAGATCGAACGCCTCGCGCGGCCGGCCGTCAAAGAGCTGTTCCAGCAATTCGCCAACCATGACGGCACCAACCGCACCTCGCCCGCGGCGCAGCCGCTGTCGTCGCAGACGCTGTATCAGGAAATCGGCTCGTTCAGCACGACGGTCGCGGGGCGTTCCCCGGCGACCGTGTCCACGCTGCAGGCGATCCTGATCCCGGACGAGATCGCGGCCGACCTTTCCAATATCACCGACAACGCGTCGTATCTCGGCGTCGAGACCGGCGGCGCGACGGGCGGCAAGTTCGGCGGGCGCGGGCTGCCCGACGACGTGATCGACATCTCGCTCGGCGCCGTCTTCGGAAAAACACTCTCGACGGTGGTCCCGGGGCTCGCGGACGACGGCAAAGAGACGCCGTGCCTGACGACGGACAACGTACCGCAGCAGAACGCACCGGATAAGGTCACGCCGGCGATCTTCCCGTATGTCGGTGCGCCGCACTAAGCTGCGCATCGCCCCGGTCACCGTCATCGTCGCGGGCGCGCTCGTCGCGCTCGCGGCGTGGCCGGTGTACCTCGGCGCGCGCGCATCGGCGTCCGATCCGCCGGTCGCGGCGCTCACGCCCGCGCCGGTCAAGCCCGACTGGCGCGTGCGCGACCCGAACATTGCATTTCTCGAGTCGCGGGCCGGCAAAGTGCGGGGCGACATGCTCACGCCCCGGATGCTCTCCGCGGAGTATCTGCAACGGTACCGCGAGCGCGGCGACCTCGGCGACGTCGTACGCGCCGAGCACGCAGCGCGGGTCTCGCTCGCCGCCATGCCGCATCGCAACGTGGCCGGCGACGCCGCGCTCGCCAGCGCCTTGCTCACGCTGCACCGGTTCCGCGAGGCGAAAGCAGCGATCGCCGACGCGCGCCGCACCGAGCCGGACAACGCCGGGCTCGCGGCGGAAGAAGCGGGCCTCGATGTGGAATTGGGCGACGTCGACGGTGCGCGCCGCCTCATCGGCGCATACGGGAGCGATCCCGCGTTCGACGTCGTCGCCGCGCGGCTCGACGAAGAGACCGGCCGGCTCGCCGACGCGCGCAGGCTGCTCGACCGCGCGATGCGCTGCGCCGACGCGATCTACGACACGCCGGCCGAGCGCCGCGCGTGGTTTCACGCGCGCGCCGCGGAGCTCGCATTCGAAGCGGGCGACCACGAGGCCGCGCGCCGCGCCGCGCAGGACGGGCTCGCGATCTTCGCGGGGCACCTGCGCGCGCTGATGATCCTCGCGCGCGTGGACCTCGCCGACGGCAAGAACGCCGAAGCCGAAGACGCCGCGCAGCGTGCCGCGGAAATCCAACCCAACCCGGACGTGCTCGGCATGCTCGCCGACGCGCAGGCGGCACGCGGCAACACCGCCGCGGCGGCGGCCACGCGCGACGAGATCTTCGCCGTCGAGAAGATCGGTAACGCGCAGCACGTGAACGACCGGCTCATCGCCGTGTACGAAGCGGACCATCGCGTGCGCGTCGGCGACGCCTACGCGATCGCGAAGCGCGAGCTCACCGTGCGCGACGACGTGTACGCCGAGGACACGCTCGCGTGGGCCGCCGCGCGCTCCGGCCACTGGGACGTGGCGCGCACCGCGATCGCCCGCTCGCTGCGGTACGGCATCGAGGATCCACGCGTTCGCGCGCACGCGGCGGAAATCGCCGCGCACTCCTAGGGCGAACAGCCGCTCATGTTAGGAGCCGCTCCAGCGCGGCCGGCGCTTGTCGAGGAACGCGGTGAGGCCTTCGCGGAAGTCCGCGCTGCCGTAGCACGCGCGGATCAGATCGGCGTCGTCCGGCAGCGGCGCCGCCGCGCGCAGCCGGCGGCACATTTCCTTGGAGGCGCGCAGCGTCAGCGGCGCGAGCGCGGCGATCTGCTCCGCGAGCGCCTGCGCGCGCGCGTGGAGGTTTTCGCCGCCGTCGACGACGTCGTTGAGAAAACCGGCGCGGCGCGCTTGGTCGGCGTTCAGAAGCGTTCCGGTAAGCAGCATCGCTTTGACGGCGTCCAACCCCACGATCTCCGCGACGCGCGCGATGTTGCGCAGCGAGATGCAGTTGCCCAGCGTGCGCGCGATGGGAACGCCGATGCGCGCCGACGCTGCTCCGATGCGCAGGTCGCACGCCGCTGCGATGCTCACGCCGCCGCCGGTGCACGCGCCCGCGATCGCGGCGATCGTCGGAACGCGAATCGCTTCGAGCGCGGCGATCACCGCCTCGATGCGCGCTTCGTAGGCGACCCCGTCGTCCGCGCCTGCGAACGCGCGGAACTCGCCGATGTCGGTGCCGGAAACGAACGCCTGCGCATCTGCGCCGCTGAACACGCCGACGCGAACGGTTTCGTCGGCGTCGAGCTCGCGGGCGACGTCGCGCAGCCGCTCCCATAGCGCGAACGTCAGCGCGTTGCGTGCCTCCGGCCGCTCGAACAGCACCCAGGCGATCCCGCCGGCGCGGCGCTCGGCGCGGATCACGCCAGCACGGTCACGCCGTCGCGTGCGAGCCGCGCGAGCTCGTCTTCAGCGACGCCGAGGCCGCGCAGCACGTCGGCGGAGTCCGCGCCGAGCACGGGCCCTGCGCGCTCGATCCGCGCGGGCGTCTCGGAGAAGCGCATCGGCGAACCGATCTGGCGCACGGGCCCGAGCGTCGCGTGCGGCGCGTCGACGAAGAAGCCGCGCGCGGCGAGATGCGGATCGTTGAACACCTGATCGAACCGCAGGATCGGGCCGCACGGGATGCCGGCTTCCGTCAACCGCGCGGTCCAGTGCGCCGACGGCTGCGTCGTCGTCGTCGCCTCGATCGCGGCGATCAGCTCGTCACGGTGCGCCATGCGGCGCTCGTTGGTGACGAAGCGCTCGTCGTTCGCGAGCGCGTCGAGCCCGAGCGCGGTGCAGCACCGCAGCCAGTGCGGCTGCGTGTTCGCGCCGAACGTGAACCAGCCGTCGGCCGAGCGCACCGCCTGGTAGGGTGCAATCGCCTGGTGCGCGGAGCCCGAGGGCTGCGGCACCTCGCCGGTCGCGAAGTAGCGGCCGGCCTCCCACACCGCGAACGACACCGCCGACTCGAACAGCGAGACGTCGATGAACTGACCGCGCCCGTCGCGGTCGCGCGCGCGCAGCGCCGCCAGCACGGCGATCGTCGCGTACAGCGCCGACGTGAGATCCGCGATCGGCACGCCGACTTTGACCGGCGCTCCGCCCGGTTCACCCGTGATGCTCATGAGGCCCGACATCGCCTGCGCGATGATGTCGAGTCCCGCGAGCTGAGCGTACGGTCCGTCGTTGCCGAACCCCGTCGCCGCGAGATAGATGAGGCGGGGAGATTCCTCGAGCAGCGCGGCGTGACCGAGTCCGAGTGCGTCCATCGTGCCGGGCCGCAAGTTCTCGATCACGACGTCGGCGCTCGCCGCGAGCCGGCGGAACAGCGCCTTGCCGTCCGCGGATTTCAAATCGAGCGCGACGCTGCGCTTGTTGCGGTTGAGCCGCACGAAGTTCGAGCTCTCGTCGCCGATGAACGGCCCGGTCGTCCGGGTGAGATCGCCGCCGCTCGGGTTCTCCACCTTGAGGACCTCGGCGCCGAGATCCGCGAGCTGCATGCCGCAGAACGGCACCGCCATGAAGTTGCCGACCTCGATGACGCGGACGCCCGCGAGCGGCGGTAGAGAGCTCATGCGCTCGGAGGATTGAGCGGTCGCGGCACGCTACTCCTCGTGACCACGTCAAACGACAGAAGCGCCACCATGACCGGCAAGACGCGCGGCACTTTCATCGCCTCGTCCGCGGCGGCATTCGCGTCGATCGCGATCGTCCGTTCACCCGCCGCGGCAGCGGATTTCGTCGGCAAGGCGGGCACGAACCAGCCGGTCGATCATCCCCTGAGCGTCGCGATGAAAGACCTCTGGGACGCCGTTCGCAAGGACACGAACGGGCGGCTGGACGTCACCGTGTTCCCCAACAACCAGCTCGGCGGCGACACCGCGATGCTGCAGCAGCTGCGGTCCGGCGCGCTCGAGGTGATGACGCTCGACGGCGGCATTCTCGAAGGCGTGGTGCCGGTCGCGGCAATCCAGAGCGTCGGCTTCGCGTTCACCGATTCCAGCCACGCGTTCCGTGCGTTCGACGGCAAGCTCGGCGCTTACGTCCGCGGCGAGATCGCGACCAAGGGTCTGCACGCCTTCGACAAGATCTGGGAGAACGGGATGCGCCAGATCACCACGAGCACGAAACCGGTGCGCAACGCCGGGGACATCGCCGGGATGAAGATTCGTACCCCGAACAGCAAGATGGCCCTCGACGTGTTCAAATCGCTCGGCGCGGCGCCGACGCCGCTGAACTTCAGCGAGCTGTACACGGCGCTGCAGACGAAGGTGGTCGACGGCCAGGAGAACCCGCTCGCGAACATCGAGTTCGCGCGCTTCTTCGAGGTGCAGAAGAACTTGAGCTTGAGCAGCCACATGTGGGGCGGCTACTGGCTGCTCGCCGAGTCGAGCTGGTTCAACAAGCTCCCGCCCGACGTGCAGGCGATCGTCACCAAGAACGCATCGCGCTTCACCGACCGCCAGCGCAGCGACGTGATGAAGCTCAATGACACGCTGATCGGCAAGCTGCAGTCGCAGGGGATGGCGGTGAACACGCTCACCGCCGCCGACCGCGCGACCATGAAGGCGAAGCTCCCGGACTACTACAAGCGCTGGAAGGCCGAGTTCGGCCCGACGGCCTGGGACCTGCTCGAGTCGTACACGGGCAAGCTCGGCTGACGATAACGTCTACAGTGTAGACGCCGAGCGACGAGTGACGACGCGCGGGTAGTCCGAAGACGTGCCGATGCTCGTCGAGGCCCGTCGCGAGGCAGCGGCCGACCCGTTCAGCCCGCGCACGCTGCTCGCGGTGTTCGACGACGCCGAGGCGAACTTGCGCGCGAAGATCGTCGCGATCTACGTGCTGCTCGTCGTCGCGACCGTCGTCGTGTGGGCACTCGCGCTGGGGGCGTTCGCGACGCGACCGCTGCTGCTCGGCACGGCGCTCTTGGCATACACGTTTGGGCTGCGGCATGCCGTCGACGCGGACCACATCTCGGCGATCGACAACGTGACGCGCAAGCTGATGCAGGAGGGGAAGCGGCCCGTTTCGGTCGGTTTTTTCTTTTCGCTGGGGCATTCGACGATCGTCATCGCCCTGTCGGTCGTCATCGCGGTCGCGGCGACGATCATCACGCGCACGCTGCCGCGTCTCGAGACGATCGGCGGCGTCGTCGGAACGTCGGTGTCGGCCGCGTTCCTCTATGTCATCGCGGCGCTCAACATCCTGGTGCTGAGCGAGATCGCCGCGACGTTCCGGCGCGTCCGGCGCGGCGAGCCGTATTGCGACCGGACCCTCGACGCGTTTCTCGCCGACCGGGGCTTGATGGGCCGTTTCTTCAAACCGCTGCTGCGCGTCGTCGGGCGAAGCTGGCAGATGTACCCGATCGGCGTGCTGTTCGGGCTCGGTTTCGACACGGCGACCGAAGTGGGTCTGCTCGGCATCGCGGCGGTCGAGGGCACGAAGGGTTTGCCGATCTACGACATCTTGCTGTTTCCGCTGCTGTTCACCGTCGGGATGTCGCTGCTCGACACCACCGACGGCATCCTGATGCTCGGCGCGTACGGCTGGGCGTACGTGAAGCCGATTCGCAAGATGTACTACAACATGACGATCACGCTCGTGTCGGTGCTCGTCGCGCTGCTGGTCGGAACCGTCGAGGCGTTGAGCATCATCGGCGGCCAGTTGAACCTGCGGGGCGTGTTCTGGGAACGGATCGGCGACCTGAGCGGGAACTTCGGCTTTCTGGGCTTCGCGATCGTCGGCGTGTTCGCAGCGGCCTGGCTGCTGTCGACGCTCGTGTATCGCCTGCGCGGCTACGACCGCATCGAAGTGACGGCGGCGGTCGAGAGCTGACCCTCAAGGCCCTTCTTTGCTGTTGTAACGTGTGATACACTATCTGTAATAGACACGACAGATAGGATGGCGCCTGATGGATTGGCTGCTCCTGATCAGCACATTGCCCGGGCAAAACGGTGCCCTGCGGGTCAGCGTCTGGCGCACGCTCAAGTCGCTGGGCGTCGGCAACCTCCGCGACGGCGCTTACCTGCTGCCGGACCGGCCGGACCTCGCCGCAGCGTTCGAGGCCCTCGAACGCGACGTGGTCAACTCGGGCGGGACCGCGTACGTGTTCCGAATTCACGGCAGATCGGACGACGAGGACGCGCGGCTGTGCGCCCTTTTCGACCGGAGCGAAGAGTTTGCGAGCCTGAGCCGGACTGCGCAAGAGCTCAGCGCGAATCTCGGGACGTGCTCCGAGGCCGACGTGCGCCGTTCGATTCGCCAGCTGCGTCGCGACAGGGCGGCCCTGGAAGCGATCGACTATTTCGGGAGCCGCGGACTCGACGGCGTCGCGCGCATCTTGGAGAAGCTCGAGCTCCAGATCGTTCGGACGTTCTCGCCCGACGAGCCGAGCGCGATCGATGCGACCATCAAGCGGCTTTCGCGTAAGGATTTTCAAAACCGCCGCTGGGCGACGCGCCGGCATCTCTGGGTCGACCGCGTTGCCAGCGCCTGGCTCATCCGGCGTTTCATCGACGACCACCCGACGTTCATGTGGCTCGACGATCCGAAACAACGTCCGAACGGGACGCTCGGCTTTGATTTCGACGACGCCGACTTCACGCACGTGAACCACCTCACCACGTTCGAAGCGTTGGTCTTGGCATTCGATCTCGATGAAGACCGTGCTCTCGCCCGGATCGGCGCTATGGTGCAATACCTGGACGTCGGCGGCGCGCCCGCGCCGGAAGCCGCCGGCTTCGAAGCGATACTTTCGGGCATGCGCGACCGCGCCGCGGACGACGACGAGCTCCTCGACGGCATGAGCGCGATTTTGGACGCGCTCCACGCGTCGTTCAAGAGTGCGCTGGCTCCGGTCGCGAGGTGAGGCTTCACGCATCCGTGCCGGCATGATGCGGCGGATCCTCGTCGCGCGTGCCGCGGGCGTGACGGCGGGGCAGTGAACCCGCCTTCGCTGTTCGACATCGTTCGTTATTTTCTGATGCTCGGCGCGACCGGGTTCGGCGGACCCGTTGCGCTTGCGAGCGCGATGCGGCGAGATTTGGTCGAGAAGCGCGGCTGGCTCGACGAGACGTCCTACGACCGCGGGCTCGCGATCGCGACCGCGTGCCCTGGTCCGATGGCGTATCAGCTCGGTGTCTACTGCGGCTTCGTCACGCACGGTGTGCCCGGCGCGCTCGCTGTCGCCGTCGCCTTTGCGCTGCCGCCGTTCGCGATCGTCGTGACCATTGCGGCGCTGTACGAGCGGTTCGCGGCCGCCGGCCTCGTCCGCGGTTTGTTCTACGGCATCAGCCCGGTGGTGGTCGCGCTCATTTTGCGGGCAAGCTGGAACCTCGGTCGTAAGACGCTGAAACGAGATTATCCCGCGTGGGCCGTCGCCGTCGGCGCTTGCATCGTGACAATAGCTCTGCAACAAGAGCTGGCGTGGCTTTTTCTAGCGGCGGGCCTCCTCGGGCTCGTCGCCTTCACGCCGCGGACGAAACCGGCGCCGGTCGCGCGACCCGCCCCCGCGGCGACGGCGCCGAAGGTGCGCGCGTCCGGCGCGCCCGTGTTGCTCGCGTTCGCCGTGCCGTCGTCGGGACTCGCGCCGTCGCTGTTCTGGTTTTTCTTCAAAACCGGCTTCCTCGTGTTCGGAAGCGGGCTGGTCGTGGTGTCGTTCGTGAAGACCTACGTCGTCGATCAGTATCACTGGCTCGACAGTCGGACGTTCGTCGACGCTGTCGCCGTCGGAATGATCTCACCGGGCCCGGTCGTCATCACCGCGACGTTCGTCGGCTACGCGGTCGACGGGTTCGCCGGTGCCGCGGCGGCGACGCTCGGAATGTTTCTACCGTCGATCGTCCTGACGGTCCTCGCGACGCCCCTGCTGTTGCGTTACGGATCGCATCCGCGCGTGGCCGGCTTCGTGCGCGGCGTGACCGTCGCCGTCGTCGGCGTGCTTGCCGGCACGACGTACCTCATCGGCCGGCCGGTGATCGTCGACGGTTTCGGCGCGCTGCTCGTCATCGCGGTACTGGCGGCGCCTCTCGTCGCGAAACGTGTGCCCGACCAGGCGTACGTTGGGCTGGGCGCGCTCCTCGGCGTGGTTCTCCGGCATTAGCCGGATTCGTCGACCGAGTTTTGGGTTCGCTGACGCAGAAAGGCATCACAGGGTCTCCGGAGCTTCGTCCGGAATAATACGGACATGCGTCCGCGTTCGGCGGCGTTTGGCCTGTGGGCCGCGCTGACGTTCTCGTGCGCCGTGCTCGTGCACGGCGTGATCCACGCCGTCGGAGCCCGGGCGTTCGTCTGGGACTCGCCGGCTCATGTCGTCATGCTCGCCGTCGCGCTGGGCCTTCTGGCCGCCGTCGCGGCGCAGCTCGGGCTCGCCGGTCCGGCCCGCGAACGGCGGCGCCGGCTCGCGCTGGTCCGCGCGAACCTGGGACCGGTGACCGTCGCTACCGCCGGCTTCGGCGCGCTCACCCAGGCCGGCATTGCGGTCGCGTTGCTCGCAGCAGAAGGTGCCTCGATCGACCCCGAACGGCTCGGGCTGACGCTGATCTGCGGGCTTGTGGCGTTGCTTTGCTCGGCGCTGCTGTTCCGCGCGACCCAGGATCGCGTCGTTGCCGTGCTCGTCGCCTTTGCCGCGGCAGTTCCGCCCGAGACCGGGCGCACCGCGCTCCGCCGCTTCGCTCCGCGCCCGGCATGCGCGAGCGTTCCTTACCGGCTCTTCGTCCCGAACCGCCCGCCGCCGGCCCGCGCTACCTGACCGTCCCGCCGCATCCTCGCGGCTCGATCACCGTCACCGTAGCGAAGGGAATCCATGTCCAGCGAATTTCGTCCCGGCGGGGCGCTTCGTGCGCTCGCCCTCATCTTGACTATTCTGCTTGCGACCGCCGCCGGCGCGCTCGCCCAAACCGGCACGACGACCTTATCCGGCACCGTCACCGCCGCAAATCTCCCCGTCCCCAAAGCGGCCGTCACGGTGCGAGGCTCCAACCTGACGCTGCATGCGCAGACCGACGCGCGCGGTGTCTTCAGCGTCGCCTTGCCGATCGGTACCTACGACGTCGACGTCGTCGCGCTGCAAGGCAGCGGCGCGCTCCGCGTCGACCTCACGACGGCCGGAGCGAACGTGACGTTCGCGCTCTCCCAGCTCAAGCAGATCGGGCGCACGGCGGTAACGTCGCGGCCCCCGGTGCGAGGATCGGGGACCGACCTGAGCCTCAACGCGGAGGCGGTCACACGCTCGCCGGCCGGCGGCAGCCTGCCGAATCTTTTGATCCAGCTTCCCGGCGCGGCGCGCGGCGCGAACGGCGTCGTGCACATCAACGGCGACCACGGCGACATCAACTACATCGTGGACGGCGTCCAGATCCCGCAGGAGCTCAACCGCGTCGTCGGCAGTGAGTTCGACCCGAACGACGTTGCGTTCGTCGAGGCGCTCCAGGGCGCGTACCCCGCACAGTACGGCGAGCGCTTCGCGTCCGTCATCAACATCAACACGCGCAACGGCGCAGGCCCGCCCGGGTTCAGCGGTGACGTGAACTTTGGCTCGTACGGCGGTACGGACGCCACGATCGGTTATCAAACGAACGTCGGCAAGGGATCGCTGGTCGTAGCAACGCGCAACCAGCGCGGTAATCGCGGCCTCGACCCGCCGAATTTCGACTCACCGCGCAATGCGTTCAGCAACGCTAACCAGTTTCTCCGTTTCACGCAGCCGAGCGGGCCGAACTTCCTGAACGTGACGGTTAGCCGCTCGTATCAGACCTACCAGATTCCCAACGACGTGGCGAACGGACAGCCGGCGAACACCAACGACAACGAGACGCAAGAAGACCTCTTCGCGGCGGTGCAGTTTCGCCACCCGATCGGTGACCACGGCTCGCTCTCGTTCGGGCCGTCCTACAAGCGCTCGCGCATCCGTGACTTCGGCGATCCGTCCAACGACTTCACCTTCGGCGAAGCGCTCAACCCCGGCGCGCCCGGCGACTGCGCGAACGCGCTGAGCTCGACCGGCCCGGTCGTCAACGGCGTCGTCACGAACCCCGTTGCGAACGGCAGCGTCGCGTACGGAAACGGGAGCTGCGGCTTCTCGCTCAACGGTGACCGCACGGCCATCGACATCGGCGGAAACCTCGACTACGAGAATCGCAGTGCGCATCACGACGTCTCGTTCGGCAGCCTCTACAACGCCACGCACGTTGCCAAGACGTACGCGGTGACGCTCCAGCCGGAGAATTTCCTGGCACCGATCTTCACGCCGGCGACGCCCGGCGCGCCCTTCACCGTCGTCGACGCCAGCCCAAACATCGGCCACCTCGCCGCCTTCTACGCGCAGGACAGCTGGAAGATGGGCTCGGCATGGCAGCTCGACTACGGCGTGCGCGCCGACTCGTTCACGGTTTCGTCGACGCAGTTCTCGACCGGATTCGGCCAATTGAGCCCGCGCGTGAAGCTGACCCGGTTCTTCGGCGCGCGTGACAGCGTCTATGCGTATTACGGCCGTTTCTTCACGCCGTTCTCGCTGGAGAACGTCTCGCCGCTCGCGGCGTACACGCTGAACCTTCCGCTCCTGACCAACGTCGCGCAATTCGACCTCAAGCCACAGCGTGACTCCGTGTACGAGGTCGGCGGCCATTTCGGAATCGGGCGCGGCGATCTCGGCGTGCGGATCATGCAAAAGAACGCGACCGACTTGATCGACGACACCCAGGTCGGCGTGACGAACCTTCATCAAGACATCAACTTCGCGCAGGGGCGCATCGCGACGCAGACTGCGTATTACCAGATCGGATTGCCGCTAGCCGGCCGCGTCTATGCCGCGCTGACGCACACGTACTCGGTGAACAAAGGTTGCGAGACCCAGCTGCTCGCGCCGTGCTTCGGCGTCTCGAACGACTGGACGCCGGCCGACCACGACCAGCGCATCGACGTCAGCGCCGGGATGATCAAGAACGATCGCCGCGGCGGCTGGTTCAGCATCGACGGTGAGTACGGGAGCGGCCTTTCGTCGGCACTCAATCCGGGGGCGATCACGTGCGGCGGCGCCGACGGCAATCAGGGCGGACCGTGCAAACGCACCCCGCACCTGACCGTCGACGCCGAGAAAGGCGTCGCGCTGCGCAACCGCATGGCGGTAACATTTCGCGTGCGCAACATCTTCAACGACCGCTACTACGTGACGTTCGCAAACGCGCAAGGAAACCATTATGCTCCGCCGCGCACGTTCGACATCGGGCTGCGATTGAACGCGAAGTAAGGCCAACGGCGAAGCCGGGTACGGGTCGGTCCGGCTTCGTTTTAGTTCCGGAGCATGACGGCTGACGTCTTGCGCACGCCGTCCGCCGTGAGCCACCGGTCGAGGTGCTCGAGATTCCGTTCCGAACGTGTCGAGCAGACACGCACGATAGGCGTCGTACGACGCCGGATCGTCGGCGACGCGTCCCATCCCGCGCTAGTGCTCGTGGTGGTGTTCGGCTTCGTGCTCGTGCGGGTGCGCGTGGACCGTGCCGTCGCCGTGCGCGTGCGGGTGCTCGTGCCCGGGCTCCTCGTGCTCGTGCTGGTGGTCGTGGTCGGCGTGACCGTGTTCGTGCGTGTGCTGGCTGCCGTCCGCGTGCTGGTGGGGGTGCTGGTGCTCGTCAGCCATGCGCAAGGATTCGGGTGGCAGCGGGATCGTACCCGCGCCGCGCCGTACGCGAAGCGCGGTGACCATGCCGATCGACCCACCGAGCAACAGCGAAGCCAAGAGCGACGCGCGCGCGTACGTGCTCGGCGGCAACGCGAGCACGCTGGCGTTCGCGTCGAGCCTCGTGCCGGAGAACCGCCAGGTGACCGCGTGGCTCGTGCCGCTTGCGTGGACGCCGATCGGCGTGGTGCTCGGCGAGAACTGGCAGCGCGTCGGGATCGCCGCGGACAACCTCGCGGGCTGGACGGATCAGACGTTCGATCCCGCGGACGAGCGGTCGTTCGTCTCATCGCTGCGCGAGCTCGAGCTGCTGGCGCGCATCGGCTGGTCCACGCCCGTCCCCGAGGTGCTCGCCGAAGACACGATCGTCAATCCCGAGGACTTGCCCGAAGACATCCTCGACGCGCTCGCCCACGCGCCCGAGTCGCTCGTGCAGTGCGCGATCTGCCGGCGCACGTGCGTGCGCGACCATTTCGTGTGGAACGAGCGCCGGCTGTGCGCGTGGGATTACCATCAAACCGTGTTCGGCAAGCGCGGGCCGTGGCGCGAGGCGCCGTACGAGGAGCGCTTTTGGGAGACGATCCCCGAGGCGGCATACGTGGCGGGCCCGCTGCTCGCAGAGGTGTCGGTCGACGCCGTGCTCGCAATCGACGGACTCGACGACGAGCTCGCGCATCGCCTGATCAACGAGACGATCGGCGCCGACGCGGCGCATCCGCACCTCGCGGTGCGCACCAGCGGCGGCTACACGCTGCTGCGCGAGCGCGCGGAGCGATCGTCCTGACGGACCGCGCGATCGCGCGTCTCGGCGCGGTCTTCATCATGCTGTTCGCGGTGCTCGCGCTGCGCCAGATCTGGCTGCAGGTCGTGATCGGCCCGAAGCTCTCGGCGAACCAGTACAATCCGCGGCACACCGCGATCGCCGTGGGTCGCGGCTCTATCCTCGCCTCCGACGGCACACCGCTCGCGATCACGCACGGCACCAAGCGCGCGTACCCGCAAGGCGCGCTCGTCGCGCAGGCCGTCGGCTATGCGTCGGCGCGCTACGGCACGGCGGGGCTCGAAGACGCGTACGACCGCGTGCTCACCGCGCACACGGATGCCGTCGACCCGTTGTCGCAGCTCGCGCAGATCCTCGCCGGCAAACACGGCGCGCCGCGCGGCGCGGACGTCGTCACGACGCTCGACCTCACCGTGCAGAACGCGCTCGTCGCGGGGCTGTCGCGCCACGCGCGCGCCGCGGGAATCGTGCTCGACCCGCGCACAGGCGCCGTGCTCGCGCTCGCGTCCGTGCCGTCGTACGATCCCAACGCGCTCGACCGGCTGTGGCCGGCGCTCATCAAGGACCCCGCGTCGCCGCTGCTCGACCGCTCGACCGGCGGCCTCTACCCGCCCGGTTCGACGTTCAAGATCGTCACGGCCGCCGACGCGCTCGACGCAGGCGTCGTTACGCCGCAGTCGACGTTCAGCGACGCCGGCGGCTTCACCGTCGGCAACTTCACGGTCCACAACGACGAAGAAGAGGTCACAGGAACCCAGGACCTCGCCGGCGCGTTCGCGCTGAGCTCGAACGTCGACTTCGCGCAGATCGCACTCAAGATCGGCGTCGACACGTGGTTCGAGTACGCGGCGAAGTGGGGACTCGGCCAGCCGGAAGATTTCGACATCCCGGTCACGCGCGACCGGCTTCCCGCCAAGAAGGACGTGTACGCCGGCATCCTCGCGCAGCTCGGTTTCGGGCAAGCATCGCTGCTGGTGACCCCGATGCGGATGGCGCTGATCGACGCGACCATCGCGCACGACGGAACGACCCCGCGGCCCTATCTCGTGCGCCGCATCGCGGGCAGCGAGACGGGGATCGCTATGCGGCCGGAGACGCTGGCGCAGCCGATCTCCGCCGACACGGCGCACGAGGTCCGCGACCTCATGGTGGGCGTCGTGAAGCGCGGCACCGGCACGGCCGCCCGGCTCCCCGACGTGACGGTTGCGGGCAAAACGGGGACCGCCACCAACCCGCACGGCCGCTCGCACGCGTGGTTCGTCGCCTTCGCGCCGGCCGAGGCGCCGCGCGTCGCCGTCGCGATCGTCATCGAGAACGTCGGCTACGGCGGGACCTACGCCGCCCCCATCGCCAGAGAGGTCCTGCGGGTCGCGCTCGCCCGGTCGCGAAGTTAACCGACGACCGTGAACCCGCCGACCGAAAAGATTTTCAACAATAGGTACCGCGTTGACGGCAACCTCGGCAACGGGGGGATGGCCAACGTGTACGTCGGCACCGACACGTTGCTGCGGCGGCGTGTTGCCATCAAGGTGCTGCGCGAGCAGTATGCGAGCGACGACGACTTCGTCAAGCGGTTCTCGTACGAGGCGCAGTCCGCGGCGAAGCTGTCGCACCCGAACATCGTCAACGTGTACGACTTCGGGCGCGAGGACCACTCGTACTACATCGTCATGGAGCTGGTCGACGGCGCGACGCTGGGCGACCTCATGCGCCAGGAGACCGTTCTGCCCGAGCCGGTCGCGCTCGACTACGCGATCCAAATCGCGAGCGGCCTCGCGTACGCCCACCGCCAAGGGCTGCTGCACCGCGACGTCAAGCCGGCGAACATCCTGGTCACCAAGGACGACGTCGTCAAGCTCAGTGATTTCGGTATCGCGCGCGCCGTTTCGGAGCACACGCTCGGCGTGACGCAGCCCGGTATGGTGATGGGCAGCGTCGCGTACATCTCGCCGGAGCAGGCGCAAGGTCACGACATCGACGAGCGCAGCGACCTCTACTCCGTCGGCGTCGTCCTGTATCAGATGCTCACCGGGGCGCTGCCGTTCACCGGCGACAACGCGGTCGCGGTCGCGCTCAAGCACGTCTCCGCCGACGCGCCGGCGATCGATCCGAAAACCGCCGGGGTGAGCCCCGCGGTCGCGTCGATCGTCGCGCGGCTGCTGCGCAAGGACCCGCGCGAGCGGTTCGCCTCGGCGACCGAGCTCGCGAGCGCGCTGCGCGAGGCGCGCGAGCGTCCGAACGTCACGCAGCCCGACGCCGTTTTCGGCGACGCGCCGACGACCCGCATCCCCGTCGTCACGCCGCCGCCGCGCCGCTCGGTCGCGCCCGATCGCGCCGAGCAGCACACCGTCGTCGAGCCGGTCGACACCGAGTACACCGGACATCGTCTCGACCGCCGCTGGCTGCTGTTCCCGGTGCTGCTGATCGCCGCCGTCGTGATCGGCTACTTCGCGCTGCGCAACTCGTCGTTCGCGGGCGAGCAGGTCGTCGTGCCCAATCTGCAAGGGCAGTTGGCGAGCACCGCGCAGAAGCAGCTGCTGGACCTCGGACTCCAGGCGAAAGTCACCAACGAGGACAACGCCGACGTTCCGCAGGACCGCGTGATCCGCCAGGATCCGCCGGCCGCGTCGAAAGCCGGAAAGAACGATGTCGTCACGCTCGTCGTCTCCGGCGGGCTGCCGCGCGTGTCCGTCCCCGACATCAAAGACTACAACCTCGTCGACGCGGAGCGCGCGCTCGCGAGCGCCAAATTGAAATACAAAGTGGTCGAGGCGTTCTCGGGGACCGTCCCCGCGAAGCAGCTGATCGACGTCAACCCGCCCCCGGGAACGTCGCTGCGCCAAAACTCGACGGTCGCGATCACCGTGTCGAAGGGCGTGAAGCCGATCTTCGTGCCGGACGTCGTCGGCAAGACGACTGCCGCGGCGCGCAGGACGCTCGCGGCGCTCGGCCTTTCGCTCAACGTGTCGCAGCAGACCGAGAGCGATACGATTCCGAAAGACGTCATCGCATCGCAGGATCCGCAACCGCCCGCGACCGCGGCACCGAATTCCGCGGTGAACGTCATCGTCAGCACCGGCGCGTCGACGCTGTCCGTTCCGAACGTGGTCGGCGCGGACGCGGACACGGCGCAAGCGACGTTGCGCAACGCCGGCCTCACCGCATCGGTGTCCTACGCCGTCGACGCGGCGAACCCGACCGGCAAGATCTCGCGGCAGAATCCCGACGCCGGCGCCCAAGTGAAGAAGGGCTCGGCCGTGACGATCTACTTGAGCGTATCCGGCAGCGTCCCCGACGTCACCGGAAGGACGCTCGACGAGGCCAAACGCATGCTCGTTGCGAGCGGCTATCAGATCGGCAACATCGCGTACACGCAGGACAGCTCGCTGCAAGACGGTCTGGTCGTGCGCACCGAGCCGGAAGCGAACAGCACGCTCAAGCCCAACGAGTCTGTCAACCTCACCGTCGTGCGCTCCGGCGGCTAGCATGGGTACGCGGCGAATCCTCGGCGTCGATCCGGGTTTGCGCACCACGGGTTACGGCGTCGTCGAGGTGCGCGACGGCGCGTTCCGGCTGATCGAAGGCGGCGTGCTGCAGCCCAACGCGAAAGCCCCGCTCGAACAACGGCTGCTGCAACTCCACGATGCGATGGTCGAGGTGGTGCGCGCGACGCGCCCCGACTGCATGGTGGTCGAAGAGCTGTGGACGGCGTACGAGCACCCGCAGACCGCGGTGCTGATGGGGCACGCGCGCGGCGTCCTCGCGCTCGCGGCGGGCGCGCACGGCATCGCCGTCCACCATCTCGCGCACGCGTCGGTCAAGCGCGCGGTCGCGGGCAGCGGCTCGGCGACGAAGGCGCAGGTGAAGGGCATGGTCGTCCAGTTGCTCGGGCTGGCCGCGCCGCCGCAGCCCGACGACGTGTCGGACGCGCTCGCGCTGGCGATCGCCTTCGCGAACGTGGAAGCACAACGGGACCGCTTCGCCGAACTCGGCGTGGTGATGCCCCAGCGCCGCTCCCGCGCCACCCGGCTCGCCTGACAATGTTCTCTCGGATCGAAGGCAACGTGCTCGAACGCACGGGCGAGGTCGTGCGCGTCAGCGCCGGCGGGTTCGCGTACGACGTCGTGCTGCCGCCCAGCGTCGCGGCGAAGGTGGGCGACAACGGCCCGATCACGCTGGAGATCTACCCGCACTTCGCGCTCGACGGCAACGCCGGCCGCTTCACGTTCTTCGGCTTCACCAACGGGATCGAGCGCGAGTTCTTCGAGGCGCTGCTTTCGGTCGCGTCGATCGGGCCGAGGTCCGCCGCGCGCGCGTTCTCGGCGCCGATGGCGCGTATCGCGCGGGCGATCGACGAGGGCGACCACGCGTTTCTCAAAACGCTGCCGGGGATCGGTCAGCAGAAAGCGCGCGACATCGTCGCCAAGCTGCAGGGCAAGGTCGCGCGCTTCTTGCTCATTCAAGACGCGCCGCAGCGCGAGGTCCCCGACAAGCCGCCGATGCCGGAATTCGCGAGCGAGGCGCTCGCGGTGCTGCTGCAGCTCGCCTACAAACGCACCGAAGCGGAAGCGATGATCGCCGACACGCTAGAGCGCGCGCCGCAGATCGACGACGCCGAGGCGCTGCTCGCGGAGATCTACCGCGGGCGCCACGCAGCAGGGACTCCCGCATGAGCGACTCCGTGCGCAAGAAGATCGTCGGCGGGGACGACGCACCGCCGCAGACCGAAGCCGAGCCGCGCATCGTCGGGACCGATGCGTCGCTCGAAGACGAGGTGTACGGTGCGACGCTGCGGCCTCGCACGTTCGAGGATTACGTCGGGCAAGAGCAGGTCGTCGACAACTTGCGCATCGCGATCGACGCCGCGGCGCGGCGCGGCGAGCCGCTCGAGCACGTGCTGTTCTCGGGACCGCCCGGCCTCGGCAAGACGACGCTCGCGAACCTGATCGCGCGCGCGACCGGCGGCACGATGCACCCCACGTCCGGACCGACGCTCGAAAAGCCGAAAGATCTCGTCGGCATCCTCACCCGGCTAGAACGCGGCGACGTGCTGTTCGTCGACGAGATCCATCGGCTCGGCACCGTCGTGGAAGAGTATCTCTATCCGGCGATGGAGGACTTCCAGATCGACTTCGTCGTGGACCGCGGCGCGTACGCGAAGACGCTCAAGCTTCCGCTCAAACGCTTCACGCTCGTCGGCGCGACGACGCGAGCCGGGATGCTGTCGGCGCCACTGCGCGACCGTTTCGGCATCGTGCACCACCTGGCGTACTACGAGCCCGCGGAGCTGCAGCGCATCGCCGAGCGCAGCGCGCGCGTGCTCGACATCGCGATGGAACCGGAAGGCGCGCGCACGATCGCAGAACGCAGCCGCGGGACCCCGCGCATCGCGAACCGCTTGTTGCGCCGCGTGCGCGATTACGCCGAAGTGCGCGCGGACGGCGTCATCACCGCCGGCGTCGCCGACGAGGCGCTGCGCCGCGAGGGCGTCGACGCGCGCGGACTCGACCGGCTGGACCGCGCGTACCTCGACACGATCGCCAACCAGTACGGCGGCGGCCCGGTCGGAATCAACGCGATCGCGGCGACGTTGACCGAGGACGTGGAGACGCTCGAAGACGTCGTCGAGCCGTATCTGCTCAAGATCGGGTTCGTACAGCGCACGGCGCAAGGCCGCAAGACGACGCCGGCAGCGCTCGCGCACCTCGGCGTCCGTGCCCGCGACAGCGGGCAGCCGCGCCTGCTGTGATCGCGCGCGCGGCGTTCCTGAAGCTCGCCGGCGCCGCGACGGCGATCGGCACCGGCGGGCTCGACATCTGGGATCCGCTGTCGCCGCAGATTCGCGTGCTCGTCGCGACCGACACGCACGGCGAGACGCCGGTCGTGAGCGCCGACGGCACCTTCGCGTTCGGCGGTAAGCGCTGGCGCGGCGCACCGTCCACGGTCGGCACGGGCGACGGCAAATTTCTGCTCGTCACCACGATCGACGTCGACGCGTACCTGCAAGGCGTCGTGCCGCTCGAATCACCGCCGTCGTGGCCGTCGCCGGCGCTCGAAGCGCAGGCGATCGTCGCGCGGACGTTCGCGCTGGCGCGGCGTTCGCTCTCGCGGCCGTACGACGTGCAGGCGAACGAATCGGATCAGCGCTGGGGCGGCGTCGCGGCGGAGCACCCCGCCGCGACGGCCGCCATCCGGGCTTCGCGCGGAAAGACGCTGCGCTTCGGCGGCGGCCCTGCCTCGGTGTTCTACTCTGCGTGCTGCGGCGGCCATACCGCCGACGTGTCGGCTGTCTGGAACGGCGCGCCGCTTTCGTACCTGCGCGGCGTCGTCGACCCGTACTGCGTACCGGCACCCGAATATCGCTGGGAGCGCGCCGTCCCGCTCGACCGCGCCGTGGCGGTCTTCGGCGCGCGCACGGGCGGCACGCTCACGGGAACCGCGTTGGGTGAGCCCGATCCGACGGGCCGCCCGCGCACGGTCGCGCTGATGGGATCGACGACCGCCACCATTCCCGTCGCCGATTTCCGGCGCATGCTCGGCTACGACGTGGTGCGCAGCCTGTGGCTTCGGTCGGTGCGGATCGAACCGTCGCAGGCGGCGCCGCGCTTGCTCATCGAAGGCTCGGGCCGTGGCCATGGGGTGGGGCTCTGCCAGTGGGGCGCGAAGTTTTTCGCGGCGTCGGGTGCGTCCGCGGCGGAGATCCTCGCGTTCTACTTTCCCGGAACCACGGTGACCAGTGGCTGACGAGGAACACGGCGCCGGAGCGGTCCGGCTGCGCAAGCTGATCGACGTCGTCGTCGAGGACAAGCTTTCGTTCATGCTGTTTCGCGCGACGATCGCCGACATCAGCGCGACGGGGATGCGCGTGATCTCCGACCAGTATCTGCCAAAAGGGACGCGCTACACGTTCACGTTCAAACGCGCCCCGTTCTTCGTGCTGCGCGGCGAGGTCCGCTGGGTGCGCCCGCAAGAGCGCGACACCTTCCAGTGCGGCGTGAGCTTCGTTGACGTGTCCGAGGAAGAGCACCGCAAGCTGCTGCAGTTCGTGGAGATCGAGCGCCAACGCGTACCGACGAGCTGAGCGGCGGCGAGCCGCGCGCGACGGCGGCATACGACTACGCGATCCCCGACGCCCTGATCGCGCGCGAACCGGCGGCGCGGCGCGAAGCGGCTCGGCTCCTCGTCGTCGGGCCCGGTGAAGCGCTGGAACACCGCACGTTCGCGGACTTCCCGTCGCTGCTGCGCGCGGGCGACGTGCTCGCCGTCAACGAGACGCGCGTCGTGCGCGCGCGCCTGCGCGCGACCCGCGAGCACGGCGGCGCCGCCGAGCTCCTGCTGCTGCGACCGCGTGCGCACGCGGCGTTCGACCCGGCGGCGCGCGAATGGCTTGCGCTGGTACGGCCGGGTCGCAAGCTGCGCGCGGGCGCGCGGTTCCACGTCGGCACCGCCGGCGCGACGATCGTCGAGGTGCTGGCGGACGGGCCGCGCGTCGTGCGCTTCGACGACGGCGTTGACGTCGGCGCGCTGCTCGAAACCGACGGCGAGATGCCGCTGCCGCCATATGTCGGACCGGGCGACGCGGCGCGCGCCGAGCGCTATCAGACGGTGTTCGCGCGGGTGCCCGGTAGCGTCGCGGCGCCGACGGCGTCGCTGCACTTCACGCACGACGTGCTCGACGCGATTCGCGCACGCGGCGTCGTCGTCGCGCCGCTCGTGCTCGACGTGGGCATCGGAACGTTCCGGCCGCTGACGGGCACGCAGGTCGACGAGCACGTGATGCACGCGGAGCGCTACGCGATCCCGAGCGAGACCGCCGGGGCGATCGCGGCGGCGAAGCGCGATGGGCGTCGCGTGATCGCGGCCGGCACGACGGTTCTGCGTGCGCTCGAAGGCGCCGCCGTGCAAAGCGAGGGGGTCCGCGCGGGCGAGGGCGAGACGGATCTGTTCGTGACGCCGGGCTTCACGTTTCGCGTCGTCGACGCGCTGCTGACGAACTTCCACTTGCCGCGCTCGACGCTGCTGCTTCTGGTCAGCACGTTTGCCGGCTACGGGCGCGTGCGCCATGCGTACGAAGCGGCGATCGAGCAGCAATACCGTTTCTTTTCATTCGGCGACGCGATGTTCGTCGAGCGCACGTAAAGTTACGGAATCTTAGCGCGCGGCGGCCCGTCCGCAACGGGCGCTCCGCGCTCGGGCGAGAAAGCGATCCGGGCGTGAATTCTCCGGCTCTCGATCTCGCGACGCTGCCGGCTTCACCGCAACAGCGTCGCGCGGCACTCGTCGCGATCGCATCGCTTTGTGCGATCGCACTTATCGCGTCCCTGTTCGCTCGGGTCGTCCTCGGGACGTTCCCGGGGTTCGTCACGCTCTACGGCGGCGCGGTCTTGATGGGGCTGGCGATCACGTCGACCATCTTGTTCGGGCAATTCGCGCTCTCACGGCGTGTCTCGCTGCTCGCGCTCGCGTGCGGCACGCTGTTCAGCGCGATCGTGTTCGTACCGTACATTCTCACGTTTCCGGGCAGCGGGTTCGTGCCGCTGTTCGGCGCCCTCGCGAACACGTCGACCTACCTGTGGATCGTCTGGCACACGGCGCTGCCGGGAGCGTTCGCGGCGTACGCCCTGTTGAGCGGGCGCGACGGCGCGCGCCGCGTCGGATCGCGCCGCACGACGGTCGCGGTCGCGGCGACGGTCGTCGCGGCGTACGCGGCGATCCAGCTCGTATTCGCGATGGGCGGCTTGCTGCCGCCGCTGTCGCAGGACGGGCAGTATCTGACCGGGATCTACCTTGCGCTCGGCGCCGTCGTCGTGCTCGCGGGCACCGCGCTGGTGATCTTGCAGCGGCGCGCCGGGCGGACGGTCGTCGACGTGTGGCTCACCGTGCCGGCGGCGGCGCTGCTGATCGAGTCGCTCCTCAACGCGCTGGGCGGCTCGCGCTACAGCGTCGGCTGGTATCTCTCGCGCGTCGACATCCTGGTCGCGACGACGTTCTTGGTCGTCGCGCTGCTCGCCGAGACCAATCGCCTGTCGCGCGTCTTGGCCACCAACGAGCGCCGTCTGCGCGGCGTCGTCAACGGCGTCACCGACGCGTTGATCGCGATCGACGCGCGCGGCGCCGTCGCATCGGTCAACCCCGCCGCGGCCTCGCTGTTCGGCTTCGTCGCCGACGATCTCACGGGTACGCCCGTCTCGCGCATCCTGCCGGAATACGCCGGCATCGCCGACGCGCCGCAGGCGACGGTCGTCGAGACGACCGGCCGCAACGCGCGCGGCGGCCTGTTCCCCGTCGAGTTCGCGCGCGGGCGTGACGCGACGCATGCGTCCGGCGAAACGATCGTCATGCTGCGCGACATCACCCAGCGCAAGGTGGCCGAAGAGGCGATTCGCGCCGCCCACGACCGCGCGATCGAAGCAGCCGAGGTGAAGTCGCAATTCTTGGCGACGATGAGCCACGAAATCCGCACGCCGATCAACGCCGTCGTCGGCATGTCGGAGTTGCTGCTGCAGACGCCGCTCTCGGAAGAGGCGCGCGAGTACGCGACGACCGTCCGCGACTCGGCCGAGTCGCTGCTCGCGATCGTCAACGACATCCTCGACTTCTCGAAGATCGAGGCCGGGCGAATGCAGATCGACAGCGCGCCGTTCTCGCCGGTCGTCGCGGTCGAGAACGCGACCGACATCCTCGCAGCGGCCGCACGCAAGAAAGGTTTGGCGCTGTCGACCTACGTCGCGCCCGACGTTCCGCTGCGCGTCGCCGGCGATGCCGACCGCCTGCGCCAAGTGCTCTTGAACCTGATCGGCAACGCCGTGAAGTTCACGGCCGCTGGCAGCGTGACCGTGCGCGCCGTCGTCGACTGCGTCGACGGCGACGACGCGCTCGAGCTGCGCTTCTCGGTGAGCGACACGGGTCCGGGGATCGCGCAGGATGCCGCGGAGCAGCTGTTCGAGCCGTTCCGGCAAGCCGACCAGTCGACGCGCCGGCGTTTCGGCGGCACGGGGCTCGGACTGTCGATCTCGCGCCGGCTCGTCGAGCTGATGGGCGGCAAGATCGGGTTCGACAGCAGCCCGGGCCGTGGCTCGACGTTCTGGTTCACCGTGCCGTACGCGCGCGTGCGCGACGGTGGCGAGGGCGAGCGCAGCGACGCGGTGCGCGGTGCGCGCGTGCTCGTCATCGACGACGAAGCGGTCGCGCGGCAGATCGTCGACCAGTATCTGCTCGCGTGGGGTGCGGTGGCGTCGAGCACGGGGAACGCGGCGCACGCGCTCGAGCTCGCCAGCGCCGCCGCCGAGCGGCAGGCGCCGTTCGACGTCGTGATCGCCGACCGCCGCGCCAGCGGCGATGCGTTCGGCTTCGCCGCGCGCCTGCACGCGCTCGCGGGTTGCGACAACGTGCCGATCGTGCTGCTCGCGGGCGGCGAGGAACCGGTGAACGCGCAAGACGCTCGCGCGCACGGCTTCGTCGCGGTCGTCCGCAAGCCGATCCGCCAGAACGCGCTGCACGACACGCTGCTCGCCGCGCTCGGCGCTCCGTCCGCGCCGCCCGCCGCCGCGGCGAACGGCGCGGTTCCGATGCGCAGCGCCGATCGCGTGCTGGTGCTCGTCGCCGAAGACAACGCGGTGAACCGCCGGCTCGCGCTGCAGCAGCTGAAGAAGCTCGGCTTTCGCGCCGACGCCGTGACCGACGGGCGCGAAGCGATCGATGCGGTCGCACACGGTCGCTACGATCTCGTGCTGATGGATTGTCAGATGCCGGAGGTCGACGGCTTCGAGGCGACGCGCGAGATTCGCCGCAACGAAATCGAGCGCGGCGGCCACGTGCCGATCATCGCGATGACCGCGAACACGCTCGAAGGCGATCGCCAAGCATGCCTCGCCGCCGGGATGGACGATTACCTCGCCAAGCCCGTGCAGCTCGCCGCGCTGCGCGCGGTGGTCGAACGCTTCGCAAACGGGGTCGGCGTTGGCGGATAAGGCCGTGCTCGACCTATGGCGACTCCAAGAAGCGTTCGAGGACGATTCCACCGGGATCGCGGACTTACTCGAGATGGCACTGGAAACGGGCCGCAAACATCGGGCCGCGTTGGAAGAAGGGCTGGCATCGCAAGACGCCGGAGTCGTCGCGCGCGCTGCGCACGGCATCAAGGGGAGCGCCGGCACGATCGGTGCGAACGTGGTGTACCGGCTGGCGATGGACCTCGACGCGCGCGCGCGCACGGGCGATCTCGACGGCGCGCGCGAGCGCGTCGACGCCATAGGCGATGCGTACGCGGACGTCGCGAAAGAAGTGCACGCGTACCGCGCGAGCCTGGCATGAGACGCACGGCATGAACCGGATCCTCTTCGTGTCCGTCTACGTCGCCGACCAGGACCGCGCGCTGAGCTTCTACGAGCGCATCGGCTTCGAGAAATCGTCCGACCGGCCCATGGGCGACGGCGACCGCTGGCTGACGGTCACGCCGCCCGGAGCGCAAACGTCGATCACGCTTCACCACGATGCCGGCCGCGCCGGACAGAGCACGTTCGTCTACGGCGTCGACGACATCGGGGCGCTCTACGACCGCTGGAGCGCCGACGGGATCGCATTCACCGAGCCGCCGGCGCCGCAGATGTGGGGCATTCAGGCGATCGTGGACGACCCCGACGGCAACGTCATCGTGGTGGTCCAGCCGCAGTAAGCGGGGTTCCCGTGCGTGTGCGGGCGTTCGTGTACCACACCATGCCCGGGCCGGCGTCGCGCTGTTTGCGCACGTGCTTGCGCTCGGTGTAGTCGATCTCGACGCGCGGTGCGTTGCGCGCTTTGCTGTGCGTCGCGGCGAGGTCGGCCGCCGCGGTGAGGTCGTCGTCGTTCGGCTCGCTGCCCGGCGCAGTTTGCAGCACGACGTGCGAGCCTGGGATGCCGCGTGCGTGGAACCACAGATCGTCCGGCCGAGCGATCTTGAACGTGACCTCGACGTTTTCGCGCGGCGAGCGGCCGACGTAGATGCGTGCGCCCGACGGACGGTCCACGCGCAGCGGCACGCGGCGCTTCGCGTTCGACTGCTTGGCGCGCTGCGGCGGGCGCCCTTCGAGCTCGTCGAGATCGGCTTCGAGCTCCGGCAGCGTGGGCGCGTCGGCGCGGTCCGCTTCGAACGCGAGCGCGTCGAGGGCTTCGCGACGCGCGGCGAGCGCGTCACGGCGTTTTTCAAGATGCGGCAGCGCGTCGGCGGCCTTGCGATACCGTGCGTAGTATCGCTGCGCGTTCGTGTTGACGTCGAGCTCCGCATCGAGCGCGATCGTCAGCGCCGGATTCGTCGGCGGAACGAAGCTGGTCGCGCCCGCCGGAACCTCGTGCAGGTGCGTGAAGAGCGCGTCGCCGCTTTCGCGCAGCCGATCGCGCTCGCCCGCGCCGGCCAGCCGCGCGATGACCGCCGCGAGCTCGTCGCCCGTCGCTCGCGCGCGTTTGACGATGCGCGCGAGCAGCGACGCGCGGCGGCGTTCGGTCGCGTCGCCACGCTGCGCGCGCAGCGTCGCGGAGCGCGTTTCCGCGAACACGTCCAGCAGTGACGGAGCCGTCTCGTGCGCGAGCGCGGCGTATTGCGCGAGCGCGACGACGTGTGCGGCGACGACGGTGCCGGCGGCATCGCGATAGACGTGCACGTCGCCGAGCGCGTCCGGCTCGCCTTCGGTGGCCGACAGCAATGCGCGCGCGCTCTCGTCGAGCCGCTCCGCGAGGCGGGTCGCCGACGGCCACGGGATCGCGTCGCTCTCGGCGACGAGCGACGCCGCGAGCAGGCGCGGGATCTCCGGCCGAAAACCGCCGAGCGCGCGTGTCCGCGTCTTCGCATCGGTCGCGGCTTCGAGCGAGGCCGTGAAGCCGGCGAAGTCGAGCGACGGCTGCTGGAGGGGCGGCGGCGCGTACGGCAAGCCGACCTGAACCGAGCGCGCCTCGTTCTCCGCCGGCGAGAACTGCTTTGCCGCCGCGACGACAATGCGGTCGTGCAGCAGCACGACGTTACCGTAACGAGGTATCAGCTCGAGCACCAGCCGGGACTCGCTCTCGACGCCGAACCGCGACGCCGTGCCGAACGAGAGCACGAGCACGCGGTCCCCATGGCGAGCGCGCACCGAGGTCAGGCGCATCCCGCGCAAGGTCGCGCCGGCCGAGCGCAGCCAGCCGGGGTCGACCGCCAGCGCGAGCTCGGCGTCGTCCAGGGTCACGAGCGGCGGGGAGCCGAACGCGTCGACCGCCAGCGTAGCCGGACCGCGCCTCTTGAGCCCCCCGAAGCGGAGGGCGACGCGGCCGTCGTCGACCAAGCCCACATCGGTGACTCGGCCGCCCCGCAGCGCTCGCTCCAGCTCGGCCGCCGCGCGGCGCACGAGGATCCAGTCCGTGGTCATTGTCATCCTGAGCTTGTCGAAGGGGGGAGGTGCTTTCCCGCCGTCTCCGTATTTCTCCGTGTTTGACCCAAACACGTTACAACTGTGCTCGTTCCGGAAGGCTGACCCGCGTCGTACGGGGGTCATGCCGATGGGTTCAGCAAGCAAAGCGAGCTGAACCCTGACCGGCCCGGGCCTGTTGTTCGTCGTGTCGGGCCCGTCGGGCGCGGGAAAGGACACGTTGGTGGAAGGCCTGATGGCTCGCCACGACCGTCTCCTCTACTCGATCTCCGCAACCACGCGCGCGCCACGAACCGGCGAGCGCGATCGCGTCGATTACTTTTTCTTGGAGCGCGAAGAGTTTCTCCGGCGCATCCAAGAGCACGCGTTTCTGGAGTGGCGCGAGTACAACGACAATCTCTACGGTATGCCGCGGTCGTTCATCGAGGAGAAGCTGCGCGACGGATACGACGTCGTCTCGAAGCCCGAAGTGAACGGGGCACTCGCCATCAAGGAAAAGTTCCCAGACGCGGTTCTCATCTTCATCGTCCCCGACAAGTTCTCGTATCTCCGCTCGCGTCTCGAGACGCGGCGCACCGAGACGAACGAGCAGATCGCCGCGCGGCTCGAAATCGCGCACGACGAGTTCACCTTCGTTCGCCGGTTCGATTATCTCGTGATCAATGAGGAAGCTCAGCCGCACCAGGCGGTCGACGACCTCGCCGCGATCGTGCGGGCCGAACGGTACCGCATCCATCGCGTCCCCGACACCCGACTCAAAGAATTGGAAGATTCCTAAGTAATGAGTGACTCAGTATTCGGCGACCTCGACGGCCTGCTCCGGCACGTGGACTCGAAATTTTCGCTGGTCAACGTCGTGACCAAGCGCGCCAAGCAGCTCAACAACGGGGCACCTCCGCTCACCGAGCGCGTCAACCCGAACAAGCCCGTCTCGACGGCCTTCAACGAAGTGCGCCTCGGCAAGATCCCCTACAAGCGCACCAAAGAAGGCATCAAATAACGAGCGTCGCGCCGTAGGGGAATCCGAAGGCGACCGCGGAGGGTCATAACCACCATGTGCGGCATCGTCGGATATATCGGGAAGCGCGATAGCGTCCCCATCATCATGGACTCGCTGCGGCGGCTCGAGTACCGCGGGTACGACTCCGCCGGGATAGCGGTTATCGACGCCGAGGGCCACCTAGCCGGTTCCAAGGCCGAAGGCAAGCTCTCGAACCTCGCGGCGCGCCTCGCCGACAGCGAGCCGCTGCACGGCACGACGGGGCTCGGCCACACGCGCTGGGCGACCCACGGCCGTCCCTCGGACGCCAACGCGCACCCACACATGGATTGCACGGGGCGGTTCGCGGTCGTGCACAACGGGATCATCGAGAACTACGCGGCGCTGCGCGCGCAACTGCTCGCGCAGGGTCACGTCTTCAAGTCCGAGACCGACACCGAAGTCCTCGCGCACCTGATCGAGACGCGCTACAAAGGCGACCTCGTACAAGCCGTTCGCGAGACGCTCGCGCTCGTGCGCGGCGCCTTCGCGCTGGGCATCATCTCGTCGGACACGCCGGGCCGGCTCATCTTCGCGCGCAACGGCGCAACGCCGCTGATCGTCGGGCTGGGCGATCACGAAATGTTCGTCGCGTCCGACATCCCGGCGATGCTGCAGTACACCAAGCGCATCATCATCCTGCAAGAGGGCGAGGTCGTCGACGTCGGCCAGGACGGCTACACGCTCACCGCGTTCGACGGCAAGCTCGTCGAACGCGAGGTGCAGCAGATCTCGTGGGATGCCACGTCGGCCGAAAAGGCCGGCTACAAGCATTTCATGCTCAAGGAGATCTTCGAGCAGCCCAACGTCATCAAGGAGACGCTGGCCGGGCGCATCGACGAGGACCACGACGTGCAACTCGGCGCGGAGCTGCAGATCGATGAGATCGTGCTGCGTGCCATGACGAAGATCTCGATCACCGGCTGCGGGACCGCATATCACGCGGGCATGGTCGGCATGTACCTGATGCGCGCGCTGTGCAAGCTGCCGGTGGAAATGGAGCTCGCGAGCGAGTTTCGCTACGGCGACCGCTTCATGGATGCGCGCACGCTGACCATCGCGATGTCGCAGTCCGGCGAGACAGCCGACACGATCGAGGCGGTGAAGATCGCGAAGGACGAAGGCGCGCCGATCATCGGCATCTCCAACGTGGTCGGCTCGCACCTCACCCGCATGGCCGACGCGACGCTCTTCACGCGCGGCGGCCCCGAGATCTCGGTGGCCGCGACGAAGACGTACGTTTCGCAGGCGATCGCGGCGGTGCTGCTCGCGCTCTACCTGGCGCGCGTGCGCAAATCCGCGCCGATCGAGCGCCTGCGCGAGATCGCCGAAAACACGAAGCTGCTGCCCGCGGCGATCGACGTCGTCCTCAACACGTCGGCCGACGTGAAAAAGGTCGCCAAGAAGGTTCGCAAGGCGCGGTCGGCGCTGTTCTTGGGCCGCTACGTGAACTTCCCGACGGCACTCGAAGGCGCGCTCAAGCTCAAGGAGATCAGCTACATCCACGCCGAGGGCTACGCCGCGGGCGAAATGAAACACGGCCCGATCGCGCTGCTCGATTCCAAGACGCCGGTCGTCGGCATCGTCACCGAAGGCCGCGTGCGCGAAAAGATCCTCTCGAACATCGCCGAGTCCAAAGCGCGCGAAGCGCCGATCATCCTGGTCGCGAACTACGGCGACGAAGAAGCGGCGGCGCTCGCCGACCATGTGCTGTGGGTCCCGCGCGTCGACGAGCTGCTGTCGCCGATCGTCAACGTGATCCCGCTGCAGCTCCTCGCCTACCACATCGCGGACATCGACGGCAAGGACGTCGACCAGCCGCGGAACCTCGCGAAGACGGTCACGGTCGAGTAGCGCCGCACGCACGAGCAGAAGGGATGGAGCGCACTCCATCCCTTCCGCACCGCACCCGCTTTGGTCCGTCGTCGCTGCGCCGGCCGTAACCGCGCGTCAGCGAATGTTCGGCGTGAGGCAGCAGCCGGTGATCTCCAGCGTCGCGGACACCACCGCGGTGTCGTCCTCGACGTAAAGCGTTACCGATCCGCTGGCGAGCATCGCGGGCGTCAGCGTATACGGCACGTTCGCTTTGATCGTCCCGGCAGCGACGGCGCCCGTGAAGATTCGCGGATAGGGACCGGGCATCAATCCGGCATCATCGTTCGCCGAGGTCGATGAATTGGGCGGCCCGCCTTGGAGTGCTTTGTAGGTCACTCGCAGCACGCCGCTCGTGTACTGGCAGCACTGCCCTTGCGGCGGCTTGAACGTGAACGTGTCCTTGAAGCTCTGGTTGATGCTGGTCTGATTGTACGTGCCGAGGATCGTTGCCGGCTGTTGGCCGCCGGGCGACGTCGGTCGCGTGATGATAGAGTGCACCGGATTGGGGCACGGGACTGCCGGCCCCGGGATCATCCGCGCCGCCTCGGGCGCTTGCGCTTTGGCAGGGCCGGCGCCCAGCGAAATCGCGGACAACATGACGATCGCCGCAGCGATCATGCTGAATGGCTTGTTCATGACGGTCTCCTGATCGTTGTGAAGCGTAGTGCGAATCGCGGCGAGCAACCACCGCGACCCAAGCGTAGCGGCGCGGCTTTCAAATCGCTGTCACCGCGCACGGCATCACTCCGGAGCCCAAGCGGAACGTGACCGGGCGCCGCGAATCGTCGTCGGTCATGCGTGTCGACGGCCGTGGTGCCGATGAATTGCGTCCCCTTTCCATCGAGCCGGGGTACCTCACGTTTGCCGACGGGAGCGTGCTGATCTCGCTTGGGAACACGCGCGTCATCTGCGCGGCGACCATCGAAGACCGGGTGCCGCCGTGGATGCGCGGGCGTGGTAGCGGCTGGATCACGGCGGAGTACGCGATGCTGCCGCGCGCCACGCCCGAACGGAATCAGCGCGAAGCCGCGAAGGGCCGCCTGGGCGGCCGCACGCACGAGATCCAGCGTCTGATCGGGCGCGCGCTGCGCGCCGTCGTCGACATGGAGAAGCTCGGCGAGCGCACGGTGATCGTCGATTGCGACGTCATCGGCGCCGACGGCGGGACCCGGACCGCGTCGATCACCGGCGCGTGGGTCGCGCTCGGGCTCGCGCTGCGCAAGCATTTCGACCCGGAGAAGAAGCAGAAGTGGCCGCTCGCCGGGCAGATCGCCGCCGTGTCGGTCGGAATCGTCGACGGGGCCGCCGTGCTGGACCTCCCGTACGAGGAAGACAGCCGTGCCGAGGTCGACATGAACGTCGCGATGACCGATGCCGGGGGTTTCGTCGAGGTGCAGGGCACGGCCGAACGCGAGCCGTTCAGCCGCGCGCAGCTCGACAACTTGCTCGGCCTGGCCGACGGCGGGATCCGCGCGCTGTTCGCGGCACAGCACGAGGCATTGGCACGTGGCTGACGGCCGGCTCGCGGCGCTGGCCGCGACGGTCGGCGCGTTCCACCTGACCGACCGCGCCATGCGCGCCGCCCAGGACCGCATCGAACGGGCGCTGGCGGCGGGCGACGTCGACGCGGCTGCGGAGCGCGCCTATCTCGACGCCGTGCGGCGCTATTTCGAACCGTACGAGCGCGAGGCGCAGGGGCAGCTGCGGCACGTCGACCGCGAGCTGGAGCGGCTCTACTTGCAGCAGTTCAATCTTGCCGCCGAACGCGGTGTGGTCGGCAAACGCGTGGAGGCCGTGCGAGGCGTCCTGAGCGCGCTCGCGGAACTGCGCGCAGAATGAAGGTGCTCGATGACGTCGGGCGGGGCACGATCAACGCCTTCGCCTACGCGGGCGGCGCCGCCGAACTCCTCGGCGACGCGCTGCGATTCATCGCGAGTTTTCGAATTCGCCTGCGCGAGACGGTCGACCAAGCGTATTTGCTCGGCGTCCAGTCCGTCTCGATCGTGGTGCTCACCTCCCTGTTCACCGGGATGGTGTTTTCGCTGGAGAGCGCGGTCCAGGCGGTCCAGTTCGGGGTCGGCAACTTGGTCGGCGGCGCGGTCGCCTTCTCGAGCGCCCGCGAGCTGGGGCCGATGCTCTCCGCGGTCGTCGTCGCGGGCCGTACCGGCGCCGCGATCGCGGCCGAGCTCGGCTCGATGGTCGTCACGGAGCAGGTCGAAGCGCTCCAGGCGCTCGGTCTCTCGCCCACGCGGATGCTCGTCGTGCCGCGGCTGGTCGCGCTGGTGGTCATGTTGCCGCTGCTCACGATCCTGGCCGACATCATCTCGATCATCGGCGGCATGTGGGTCGCCGGCATCTACGCGCACATCTCGCAGGAGTCGTTCATCAACTCCGCGCGCCAGGCGCTCGTCTTCGACGACGTGCTCAAGGGGCTGTTCAAATCGGTCGTGTTCGGCGTGATCATCGCGATCATCGGGGCGTACCAGGGCTTTCAAACGCGCGGCGGCGCCGCGGGCGTCGGCAAGGCCACGACCGGCGCCGTCGTCACGTCGATCATCCTGATCTTCATCTTCAACTTCGCCCTTTCGTACGTGCTGTTCGGTAGCTCCTGATGGCTATCTGGGCACGGCTCGACGACGTGTGCGTCCGCTACGGCACCAAGATCGTGATGCAGAACCTCTCGCTCGACATCGTGGAGGGGGCGATCACGTGCATCATCGGGCTGTCGGGCGCCGGCAAGTCGACGATCCTGCGGCTTCTCAACGGCCTCAAGAAGCCCGACAGCGGGCGCGTGTTCGTCAAGGGCCAGGACATCACCGAGATGCGCGAGCGGGACCTGATCGATCTGCGCCGCACGATCGGTTTCGCGTTCCAGTTCTCCGCACTGTTCGACTCGCTTTCGATCGGCGAGAACGTCGCGCTGCCGCTGCGCGAGCACACGAAGATGACGAAAGGCGAGATCCACAAGATCGTCGGCGAGACGCTCGAAACGGTCGGGCTCGCGAACGCCGAAGACCGCTTTCCGGCGGAGCTGTCGGGCGGCATGGTGAAGCGCGCGGGCTTCGCGCGCGCGGTCGTCACCAACCCGCAAGCGGTGCTCTATGACGAGCCGACCACCGGGCTCGACCCGATCATCACGCACGTGCTGACCGAGACGATCGTCAAATTGCAGGAACGTCTCAACGGGACGGCCGTGGTGGTCTCGCACGACCTGGAAAGCATCTACCAGATGGCAGACTACATCGCGATGCTGTTCGAAGGAGCGATCGTGGCGTACGGAACCGTGGACGAAATCCGCAAGTCACCGAATCCGATCGTCCAGCAATTCTTGCAAGGGAGTGAAGTCGGGCCGATTCCGATATAACATCATGAACAGACAAGCTGTCGTCGGCGTTTTCACCATCGTCGCCCTGCTCGGGCTCTTCGGTTTCTTTCTGGTGCTCGCCAACATCGGACCGAGCGGGCGCTACAAGATCGGCGTGCACTTCAAATCGGCCGCCGGTTTGCACAAAGGCGCCCTCGTGTACGAGAGCGGCGTCATCGTCGGCGTGGTCGACCAGACAAAGCTCAGCCCCGAGGACTTCACGGTCGAGGTCATCCTGGCGATCGACAACAACGTCGACGTGCCGCGCAACGCACGGTTCCTGATCCAGGCGCCGCTGACCGGCGACTCCTCGCTCGAGATCGTACCGGCCGTACCCGCCCCGCACCCGTCAGGCTATGCCGCGCCGACCAATGCCCCGGCCGCGGTGGCCGTGCTGCCGCGCGAGGTCCTCCCGATGGATCAGCAGCCGCAAGGCACCAACCCCGCAACGATCCAGGAGCTGCTCGACCAAGGCCAGGGTGAGATGAAGAAGGTCGACGCGATGCTCGCCGACCTCTCGCGCCGCGAGCCGCAGCTGCTCAACACGTTCCAGTCCGCGCTCAACAACGCGAACGACGTCAGCGTCACGGCGAACCAGTCGTTCCAGCGGCTCTCCCGGCGCATGGACTCGCTCAGCTCCACGCTGCAGCTCGCTATCGAGCGCAGCAGCGGCAACATCAATGACATGACCGCGCAGCTCGATACGACGGTGCGCCGCAACTCAGGCCACTTCGACGCGATCGTCGCCGCGCTCGACGCCTCCGCACGCGACCTGAACAGGACCGCCGATCACGTCTCCGCGCTGGCGTCCGACCCACAGCTGCACTCGAACATCCTGCAGACGACGCAAGGGATCGCGCAAACGGCGACCACGTTCGCGTCGATCGCGAGCGATCTGCAGAAGGTCACCGGCAACACGCAGACGCAGGCGCAACTGCGCGACACGGTCGCCAACGTCGACGCCGCCGCGCAGAAGGCCAACTCGCTGCTCGCGCAGTTCGGCGGCCGGTCGAGCGTCTACGGCGTGGACCGCGGCGCGACGCCCTCGCCCGGCGGTACGCCGCTGCCCAACGGCACGTTCCCGCAACGGCCCGGCGCGCCCGGCGCGCCCGGCCCCGGCAACACGCCTCCGCCCGGGTCCCCGCAAGGCAACATCAAGAACAAGGTCGGCAGCTTGGTGCGCGATCTGATCGCGCTGCAGGTCCGTGTCGCGGAGCTCGACCGGCAACGCGCCGGCACGAACAGCTCGCCGCTGCTGACGAGGGATCGCGGCCCCCAGACCGACATCAACGTCATCGCGCTGCCGAAGGGCGACACGTACCTGTTCGCGGGCGCGAACGACATCGGCGCGAAGTCGTCGTGGAACTTCGCCGCGATGACGAAGCTGCGGCCCGGTCTGAGCATCGGCGGCGGCGTGCTCTACTCGCGGCTCGGCGCGCGCGCGGTGTACTCGCCCGCGCTCAGCCGAGGATTGGGTCTGGAAGCACGCGTGTACGACCTGCGCCGCCCGACGACGGACGCGTACGCGAACTTCAAGCTGGGCAACGGCCTGACGATCTTCGGCGGCGAGCGCGATTTGCTGCGCGACGGCCGCCGCACGACCTTCGGCCTGCAGTACCAGTTCTAAAGGCGCTCCGCCCTTGGCTGCATCGTGATTCCGATCGGCGATGACGAGCGGCGCCCGGTCGGGTTTCCGCTCGTCGTGTACGCGCTCATCGCCGCGAACCTTTGGGTGTTCTATCGAGAGCTGAGCGCGCCGGAGACCGACGGGTTCATCAACGCGTTCGCGCTGATCCCGTACGACGTCACACATGGTGTCGCGCTCGCGGCGCCGTCGCCGGCATTTCCGCCGCTGACGCTGCTTTCGTCGATGTTCTTGCACGGCGGCTGGCTGCACGTCGGCTTCAACATGCTGTTTCTGTTCGTGTTCGGCCCGGCGATCGAATACGTGTGCGGCCACGTCCGCTTTCTCGCATACTATCTGGTGTGCGGCATCGCCGGCGGCATCGCGCAGATCATCACCGGTCCCGGCAGCCACGTTCCGGCGCTGGGCGCATCAGGCGCGATCGCCGGCGTGCTGGGCGGCTATCTCGTGACGTTCCCGTTCGCATCGATCCGCACGATCGTGCCGATCGTCATCATTCCGCTCTTCGTGCGCCTGCCGGCGATTCTGGTCATCGGCGTATGGGCCGCGACCCAGTTCCTCAACGGATTCGGCACGATCAGCGACCGCGCGGCGGAGTCCACCGGCGGGACCGCGTATTTCGCCCACATCGGCGGCTTCTGCGCGGGGGTTCTCTTGATCGGATTGACGTCCAGAAAACGGGTCACGGCGCGGTGAGGATAGGCATCGTTGGGGCGGGTGCGCTCGGAACGCTGTTCGGGCAGCGCCTCGCCGCTTCGAACGAGGTGATTCTCCTCGAGCAGCGGCCCGAGGTGGTCGATGCGATTCGCCGCGACGGGCTGCGTGTCGACGGCGAGGCGCGGACCGCGGTTGCGACCATCGAGCCGCGCGACGTGTTCGGCGTGCAGGCCCTGTTCGTGTTCGTCCGCGCCACCGACACCCTGCGCGCGCTCCGCCCGTTTGCCGCCGAGCTCAGCCCCGCGACGGTGATCGTCTCGCTGCAGAACGGCCTGGGCAACGAAGAGGCGATCAAGACGTCGCTGGGGAGCACGATCTCCCTGGTGATCGGCGCGACCACCGAGTCCGCCCTGAGCATCGGCCCGGGCGACGCGCGGCGGATCGGCGACGGTACGACCGTGCTCGGGAGCGCCGGCGCGTCGCCCGACGCCATCAACCGCGTCGCACGGCTGCTCGTCGACGCCGGATTCCGCGCGAGCGCGGCGTACGACATTCGTCCGCACTTGTGGGGCAAGCTGATCGCGAACGCGGCGATCAATCCCGTAGCGGCGCTGCTCGACCGGCCCAACGGCGTGGTGCTCACCGACGAGCACGCCGGCGACGTCGCGCGCTCGCTCGCGCAAGAGGCGGCGACGGTCGCGAACGCGATGCGCATCCCGCTGCCGTTCACCGACCCGTGGACCTACGTGCGCGGCATCGTCGAGCAGACGTCGGAGCTGGAGAACTCCATGCTGTTCGACCTGCGCTCCGGCGCGGCGACCGAGGTGGACTTCATCAACGGCGCGGTCGTGGCGGCCGGCCGCCGCGCCGCGGTGCCGACGCCGTACAACGAGACGCTGACGGCGCTGGTCAAGGCGCGCGAGGCGACCCGCGCGCGCTGACCAGCGGCCGGTCTAGGCGTGCGCGCCCGCGCGCTCCTTGGCGGCCTCGATCTGCGCGCCGATCTCCTCGAGCTCCTCGCTGCTGAAGAGCTTCTTGGCCCGTTTGAACATCTCGTTTTCTTCTTCTTCGACGTGGTGGTCGACGAGCTCGCCGAGCACTTGCACCTTCGCCTTGTACGTCTCGTCGGAAGGATCGGTCGCCTCGAGCTTGCGGATCAGATCTTTCACCGACGCGTGCTCTTCATACGCTTCGAGGATCTCGTCACGCTCGTCGCTCGCGGCCTTCGTCTTCGCTTTGAACGCGGGGTAGAAGATGGTCTCTTCGAGCTTCGCGTGCAGCGACAGCTCCTCATCGATCTGCTCGAACAGCTTGCGCCGCGTCGCGTGCGCGCCGTCGCTGAGGTCGTTGACTTCTTTGAAGAGCTTCTTGACTTTCGCGTGGTCTTCTTTGAGCAGCGTGAGTACGTCGGGCATGTAGCTTCCTCGTCGAGCGGTGAGTTCGTCTCCGTGTTTGCCCCGACGTGCTGCGTACGAAAACACGACGACCGCACGGTCGCTGCACGAGCATGCAACGCGAAACAATGCGAGAGAAGAAGAACGCCGGGGCGATATCGCCCCGGCGTTCGTGCATCGTCGTCGTGCGACCGGCGGTCAGCTGTCGCGCACGTCGCGCTTGGCGCGATCGTAGCCCGCTTCGAGCGTTTCTTTGCCCTGGTTGAGCACCGATCCGACCTGTTCGCCCGGCGTCAGCGTGTCGCCGGCGACGTCGCGTTTCGCCTGCTCACCCGCGGCGGCGCTGCGATGCCCGGCCTCGCTGACGTAATCCTTGACGTCGTCCACGCCGTGCTTCACGGCATCGGCCGCCTTGTCGAACGCATCTTTGAGACCCATCTCGTGCTCGCTTTCCGACCCGTTTGGGGTCGCGCACGACGTACCCCGGAACGTTCCGAGCGTACCGATGATTAAGAAGCTTTCAGGACGGGCAAGCGACGCTCGAAAGGGAGGGCAATACCTTGGCTGGACTCCTCTGGGGAATCATCGTCGTCTTGTTCGTGCTGTGGTTGTTGGGCTTCTTGCTCCACTTCGGCGGCGGCATCATCCATCTCTTGATCGTGATCGCGATCATCCTGGTCATCTACAATCTCATGACCGGACGCGGCGCGAAGCTCTAGCGCCGCACCCGACGACAGCGGTCAAACGTCTTCGCGCGGATGAAACTCATCGAACTCCGCGCGGAGACGTCCGCGCGCCAGCTTCGTGTAGACCTCCGTGGTCGCGGTCGACTCGTGGCCCAAGAACTCTTTGAGAAACAACAGATCGGCGCCGCGCTCGCGCATGAGCGTTGCGACGGTGTGTCGCCACGTGTGCGGTGACGCATGCTCGGTGATGCCGGCGAGGTGCATGTACGCTCGCACGATTTTGTAGACGGCGGCGGCGCTCAGCCGCCGGTCGCCGCGCCCGACGAAGAACGCCGGGACGCTCACGCGCGGGCGCAGCTTGAGATACTCGCCCATCGCGGCGGCCGCTTCGGGCGTCATCGGGACGTAGCGGTCCTTGTTGCCCTTGCCCTTGATCACGCGCAGCGACCGGCCCTCGAGGTCGACGTCGTTGAGGTCGAGCCCGACGAGTTCGGCGCGCCGCACGCCGCACGACCACAGGCACTGCAAGATCGCCTGATCGCGGATTTGCTGGAGCCGGCTCAGGCCCGCCGGCGGCGCGACGGCGAACACCCGGGCGACCTCGTCGCCCCGCATCGCCTTGGGCAGCGGGCGGCCGATCTTGGGCAGGATCGCGTCGGCGGCGGGGTTGTCGTCACGCCGGCCGCTGTGGCGCAAATGCTTGTAGAACGTGCGCAGTGTCGCGATCTTGCGGCGCACCGAGCGCGGCGCGTAGCGGCGCGACCGTGCGAGGTGCGTTTGATACGCCAGGATGTCGGCGTACTTCGCGCCCGCCAGCGCGTCGTAGGGCGGCGGCAATTTCTCATCCGGATTCGTACCGAGCGCCTGCGACTTGAGGAACGCGCCGAAGTGCTCGAGGTCGCGCTGGTACGCCTCGCGAGTGCGCGGCGTGGTGCCGCGAATCGCCAGGTAGCGCTCGGCGAACCCGGCGATCTCGGGATCGAGCGAGAGAAACTCGGGTTTCTCGTAGACGGGGCCGCGCTTCTTCATCGTCCCTCCGAGTTACGATAATCAGTATTTCCGTTACTCGGCAGAAGCCGCGAACTCCTCCGGCGACGCCGCCGGTGAGGCCGGTGACGGCCGCCACAGTCGCCCGCCCGGCAGGCCAACCGCTCAGAACCAGTTCGACTTCTGCCGAAACCTTTTGTACGATGCACCTCTTCGACCAGCTCCTCGGCAAGACGGAGCCGCTCTGGTTCGAAAACTCGACGAACGGCCGCGACGGAACGTTCGACGCGGTCGCGCTGTGCGAAGGCAAACGTATCGCGGTGCTCGGCACCACCGTCGCGCGCGAAGGCATCGCGTTCGTCTCGACCGTCGAAGTGCACGGGCGCGAGATCCCGCTGACGTTCACCATCCGCCGCCGCTCGATCCCCAGCCGGGTCAAGATCGTCAAGGCCGAGCGGATGCAGGCCCCCAAGCGCGTCGTCCACCGCTATTTCTGCTCGTTCACGGCGATCGCCGCCGATGACTGGGACGCCGTCGTCCGCTACGTCGAGAACATGCCCGAGCCGCGGGCCGTACCGCTGCCGGTGCTGGTCGACGACGAGTGCCGCTCGCTGACGTCGAAGGTCCAGGGGCAGATCGTCGACCACCTCGTGAGGCTCAAACGGCTCGCGAAGCCGGCTCCGGGCGTCGCGCCGCTGATCCGCCTCCAAGCCGGGCCCGTGCAAGAACTCGAGGACGGCCGCTCCGCGCGCGACGTGCGCATCCACAGCCGCGTCCTGGCCGAGGAGCGCTTCCGGTCGTACGACACGCGCTTTCGCGTGTTCTCCGACGAGTCGGTCGACCTCGTCCTGAACTGACTGCGGCCGGAGGCCGCTCAGCTGCGGCTGACCCGACGGCGCGCTCCGTCAGCGGCCGTAGGTATCCCGCAGCAGCTTGCGGACCGTGCCTTCGTCCGGCGGCGCCGGGTTGTTCGCGAGCAGCGGCTGCTCGAGCACGCGCGGGAGCGCGCGCTCGGGAACGTCGGCCGGGGCGCCCAACTCGGCGAACGTCCGCGGCAGCCCGTAAGCGGCCGCGATCGCGTCCGCTTCGGCTGCGAGGTCGGCGATGCCGAACGCATCGGCGACAGCCGCGACGGCGTCAGGTGCAATGCGCGCGTTGGCGCGCACTGCGTGCGGCAGCACAATCGCGTTGACGATCCCGTGCGGAATTCGCGTCAGCCCGCCGACGACGTGACACACCGCGTGGTGCAGCCCCATCGAGCGCGTGTCCAGCGCGAACCCCGCGAGGTGCGCGGCCTCGAATAGGGCGGCGTGCAGGGCGTCGTCCCGGTGCACGGCCGCACGCCGCAGCAGCGGCGGCAAACGGCGTCCGGCTTCCAGCGCGGCGGCACCGCCGAGCACGTGCGGCATGCGCGCGTAGCGCGCTTCGATCGCGTGGGCCCAGGCGTTGAGCCCGATCGAGCTCAGCTCCCGCGGCGGCAGCGACGCGAGCAGTGCCGCATCGTAGATCACCACCGGCGCGGGGGACGCGAGCCTTCCGCCGGCCTTGCGGTCGCCCTCGAGCACGCCGTAGCCGCGCGACATCTCTGCGCCGCCCAGGGCAGTCGGTACCAGCGCCAGCACCACGGCGCGTCCGTCGGCGACCGCCTTGCCGAGGTCGATCGCGCTCGAGCCGCCGATCGCGACTACAGTCGCGCAGCGGTGCGCGTCCACGAACGCCCCGGCCTCGACGACGACGGGGCGCGGGTTGTGCGGTCGGACCCCGGCGTAGCGGTGCACCGCCACTCCGGCGAACGCGTCGTCGCCGACCGCGCCCAGCGAGCGCGCCGTGCCGAGCAGCGCGACGGGTCCGGCGAGCTGTAGGGCCGCGAGCGCCTCGCGAAGCGGGCCGAACACGATCTTGCGCTCCGCGATCCGTTGCACGGCGGCGGGCTCAGACGTCGTCGACGGACGGGTTCTCGCGAGGCGCGTCGCCGACGTCCTCGACCGACGAGAACTCCTCGTCGTCCACGCCCAGGTTCTCGTCTTGGATCGATTCGCGTTCCATGATCGGCACGTACCCGCGGCGAACGGTCGTGCCCATGACCTGTCCGAGTTGCCAAAACCCGATCCCCGACGGCGCCCGTTTCTGCGCGACCTGCGGCGCGCCGGCGCCCGCGCCCGTGGCCGTGGGCAGCTACAGCGAGCCCGTGCCGGAGAGCGCCAACCCGAAGGAACTGATCACCGTCGGCGACATGACGGTGCGGATCGAAGGCGAGCTCGTCCCCGCGGTCGACATCGAGCTCGGACCGCGCATGACGATCTACTTCGAGCACCACATCCTGCTGTGGAAGCAGCCGCAGGTGCGGCTGGGCTTCATGGGCTTGCAGAATGCCGGCAAACGATTTTTTGCCGGCTTGCAGATCTTCATCTCGACCGCGCAGGGTCCGGGCAACGTCGCGATGTCGCGCGAAGCGCCGGGCCAGATCGTGGCGCTGAAATTACGTCCGGGCCAGATCGTCGACGTGCGCGAGCATCAGTTCCTCATGGCGACGAACACGGTCGCGTACGACTTCTACTGGCAGCAGGGGCTCGCGAACGTCTTCTTCTCCCGCAGCGGGTTGTTCATCGACCGCTTCACCGCGAGCAACGACGACGGGCTGCTGCTGCTGCACGGCTACGGCAACGTGTTCGAGAAACAGCTCGGACCGGGCGAGCAGATCGACGTCGAGCCGGGCGCGTGGCTTTGGAAAGACGCGAGCGTGCGGATGGACACCGTGTCGGTGCTGCAGTCGGGCGGCGGCGGCGGGCTGATGGGCGCGCTCGGCGCGCTCGTCGGCGGCGCGTCGCTGATGATGAACCGCTTCACCGGCCCGGGCCGGCTGGGACTCCAGTCGATGACGTATCACGAACCCGTGGGCGAAGGCGCGCAACGGCAAGGCGGATCGAGCAACGTCGGCGGCGTGCTTGGGAGCTTGTTCAACCCGCGTCAGTAAGGACGGGCGGATCGGCCGCAGGCCGAACGCGAGTGTCGGCGCACTTTGCGCCGACACACTCAGCTGACGTAGGAAACGTTGACGCTGAAGCCGCCGGCTTCGGCTTGGCGCAGGACACCGAGGACCGAGTCGATCTGCGTGTCGACGGCGATCATGTCGCCGGCGCTGATGCCGACCGGGCCGGCGTTGGTCCACAGGAGGCGCCGTGCCGTCTGGAACGCGGCGCGCAGGCGCTGCGGCGTGGCCTCGAGGACCGGCCAGTCTTCGTATGACACGGCGGGGACGATGCGCCAGCCGTCGCCGGAGCACTCTTCCTCATCGGCGTAGGCGTGCGGGACGTTCGCGAGCACGTCCAAATGCGCGCGGTCGACGGCGCTCGCGTGGAGCGGCGCTTCGGCCAAACGAAGGACGTAGCGGTAGAACGCAGGGCTCGCGACGGTGCACATCCCCGCGGGCGACCCGACGCTGACGCTGATCATTACGCTGCACGTTCTCGTGTGCCGATGGTCCCCCTCTCGCCTGGTCGCTATGTCCCACACCCTTCGGTCACCGTGAGCCCGGTCGAAGCAAGCGAAGGCGTGAGGATCGTGCTGCGCACGCCGTGTCGCGCGAAGACGGCTGCGATCAGCCTCCCCATACGCTGCGGGTCGTCCCGCACCAGCGCGAGCACCGACGGGCCTGCGCCGGAGAGCGCGACCGCCGCAAGTGCCGGGTCGTCGAGCTCGAGGATCTCCGCGAGGCCGGGGATCATGCTCGCGCGATACGGCTGGTGTAGCTTGTCGCGCACGGCGGCGCGGAGCAGGTCGACGCGTCCTGCCGCTAGCGCGGCGCCGAGCAGCGCGGCGCGCTGCACGTTGTGCACGACGTCGGCGCGCGCGTACGCCGCCGGAATCAGCTCGCGCGCCTGCGCGGTCGACAGCGCGATCTCCGGCACGACGACGACGGCGGCAACGGCGGGCGGCGGAAAGCGCGCGACGGTGAGCCCGTCGTCGCCGAACGCGGCGATCACGGCGCCGCCGTACCACGCCGCGAGCGCGTTGTCGGGATGGCCTTCCAGCTCGGCGACGGCGCGCGCCAAAACCTCGTCGGCCGGCGGACGGTCCACCAGTCGCGCACCGATCGCGACGCCGAGCGCGTGCCCGGCGGCGCTGCTGCCCAGTCCGGCACCGAGCGGGATCGCGTTGTCGAGCGCGACCGCCGGGGCGGCCGCTGCCGGAGCGATACGCGCGATGCCGCGTTCGATGCAACGGCGCAAGCCGTCGTGGGTCGGCGCGTGCGCGCCCGAATACGCCCACGCCGAAGACGCGCCGGCAGCGCGCTCGCGCACGCGCGCGGTCATCCGCAATTCCAGCGCGAGCGCGACCGCATCGAAGCCCGCGCCCAGGTTGGCGCTCGACGCGGGCGCCGATACGGTGAACTCGATCACGCGTGCGCGACGAGCAACCGGTCGAGATACGACGCGACGTCGGTGCCGCGCACGATCGCGTTCGCGTGCTCTGCCGCCGAAGCGTGATAGCGCGCCGCGTACGCGGTGTCTTTGAGCACGTGACCCGTCAGCACGCACACCACGTCGGCGTCGCGCGCGACGACGCCCTCCGCGACGAGACGGCGCAGGCCGGCCAGCGATGCGGCGGAGGCCGGTTCGCAGCCGACGCCGTCGCGCCCGATCACCGCACGCGCTTCGGCGATCTCCGCATCGTCGACGGCGAGCACCGTGCCGTCCGATGCGCGCACTTCGGCGCGCGCCTTCTTCCACGATGCGGGCGCACCGATGCGGATCGCGGTCGCGTCCGTCTTCGCGCGCACCGGAACGAGATCGGCGTCGTCGCGCCATGCGCGTGCGAACGGCGCCGCGCCGGCGGCCTGCACGACGGCGAGGTGGGGGATGCGCGCCGCGATCCCGATGGCGCGCGCTTCGCGGAAGCCCTTGCCCAGCGCGCTCGCGTTGCCGAGGTTGCCGCCCGGCAGGACGACCCAGTCCGGCGCGAGCCAGCGGCGCTGCTCCAGCAGGACGAGCGCCGCGGTCTTCTGGCCTTCGATGCGGTACGGGTTGACGCTGTTGACCACCGCGACCGTCGCCGGGTCGAGCGCGCGTACCGCGCGCAGCGCATCGTCGAAGTCGCCGTCGACGGCGACAACGTGCGCGCCGTAGTCGAGCGTTTGCGCGACTTTGGCCGCGCTGATCCCGTCGACCGGTGCGATCACCACCGCGACCATCCCCGCGCGCGCCGCGTAGGCCGCCATCGACGCGGCGGTGTTCCCGGTGCTGGCGCAAACGGCCACACGCGCGCCGCGTTCGCGCGCGTGTGAGATCGCGACCGTCATCCCGGCGTCCTTGAACGAAGCCGTCGGGTTGACGCCGAGGTGCAGGTACGCCAGCGCGTCCACACCCGCGTACGCCGCACCGCGCGGCGCGTCGAGCAGCGGGACGTCACCTTCCCGCAGCGTGGTGATCGCATCGTCCGCGACCGGCGGCAGCAGCTCGCGGAAACGCCATACGCCGCTGCGGTCACGCGGATCGAGCGATGCGCGCCGCAGCCGCGCGTTCGTTTCGACGCTATACGCTTCGATGCGCTCGGCATCGAGCGCGAACGCGAGCAGCTCACCGCAGCCCGCGCACGCGAGCGCGTCGGCTTGCTCGGCGGCGGCGTCGCACGCGCTGCAGCGCAGCGCGATCACGCCGGCGCGCTCCGCGGCGTCTCGCCGGACGCGCGCGTCACCGCGCCTTCCGCCGCGGACGACACGAGCGCGGCATACTTCGCGAACACGCCGGTCGCGTAGCGCGGCGCGGGCGCTCGCCACGAGCGCGTGCGTGCGGCGATCTCGTCGTCCGACAGGGCGACGTCGATCCGGCCCCGGTCCACGTCGATGGTCACCGAGTCACCGTCGCGCACGATCGCGAGCGGCCCGCCGACGAACGCTTCCGGCGCGACGTGTCCCACCATCAGCCCGCGCGTCGCGCCGCTGAACCGGCCGTCCGTCACGAGCGAGACCGAATCGCCGAGTCCTTGGCCGACGATGGCCGCGGTGACGCCGAGCATCTCGCGCATGCCAGGCCCGCCTTTGGGGCCTTCGTAGCGAATGACGACGATGTCGCCCGCGACGATCTTACGCGCGTCGATCGCGTGCATCGCGTCCTCTTCACGCTCGAACACGCGCGCGCGGCCGGTCAGCAGCGCCGGCTCGTGGCCCGCGACTTTCACCACCGCGCCGTCCGGCGCGAGGTTGCCGCGCAGGATGCGCAGCCCGCCCTTCTTCTTGAACGGCCGTGCCGCGGTCGAGACGACTTGCTGCCCCGGCGTCTCGGCCGCGCCGGCGGTCTCGTCACGCAGCGTACGGCCAGTCGGCGTGAGCGTGTCGCCGTCGACCAGTCCGCCTTCCACCATCCGCTTCCCGATGAGCTGGATGCCGCCGGCTTTGTCGACGTCGAGCGCGACGTACTTGCCGCCCGGGCGCAAGTCGGCGACGATCGGCGTCCGCTCCGAGATGCGTTCGAAATCCTCGAGCGTCAGCGGCACGTTCGCTTCGCGCGCCATCGCGATCAGATGCAGCACGCTGTTCGTCGAACCGCCCGTGCCGGTCGCCGCGGCGATCGCATTCTCGAACGCGCGGCGCGTCGCGATCTTGCGCGGCGTCAAACCGCTGCGCAGCATCTCCATCACCGTGACGCCCGCGCGGTAGCCTTCCTTCTCCTTGCGCGGATCGGTGGCGCCGGGGCTCGCGCTGCCGACCATGGAGAGGCCGAGAAACTCCATCGCCATCGCCATCGTGTTGGCGGTGAACTGTCCGCCGCACGCGCCTGCACCCGGGCACGCCGCGTATTCTATCGCGCGCAGCTCCGCATCGTCGATCTTGCCGGCGGCGTGCTGACCGATCGCTTCGAACACGTCGCCGATCGTGAGATCGCGATCCTTGTAGCGGCCCGGCGCGATCGAGCCGCCGTAGAGCGCGAGGCCGGGGATGTCGAGCCGCAGCAGCGCCATGCCTGCCGCCGGAATCGTCTTGTCGCACGCGACGAGCGCGACGATCGCGTCGAAGCCGTAACCGCGCGCGACGAGCTCGATCGAGTCGGCGATCACCTCGCGCGACACGAGCGACGCTTTCATCCCCTCGGTCCCCATCGTGATCCCGTCCGAGATCGCGATCGTGTTGAATTCCATCGGGGTCCCGCCCGCGGCGCGCACGCCGGCTTTGACGTGATCCGCGAGCGCGCGCAGCCCGAAGTTGCATGGCATCGCGTCGGTCCACGTGTTCGCGATCAGGACGAGCGGCTTGGCAAGGTCTTCGTCGTTGAAGCCGACGGCGTGGTAGAACGAGCGGGCGGCGGCGCGGTCGCGGCCGTCGACGACGACGGAGCTGCGCGCGCGCGTGGGGTCGACCGGTGTGGGCATGTGGCTCGCTTCGCGTTCGCGAACGCGGTGTCATCGTGATCGAACCCGCGCCTTGTCAGCCTGAGCTTGTCGAAGGACGCACGTTCGTCGCGCCGGACGTTCCGCCGTCCGACGTCTTCGACCGTTGCGTCCGCTGCGGCTTGTGCCTGCCGACGTGTCCGACCTATGTCGAAACGCTGGTCGAGACGTCGGGACCACGCGGCCGCATCGCGCTCATCAAGGCGGTCGCCGAGGAGCGGCTCGACCTCTTGAGCCCGGGCTTCGTCCACCAGATGTCGGAGTGCCTGGACTGCCGTGCGTGCGAGGCCGTGTGCCCGTCGGGCGTGGACTACGGGAAGATTCTGGAGCCTGCTCGGACGCAGATCGTGCGCGCGCAAGACCCGGTCCGTTCGTGGTACGCCAGGCTCGGGCGCGCGGTGCTCATCGGCCAGCTGTTCTCGAAGATGTGGCTGATGCGCGCGGCGGCGCGCGTGCTGAAGTTCTATCAGCGCAGCGGCCTGCGCGACCTGATACGGCGCACCGGCATCCTGCGGCGGCTGGGCTTGGCGGACATGGAGGCACTGGCACCGCGCATTTCGGACCGCTTCTTCACGCCGCGCGACCAGCGTTTTGCCCCGACGTTTCGCCAAAGCCAGGGCGATCCGCCGCGCGCGGTCGCGTTTCTGCACGCCGGCTGCATCATGCACGTCGCCTTCGCGCCATGGCACGAGGCGACGGTGCGCGTGCTCAACGCGGCGGGCGTCGAGGTGGTGGTGCCCCGCGATCAAGGCTGCTGCGGCGCGATCACGATCCATGCCGGCGAGATGGCGCGCGGGCGCGAGCTGGCCAAGCGCAACATCGGGGCGTTCGAGCGGAGCGGCGCCGACGTGTACGTGATCGACGCCGCGGGTTGCGGCTCGGCGCTCAAGGAGTACGGGCACCTGTTCCACGGCGACGCGGATTGGGCGAACCGTGCCGTCGCGTTCTCGGCGAAGGTGCGCGACGTGCTCGAGTACGTCGACGAGCTCGGGCTACCGGATCGCGCGTTCGGCGCGCTGCGCGGCATCGTGACGTATCAGGATGCGTGCCATCTCGCGCACGCGCAGCGCATCACCGCACCGCCACGCCGGTTGCTCGCGAAGATACCCGGGATCGAGTTGCGCGAGATGGACGAGTCCTCGCTCTGCTGCGGCTCGGCAGGGATCTACAACGTGACGCAGCCCGAGATGTCGCAGCGGCTGCAGCGCCGCAAGACCGAGCGCATCCTCGAAGTCGGGCCGGACATCGTCGCGACGGCGAATCCCGGCTGTGCGCTGCAGATGCGCAACGGGCTCGAGCGCGCTGTAAGCGCCAAGCGTGCCGGCGCCGAGCGCATCGCGATCAAGCACGTCATCGAGCTGGTCGACGAGTCGCTCGCGGCGCGAGCCGCTAGCGGTTAGAGATCGCCTACGCGGGCTCCGTCGGCCAACGCGTCGTCAAGGGTTGCGTAGACCGCGAACACTTTGAGCAGGCCGGTGATGCGCAGCAGGCGCAGGATCTGGCCTTCTTTTGCAACGAGCCGAACCTCGCCGTTGAACTCTTTGGCGCGTCGCTGGCCGCCGATGAGCGCTCCCAACCCGGTGGAATCCAGGAAGTCGACGCGCGTGAGGTCGACGATCAGCCGGTGGTTGCCGCGCTCGGACGCGCTGGTGAGCGCAGCGCGCACGGTCGGCGACGTCGCGATGTCGAGCGAACCGACGAGCTCGAACACCTGCATCTCGTCGGCGACGTGCACGTGGATCGAAAGATCCTCGTGATGCTGTGGGGTGCCGTTGATGCTCATCCCTCGTACTCCCGCCATTCCGCGATCTGTCCGCGCGCGTCCAACCGAACGAGCGCACACCCGGCGCGTTCGAGCCGGGCTGTGCCGTCGCCTCCGGGCACCACGAACCGGTAGACGACGCACGCGCGATCGCCGTTCGTGATGACATCGTCGACGAGAAACTGCCACGCCGCGCCGGTCGCGGCGAAGCGCGCGAAGTGAGCCGCGACGGCGGACCGGCCGTGGACCGCCGGTTTGCGCGCCTCGCAGTACGTGACACGCTCGCCAAACCCGGCAGCGGCAGCGGTGAGGTCGCCGCGCGCGAACGCGGCCAGCACGCCGGCGAGGCCGTCGGCGACGTTGGTCATGGCGCCGGTGATTTCCCCGCGCGGACGGCTTCGATCATCGCGCTGACGCGATCGGCCGCCGCGCGATCCCCGGCCTTGCGATACCCCTTCAGCGCGGTCGCAAGATCGGCGAGCGCGCCCGCTTTGTCGCCGGTCGCCGCGCTCGCGACGGCCCGTTCGCGGTAGCCGTCGGGATCGTCGGGACGCCGCTTCACGTACGTCTCGATGTCTTCGAGCGCGAGACGATAGCTTTGGATGCGGTTGTACGTCAGCGCGCGGAAATAGTACGCAACGTCTGATTTTTTTGGATCTTGCAAGATGTACGCGTTGAGGTCGCCGATCGCGTCGCGATACCGCGTTTCGACGATCGCGAGGCGGGCGCGCGCCCACAGCCCGCGCCGGCTCTTGGGGTCGATCGCGAGCGCCTTCTCGCAGTCGGCTTTCGCGCGCTCGCGTTTCCCGGTGAGCCGCTCGGTGTCGCAACGCGCCGCGAAGACGTACGCGCTCGATCGCCCGAGCTCGATCGCCTTGTCGTAATCGCTCAGCGCGAGATCGTACGCCTCGAGCGCGAACTGCACGTCCGCTCGATCCTCGTATGCGAGCCCGTCGCTCGCGCTCAGGCGGATCGCCGTGTCGCAGTCGCGCAGCGCACCCCTCATGTCGTCCAGCACCAAGCGCGTCTCGCAGCGTGTGACATAGGCGTACGCGTACTCCGGCTCGATCTTGATCGCCGAGTTGTAGTCGTCGAGCGCGCCCGGGTTGTCGCCGAGATCGGCCTTGCAGTCGCCCCGCAGAACGAGCGCGCGCGCGTCGCGCGGATGCGTGGCGACGTACGGGTCGAGCACGGCGATCGCTTCTTTGAATTTGCGGTCGTGGAAGAGCGTCTGCGCCTGGGTGTACCCGTTGCTCTCGTCGGCCGCCGGCGTGGCGGCGGCCGCGTCCGGAGCGGCGCCGGCGGCGCCGGGCGAACCGGCGACGAACGACCCCGCGCAGAGAACGGCGAGCGCCGCAAGGCGCCGCAACGAGACGAGGCGCGCCGTCGGCATGAAAGCCGACTTGCGCGACAGCGAGCGCCTTCCTGCGCTAAAGGTAAATCGCTCGTTCCGCCGACCATAGATTCGCTAGCCGTGCGGGTTCACCGGGTTTTCCCGGCGGCCGGCTCTTTGGTTTCTGTGCGCTTCGGCGCGCGATCGGGGTCTACGGCGTGCGACGACTCGGTCTCATCCTCGGGATAGTCATGCTGACCGCAGCGTGCGGCGGCGGCGGCGGCAGCAACTCGGTTTTGCCGACGGGCGCGCAGGGCGGGGTCAACGGCGCGTTCGTCGGGCCGACGCCGGCGCCGTCGTGCCTGACCGGCAACGGCGGGACCGTCGCACCGTGTCCGACCCCGACTGCAAGCCCGTCGCCGGCCCCGTCGCCGAGCGTGAACTGTCTCGTGTCGAATCCCGCCGGCGGGCCGAGCCCCTGTCCGTCGCCGACGGTGCGGCCGTCCACAAGCCCGTCGCCGGGCTGCCTGACCTCCGCCGGCGCCGGTTCGCCGGTTCCATGCCCGTCGCCGACCGCGTCGTTCTCACCGGGTCCGACGCAAAGCGGCTGTCTGATCGGCAGCAACGGCCAAAGCGTGCCGTGCCCGACACCGACGCCTATTCCATCGCCGGGCCCGTCGCAGTCGCCGTGCCTCATTAGCACGAACGGTCAAACGCAGCCCTGTCCGACGACGCCGCCGAAGTGAGGCTGACCCGCGTCGTACGCGGGTCATGCCGTGTGCTTCGGAAGCGAAGCGATCCGAAGCAATGCTGGGGCGGATGGATTCGAACCATCGCATGGCGGATTCAAAGCCCGCTGCCTTACCGCTTGGCGACGCCCCATCGCTGCGCCCAACCGCTTCGCGCCGTCAACCACGTTCCCTAGCCGGGGCTAGCGCTCCAGGCGAAACACCCGGTCGGCGATCGGCGTGACGACGCGAATCGAGAAGAGCTCGCCGCGCAGCGTGCGCTCGCGGTACGTGAGCGAGAGCCCCATCAGCACGAACGCGCCGATGATGTCCGCCAGCAGCCCCAGCGCGTAGATCCACACGACCGCCGTCAACGATCCCGCGAGCGGCGGGATCGCCAGGTACGCGAGGAACGGCAGCGCGAGCAGAACCAGGTACGCGAACGTCGCGAGGATTCCGTAGACAAGCGCCTGGCGCGTGTGGAGCCGCGACCACGCCGTCGCGTCAGCCGGCTCGCGGAACACGTCGAGCACGGCAAGCGGCCAAACGACATAGGCGTTGGCCGCCCGCTGCTGGATTTCCGGATCCGCGCCGTTCGTCACGCCGCGGAGGGTTCGACGCTAGTTGACGACGCGCTTTGCGCCGAGGTAGCGTACGCCCCAGTACCGGTCGTGCAAGCTGGAGATCATCACGCCGTGGCTGGACGAGGCGTGCACGAAGCGGTCGCCGCCAAGCGCGATCCCGACATGCGACACGCCGCGTTCGTAGGTGTGGAAGAACACGAGGTCGCCGGCGCGCGGCTGGCCCGCGAAGCTCTTCCCCGCGAAGTACTGGGCGTCGGCGGTGCGCGGCAGCTGGCGGCCCATCAGCGCGAAGACGTGCTGGACGTAGCCCGAGCAATCGAAGCCGTACGCGGTCGTGCCGCCGAAGGAATACGGGACGCCCAGGAAGCGCATCGCATGGCGCGTGAGGCTCGAGGCCATCGCGGCGCCGCGGGAGGCGATCCCGCTGGCAAATTTTTGTACGTGGAGGAGGCGCGACGCCCGAGCCGGCGCGACCGTGGCGGTCGCTTCGTCGGTCTTCGAGGGCGAGGCGTTCCACATGGCCAGGTCGGCGCCGTCGGTCGGTGCAGCGGCCTCGGCGGCGTTCAGGACGGCTGCCGTGGTGACTGCCGTTGTCGTCGTGGCGACGACCGGCGCACCATGTTCACTCGTCTCCGTCGCACTCGCTACGATCGGCAATCCGGCCGAGAGAAAGCAAACGACAAACCCGGTGAGGATGGAACGATGCAAGACTGCTCCCTCTTCCACACGTACGGGGTTAGTTGACGGGTTCGGGCGGAAGAAATCGCCCTAGCGCCGACCGGCGCATTCACCCCATTCCTTGGTGGTCCCCCGCTCCGCCTAGCCTCGAGGCGGACTCCGTGATCATTAGCAGGCTATGTACGAACCCGGCAAGCGTTAACGCCCACCGGCCCGGCAACCCCAATTTCTTGGGGCCACGGGATGGGGGATAGGCGTTCTCTCCGGGCATCTCCTCCCGGCGCCGGCCCCACATCGTAAAGATCGGCGTGCAGGGTCTGCGACGTTAGTCGAGGGCCCTACGGATCGATTCCGCCACCGATTCGGCGACCGCGTGCGTCCGGGCTCGGTCGCTGCTTTCGACCATCACGCGAACGAGCGGTTCGGTGCCCGATGCGCGCACGAGAATGCGGCCGTCTCCCGCCAATTCACGTTCTGCAGCGGCGATCGCGTCGCGCACGTTTGGGTGTTCAGCGATGCCCTTGTCGGCGACGCGCACGTTCAACAACACTTGGGGGTAGACGGCGAGATCCGCAGCGAGCTCGTGCAGCGTGCGCTTCGTGCGCGCGGCGACGGAGAACAATGCGACCGCCGTCATCGGGCCGTCACCGGTCGTTCCGCGCGCGAGATCGATCACGTGGCCGGATTGCTCGCCGCCGAAACGGTAGCCGCCGTTGCGCATCATCTCGAGCACGTAGCGGTCGCCGACCGCCGCGCGCACCAGGCGAATCCCCGCGCGTTCGAGCGCCTTTTCAAAGCCCATGTTCGACATCACCGTGCCGACGACGGTGTCGCCGGGCAGCTCGCCGCGCTCGTCAAGGTCACGCGCGAGGATCAGCATGACGTGATCGCCGCTGAGCACGTCGCCGGCTTCGTCGACGAAGAGCGCGCGGTCCGCGTCGCCGTCGAACGCGACGCCGACGACCGGGCCGGTCGCGCGCGCGATCTCCTCGCGCACGCGCGCGCGCAGCATCGCGAGGTTGGTCGCGCCGCAGTCGACGTTGATGCGGCTGCCGTCGTCCTCGCAGTTGAGTGCGATCACGCGCGCGCCGAGCCGCTCGAACACCTTCGGGCCGACGAGATACGCCGCGCCGAACGCGGCATCGACCACGACGGTGAGACCGCGCAAATCCGCGCCGGCGGCGACGAGCTTGGCGAAGTAGTTGTCGATCAAACCGCGCGTATGCGTGACGATGCCGATGTCGAGCCCCGTCGGGCGCGGCAACTGCGCGTGCGTGTCGATCAGCGCTTCGATCTCGTGCTCGACGGCATCGGACAGTTTGAAACCGTCGGCGCCGAAAAACTTTATGCCGTTGTCTTCGATGGGATTGTGCGACGCCGAGATCATCACGCCGGCGGCGGCTTCGATGCTCGCGGTGATCGCGGCGACGGCCGGCGTAGGCACGATCCCGAGCAGCACGACGTTGCGGCCCGTCGAGGCGATCCCCGCGACGATCGCCCCTTCGAGCATTGGGCCCGAGAGCCGCGTGTCGCGCCCGACGACGATGGGCTTGTCCATCGGCTGAGCGTGCGCGATGACGGCCGCGCCGGCGCGACCGACTTTATACGCGAGCTCCGGGGTGAGGTCGGCGTTCGCCACGCCGCGCACGCCGTCGGTGCCGAAGTATCTGCCCATGCGAACCTATTTCGTCCGCGAGGTGCTCGAGATGAACCGCGCCCGCACGCGGATGAGGTTCGGCGATATCTGAACGTCGGCGATTTCACCGCCGTCGGCGCCGGTCGGCGTCGGGCGGATCATCGAGTCGAACTGCTTCGGCTTGGCCGGGATCGGGATCTCGACGCGCACGCTCGTCACCTTCGAGAGGTCGGACGCGACGCCGCGGATCGTCGTCGTGGGCGGGTTCACCTCCGCAGACTCGACGACGATGCCGCGGCGGTCGCCGACGTAGTCGAAGCTCACGGGCACGGTGCGCTCTTCGAGCCGGCCGAGCGAGATCTTCACCGAGCCCGGCGAGAGCGATTTGATCGCGAGGTCGGGTGAGATTACGTTGACGCGCACGTAGTGGTCGCCGGGGTCGACGAGATCGCGCACGTCGAGGACTGCTTCGACTTGGTCGGCTTTGACCGGCGGACCATTGCGCGGCGCTTCCACGACGACCGTCGCGAGCTTCTCCGTGTAGCGCGCCTGGTAGCCTGGTTTCAAACCCGTCACGACGATCGGCACTTCGAGCGTTTGGTCGAACTTCGCCGTGGTGCCGGGCGCCGCCGCGAGATGGAAATAGCCCCACGCCGCCAGCGCGAGGCAAACGGCGAAGAGCTTAAGTCCGAAGTTGTTCTTGAGGAGGTTGAGCAGCACGCGGAACTCGGGTCAGCAGGTTGGCGAGGAGGCCGCCGTCCGCCTGGGAACGCCGGCGCGTCGGGCGCAGACACGCGGACAGCACGCGCCGCAGGCGCTCTTCGTCGTCGATCGGGACCGACAGCCGGCCGGCCCGCGCGACGGAGATCAGGCCGCTCTCCTCGCTGACGACGACGACGACCGCGTCGGTCTGCTCGGTGAGCCCGACCGCGGCGCGATGGCGCGTGCCCACGTGGCGGTCGACCGACAGCGTGTTGTCGCTGAGCGGCAAGAAGCATGCCGCGCCTTCGATCAGCAGATCGCGCACGATCACCGCGCCGTCGTGCAGCGGCGACGTCTTGTTGAAGATGGCCAGCAGCAAATCGGACGACAGCCGCGCGTCGAGCGCGGTGCCGCTCTCGACATACTCGCGCAGCCCCGTCTGCTGTTCGATGACGATCAAGGCACCCGCCCGCCGGCTCGCGAGCTGGAACGCGGCGTGCGCGACGTGCTGAATCTGCTCGGTGGTGATCTCGTCCTCGGCGCGCCGGTCGCGCACGAACAGCCGGCCGCGCCCGATCTGCTCGAGGCCGCGCCGCAGCTCCGGCTGGAACACGATCGGCAGTCCGACGGCCGTGCCGAGGAGAAGGTACTGCATCACGGTAGCCAGGACGAGCAGGTGCAGCAAGTTGGAGACGGCGAGGATCACCACGAGCACGAACAAACCGAACATGATCTGCACGGCACGCGTGCCGCGGATCAGGAGCAGCAGATAGTACGCGAGAATCGACGTCGCGAGGATGTCGATCGCATCGGTTATCGTGAAGTTGATGTGGACCGGGAGACTCGGCCAGGTCATCGGCGTTCCGGTGCGCTCGAGAGATAGGTCTCGATGATGCGCGACGCGTCGAGCTCCGGGTCGCCGAGCCCGGCCGCGGCGATCGCCGCGGCTTCGTCGAGCGCGAGGTCGCGATCGGTGCGTGCGGGGACGAACACGGACTCGATCGCGACGAGGTCGTCGATGAGATCCGGCGCGGTCACGGCGTCGTCGAACCGCACCGTCACGGTTGGGCCGTCCTCGGCGACGTCGATGACGCCGACCGGGCCGCCGGGACCGCGCAGCGCATCGGCGACGTTCGCGCGGGCGAGCGGGTCGGCGAGGCTCACGGTGCGGGTAACGATCACGGCCGCTCAGACGTTCGCGTGAGCGATCAAGGACTCCGCCGAGCGCGCGTGATCGCCGTCGGCCGCAACTCCGCCTGGATCGTCGCCGACGACGAGACCGAACCGCGGCTGGCGTCGCTGCGCCGGGCCGCGCGCGCCGAGACGGGCGGCCACGAGATGGTCGTGCCGGGCGACCTGGTCGACGCCAAGGTGATCGCCGACGACCGGGTCGTGATCGATGCCGTGCACCCGCGCGGTTTCGCGCTCGTGCGGCGGACCGGCGGCGGGCGAACGAAGACGATGGCCGCCAACGTCGACACCGTCGCGGTCGTTGCCGCGCTGGTCGACCCGCCGCTGCACCTCGTGATGATCGACCAGCTCGTCGCGTTCGCGCTGCAGCACGACGTCGAGCCGCTGCTGCTCCTCACCAAAGCCGACCTCGCCGGCGAGGAGGCCGCGGAGCGGATCGCGGGGCTCTACCGAGGGATCGGCGTCCCGACGATCGTGCTCAACCCGAAGACCGGCCGCGCCGTCGACGACTTGCGAACGCAGATCGCGGCGCGGCACGCGCTGCTGGTCGGCAACTCCGGGGTGGGCAAGTCCACGATCTTCAAGGCGCTGGGCGGGATCGGCATCGTCGGCGACTTGTCACGGTTCGGCCGGGGGCGGCAGACCACGACGTCGGCGCGGCTGGTGCGGCTGGGTGACGGCTTCCTCGTCGACAGCCCGGGGATCGGCGAGTTCACCCTGGACCCCATGCCCGCCGACGAAGTCGGCTGGCTCTTCGTCGAGATGCGCGAACCGGCGACCCGCTGCCGCTTCTCCAACTGCCGCCACCTGGCGGAACCGGGCTGCGCCGTCCGAGCCGCCGTAGCGGACGGGCGGATTACGGCGAGCCGCTACGCGTCGTACGCCGAGATCGTCCGCACGTCGCCGGCCCCGTGAATGGCGCACCCTTCGACAGGCTCAGGGTGACACAAACCGTTGTCGTGAAGGGCGGAATGTGGTAGGCTACCCTTCGTGCCCAACATCAAAGCCGCCGTCAAATGGGTGCGCCAAAGCGAAAAGCGCACGCTGCGGAACCTCGACGCGAAGACCCGTCTGAAGACGCTGTTCAAGAAGGCCAAGTCCGCCAAGGACCCGGCCATGACGTCATCGGTCGAGGCGCAGTTCGACAAGGCCGCGCACAAGGGGATCATCCACCCCAACAAGGCCGCCCGCAAGAAGTCGCGCCTGGCGAAAGCCGTGGCGAAGACCGCGACCGGCAAGGCCTGAGCCCGCCCGACCGGCCGAAGAGACCGACGAAGGGGCCGTCCATGAGGGCGGTCCCTTCGCTTTTCCCCGGGGTGTAGCAGAGTTGCGGGCCGTAGCACCGCAGCCGTCCTGGCTCACCCGACGATCCTCCGGACCGGGTGTCCGCCGAGGCCTAGCTTACCCGAAAGTCCTAGGACTAGGCGAGCGATCACACGATCTCTTTGCACTCGCCGGGTCCATACGGGCCGGGCTCAGGCGTCGATCGTGATCGTCAGGCGGACGCCTTCGGCCTCCGCGGCGAGGGGCATGACGTTGGCGCGGATCGCGGCGCGCAGCGCGTCCATCGCCTTCGTGCGCACGGCGACGCGGTAGCGCCACTCGTCGTTCACGCGGGCGATGGGGTACGTCGCCGGGCCAAGGACGTCGAAGCGGGCATCGCCGCGCAGCGCGTCCGCCCAGCGGGCGATCGCGGCCTCGACGGCGCGGCGCGAGCGGCCGATCGCGCCGAGCAGCGCGACGCGGGTGTACGGCGGCCAGCGCAGGGCGCGGCGCTCGAGCAGCTCTTCGCGCGCGAAGCCGTCGTAGTCGTGCTTGGACGCGAAGCCGATCGCGGGATGATCCGGCGAGTACGTTTGCACGATCGCCTCGCCGGCGCGCGCGCGTCCGCTGCGGCCGCAGACTTGTGTGAGGAGCGAGAACGTCCGCTCCGCGGCGCGGTAGTCGGCGACGTGCAGGTCGAGGTCGGCCGCGACCGCGCCGACGAGCGTGACGGTCGGAAAGTCGAGGCCCTTCGCGACCATCTGCGTCCCGACGAGGATGTCGCCGTCGTCGCCAAAGCGCTCGAGCAGCCGCGCGTGGTCGCCGACGCGCGTCGTCGTGTCGGAGTCCATGCGCACGACGACGGCTTCGGGGAACAGCCGCTGCACCTCGTCGGCGACGCGCTGCGTGCCCGCGCCGAACTCGCGCACGGGGCCCGCGCCGCACGCGTTGCAGATCTCGGGCAGCGCGGTCTGGTAGTCGCACCAGTGACAGCGCAGCAGCGCTTCGGTGCGGTGCACGGTGAGCGACGTCGAGCAGCGCGGGCATTCCGGGACGTGGCCGCACGCGCGGCACAGCACGAAGCGCGCGCTGCCGCGGCGGTTGATGAACAGCACCGTCTTCTCGGTGCGCGCGATGCGCTCGGCGATCGCTTCCGCCAGCGCAGTGGAGAACACGCGCCGGTTTCCCGACGCGAACTCGGCGCCCATGTCGACGATGCGCACGGCAGGCAGCGGCTGCAAAGTCGCGCGGTGCACCATGCGCACGAGCGGAAACCGGCCGGCTTTCGCGCGCGCGTAGTCTTCGAGCGACGGCGTCGCGCTGCCGAGCACGACGATGCCGTTCGCGCGCCGCATGCGCTCGCGCGCGACGGCGACCGCGTCGTACCGTGGGACCGTGTCCTGGCGGTACGACGTCTCGTGCGCTTCGTCGACGACGATCAGGCGCACGTCGTCGAGCGGTGCGAAGACGGCACTGCGCGCGCCGACGACGACGTCGATCTCGCCGCGTGCAGCGGCCTGCCACGCATCGAAGCGCTCGCGCTCGGAGAGCGCCGAGTGCAGGACGGCGACGCGGTCGCCGAACGCCGCCTCGAAGCGCGCGGCCGTCTGCGGCGTCAGCGCGATCTCCGGGACGAGCACGATCGCGCGGCCGCCGCGGCCGAGCACGCGCGCGATCGCGTGCAGGTACACGAAGGTCTTGCCGCTGCCGGTGATGCCGTGCAGCAGCAGCTGGCCGAACGCGCGCGCGTCGAGCAGCTCGGCGAGGCGCGCGATCGCGTCGCGCTGCTCGTCGGTGGGCGCGTATGGCGGCAGCGCGACGCGTGCGGTGCGCTCGCGCCGGATCTCGCGCGTGTCTTCGATCAGCGCGCCGGCTTGCACGGCGCGGCGGATCACCGCGTCGGAGAAGCCGGACAGCAGCGCGTCGCTGCGGCGCATTTCACCCAGCGACGCGACGTGCGCCACGAGCGCCTCGGCCTTCTTCCCCCGGATGCTCGCATCACCGCGGCGCAGCACGCGCAACGTCGCCGCGCCGATCGGCGCTTTGGCGAGCACGCGGCGGCGTTCCAGCGCACCGGCGCGCACCAGCGCGTCGAGCGCGCGCAGCAGGGTCTTGCGGTCGCCGGCGCGGCGCGCTTCGGGATGGCGCAGCAGCACGTCGGGCGCAGCGCCGTCGGGAAAGTCTTTCCACAGTAGCCGGATCAGCCGTTCCGGCACGACCTTGAACCGTGCGGCATCGGGCGGCGGGCCGTTGGGGATGAAGCGTTCGACCGCGCGCGGGATCGCGGCTGCGAGGACCACCGCGCCGAGCGCCTCGCGCAGCGAGCAGACGTACTGGTCGGCGATCCAGCGCGCGAGCTTCAAGCCGGTTGCGTCGAAGGCGCGTGGGCCGTCGACGCGGGCGACGACATCGCGCAGGTTCGCGTCGTCGTCGCCGTCGTACGGCGCACCGAGCACGTACGCGAACACGTCACGCGAGCCGAGCGGAACGCGCACCACGTCGCCGGCGGCCGGAACGAGACCGTGGGGCACCCGGTACGACAGCGCGCGGTCGAAGCGCGCAGTCTTGAGGTGCGGGAGTACGTCGACGCGGAGGACGCTCAGAGGGCCCTAGAATCGAACGCGAACGAGATCATCAGGCGCGTGCTTCGCGCCGCGGTACAGCGAACCCGGTTCGATCTGCTAAAACCGCAAATCAGCTCTCGTTGAGTGCATCGGCGAGAAATTCAGCGAGCTTATCGACGACCTCTTCGTATAGCTTTGCCTTCGACTCCGGATTCTTGTTCAGGACGGCTATCTCGGATTCTTCGAGCGTCATTTTCGCGGTCCATCGTCCGCCTGTTTCCGTGGCGGCGAGGGTGAATGGCTGCCGACAAATTCCGTCCTTTTTGTTCCAAATCGCGTGGCCCTTCAAGCTCACTGCGGTTGTAGATACGGTCGCGGCGGCATAAAGGTGTACGTGGCAATTCGCCGTCGTGAAAGGGTCCTTCTCATGAGTCAAAAACTCGCCGTCCTTCCATGTGGCTACGCCGGACTCCTCAGCTTTTGTGGCGAGATGGGCTCGCGTGAAGTCCGTTCCGTCGAGAACACGCTGGATGACCGAGACTCGCTGAACCACGTTACCGAGTACGCCATCGGTGAGTCGCGCGTGTCGAAGCGAAAACGGGTGCACGGTGGCGGTCACCGGAGGACGGGCCGCGTCCAACAGCCGCTCCGCTGGGGGAGTCGCAGCTGATTTGCGCAGTAAAATGCGTTCACCCATCGTACCTGCCTGCCGTTTCGTAACCGGATTCTTTTGTTTCGGACGCGGGTGGGACTCCACCTGCGTTCGCACGTCGCGCCGAAGCCGTACCGCCTTACAATAGCCGGATGAACTCACGGGCCGCGCCGGAGTACGACACGCCGTCGCGGCCTGTCTCCTTCGTGTGATACATCGCCGCATCGGCGCGTTCGAGGAGGTCGTTCGCGTTGGTTGCGTCGGCCGGGAATGCCGCGACGCCGATTGACGCCGTGATGCGTAGCTCACGATCGGCGGAGGTCTCGCCCGGGCGCAAGCTCGAGAGGTCGAGCGCTGCGATCCGGCCGCGCAACGCGTCTGCGCGTTCGATCGCCATCGCTTTGTCGGTTTCGGTGAATACGACGCAGAACTCGTCGCCGCCGTTGCGGGCGACGAGATCGTGTTCCGAGGTCGCCGCGGAGCGCAGCACGTTTGCGAGCTCGCGCAGCAGCGTGTCGCCGGCGGCGTGGCCGTAGCGGTCGTTCCATTGTTTGAAACGGTCCGTGTCGACGAAGAGCAGCGCGAGACGCGCGCACGCGACGAACCGCGCGCGGTCGACCAGCGCGTTGAGCCGGCGGCGAAACGCGCGCGGCGTGAACAATCCCGTCAGGCCATCGTACTCCGCGCTGCGGCGGTCGTGCTCGCGGTCGAGCGCGATCGAGTATGCCGGCGCTGCTTGATCGGCGAGCGTCACGAGGCGTTCGACGGCGTCGGCGTCCAGCGGCTGCTGCGCCGCCGCGACGAGGACGCAGGCGCGCCCTGCATCGAGCGCCAGCGGGACGGCGAGCGCCGCGACGTCGGTGGGGTGGAGCTCGGCGACGTTCACGTCGGCGAGCGTCACACGGTGGCCCGCGGCGATCGCGCGTGCCGGCAGCGCCGACGGGTCGTCCAGCGCGACCGACGATCCGGCGAAGTAGGCGAAGCGGTCGCCGAACGCTGCGACGCAACGCAGCGCGGTGTCGTGCTGCTCGTACACGAGCACGCCGTCGACCGCCGGCGCGGCGACGCGCGCCGCCCGCGCGAGCTCGTCGCGAACGGCGTCGACCGACGCGCGCGCGGCGCTCGCGAGGCGCCGGGCCGCCTCGATGAACGCCGCTTCCCGCGCACGGGCGAACCGCAGCGCGAGCCGGTCGGCGCGAGCGGCGGCACGCGCGCGCGACGCGACGACGCCGCCGCCGCCGCACGCAAGCGACCCGGCGACGATGCCGACCTCGAGCAAGGCCGCGAGCGTCACCGGCATGCCGGCGTCGGTACCCGCCGGGGAGCGCCCGCAGTGCACCGAAGTCACGCCGGCATGAAGGCCTGGCTCGCGTCGGTTGCCGGCTGCACGTTCCTCGCGATGTCGTCCACGACGTGTGCGCGTGCCGATACGGATCCCGCGAACTACCCGTTGCCGTCGGGGATACATCGGGACCGCTTCGGCTGCTATGTTCGCGACGTGCCGACCCCGACGGTCAGCGCTCGCCCGATTTCGGCAGCCGACGCGTTGGCACCGCGCGTCCAGCCGACGGTCGTCGTCGAGTCGAAAGGCGGGTTCGTCAGGAAGTCCTTCGCCGGACAGGACGAGCTCGCGTACCGGCGCTTTCGCGCGCAGTACTTCATCCAACACGACGATCTGCCGGCGGCGATCGCGGAGTACCGGCTTGCGGTCGCAACCCCACGGACCGAGGGCACGCAGCCGTCGTATCATGATCTCGTCACGCGGCTTCCCCTCAGCGTGCTGCTGTACCGCGCCGGGCGCGTCGCCGAGGCGCCCAGCGAATGGCGCACGATGCTTTCCAACCGGATCGCCGATGCGGAGAAATACCACATGCCCTTGCCGTCCCAGCCGCCGTCGGTGCACTTGCTAGCGCAGCGCCGGCTGGACTTGTTGGCGGAGCGCGAGATGCCTGGCGGATGGGCGGGATTCTACGACACCGGCGCAGGCCAGCACATGGCGCGCGGATTCCAGGCCGCGAAACGGCGAGACGATGCGGCCGCGGCTGCCGAATGGCGCTGCGCTGCAAAGGCCAGCCCTGAGTTCGAGTTGCCACATCTGATGCTGGGCTACGTCGCGGCCCTGCGCGGCGACATGCGAACGGCGAAACGAGAATGGATCGCGGCGCTCGAGGGCTCTCAGCCCGGGCCCGGTGACATGATGAGTATCAGCGCGTGGCAATTCGACGCGATGGAAGCGCTTCTGCGGTCGTTCTGAACCGGACGCCGGCAAAGAAAAGGCCCCAGACATACTGCGGCTGGAGCCTTTCGATTCGGATCGGGTTCGTCGATCGCGCGGTTAGTTGTCGTGGCCTTCCTTATGGTTGTCGTCCCCACCATGGTTGTCGTCCCCGCCGCTGCTAACGCGCACTTCGAACTGCGGATGATACTGGGTCCACGCCGGTGAGCCGGCCGCAGCAGGTTGGCACGGGATCGTGTCGAGGCGAAATCCCAAACCGAGCGCCGGATTGCAGTATTCGGCGGCGATCGTGAAGCTGTCGAAGATCCCGTTGGGATCGACGGGGCTCCCGATCGGTCCGCCGGGCCCGTCGGTGCTGATGTTGAGCGAGTCATAGCCGCAACCGGCGGATGTGGAGTAGCACGGCGCGGATTCCCCGATCGGATGCGGGCCGTAGTGAGTCGTGTTATAAACCAAACTCACGATCGTCTGAGCCGGAAGGCTCACGCGAGGTGCGGAGAAGTCGAACACGATGACATTCGCCAGACCGTGGATGCACGCGGCGTCGACCGGGCTGTAAAACCGCTCGCCCGGGTGCGCGTCGGTTCCCTGCGGGCATCGCGCGGGCGTCGACGACGGCCGATACGGAATGTTGAACGTTTGCGTCTGCGTCTTCAGCAGGGCGCCGACGTGGCTCGGCTGCGTGTTGTCGACTGCATACACGTTGATCGTGAAGGGCACGGGGAACGTCGGATTTCCATGCGTCACGCAGTTGTTCGAATACCAGTTACCGATTTGGCATCCCCAGGAGCTCAAGACGTACCGAACGCGCTGGAGCTTGCCGGTGTGCGTCAAGTTGACGCCGTCGCCGAGCTCCAGCCCCGCGTATGCCTCGAAGCCGACGCTCGCTACCGCTTTGAGCGGTTTCGGGATGCTGCTGTACACGACGGTGCCGTTACCGTCGTCGCCGCCCTCGACGTTGCGATTTTCGTCCGAGGCGCTGCGGTCCGCACTCAACGTCGTCGTGAGCCGCGCGCTGGTCTGCGGCGTGAGCGCCGCGTTATTCGCGGTTGGGAGAGTCTGCTGCGTCCCGGCCGCGCAAGCACTGACGGCGGCGGCTGCGGAAACGGCGAGCATGAGACGGATTGTCTGAAGGGTAGGGATTCGGCGCATTCCAGTCCTCTTGAAAGCGCGACCGGGGGAAGGCCATTGAAAAGCTCGCCCGACGCGTAAGTGACGATCGTGAACGTGTGCGGTTTCTTCGGATGCCCGAACCCAAAGAACGCGCGACGCCATGCTACGCCGGTTGGATAGCGCGGTCAAGCAGACGGCACTACGCGTCCTGATAGAAACGGGGCTCCTCGACATGGGCGCCCTAGGCCAAACGGCTCAATACCGAACCAAAATGATACAGTGAGAGGTGGCGGCGCGCGCCGCTACGGAAAGCCGTGCGAGCAACGGCCCCATGCGGCCGAACAGATCGAGGAGGCTTCGATGTTCTCGCGTCGTGTCGTTTCCGCAGCCATGGTCATCCTGCTCGCGGCGGCGAGCGTGATTCGAGCCGGTGCCGCACCGCTTCCGGCGGGCGGCGTCCCCGTCGTTGTGAAGCAGACGCCGCACTGCAGCGCCTACGCGCCAAGCGGCTGGAGCGTCAGCAGCAATCCGCAGGCGTCGGCACTGGATCTCCAGAGCGGCGACGGCACGATGTATGCAGGCTGGGGCGTCACCGCGATCAACCGCGCGATGGAGCGGTTCTACGGGCCGATGTACGGCGATCCGGAGACGTCGATCCGCACGCTTGCCAACATGATCGTCGGCAAGTTGTTCTCCGATCCGGGCGGCGTACGGTTCACGAGCGCTCCCGCGCCGTTCTTGAATTATTTCACCCTGCGCCACATCGCATCCGCGCGCACGCAAGGCGTCGTGTTTTATCATATCTATCCCGGCGCGTCGCCGCAGGTCTATACGGAGTCGATCTACATCGCGATCACCGACGCGTCGCTGCCGCGCGCGCGGCAAGGGATCGCCCCTGGTGTCGCGGTTTCGATCCGCTGCGCGACGCAGCTCATTCCGTCGCAGCCGGCGGACGTTTCACGAACCGGCAAGAAGGGCACACCGCGCCCGGGCTGCGGCGGCGAACCGAACCTGCGCGGCTACAACCAGCAGCTCGGCACGCAATACGCGCACACCGCGTCGGGCGACAACTTTCTGTATGACATCTCCGACTATCGCAGTACGGGACCCGACGGGCCCGGCTACTACAGGATGCTCGGGAACTCGTTGACGAAGCTCGAGCCCGGCCGGTCCGACGACGGCTGCTGAGCTACGGGATCAGCGCGCGCAGCTTGTCGGGCTCGGTCACGACGACGTGCGCGGTGCGCATGTCGACAAGCCGGTCGTCCCAGAAGCGGTTCAGCGTACGGTTCACGGTCTCGCGCGTCGTGCCGATCATGTTCGCCATCTCTTGATTGGTCAGGCGCAGGGTGATGCGGGTGCCGTTGTCGACGGCTTCACCGAACTGCTCGGCGAGGTTCAGCAGCAGCGCGGCGAGGCGCGCGCGAATGTCCTGCGACGCGGTCGCGGCGATCAGCGCGTTGGCCGCACGCAAGCGTTCGGACAGCTCGATGACGAGGAGCCGGCCGATCTGCGGGTTCCGGTCGATGAGGCCCAGGAAATCGACCTGACGAACCGCGCCGACCTCGACGTCGGTGAGCGTCTTGATCGACGCCGAGCGCAGCGACGAGTCGAACATCGACATCTCGCCGAAGAAATCGCCCTCTTTGAGGATGGAGAGGATCGTCTCGCGGCCGTCGGGTGAGATTCGGCAGACGGCGACCGAACCGGACGCGATCACGAAGAACGTGTCGCCCGGCTCGCCCTCGCGCACGACGAACTGATGCTTCGGAAAGCGCCGTTCGGAGACGGTCGCGAGGACTTGCGACAACTGCTCGTCGTTGAAATCCCGGAACAACGGGATGCGGCGAAGCGTCGACAGATCGATCATCTGATGCCCCTCTTCGGAGCGCACGGGCAACCCGCCCTTTGTGGGACTCATCTCTTGATCCGGCTCCGTTCGGAAATCAGCCCTTGCGGCCCGGGCATACGCGGCCCGGTGGTGGGGCACCCGCCCCGGCATGACCAGCGCCCATGAACCGGTCTTGCACGCGTTATCGGCCGAACCGCGCGTCGCGCGTCCGGGTGAGAGCGTGTGTGTGATCTTCCGCACTCGCAACCTCGGTACGTCGGCGAGCCCGCCGGGCACGGTCGCATTCCTGCTCGGCGAGGGATTGGAGGCGCTCGACGACATCGAGGTCGCGGTGGGATCGGTGGCGCCGGGCGACGACGTCGTCGCCGTGATGCACGCGCGCATGGCGACACCGCTCGACGATCGCACGGAGCTCGCGGTGCGGGCGACGTTGCGCGTGCCCGATGCGGTGTTCGGAACGAACGAATGCGTGGCGCTCGTGCGCAGCCGGCCGGTGCTCGACGGTGCGGCGAGCGGCACGTTCGTCGAGCCGGTCGACGCAGATCGGGTACGTGTGCGCGCGGTCGTCACGAACGAAGGCGACGGTGCGGCGCGCGATGTTCGCGTCGACCTGCCGGCACCGGCCGGCTGCGTGCGCGCCGACGGCGACGGACCGGCCGTGTTGGAGCTGGAGCGGCTCGAGGTCGGCGCATCGGTCACCATGGTGTTCGAAGCGCGGATCGTCGAGCCGATCGCGGTGCTTGCGGCCGACGACGGCGAGGTGCGGTTCGGCGTCGGGCGTCGTTGCATGCTGCCGGTGCGCGACATCATCGTCATGCAGCCTGCGATCGCCGCACCGTCCATCGTGGTGCAGCCGTCGCGACGGTCGGTCCGATGTCGCCGTCGACGTGCGCAACGACGGCTGGGTGGACGCGCGCGATGTGCGCGTTCGGATCGCGCTGCCCGCGCCGTTGCGCGCGATCGACGGCAGCATCGTGGTGGACGGCGTCCCGGTCGCTGCACGGGGTGGAAGGCGCGCCGGCGGCGACCCGCCGTTCGCGCGCGTGGAGCGTTCCGGCGGCGGTCACGTCGTGGTCATGCCCCTGGCGGCGCGCAGCACGGCGCGGATCACGCTGTCCGCGACCATACCGGGCGGCTGCGCCGGCGGAACGATCGTCGCAAGTGCCGGATCGCACGAAACGGCTGTGGCATTCACGCCGGAGCTGACGCGCGACGTGCGCATGCGCCCAATCGAAGTGCCGCGATGCGTCGCGCCCGGCGGAGAGATTCGCATCATGGCGGAGGTGGTGAACGCCGGTGACCTCGCCGAGGAGCTCTTCTTCTGCATCACCGGGCCGGGGATCGTCGTCGAGCCGGAGGCCGTAGCGCGGACGATCGCACCCGGTTCGGCGGCCGTGGTGGAACTCGTCGGTCGCGCGCATCACTCGGCGCCAGGCGATGAGCCGCTACTGCTGTCGGTCGTCGCTTGCGATTCCGTGAGCGAGCGCGCGCGGACGGAGCTCGCCGTTCCCGTTCGCGAGCGTTGTGCGCCGTGCGACGACGAGCCCCCGGAGTTCGACGCGGCGGGCATGCCTGCGAACGTGCAGGCCGCGCTGCACGGTCCCGACGAGGTTTCGGCCGGCGCGCCGTTCACCGTATCCGCCGACATCGATGTCGAAGATTCCGTCGAGACGCTCGCCCTTCGCGTTCGCGACGTAGCCGGTGCGGCGTACGTGCCCGGCTCGACGGTGCTCGGCGGTTGTGCGGTGCTCGACCGCACCGGATGTTCGCCGCTCGCGGGCGACGGCTTGTTGCTCCGCGGCGTCCCGGCAGGCACACGGGTAACTGCAGCGTGGACGCTGCTGGCGGATCCGTCGGCGTGCGACGAGGCGCTGATCGTCGAGGCTGTCCTCGACATCGACGGCCGGGAGCGACCTTGCGATGCGATCGCAGTGCACGTCCGTGGTCGTGACGCGTTCGCCCCGCAGTCCGCCGGACTGCCGTATCACGTCGACGCGTGCGTCATCGACGCAGTCTCATCGGTCGTCGCACCCGACATCTCCGGGGAATCGCGATCGATCGAAGCGCCCGACACCGGCGGTTTCATCGCTCGCGACGACGCCTTCACGTTCGGATTGCGGCTGGATGCCGGGCGCCTCGACGAGGTTGCGCGGCGGCTGAACGCGGCCGGCGGGCTCGTCGCGCACATCCTCGCCCTCCGAATGCTTCTGCCGGACGGCGAGACCTCGGGTGATCCGGGCGTCGCAGCGGCGCTCGACGGCGTGCGATTTGCGCTCGGCGACGTGCTCGACCGGCTTTTCGTGAAGCTGCGCATCCCGGGGTTCGCCATCGCGTCCGACGATGTGGATGACGTCGTGCTGCGGAGCGCGATGATCGGGTTGTTCGAAAAGCTGCTCGACGCGCCGCCCGGCGACGACCGCTGCGACGGCGCGAGCGCGCGCATTACACGCGAGCGCGTTCGCGAACTGCTCGCGACGTTCGTCGACGCCCCCTTCGGGTCGCCGGCGATGCTGCGCGCCCTCGTCGCATTGTTGCCGGCGCATTGCGATTTCGATCCTTCGCTGGGCGCGGCGCTGGCGCGGTACGCGATCGCGCTCGACGACGTCCTCGCGCGCTACGAAGGCGTCCCGCTCGAGCTCTTCGACGACGCGCTCGCCCGCGCGTCCGACCGCGCGCTCGACGACGCGGGCATGGCGCTTACCGCGGCGTTGCGCGGATACGCGCAGTTCGCGGAGCTGGCATGCTGACGATGCAGATTCCGATGCTGCTCGCGCTGCTCGCAACGGCGTTGATGGCCGTCGTGATCTTCGCGCCGAGCCGCGCTCCCGCGGCGGTCATGACGTCGTGCGCGCCGCCGCCGGCGCCGTCCGCGACCGAGCGCTGGGAGCCGTCGCCGTCCGTCGAGTTCTGGGAGCCGCTGCCTGCGCTCGAACGCTGGGCGCAGCCACCGCCGGCACCTCCCGACACGCCAAAGTGGCCGGAGTCGATCGATGGTCGCGCCGCAGGCTGCGATGCCGCGGCCCGGCGCGCGCTCGTCGAAGCGCTCGCCGCTATTCGCTCGCCGTGGTCCGAAGCGATCTTGCGCCGTGCGCTCGACGACGAGCCCGATCCGGTGGTACGGAAAGCCGTCGTGGCCGCACTCGCCGCGTGAACGTGCTGCGGCGCTAACCCGCCGGGCTGGCGTAGGTTCCGATGAGCTCGCCCGACGCGAGGACGTGTCCGCGGATCATGAAGCGGAACTTCGCGTACGTCGTGGTCTCGTCGACGCCGAGCTTGTCGAGGTCGAGTGCCCATACGGTGAGGTGATAGTGGTGCGCCGGATCGCCGGGCGGCGGGCAGGGGCCGCCGTAGCGGCTGACGCCGTAGTCGGTGAAGCCGTGGGTCGCGCGGACGCCCGCGTGCTTGTCCGCACCGGCGCCGGCTTCGAGCGACGTGACGTCGCCGGGGATGTCGAAGAGCACCCAGTGCACGAAGCCCACCGTCGTCGGCGCATCGGGATCGTACATTGTGACGGCAAACGATTTCGTGCCGTCCGGTGCGCCGGACCACCGGAGATCCGGGCTCTGGTTCTTGCCGGTGCAGCCGAAGTCGTCGAAAACCGCGCTCTGCGGGATCGTCTGGCCGTCGCGCACGACGGAGCTGGTCACGGTCAGTGTAGCCTGCGTTGCCATGGGCGGGTTGTACCCCCGAAACTGCCCCTTCCCTTGGAGGTAGAGGGCGCCATGGCTACGGTTCGCATCCAAGACGACTTGCTGCACATCGAGCTCAAAGGCGCCGAGGTGCTGTGGGCCGTGCACGGCTCGTTCCACATCCCGCTGGCAAACGTAACGCGCGCCGGCACGGACAAGCCGCCGAGCTTCTGGGAAACCCTGAAGCTGATCGGCACGGGCGCCGGCCGGCTCAAGATGGCCGGGACGTTTCTGTACCACGGCGAGCTGTGCTTTTTCGATTACGCCGGCGACGAGCGCGTGCTGGTGATCGACGTCGTCGAAAGCAATTTCAAGCACCTGTTCGTGGCGGTCGACCCGCCGGACACGCCGGAAGCCGCGGCGCAGCGCATCACGCAGGCATTGGGGTCGCGGTCGAACGCATAACCGCGTGTGAGCCTTAGACACCTCGTCGGAGCGGTGTGCATCGTTGCCGCCTCCGTCGCGCCGAGCGGTGCCGCTCAGCCGACACCTTCGCGCATGATCGCCGACGAAAGCAGTCTAGCGGCGTTACGCGCAGCGGAGCCTCCCGCGCGTCGATCATTTTTCGACGATCTCAGCGGCGAAGCGGTCGCTCTAGCCAGCGGCGTGCTGCTTCAGGCAAGGGTTGAAGCTGCCGACCCGACGAGCGATCGATTCACCGGCACGATCCTAAGCATTTTTCTCGGCCGACCCGACCGCGAGCTGCAGCCGGCCTCTCATCTTCTGCTTTTCAACGAAACCGGATACGCGCTTCCGGTGGCCTCAGCGCCAGTTCTATCGCTGTACCGCAACACGCGCGTCGGCACGTATGCCACCATCATCACGACCGCGATCGCGTACGTGCAAGGCGACACGTTGGTGTACCGCCGGCGAAACGGCGCGGAGGACCGCTACAGCTTGCGGAGCAGCGACAATCTCTTCGGATGCATCCAGATGGGTTCAGTGCCGCGCGAGCGGTGTCGTGTTCGGCAGCTCACCCACTACGGCGTTCGGTCGGAGGCGCAACTGCGGCTGTTCGACAAGATCGTGCGGGACGACGCATGGGTCACCACGTTATGGATGCTCGTGCGCAAGCACGAACCACATGCGGCCTTCCCCACGAAGGCATGCCCCAATAGAGAGTCGTCGGGATGCGCTTCCTGGGCGGCATTCGCGCGACGAATACATCTCCTCATTCCATCCGACTGAGCACGAATCTCGGATAGGCGCGGGACGATCGCCGCAGCGCGCGCATCCGCGGACGGGTACATCTCGCTCGACGGTGCCGGCCGGCACCGTCAGATGCCGCGGCGTCGTGTCTTTGCGATTGGTTGTGCGGTCGGCTCCGTACGCCTCGGTCGACCGCCTTTCTTGCCGTTCTCTCGCGCAGCGGCGCTCTTTGCCGGCGTCTTTGTCGCCCCACCCCGCCGCCCGAGTTCTTGCATCCACTGTCGCGTACCGAAAACGCCATCCATGAGACCGCGAACGTAGTGGCTGGCGTCGAGTTGCGGCCAATACAAGCCCGTTCCCGGACCGGCGATAGCGACTGCTCGCAACTGATCGGCAGACGCAGCGGCGAGGCCTTCCAGCAAATGGCGTGGGAACGCCATGCGTGCTCCGTTTTCGAAGCGGATCGCGACTTCGTCGGTCGCATCCTCATAGCGCGCTTCAACGACTCGCGGGCCAGCGTGAATCCGACCGCGCGCGATCGCTGCATCGATCTGTGAGTCGGTGGTCACGTCGGGAGTACGTTGGGCCGCGCCTCGCACAACGAATTGGCATGTACCAGCAAGTGCGCGCTCTTGGCGAGGGTGTACGCGACAACGCGGAGGATGTTATCATGCGTATCCCGCACGAAACCTTTGGTATGTCGAAGTTGATCTACATCACCAATACGTCACTCGACGGTTACATCGAGGACGAAACGGGTGCCTTCGATTGGGACAATCCCGATCAAGTACACCCGTTCGTCATTGAGTTGTTGCGGCCCGTCGGAACCTATCTCTATGGGCGGCGACTCTATGAGACGATGGCCTACTGGGACGCGCCGGTGGAAGGCTATCCGCCCGAACACCGCGACTTCGCACGAATCTGGCAGAAGCCCGAGAAGATCGTCTTTTCACGAACGCTGACAGGCGCTACGACACGCAACACGCGTGTCGAGCGGGACTTCGACCTCGCGGCTATTCGGAAGCTCAAGCGGGAATCGGAGCACGACATCAGCATTGGCGGCGCCGAGCTTGCGGGGCTTGCGCTCGAAGCCGATCTCGTCGACGAATGTCACCTGTTTCTCAACCCGGTGATCTTCGGCGGCGGAAAGCCGGCATTCCGAGCCGCCTTACGACTGAATCTCGAACTCCTTGAGACGCGCCGTGTCGGCACCGGAGTAATCCACTTGCACTATCGCATACGAGGCGGTACTCCTTAAGGAACTAGACGACATCGAGTCCCTTCGCTGCCGAGCTCAATCCGAGCCGTGGTTTCAAACAACCTCACTTCGGATGCCTGAATCGGCGCGCACACTTCTTGGGCTCTGGATAAATAGCAATCCTCAGGCCCGGAGCGGTCTCAATGCGGTCCGGGTTTGTCTTAACCGCGATCCTCATGGGCTCGGCATTGTGATGTTATCGCCGCCGGTGATCTCGCTGCCGTGCAAGCTGCTGCTGTTCGTCAGCGTCGACGGCTGGGCGCTGGTATGCAACGGCGTCGTGCAGAGCTTCCGCTGACACGCGACCGTGCGTTCGACGCGCCCTCATTCCGACATGCAGGAATCGCTCCCGAGCACATTCTATGGAAAAGCGCGTATGGTCGATCAAGAGCGCGTACCGTCGACGGGGTCTCGGCGGCGACACGGCCGCTTGACGCAAAGCCCCACGTTCGCAATGCGTTGCGATGTGTTCCCGAGACAATGCTGTACAGGAGAGTCATGCCAATGCGCCGCCTACTTCGAGTTACGGCAATCGGGGCGATCGCGCTCGTGGAGGTCGGCGCCGCCCCGCCAAAAGCGCCCTTCAGTGCGACGTCATACGTGCACGCTCAACGTCTTGTCGACGTGGGCGGTCGTCGCATGAACATCATCTGTTCGGGCTCCGGCTCGCCGACGGTGATTCTCGAAGCGGGTCTCGGAGACGATGCGACCGTTTGGCGTCAGGTGCAACCTGCGATCGCACGTCGCACGCGCGTGTGCTCCTCTGACCGGGCGGGCATGGGGTTCAGCGACCCGGCGGCGACCTCGCGCGACGCGGCTGCCGTCGTGCGCGACCTGCACGCTCTCTTGCGCGGCGCCGGCATCTCGCCGCCGTACGTTCTCGTGGGCCATTCGATCGGCGGACTCTACGTCCGGCTCTTCGCGGATCGCTATCCGAAGGACGTTGCCGGCCTCGTCCTCGTCGATCCGACGTCGGAGTACGAAGAAGAGCAGATGCCGAAGGTCTTGCCGACGCTTCCGCAGGCGGTGCGTGATCGCGATAAGCAGCTCGAAGCGTGTGCAGCGAACGTATCCCGAGGAACGTGCGCCATGTTTCCAGGTCTCGCGGCATACCGAAAGCAGGTGAAGGCAGCCGGTTGCCCTCAGGTCAGTCCGGCTGAATGCGCGGTGGCGGATGTCGAGGGCGAACACAAGGCGCGGGCGTCCTACTGGCGCGACGTCGCGTTGGAGGCCGCGGCCATTCCGAAGAGCTCCGCCGAGGTGCGCGCCGAGCAGCGCCGATACGGCGCCCTGCCGCTCATCGTTCTGAGCGAGTCCGAGCAAGGTAATCTGCAGCAGAACCAAGCGGAGCACAGCTCCTTTACACGAGCGCAGCAACGCGCCGCGTGGCAAACCGAAGACAACCTGCAGGAGCGTATAGCTCGGCTGTCCACGGTAGGGCGTCACCTCGTCGTCGCCGGCTCGATGCACAGCATCCAGCTTGACCACCCGTCTGCCGTCGTTTCCGCCGTCGCTGACGTCACCGGTGCGGCTCAACACCGGTAGGCAAGGTGCGCAGGCTTCCGTGAGAACTCTATGCAACCCACCCGGGTTCCTGAAGTCCCCACAAAGATATCGATCACACGCGAGGCGTCCAACAGCAGATGTTGGCGCTGCTGGCAGTCTGCGTCGATGAGGAACCACAAGTCAACGTCGAGCCCGAGTTTAGCGTTTGGGTCGGCCGCGGACCCCGCGACGAATATGGCCGCAAGCTTAGCGCGGACTACAGGTGCAAGGTGGCTGAGTGCGACTCGGAGGGATTCGCGTACCCTAGCATTCACCTTGTCGACCTCTACAGCGGGATGTTGATCGGCTCACCACGATCGTTTATGACGACAAGTCGATCACCGGCGCGATAGGCCGTCGCTGCGTCGCCTAAGAATTTCGGGGGAAGGGCGTCTGTCTCCATTTCCAAGGTCGACGGAATGATGCGAATGAGAAACGACGGCATGCGCTGCCTCGGGAGGTCTTGGACTGGGGTGGATACGCCGAAAATCACGTATTGCTCGATCCCAACTACCATCGTGATCTCACGCGATGAGCGACCGGACCTTGGCCGCTGTCCGCGCGAGCAGCAGCCATCGGCTCTACGCCGCGTCAACCTCGATCGGCGCAGACGCGATAGTCGATGGGACGGGAGCGTTTTCTCCATTCTCCCGCGCGACGCCTAGCCACAACGCAATCGCATCGCGTACGTGCTCCCGAGCTTCGTCCAATGTCGCGCCCCAGCTCGTGCAGCCAGGCAGGTCCGGAACATACACGAACACCGAACCATCATCAGCTTGTTCAAATACCGCTTGATATGTCATTTCTTCTATCCTGCGCATGGCCCAACGTCGCATTACGTCGCTGACTATCAATCTTCCGACGGTTCCACCGTACGTTCGTCGCCAGCGGCATCATCGCGTTACGGTCGGCTGCCGCGGCGTCGTTTCTTTGCGTTTGGATTTGCGGGCCGCTCCGTGAGCTTCGGCCGGCCGCCCTTCTTGCCGTTCTCGCGTGCGGCGGCGCTCTTCGCCGGCGTCTTCGTCGCTCCGCCGCGCCGCCCAAGTTCTTGCATCCACTGGCGCGTACCGAAAATGCCGTCCATGAGGCCGCGGACGTAATGGTTGACGTCGAGTTGCGGCCAGTATAGTCCCGTTCCGGGACCAGCGATGACGATCGCTCGCAGTTGATCGGCGGACGCAGCGCCAAGGCCCTCGAGCAAATGGCGCGGGAATGCCATCCGCGCTCCGTTTTCGAAGCGAATCGCGACTTCGTCGGTCGCATCGTCATAGTGCCCTGCGACGACGCGCGGCCCAGCGTAAAACCGTCCGCGCACGATCGCGGCGTCGATCCGTTCGTCGGTCGTGCCGACTCGACTCAGTGTCCTAGGCACCGTGCGTCGCATCCGGCCTCAATATACCCTAGCGCGGTTGGGTTTTCAACAAGGGTTGCGGGAACCGGACAAATGTTGTATTTATACAACATGGCGCCCCGGCCGAGTTCTGCCCCGTTACATAACCGGATTTCGTCGCTTCGCCAGGCGCGGGGCCTGTCACGCGCCGACCTCGCGGACGCCCTCGGGGTCAATTATCAGACAGTCGGATATCTCGAGCGCGAAGAGTATGCACCTTCGCTGCATCTTGCGATGCGGATCGCAGCTTATTTCGATTTGCCGGTTGAATCGGTGTTTTCGCGCACTATGTTTGACGACAGCCGCGCTAGCGAGAGTCACCGCGGCGAACGGGAGGGATTCTGATGACGCTGCGCGCCTTTCGGGTTTTCGTTGTGCCGCTTGGTTTACTCGTCGCCGCGTGGATCGTGTTTGGGGGCCCGACCGGACGGGGCCCACAATACGGTTCCCTCTACGCGCTTGAAATCGGCATTGTGATCGTCATAATCGGTGCGCCGCTCGCGGTGCTGTGGCGTTATCCGCGAGCCCTCAACCGTCGCTCAGCGCGCCGTGCGCTCATAATCATCGGGTACGGCGGCTTTGCGTGGTATGTCATCGCATGGGCCTACGCATCCGCTTCGTTGACGGCAGCAAGCGTCAGAGGGCTTGACTATGGCCTCGCGGGCCTTGCGCTTGGCCTTCTCTCCTGGCTGGTGCTGCTCGGCTGGTATCGGCGGGAACAATCGTTGCGGCCCGACGAGCGCGCTATCTTACGAAACAGTCAAGCCTTTAGCGCAGCCTTTCAAGTTATGATTCTTGCGTGTGCCGCCGAACTGCTGCTGTGGTATTCGCGCAGTTCGGCTCGGCCTACGCTGAGCGCCCTCTTCCCCGTCGTCAACATCGTACTCGCGATTTCCCTTCCCGTCGCCGCTCTTGCTTGGTCGGAACCGGACAGCGAATTCGAATAAACGCCCAGTCTAGTCGAGCGCATCCAAAGCGCGGGCGTGAGGGAACGCTGAACGCAGACTCTCAGTCCGGGTCGTAACGCCGGCATCACCGAATATTTCGACCGTTCCCACACGTCTGTGTCGAATGACTCACGTTTGTTGAAGCATAGCTGTCCTGCTGCGTCTACAGACGCTAGAGGCGTGCCGCTGCCCGAGCCGTCCAAAGCGTGCCCCGCCAGTGGGCGAGAATGCGTTAAACCTTACCGGTACAGGTTACGCGCTCTGGTCCTTCGGTCTATCAGCGAAGATCAACGCCGGCGCTTCGCGTTTTTCGACGACTTCCTTGTTGACGACGCACTTCTTCACGCCTTGCATCGACGGCAGGTCGTACATCACGTCGAGCATGATCTCTTCGAGGATCGAGCGCAGGCCGCGGGCGCCCGTCTTGCGCGACTGCGCCTTGATGGCGATCGCGATGAGCGCTTCCTTCGTGAAGGTCAGCTCCACGCCGTCCATGGCCATGATCTTCTGGAACTGACGCACCAGCGCGTTGCGCGGTTCGACCAGGATGCGGCGAAGCGCGAGCTCGTCGAGCGCGTCGAGCGTCACGACGATCGGCAGGCGGCCGATGAACTCCGGGATCAGGCCGAACTTGAGCAGATCCTCGGGCATGAGCTGCTGCAGCATCTTGGTGTGCTGGCGCTCTTTTTTGGTCTCGGGGTTCGCGCGGAAGCCCAGCGAGTTCGATGCCACGCGGCCTTCGATGATCTTCTCGAGCCCGTCGAACGCGCCACCGCAGATGAACAGCACGTTGGTGGTGTCGATCTGGATGAATTCCTGGTGCGGGTGCTTGCGGCCGCCCTGCGGGGGCACGTTGGCCGTGGTGCCTTCCAGAATCTTGAGCAGCGCCTGCTGCACGCCTTCGCCGCTGACGTCGCGCGTGATCGACGGGTTTTCGCTCTTGCGGGCGATCTTGTCGATCTCGTCGATGTAGACGATGCCCTTCTCGGCGCGCTTGACGTCGTAGTCGGCGGCCTGAATGAGCTTGAGCAGAATGTTCTCGACGTCTTCACCGACGTAGCCCGCTTCGGTCAGCGACGTCGCATCGGCCATGGCGAGCGGGACGTCGAGGATCTTCGCGAGCGTCTGCGCGAGGTACGTCTTACCGCTGCCGGTGGGGCCGACGAGCAGGATGTTCGACTTCTGCAGCTCGACTTCGTCTGCGCCCGTGCCGCTCGACCCGCCGGCGTTCACGCGCTTGTAGTGGTTGTACACCGCCACCGCGAGCGACTTCTTCGCGCGCTCCTGACCGATCACGTACTGGTTCAGGATGTGGTTGATCTCTTTGGGCTTCGGAATGTTCCGCAGCCGCAAGTTCTCATCGACGTTCTTGTAGAGCTCTTCCTCGATGATCTCGTTGCAGAGCTCGATGCACTCGTCGCAGATGTAGACGCCGGGGCCCGCGATCAGCTTGCGCACCTGCTCCTGCGACTTGCCGCAGAAGCTGCACTTGAGCTGACCTTTCTCGTCCCCGAACCGAAACATGCAGTGTTCCTAGAGGCCTGGCGCGTTGGATGCGATGGTGCGCGTTTCTTTCTTGAAGACTTCGTCGATGATGCCGTACTCTTTGGCTTCTTCCGAAGTCATGTAGTAGTCGCGTTCGATGTCTTTGAGAATCTGCTCGACGGGCTTGCCCGTGGTGGTCTCGTAGATTCCGGCCAGGGAGCGCCGTGTCGCGATGAGGTCGCGGGCGTGAATTTCGATGTCCGTGGCCTGGCCACCCACCTGCGAGACCCAAGGCTGGTGGATGAGGATCTTCGCGTAGGGGAGGGCGTAGCGCTTGCCCTTGGCGCCGCCCGTGAGCAGCACCGAGGCCATGGACGCGGCCATGCCGGCGCAGATCGTCGCCACGTCGGGCTTGATGATCTGCATGGTGTCGTAGATCGCGAGCCCGGCGGTCACCGAACCGCCCGGACTGTTGATATACATATCGATGTCTTTATCGGCATCTTCGCGCTCCAGGAAAAGGAGCTGCGCGAGGACGAGGGATGCCATCCCGTCGTCGATCGGTCCGTGGACGAAGATGATACGTTCTTTTAAGAGCCGCGAGTAGATGTCGTACGCGCGTTCACCGCGTGCGCTCTGCTCGACGACCATCGGTACGAGATGTCCCATGTGTGCGCCCTCCGTGACCTAGGGTGTTGCGACTTCAGTTGCAGCGGGCTGCGCGCTCGCCGGGGCGCGCTTGGCCTGCTCGATCAGCCGGTCGATGGTTTTGGTGCGGACGATGCCGTCGATGAGCGCCGGCACGTTGGCCTGGAGCGCCTCGATGATCTTCTCACGCGGCTGCCCGTACTGGGCGGAAAGGGCCGCGAGCTCGTTTTCGACGTCCTCTTGCGTAGCGACGATGCCTTCCTTCTTCGCGATCGCCTCGACCAGCAGCGTGGTCTTCACGCGCCGCTCGGCCTCGGGGCGGGCGTCCTGCCGGAGGCTCTCTTCCGTCTTGCCGCTCTGCTCGAGGTAGTTCTCCCACGGGATGCCGGCGCGCATGACGTACTGGCGCGTCTCGCCCAGGACGTTCCCCAGCTCGCGCTCCACGAGCACGTCTGGCAGCGGGAAGTCGTTCGCGACGAGCAGCTTGTCGAGGATCTCGCCTTGGAAGTGGCGCCGGGCGTTGCGCTTCACGGTCTCGTCGAGCCGGCGCTTCACCTCGGCGCGCAGGTCGGCCAGGCTCTCGGTGCGCGAGACGCGCTTGGCCAGCTCGTCGTCGAGCTCGGGCAGCTCGGGCTCCTTGATCTCGTGGACGGTGATCGTGAACACCGCGTCCTTGCCGGCCAGGTCCTCGTTAGAGTACGGGTCGGGGAACTTCGCGGAGACGTCTTTGGTGTCGCCGGCCTTCATGCCGACGATGCCGTCGACGAAGCCCGGGATGAAGCGGGCCTCGTTCAGCTCGGTCTCCTGGCCGGTCGCGGTGCCGCCCTCGAAGGCCACGCCGTCGATCTTTCCTTCATAGTCCATCGTGACGGTATCGCCCAGCTTCGCGGGGCGGTCGACCGGGATCAGCGTCGCGGCATCGCGGCGCATCGACTCCAGCGCGCGATCGACGTCCTCTGCGGTGGCCGTCTCGGGCGTGTCGGTGATCTCGACGCCGGTATAGTCCTTGGGCTCGAACTCCGGGCGCACGGCGACCACGGCCTTGAAGTGCGGTGGCTGGCTCTCGTCTTCGGCCGGGACGACCTCGACGGTGGGGCGCGTCAGCGGGTCGATCCCGTGCTCTTCGAGCGCGGCGGGATACTTCGTGTTGAGGAGGTCGTCGAGCGCGCGCTCGATGATCCCCTGTGGGCCGTAGGCGTTCTCGAAGATCTTGCGCGGCACTTTGCCGGGCCGGAAGCCGGGGATCTTCGCCGTGCGAACCAGCTTGCGGAACGCGGCATCTTGCGCCGCGGTGTATTCTTCCGGCGTGATGCTGATCTCGAGCTCGACCTGCGTTGGGTCGAGCGACTTCAGCGTCGAGGGCACGAGTGCGATAGACCTCCGGAAGCGGGGACGGCGGGCAAGCGCCCGCCGTCAGAATCGAATTGGAGCGGAAGACGAGATTTGAACTCGCGACCCTCGCCTTGGCAAGGCGATGCTCTACCGCTGAGCTACTTCCGCGCGACCCTGGGAGTGTACCGGACCCGCGGGAGGGGCGTCAAGGACATTATCGGCCACGCGCGTGGGCACGCCGAGACTCGAACTCGGATGGGTCGCCCCACTGGAACCTAAATCCAGCGCGTCTGCCGATTCCGCCACGTGCCCTCACGCGCTGCGTTCGCGCCCGGCCCTGCGTTGCCCGTCCGGCGCGCAGGCGGCTAGAATTCGGCCGCGGCACGCTCGTTGAACCGCCGTTGCGCGAGACAGTCCGCCGGCGCTTTCGTGGCTTGCAATTCCGGCATCGTCTGGCATCGCGCAAGCAGCTCGTCAGCGCGCTTGAAATCGGTTCTCCAGTCGCCCACGCCCAGCTCGTGCTCGGCCGCCGCCAGCGTCGAGCGCAGGTATCCTTCATTGACGACACGTGCAGCCCGATCGCCGCACTGCGCATTTTCGGCGAGTCCCGCGACGGCTGCATCATACGAGGCTTGGCGGCTGATCGTGGCGTCCGCTGCGATCCGTTGCTGTTCGACGGCGCGGCTGCACGGGCCGGCGTTGGCGCCGTGCACCACCGCGGCGGCGTGACCGACGGCCGCCGGCGCGGCAGTGCGGGCGCGTGATGACGGCGCGGCCGGGTGCGGGCTCGGGGGCGCAATCGTCGGATTGGGAGTCGCTGACGGCTGCGCGGTCGGCGTTGCGGTCGGTGTCGCCTGCTCCCTGGCGCGTCGGCGTTTCTCGTCCTCGGCTTTCGCCAATCGCGCTGCGAGAGCGCGCTGGTTCGCGCTGACGGTGCTGAGCCGCGCGGCTGCTGCGTCGAAGCGCCGGGTTTCCGCCGCCTTGGCGTTTTCCGCGGCGAGTGTCGTCTTGTTCAACTCCTCGGCACGGTGCCGTTCGGCTATCGCGTCGTTGTTCCGCGCGAAACCGAAGATCGCAAGCGCCGCCGCAACGACCACAAAGACACCGACCAACGCGATGATCAACCCGACACTGCGCCGTGGCGCGGCGGCGCTGGCGTTGAGAAACGCAAGCGCGGTGTCGAAGCGCTCGCGCGCCACACGATCGCGCGCCACACGTGATGCCGTCGCCTCATCCGCGGGTACGTCTCTGAGCGCGTCGTCGTAACGCGCGCCCCACGCCGCGTTGATCGAGGTGCGGTGCTCGTCCAGCCACGCCTCGCCGACGGCGAGCTCGGGGTCGATCCAGCGGGGGCGCTTCAGCGTCGCGTCGTTCACGAGCTTGCGGTACGTCTTCGCGGACTCGGCCTCGTCGTCGACCCACGCTCGCAGACGGCCCCACAAGCGCATCAAGCTCTCGTGTGAGATGTCGAGGACCGTCTTCGGATTCGACAGCGGTCCCGATGCCGTGAGAAAAGACACGTCGGGGGCGGCAAAGATGCGGGCGAGCCGCTCGATGTCACCGGGCTCGGCTGCCGCGATCGCGCAGGCCGCGCTGAACGACGTCGGACGGCGCACGCCGCGATTCTCGCTGTCCCGCGCCGTCAGACACCGAAATAGCCGTTCGGCGATCTGCTTGAGCTTGGCGTCGAGATTGTTGTAGAGATCGTCCGCGTGCTTGGAGAGCGCGCCGCGCCCGCCGATCAGCTCGTAATGCCGCAGGTCGAGCGGCTCGCCGGCGGCGTGGTCCTTGTCCCAGGCGTCCCACGTCCGCATGAGCGCGTGCTCGAGTATCGAGAGCTGGTCCGAGTCGGCGACGACGTCGTCCAGGAGGCGCTCGACCAGGCGCGGCGAGATTGCGTCGCCCGCGCGCAGCAGCGGCTGCTCGATCGCACGCTGCATCTGGTCGCGCGTCAAGCGCGGCACGAGGAACACGCCGTCGTTCACCGCTTCCGTCAGGCCCCCGAAGCGAGCGCAGTCGCCGAGAAAGTCCGAGCGCAGCGTGATGGCGACGTAGATCGGAAGCTCCCTCGATGACGCCGCGGTCAGCAGCAGCTTGACGAACGCCGCGGCTTCGCTCGCGTGCTCGGCCGGATCCGTGTCGGCGCCATAGCGGAAGAGATCTTCGAACTGGTCGACGATGACGAGGAGGTTCTCATCCCTGCGCAGCCGCGCTCGCGAAACGAGATCGACCAGCCCGCGTTCGCCGCGCTGCAGTTCTTGCAAGATCGCCGCGCGCGGCAGCTCCGGGTCGTCGGCCTGCGTCCCGAGAACTTGCGTTCTGGCGAGAACGCTCGCCAGCGCCTGCACCGGCGCCGCGCCCGGACGCATCGCGGCGATTCGCCACGCGTTCCGCGGGCGCGGCCCCCAATCGTGCTGCAGCGCGGGGACCAAACCCGCGAGCAGCAGCGATGATTTCCCGCACGCCGAGGCGCCTACCGTCGCAAGAAAACGCGTCGCGCGCAGGCGCGCCACGAGCTTTTCCACTTGCGTTTCCCGGCCGAAGAACATCTCGGCGTCGGCCACGGTGAACGCCCGCAGGCCGACGAACGGGTTGCCGGTTCCGGACCGCCCGACCACTATACCAACACGAAGTGCAGCTCGCCGATTTTCGAGATCGTCGTGCGGACGCGGTCGCCCGGCTTGAGCCAGACTTGCTTGTCCTTCGGGTAACCCGTAATCGTCCCGCTCGGCGTGCCGGTGAAGATCACGTCGCCGGGGACCAGCGTGATGAAGGTGGACGTATAGCTGAGGATGTGCGCGCAGTTGAAGATCATCTGCGCGGTGCCGGCGTCCTGGCGCGGCGTTTTCTCGTCGTTGACCCAGGTTTGGATCTGCAGCGTCTGCGGGTTGGGGATTTGATCCGCGGTGACGAGCCACGGGCCGATCGGCGCGAACTCGTCCGGGGTCTTGCCGGTCATCCACTGCGAAACGCGCTGCTGCGGATCGCGTGCGGTGAAGTCGTTGCCCGTCGTGTAGCCGAAGACGTAGTTCAGCGCGTCGGTTTCGGAGACGTTGCGCGCGGTCTTGCCGACGATCATTACCAGCTCCGACTCGTAGTCGAACTTTACCGCCGGGCACTTGGAAACCGCGATCGTGCCGTTGTGGCGGTTGAGCGCGCTGTTGTACTTGTTGAAGAGATCGGGGAACGGCGGGGGCTTCTCGCCGTATTCCTCGATGTGCGCGCGGTAGTTGAGGCCTACGCAAACGATCTTCGGCGGGGCGGTGACCACCGGGCCGTACTGCACCGACGACTCGCTGCGGATCGCGCTCGCCGGTGCGTCCCTGACGATGCGCGGCAGCGCGGCGACGTCGCCGCGACCGGCGATCACGTCGTCCACCGTGTACGGGGCGTTCGCGATGCCGAGCGCTTTCGCGGCGCGCCCGACGTCGACGATGCCACTCGACGTGCGCACGCCGACGTGGTCGACGCTACCGTCGCGCAACGTCGTGAGGGTCATGCCGCGCGTCGCGGCGACGACGTCGGCGGGGCTCGCGAGCGCGGCGAGCGTGGGTGCGGCGACGGCCGCGGCCGCGCCGGCGGTGCCGGCTAAAAACGCGCCACGCGTCGGTTTCACGAACGGACTCCTTTCGGGGTGGTGCGCCGGACTTCTCCGGGATCGAAGCCGCGTTTCCTGGTACTGTACGCTCGTGGCACGAAAAGAGTACCAGCGGCAGGCGCGCACGCCCGAGATCTACCTCTCGGTGGACGTCGAAGCCGACGGGCCGATCCCCGGGCCCTACTCGATGCTGTCGTTCGGGATCGCGGCGTTTACGATCGACAAGGTCCTGCTCGGAACGTTCACGCGAAATCTCGAACTGCTGGCCGGCGCGGCGCAGCACCCGCGCGTGATGGCGTGGTGGCGCTCCACGGCGTCGCTGCGGGCGGCGTACGAGCGCACGCGCGAAGATCTGCAGCCGGTGCGAGAGTCGATGCTCGCGTGCGACGCGTGGGTGAAATCGCTCACAGCGCACGGAAAGCCGTGCGCGGTGGGCGCGCCGGCGGCGTACGACTACGGCGCGTGGCTGTACTGGTATCTCGCGTACGCCGTCGGCGACGTGCCCGAGCTCGGTTTCTCGGCACTCGATCTGAAGTCGTTCGCGTTGGGCCGCCTGCCGGAGACGCGCTATCGCAGCCTCGGCAAGGGCACGTATCCGCCCGAGTGGTTCGACCCGCAGACGCCGCACACGCACGTCGCACTCGACGACGCGATCGAGCAAGGCACGATCATGGTAAACGCGATCCGCGAGCGCGACGGGCTGCCGCGCATCGAGGGCTACACACCGGCGGTGTGACGCGCCGCTGGCCGCGTGTCGCACGATCAACGCGTATTGCGACGCGCAATGAGCAACGGGCCCGGCCTTGGGCGCATCGAGGGCTCCGCATAGCCGACTAAGGCCTTGTCGAGCCCCGTGTCGTACGTGGGGCCGTGATGGGGGGAGTCCGGGTCTTCGCTTGCGTGCTTTTTGCGATGGTCGTCGCGACGGCTTCGCCGTGCCGGGCGGCGCAGGGCGGACCCGATGCGCGGGTCGTGGCGCGTGACGTCGCGCGCGAGCTGGCGGTGCAGGACCGCCTGCCGAGCGAAGATGCGGCGCCGGGCGGCGAGCGCGTCGACGACGGACGCTGGGCGCCGGCCGCGCCCGCACCCGCCGGGCCGGCGAACGGCGAGTTCGGGATGGTGCTGGTGTGGGTGGGTGTCGCGTTCGTCGCGATCTTCATCGTCGCGTCGCTGCTCGAAGCGGTTTCGGGCCGCGCTCCGCTACGGGGACGCGACGTCCGCGCGCCGGGTGAAGGCGAACGCGGCGTAGCGCGCGGCTCGAGGGCGAGCCTCATCACCGCCGACGAGCTCGCGGCGAACGGGCGCTACACCGAAGCGATGCATCAGCTGCTGCAGGATACGGTTGCGGCGCTGCGCAGGCGGCTCTCGGCCGAGATCTCCGATGCGCTGACGAGTCGCGAGATCTTGCGGGCGCTCGACTTGCGACCGCCCGAGCACACCGCGCTGCGCGACATGATCGCACGCGTGGAGCAGACCTGGTTCGCGCAGCGGGATGCCGCCCTCGACGATTACCACGCGGTTCGCGCGTGCTTCGCGGTGGTCGCCCCCGGCGCGGTCGGACGGTGAAGGCGCTGCCGCTGTTCTCGGTACGGCTTGCCGCAGGCTGGCTTGCCGCGGCGGCGCTGACCTTCGCCTTCTCCTTCTATTTCATGACGCGCGGCACGGGTTCGGCGCACGATGCCGACGACACCGGGCCGACGATCTACTCCAAGTCCGCGCTCGGCTACGCGACGCTGTATCACATGCTGCCGCGGCTCGGGATCCCGGTCGGCGTCAGCACCGCGGCGGCAGGTCCACCCGCAGACGCGGCGGTCGTCGTCATCGCGGAGCCCAACCGCGACGCCGCCGCGGTCGCGCGCATTCGCGAGGACTTGCGGCGCGCGCCCGCGGTCCTGCTCATCCTTCCGAAACGCGCCGGCGAGCCCGATCGGCGCCGGCACGATCGGGTGCGTTCGGCCGCGCTGCTGCCGCTGTCGCGCGCCCAAGACGTGCTGGCGCTGGTCGATCCGAGCGCAACGGTCGATCGCTACGCGACGGCGCAGCTGTGGAACGTGCATGAGCCGGTGTCGGCGGCCCCGCGCGTCGGCAGGCCGCAGCTCGCGAGCTCGACGCGAATGAAGGCGCTGCTGCAGACCGCCGACGGCATCTTGGTGGGCGGCATCGGCAACGACGCGTGGCGGGTCGTCGTCGTGACCGATCCGGACATCGTCGAAAACCACGGCATCGCGAAGGGCGACAACGCGCTGATCGCGGCGACGATCGTGCGCAGCCTGCGCGGCGGGCGCGCCGGGCGCGTCGTGTTCGACGAGACCCCGCACGGCATCATCGCGCGGCCGTTCAGCGCGTTGCGGCTGCTGTTCGGGTTTCCGTTTGCGTTCGTGACGGCGCAGGTTGCCCTCGCCGCCGCGCTGCTGCTGTGGTCGGGAAGCGCGCGGTTCGGCGCGCCGCGGCCGCGCGAGGCGACGCTGCCGCTGGGCAAACGCAGCTTGATCGAGAGCGGCTCGCGGCTGCTGGAGCACGCTGCGCAGATCCCGTTTCTGATCGAGCGTTACGCGGAGGCCGTGCTGCGCGAGACGGCGCAGGCGGTGAACGCTCCGCGCGGGCTCGCGCGCGATGAACTCGTCGCCTGGTTCGCTCGCACCGGGCGCGCCGTGCCGGCTGCCGCAACCGCCGGCGACGCCGCCCCCGCTTCACTTGCCAACGCCGAAGCGATGTATCGCTGGAGGGACGACGTCCTCGATGAATCTGGACAACGTACGCAGCGTCGCTGACGCGCTCAAGGGCGAGGTGCGCAAGGTGATCGTCGGCCAGGACGACTCCATCGAGCTCATGCTCGCGAGCTTGCTCGTGGGCGGTCACATCTTGCTCGAGGGCGTGCCCGGTACGGCCAAGACGCTGGTGACGCAAGCGTTTGCCGCCGCGCTCTCGCTCAAGTTCAACCGCATCCAGTTCACGCCGGACTTGATGCCGGGCGACGTGCTGGGCACGAACCTGTTCAACTTCCAGACCAACGAGTTCGTGCTGACGAAGGGCGCGATCTTTACCGAGCTGCTGCTCGGCGACGAGATCAATCGCAGCCCGCCCAAGACGCAAGCCGCGCTGCTGCAGGCGATGAACGAGCGCACGGTCACCATCGACGGCCGCGACTACCCGCTGGGCGACGGCTTCATGGTGATCGCGACGCAGAACCCCATCGAGCAGCAGGGAACCTACCCGCTGCCCGAAGCGCAGCTCGACCGCTTTCTGTTCAAGATTCTCGTCGACTACCCGAACCGCGAGGACGAGCTGGAAATCGTGCGGCGCCACGGCAACCGCTCCGCGATGCCGCACCTCGACGGCTTCGGGCTGCGCGCCGTCGCCGACCTCGCCGCGTTGCGCGAGATCCGCAGCGCTATCGAGGCCGTCACGCTGTCGGAACCCGTCATCGAGTACATCGTCGACCTGGTGCGCGCGACGCGCGAGCACCCCAGCTTAGCGGTCGGCGCGTCGCCGCGCGCCGCGAACATGCTCGCGGCGGCGTCGCGCGCGTACGCGGTGCTGCACGGCCGCGACTTCGTGATCCCGGACGACGTCAAGGAGCTCGCACTGCCGGCGCTGCGTCACCGCGTCGTGCCGAACGCCGCCGCGGAGATCGAAGGGCTCACGACCGATCGCATCTTGCGCCAGACCCTCGACCGGACCACCGCTCCGCGATGATCCGCCCGACGCGCGCCGCGGTGCTGGTGTTCGCGGCGTTGCTCCCGATCCCGTGGCTGCTGCTCATCTTCGAGCCCCGGCTATGGCCGTTCGCGTTGGACGCGAGCGCCCTCGTCCTGATCGTCGTCGCCACCGATGCCGCGCTCGCGTACCCGCGCAGCCGGCTGAGCGTCGAGCTCACCGCGCCCCAGGCCGGCTTCGTCGGCGAGCCGCTCGCGGCGACGATCGTGCTGGAGACCGGACCGCGCCGGCGGCCCGCCCGGTTCGAGCTCGCGCTCGACGTGAGCGGCGACGCGCAGCCGTTACTCGCGCACGACGTGTTCGTGCTCGACGGTCGCGCGAGCACGCTGACGGTGCAGATCGTGCCGGAGCGGCGCGGCATCCTGCGCGTCGATGCGGCGTGGCTGCGCTGGCGCGGGCCGTTCGGGCTCGTTGAGCAGATGCGCACGTTCCCGCTCGACCGCAGCGCGAAGATCTTTCCCAGCATCCACGCGTCGCGCAGCGCCGCGTTCGAGCTGTTCACGCGCGACGCGCTGCTCGGCCTCAAGGTGCAGCTGCAGAGCGGGGAAGGCTCGGAGTTCGACGCGTTGCGCGAGTATGCGCCCGGACATGACGTCCGCTTCGTCGACTGGAAGCACTCGGCGCGCCACCGCAAGCTGTTGTCGAAGGAGTTTCGCACCGAGCGCAACCACCCGGTGGTGCTCGCGTACGATACCGGTCATCTGATGCGCGAGCCGGTCGACGGCCTCGCACGGCTCGACCATTCGATCAACTCCGGCCTGCTGCTCGCGTGGCTCGCGCTGCGCAGCGGCGACCTCGTCGGCGCCTACAGCTTCGACGCACGGCCGGGTCGCTTCGTGAAGCCGACGCGCGGGATGCCGCGCTTTCGATCCTTGCAGCAGGTGTCGGCGGACTTGGCGTACAGCACGAACGAGACCAACTTCACGCTCGGCTTGACGAGCCTGGCCGCGCAACTCGACCGGCGCACGCTGATCGTGCTGTTCACCGACTTCGTCGACACCGTCACGGCCGAGCTGCTGGTGGACAACGTGCAGCGCCTGGGGCGGCGGCATCTCGTCGTGTTCGTCGCATTGCGCGACGCGCTGCTCGCCGACACGTTCGACGCGCCGCCCGGCGGCGTGCGGCAGTTGGCGCGCGCGGTGGTCGCGTACGACCTGCTGCGCGATCGCAGCGTGGTGCTCGAGCGGCTGCACCGGCTGGGCGTGCATTGCTTGGACGTCCCGGCGGCGCGGCTGTCGATGGCACTGCTCAACAAGTACATCCTCATCAAGCAGCGCGATCTGCTGTGACCGTGCGCGGGATCCCCGTCATGCAGAGCTTGCGTTTTCGGCGCGAGCGCGAGGCGAGCTGGCTCGAGCTCGAACAACTCATCGAACAGGTCCGCGAGAGCGGGATCCGGTCGCTCTCGTCCGATCAGCTCGAACGCTTCCCGCTGCTGCACCGCTCGGCGCTTTCGTCGTTGTCCGTCGCGCGTGCGATCGCGCTGGACCGCGCGCTCGTCGAGTATCTCGACAACCTGGCGCTGCGGTCGTTCCTCACGTTCTACGCGCCGCCGCTCGATCTCGCGGCGACGGTGCGAAGCTTTTTGCAGGCCGGCTTTCCGCGCGCGGTGCGCGCCCTGCGCCCGCATCTCGCCATCGCGCTCGTCGCGCTGCTGATCGGCACGATCTCGGGCTTCGCGCTGGTGAACGGGCACGAAGGCTGGTTCACCGATCTGGTTCCGGCCGAACTCGCAGGCGGGCGCGGTCCCGCGAGCACCGCGGCGGATCTCATGACGACCGAGATCGCGGCCCCCGTACCGCCCAATCCGTTCGACGCGATCGCGAACGTACTGTTCTCGCACAACACGCTCATCGCGCTGCTCACGTTCGGCTTGGGCATGCTCGCCGGAATCCCGTCGATTCTGCTGACGGTCTATCAAGGCACGATCCTGGGCGCGTTCATCGCGCTGCACTACCATCGCGGGCTCGCGCTCGCATTCGCAGGCTGGGTCGGAATCCACGGCGTCACCGAGCTGCTCGCGCTGATCTTGTTCGCGGCCGCCGGCATGCGCCTCGGCGAGATCCTGGTGTTTCCGCGCGAGCTGTCGCGCGCCGACGCGTTTGCGGTTCACGGGCCGCAAGCCGCAAAGGTCGCTGCCGGCGCCGTCGCGATGCTCGCGCTCGCGGCGGTGCTCGAAGGCTATTTTCGCGCGGCGATTCAGAGCACGGACGCGCGGCTCGCCATCGCGCTGCTGAGCCTCGCCGGGTGGACGGCCTATTTCAGCCTCAGCGGGCGGACGCCGGCGCGATGAGCGCGGAAAACGGCGCGGAGCGGCTCGTCGGGCGCGGCTGGCGCCGCATTCGCATGCTCGTCACGCCCGACGGCGTTCCGCTGCGGGTCGAGGTGGCCGAGCTCACCGAGCGCGTCACCGCGTTCTCGCTCGACTTCGTCTTCATCATCTTCGCCACGTGGCTGCTGCTGCTCGCTGCGTTCGCGCTCGCGTTCGGCGGGTTCGGCGGCATCACGCTGCCGGCGGCGACGTTCGCGGCGTTCGTGGTCCGCAACGCGTACTTCGTCTTCTTCGAGCTCACGCGCGCAGGCGTCACGCCGGGCAAACGGATCGTGGGCTTGCGCGTGATCGACCGGAACGGTGGTGCGCTCACGCCGGCCGCGGTGGTCGCGCGCAACCTCTCGCGCGAGATGGAGACCTTCTTCCCGCTCGCCATGGTGCTGCAGTCGCCGGACTGGATCGCCGCGCCGTGGGAGGCCGTGCCGGTCGGCCTATGGCTTCTGCTGACGTCGGTGCTCCCGCTGTGCAATCGCGATCGCCTGCGCGCCGGCGACCTGATCGGCGGCACGATCGTGATCGCCGTGCCCAAACGCGTGCTGCTCGACGAGCTGGTCGCCGAGCGGCACACGTTCACGTTCACCGACGAGCAGCTCCAGCGCTACGGCATCCTCGAGCTCCAGGTATTGGAAGACGTGCTGCGCCGGAGCGTACTGGGCACGGAACCGCTCCTGCGCGACATAGCCGGCAAGATCCGCCGCAAGATCGGCTGGACGAACGCGGTCCCCGACCGCGACACGCTAACGTTTCTCCGCGACTTCTACGCGGCGCAGCGCGCGTTTCTCGAGCTGCGCAAGCACCTCGGGGACGAACGCACCGACAAATTCTATCAGCGCTAGTCGAACACGGACGCGATCTGCTCGAGGTCGATGCCGTCCTTGACGACGCGCAGGTCGTGGTAGATGATGGCCACCAGCACGGTCTGATATGCATTGACGAGCGTGTTGAACACGAGCGAGATCGCGGGAGATAGCCACACCGGGCCCGCGCCTGCCGTGAGCGCGGAGATGACGGCTCCGGCGATCGAGCTGACGATCCCGATCGCGAAAAACGCCCCGAAGATCGGCCAGCGGTAGCCGCGGCTGAGAAACGAGCTGCGCTCGACGCTTTCGATCGGGCCGAGCCGCTCCACGACGCACGCGGGCAGCGCGACGCACAAGACGACGGATGCGATAAGGCCCGGGATGATCAGCAGGACGAACCCGAGTGTGACGATGACCGTGGAGAGAATCGACGTGAGCACGACGGGTCCGAAACGTTGGAGGCCGCGCGCGATCGACTCGCCCGGCCGCACCGGCCGGCCGCGCAGCGCCTGGAAGGTCGCGTAGACGATCATCGCTTCGCACACCGCGGAGAGGACGAAATGCAGGAGCAGATCCACGATCGTTGCAGCCGTCCGGACGCGGCTCGTCTGGGCGAACGCGAAAAAGAACAGCGGCACCGTCGACACGAGGCTGATCGCGATGAACGCGAAGAAGTTGCCGAACAGCACCTCGAACGCGCGCGAGAGTGCGCTGCCGACGCGAAACGCGATCGGATGGTAGTACCCGGACGGCGGATTGGGACCGGAGATCATGGACACCCTTTCTTTCAGAAGTGTTTCGCGAACCAGTCGATCCAGCGGCGGTTGACGTCTTCGACGTGCAGCGGGTCACCCGGGAAATGGCCGTTGACCGGGTAGACCAAGAGCTCGGCGGGCGTGCCCGTCGCGCGCACCGCGTGGTAGAACTCGTACGACAGCGGCGTCGGAACGCGCTGGTCGCCCGCATCGGTGACGATCAGCGTCGGCGTCTTCACGCGCTCGGCGTATGTCAGGGGCGACTCTTCGAGCGTTCGTGCCATCACCGCGGGGTCGGCCCACGGGTCGCCGCGCAGCAGCGCGGGCGCGTAGCTGTCGACGTCGCTCATCGTCGCGACGCCGAGCAGCGTCGTGACGGGCGCGCCGGCGAGCGCGGCGCGCCAGCGCGTGTCGTGCGTGATGAGCCAGGACGTCATCATGCCGCCCGCCGACCAGCCCGACACGCCGATGCGGCTCGCGTCGACGCTGCCTTCTTTCTCGACGAGCGCGACCAGGTCGAGGATGTCGCGGCCGGCGACGGACATCGGGTGGCCGAGCGACGTCGCGATGGACTTCGCGCCGTGGTTGTCGCTGCCGCGATAGTTCGGCTCGAGCACGAGCCAGCCGCGGCCCGCCATCAGCGCGGCGAGCGAGTTGAACGTCGCGCGCGTCGCGCCCGTCGGCCCGCCGTGGATCACCAGCACGAGCGGGTACTTCTTGCCTTTTTGAAAATTCGGCGGTTGGGTGAGCACCGCGTCGAGCGGCGTGCCGTCGGCGGCGCGCCAGGCGATCGTGCGCTTCGTGCCGATGCCGCGCGATGTGAGCCACGCGTTCGTCGAGGTGAGCCGCTGCGCCGACGCTGCGTTCGGCCCGAGAACGTAGATCTCCGACGGATCGGAGGCCGTCGCGCCGGTGAAAGCGATCGTGCCGTCCCGCGCGGCGCTGACGCTGTTGGCGCTGACGCCGCCGAGCGGCGCGCGCGCGAGCCCGCCGTCCGCGTGCAGTTCGAACAGCCGCGACAGCGTCCCGTCCGTCGCGATCACGGCGATCGCGCCGTCGGGGAGAAATTCCGCTCCGCCGGGGTTCCGGTCGAGCTGCTTGCCGACGTCGACCGCGTGCGAGCCGTCGGCATCTGCCAGCATGAGGTCGTTCTGCACGTTGGCGATCGCGTTGGGTCGCGTGTACAGCAGCTTGTGACCCGCACGGTCGAACGTCGGGCCGCCGCTGCCGGTTTCGCCGAACGTGCGCACCGCGCGCGACGCGACGTCGACGATGGCGAGCCGCGTGCGCAGGATCGTGTTGAACGTGCCGTCCGGTGCGCGGGTGAACGCGATCGCGCGGCCGTCGGGGCGATATTGGAGGTCGCTCGCGCTCCAGGCGCCCGACGTGAGCCGGCGCGCCTTGCCGCCGTGCGCGGGGATCAGCCAGATGTGCGACGGCTGCGACGCCGCGCGCGCGGTCCACGCTTCCTGGGTGACGTCGAATGCGTCGTCGTGCGCCTCGATCGCCTTGTGGTTGGGCGCCTCGTCCTCCGTGACGTACGCGATCTCGCGGCCGTCGGGGCGCCAGGTGAAGCCGCCGACGCCGCGCTCGGCGTCGGTGACGCGCTCGGCTTCGCCGCCATCGACGGGCAGCACCCACACCTGCGGCGTCTTCTTCTCGCCGCCGGCGCTCACGAACGCGATGCGGTCGCCGCTCGGTGACCAGATGGGGCTCTGCACGCTCTTGCGATCCGGCGTCAGCACGCGCTTCGCGTGCGTCTTGACGTCGATGAGCACGAGGTGCGTGAGCGCGCGGTTCTCCTTGTAGTCGGCCCGGCGCTCGATCGCGACGAGCCGGCGCGCGTCGGGCGCGATCGACACCGACCCGTACGTCACGAGGTTGCGAACGTCGCGGAGTTCCAGCGGGCGCGGCGTGGCGCCCAGCAAGAGCGCCGCGCTCGCGGCGGCGGCGGACGACAGAATCAGACGATGCATCATTTCATCCACTTGTCGAACCAGTCGGTCCAGATTCGGATGCGCGCTTCGCGGTCCACGGGATCGGTCGGGTTGTGACCGTTGCGCGGGAACTCCATCATGCGGACCTGCACGTGGTGCGCTTGCAGGGCCCGGTAGAACGCGAACGACTGCGAGATGGGCACGCGCTGGTCGCCGGCGTCGGTGAGGATCAGCGTCGGCGTCTTGACGTCGGTTGCGTACGTGATCGGCGACTCCGCGCGGTACTTCGCGCGGCCTTCCGGCGTCCACGGCGTGACGCCGCCGAGGAAGACGGAGGCGAACTCCTCGTTGATGTCGGCGAGCGTCGCCTGTTCGAACCAGTCGTTGACGGCCGCTCCGCTGAGCGCCGCGCGCCAGAACGTCGCGTGACCGATCAGCCAGCTCGTCTGCAGGCCGCCGCCCGACCACCCCGACACGCCGATGCGCGCTGGATCGACGATGCCGAGCTTTTTCACCGCTTCGACGCCGGCGAGGTTGTCGCGGCCCGGGCCACTGGTGACGGGGCCGACGATCGCTTGCAAAAACGCGTCGCCGGAATTGTCGCTGCCGCGATAGTTCGGCTGCAGCACGAGGAACCCGTGCGCGGCGAGCATCTGGGGGAGCGAGCTGAAATCGCGCGTCGACGTCGCGACCGGACCGCCGTGGATCACGAGGACCATCGGGTACTGCTTGCCCGCGGCGTAGTTCGTCGGATAGGTCAGTACGCCGTTGACGGCCATGCCGTCGGACGTCCAGTCGACGCGTTCCGACCGCGCGATCGCGTACGTGCGCGTCCACGCGTTCTCGTCGCTCACCGCAATCGGCTTCGCGTTGCGGTGCATCACGTAGATCTCGCCCGGACGGTCCGGCAAGCGGCCGACGAACGCGACGGTGCCGTCTTTCGCCACGGTCGCGTCCTGGCCGAAGTCGACGTCGCCGAGGTCGTAGCGCGCCGGCGTACCGGCGTCGAGCGGAACGCGCCAGAGATACGTGCGCACGCCGTCGGGCGCGCCGACGAGCACGTTGCGGTCGTCGAGCCAGTCGAACCAATTCGCGTTGCGGTCGAGCGCGACGCTGTTCGCGACGTCCCCGCCGTCGCTCACGCGGCGCACCACCACGTCGCTGTGCAAGTACAGCGAACCGTGGCGCGGCACGGCAAACGCGAGACGCGCGCCGTCGGGCGATATCACCGCGCCGCCGTCGATGGTGCCGGCGCGCAGCGGTCGCACGCTGCCCTTCGCGACGTCGACGAGCACGGTCTGCGATTTCGTGAAGTGCGCGAAGATCGCGTCGGGCTGCTCGTACACCGCGATCCACGTGCCGTCGTGCGACCAGTCGATGCGCCCGCCGTCGCTGGCCGGACCGTGCGTGACCTGGCGCGGGTTCGCGCCGTCGGCATCGACGATCCACAGATGCGACGGACGGCCCGGCGCGCGCGTGAGGTAGTGCTCGTCGGTGACGGTGAACGCTTCGACGTAGCCTTTGGGCGTCGGTGACGGGGACGGCGACGGCTTCGGCGTCACCGCGGGCGACGGCGCGGGCGCGGCCGGCGACGCGGGCGACGGCGACGGAGACGGTTTGCGCGCGCTCGGCGGCGGATCGCGCAGGATGTACGCGAGCGCGCGGCCGTCGGGGCGCCACGCGACGCCCTGAATCGCGCCGGCCGCGTGCGTGATGCGCTTCGCGTCGCCGCCGTCGAGCGGGAGGACGTAGATCTCCGGCGGCTGGTCCTTGCCGGGAGCGGCGAGAAACGCGAGGCGCGTGCCGTCGGGCGACCACGTCGGTCCCGACACGTCGTCGCGGTCCTGCGTGAGCACGCGGCGCGCACCGCTCGCGACGTCGACGAGCACGAGCTCTGTCTTCTCGACATCGGCCTTGTAGTCGCCGGCGCCGCGCACGTACGCGACGCGCTTGCCGTCCGGCGAGATCTGCGGCTCGCGCACGCTAACGCTTTGGCGCAGCGCTTCGAGCGTCAGCGGTTTCGGCGTCACCGCGATGGTCAGCGGCGCGCTCGCGGGTGCGGATGCCGGCGCTGCCGTCGCCGGGGTCGGAGACGCCGCCGCGAGAGCCGCGGCGACGATCGTTGCGATCATCATCAGAAGTGCTTTGCGAACCAATCGATCCAGAGGTGCGTGCGCTCCTCGCGGTGGAGCGGGTCGCCGGGGTTGTGACCGTTCACCGGGAAGACGATCATCTCGACCGGCGTCCCCGTTGCGCGGACCGCGTGATAGAACTCGTAGGACAACGGCGTCGGCACGCGCTGGTCGCCGGCGTCGGTGAGGATCAGCGTGGGCGTCTTCACGTTCGCCGCGTACGTCAGCGGTGACTCCGCGGCGTAGAGCGCGCGCATTTTTTCGCTGCTCCACGGCGACGGCCCGATGAACGACGGCGAGAAATCCTGCGCGTCGGTCATGTCGGCGTAGCCGGTCCAGTCGTTGACGGCGGCCCCGGACATCGCGGCGCGCCAGCGATGATCTTGCGTGATAAGCCACGACGTGAGCAAGCCGCCCTCGCTCCAGCCGGACACGCCGATGCGCGCGGCATCGACGATGCCCAGCTTCTGCACCGCGTCGACACCGTCGAGCACGTCGCGGCCCGGCGCGCTGGTAATGTGCGGCACCGTGGCCATCGCGAACCGGCGCCCGAGGTTGTCGCTGCCGCGATAGTTCGGCTGAAACACGAGCCAGCCGCGCGCGGCCATCAGCTGCGCCAGCGCGTTGAACGCCTCCAGCGAGGTCGCCGTCGGGCCGCCGTGGATGAGCACCATGAGCGGATACGTCTTGCCGTGCGCGACGCCGCCGGGCGGTTCGGTGAGCACGCCGTCGACGGCGAAACCGTCGGCGCTGCGCCACGTGAGCGTGCGCGTTCGCCCGAGCGCGCGCGCGGCGACGGCGTCGTTGTAGTGCGTGAGACGATGCGGCGGGTCGGCGCCGTGGAGGACGTAGAGCTCGGACGGATGGGTGGGCGTGGCGCCGACGAACGCGAGCGTCCCGTCGCGCGCGGCGGTTGCGCCGCCGTTGAGGTCGACGTCGCCGAGCGGCAGCGCGTGCGGCGCACCGCCCGGCGTCAGCTCGAAGAGCCGGTCGCGCGTACCATCGTTCGCGCCGACGATGATGCGGTCGTGCGGTGCGAAGATGCCGAACTGCACGTTGCGGTCGAGCCGGGCGGAAAGGTCGTGCGCCTGTCCGCCGTCGAGGCCGGCGGCATACAGCTCGGACTGCGCGAACGCTTGCGGGTGCTCGCTGCTGTAGATCAGCTGCTTGCCGTCCGGGGAGACCGCAGGCGAGTCGCTGCCGGGCGCGCTCGCGATCGTGCGTGAGGTGCCGGTCGCGAGGTCGATCGCGACGACGCTGCGCGCGCGATAATGGTTGGTCGACGCGCGCGGCGTGCGCGTGACGTACACGCGGCGGCCGTCCGGCGCGAACGCGGGCTCGCTCGCCAGCGACCACATGCCGTGCGTGACGCGGTGCGCCTTCTTGCCGCCGGCGTCGACCGTCCACAGGTGCGCCGGCGCGGGGTTCGCGCGCGACGTCCAGGCGTTGTCGCCGATGTCGAACCAGTCGTCGTGCGCTTTGATGCGCGCGGCGTCCGGGGAGTCGTCGCGCGCGACGTACGCGAACGCGCGGCCGTCGGGTCGCCAGGCGTAGGACTCGACGCCGTCCTTCGCGTCCGTGATGCGCGCGGGCTCGCCGCCGTCCATGCGCAGCACGTAGAGCTGCGGCGCCGGCACGTCCTTGTCGTCGGGGTCCTTCGGGGGCGTGGCAACGAATGCGAGCCGGTCGCCGGCGGGCGACCAGCGGGCGCTGTTCACGTCGTCGCGCTCGCGCACGAGCGTCCGGGTCGCGCCCCCACGCACGTCGACCAGCACGAGCTCGTTGCGGTACTTGTTCTTCGCGAAGTCCGGCCGGCGAGCGATCAGCGCCACGCGCTTCCCGTCGGGCGCGATCTGCGGGTCGATCAGCGCGACGAGCGCGCGGAGGTCCTTCTCGTCCAAGACGGGCGCGCTCGGTTGCTTGGCGGCGGCGGGCGGCCCAGCGATCAGGAGCGATGCGACCGCGGCCGCGACGGCGAGGGGACAGCGCAAACGGGAGCCTCCAGAAAGGGACTTCCGAAGGAATTGGGAGCGCATTTTGACCGCATGATACGATGGGGCCTGCGGGATGTAGCTCAGCTTGGTAGAGCGCTGCGTTTGGGACGCAGAAGTCGCAGGTTCAAGTCCTGTCATCCCGACCAAGTCCACCCCGCCGGGCGCCCGTGGTCTAATGGATAAGGCATCCGCCTTCTAAGCGGAACGATGGGGGTTCGATTCCCTCCGGGCGCACCACGCTCGTCGAGCGTGCCATGATGCTGACATCGTGGTACGCGAAAATTGTGATATGCGGCTGCTTCGGATTTCGCAAGAAGGTTCGGGCGCTACGGCATTCTGTTTGCAAACCTTGTCAGGCGACGTATCGCACAGCTTACGTGGAGCGACACGGCAAAGACGCACTCCACGCGCGTATCTTCGCCCATACCGTTCGATATCGTCGGCGAAATCGCGCATTCGTGCGCTAGCATTTGCTGGAGCGTCCGTGTGTCGATTGCGGCTTGGCAGACGTGCTCGTGCTCGAATTCGATCACGTTACTCGAACGAAGAAAGGGACGATCGCCGTCATGGTGAGAGAGGGCGTCTCGCTCGAGCGACTGCGTGCCGACGCACGGCTCTAATCCTCTGGGGCCGTTCCGTCTCGTGAAAGCAGGTTTTCCGCGCGACGGTGTCCGACTAGGGCCAGTCGCGGTGATTGTAGCTCAGTTGGTTAGAGCGCCGGCCTGTGGAGCCGGAGGTCGCGGGTTCGACCCCCGTCAGTCACCCCAATCCCGTCGTGCGCCTGTAACTCAGTTGGTAGAGTACCGGACTTTTAATCCGTGAGTCGCGGGTTCGAGCCCCGCCGGGCGCACCAGCTTTCCGCTCGGCTCCGGCTCCCTTGACGAGGCGGCGCCGAGCGGGTAACGTTGGTCACGTTGCACCGCTAGCTCAATGGTAGAGCAGTTGACTCTTAATCAATTGGTTGAAGGTTCGAGTCCTTCGCGGTGCACCATGAACGAGACGGCCCGGCGAAAGACGGGCCGTCTTCGCGTTTCTCCCGGCGATCGCTGCTAGGGCCCGGCTCCGCCGCGCTCGAGCACATCCAGCAGCGCCGCGACCGCGGAGGCGCGGTGGCTCACGCGGTTCTTCTCGACGGCGGTCAGCTCCGCGAACGTCCGCCCCGCGGGCGGATAGAAGAATATCGGATCGAACGAAAATCCGAGCTCGCCTCGCTCCTCGGGCGCAATTGCGCCGTCGACCGTCCCCATCGCCGTCAGCTCGCGGCCGGCCGCGTCGATGTAATGCAGCGTGCACACGAACCGCGCGCGCCGGTTGACCACGTCGCGGCAGTCAGCCAACTCGGCGAGCAGCGCACGCCGCCGTTCGCTCCACGACAAATCCGGCCCGCTGTAATACGCCGTGAGCACCCCGGGCCGGCCGCCGAGCGCGAACACCTCGAGCCCGGAGTCGTCCGCCAGCACGTTGCCGGCCATGCCGGCCGTTCGCAGCTGCGCATGCAGCGCACGCGCCTTGAGCGCCGCGTTGTCGGCGTACGACAGATCGCCTTCGACCGGATCCTCGTACGCGTCGAACGTCGCGAGCGCGAACGACGCGCCGGCGAACAGGGCCTCGAATTCGCGCAGCTTCCCCGCGTTCTTCGTCGCCACGTAGACCGTCACGCCGGCGCCGCTGTGGCCGCCGCCGATGTCGTCTGAATCGCGGACGCTACGGCTCGTCCAGCCGCAGCACGGCCATGAACGCTTCTTGCGGCAGGTCGACGCGGCCGACGCGCTTCATCCGCTCCTTGCCGACCTTCTGCTTCTCCAGCAGCTTGCGCTTGCGCGTGATGTCGCCGCCGTAGCACTTCGCCAAGACGTTCTTGCGCATCGCGCTCACGGTCTCGCGCGCCACGACCTTGCCGCCGATGACCGCCTGGATCGGCACGTCGAACATCTGGCGCGGGATCAGCTCTTTGAGCTTTTCGACGAGCGCGCGTCCGCGCGACGCCGCTTTGTCGCGCGCCACGATGAACGACAGCGCGTCGATCGGCTCTGCGTTGAGCAGAATCTCCAGCTTGACGAGGTCGCCTTCGCGGTAGCCGATCACCTCGTAGTCCAGCGACGCGTAGCCTTTCGTGCGCGACTTGAGCTGATCGAAATAATCCACGATCACTTCGATCAGCGGCATCTCGTAGCTGAGGATCACGCGGCCGTCGACCAAATACTCCATGTTGGCAAGCATCCCGCGGCGGTTCTGCGTGAGCTCCATGATCGCGCCGACGTACTCGGGCGGTGTGATCACCGTCGCCTTGACGTACGGCTCCTCCATGACGGAGATCTTGTCGCGCGCCGGCAGCTTCGCCGGGTTGTCGATGTTCTCGACGGTTCCGTCCGTCAGCGTGACGCGGAAAACCACCGACGGCGACGTCGCGATCAGGTCGAGGTTGTAGTTGCGCTCGAGCCGTTCTTGCACGATCTCCATGTGCAGCAGCCCCAAGAAACCGCAGCGGAAGCCGAAGCCCAGCGCGATCGACGACTCCGGCTCGAAGTGCAGCGCGGAGTCGTTGAGCTTGAGCTTCTCGAGCGCGTCGCGCAGGTCCGACACTTCGACGCCTTCGTTGGGATACAGCCCGCAGTACACCATCGGCACGATCGGCTTGTAACCCGGCAGCGCGACAGCGGCGGGATCGTCGGCCAAGGTGATGGTGTCGCCGACGTCCATGTCGCCCAGCGACTTGATGTTCGCGATCACGTAGCCCACGTTGCCCACCGACAGCGACTCGGTCTTGCGCATCTCCGGCTTGAACACGCCGACCTCGGTCGCTTCGTACACGCGCCGGTGCGCCATCGACATGAACCGCGAACCCGCCTTGAGCTCGCCGTCGACGATGCGCACGTACGCGACGACGCCGCGGTACGTGTCGAACTGCGCGTCGAACACGAGCCCGCGAAGCTTGTCGTTCGAGCCGCGCGGCGGCGGGACGCGGTGCACGATCGCTTCGAGGATCTCCTCGATCCCGATCCCTTCCTTCGCCGAAGCGGGGATGGCGTCGGAGCCCTCGATCACCAGCAGCTCCTCGATCTCGTGCTTCACCCGCTCGACGTCGGCGGCCGGCAGATCGATCTTGTTGATGACCGGAATGATCGTGAGGTCTTGCGCGAGCGCCAGGTGGTAGTTCGCGAGCGTCTGCGCCTCGATCCCTTGCGCGGCGTCGATCACCAGCAGCGCGCCTTCGCAGGCGGCCAGCGAGCGCGAAACCTCCGACGAAAAGTCGACGTGTCCGGGCGTATCGATGAAGTTCAGCTCGTACGTCTGCCCGTCGTGCGCCGTGTACGTCAGCGTTACCGGGTGCATCTTTATCGTGATCCCGCGCTCGCGCTCGAGGTCCATGGCGTCGAGCATCTGCTCTTCCATCTCCCGTCGCTGCACCGTCTTGGTGAACTCCAGCAGGCGGTCGGACAGCGTCGTCTTGCCGTGGTCGATGTGCGCGATGATGCAGAAGTTCCGCACGTGGGCGGGACCGCTCGTCGCGACGGCCGATTCGCGTTGAATCAAGTGCTCAATGGGTGCAAGGCTCGTTTGCGACGAGTCGCATCACGAGCTGCAGGACGATGATCACGACGAGGAACGACAGATCGAGACCGCCCAGCGGCGGGATGATGCGGCGCACCGGCGCGAGCACCGGTTCCACGACCATGGCGACGTAGTCGCTCCAGCGCCCGCGCAAGCTGGGCACCCAGGACACGACGGCATACACGAGCATCAGCAGCATGTAGAGGCCGAAGATCTTCGAGACGACGTCCCAGACGAAACAGGGGAACATGCTCCTTATACGCCCGGCGAGTCGGGAAGTGTCGCGAGCACCTTCTCCGGAACGCCGCGCAGGAACGGCTCCGGATCGATCGGCTGTCCGTCGTACATCAGTTGATAGTGCAGGTGCGGTCCCGTCGATGAGCCGCTCGAACCGCTCAGCGCGATGAGCTCACCTTTCGTCACCCGCTGGCCGGGGGTCACGTTCGCGCGCGACAGGTGCGCGTACCAGGTGTGGTAGCCGTTGCCGTGGTCGATGTCCACCTTCATGCCGAAGCCGCCGTCCCAGCCCGCGCTCGCGACGGTGCCGGCCGCCGTCGCATGGACGGGCGTGCCGTAATTCGCTTCGAGGTCAAGGCCTTTGTGGAACTCCGGCCACGGATTCGTGCGCCAGCCGAACGCCGCCGCGATGCCGCCGCCGACCGGGTTGAGCGACGGGATCGCCGCGAGCATGCGCTCGTGCGCGATCGACGCCATGCGCCGCAGGTTGAGCACCCGCATCGCGACGCGCTGCAAATGCTGCGCGTCGTCGCGGGTCGCAGCGGACGCGCGCGCGAGCTCGCGCAGCCGCGTTTGCACGGCGGTGAAGTCGGCGGACACCGTCGGCGCGCTCGGCGCCGCGGCGAACGCGTGCTGCTTGCGCCCACCGCGATCCGCGCCGATGAGCCGCTTGATCTCGGCGTTCTCCTTCTGCACGGTGCGGAGCTGCGTCGCAAGCGCGTCGGCCTGCTTGTCGATTGTCTGCAGCTTCGTCTGCTGCTCGGCGGTCAGCGTCTGCAGCGCGCGCACGTTCGTTTCGGCGACGTGCAGCTGGTAGGTGTGAAAACCGACCGCGGCCAGCGACGCGATCAGCATCAGCGTCCCGAGCAGCGCGAGGTGGCGGCGCGTGAAGGCCAGCCGGTACACGCTGTAGCCGTCGGGTGGGATGATCTTGAGCAGAAACGTCTTTCGCGCGTCGTTCACGACGTGACCGCCCGGGCTTTGGCGATGGCAGCCAGCTCTTCGTCGGACGGCTCCGTGGCGGGCTTGAACCCGGCCACGGCCTTGCCGTACGTCCGCGTCTCTTCGCGCGAGTAGATGCTGCTCAGCACCACGCCGTCGCCGTCGCGGTTGAGCAGTGCCAGCGCGTACGACAGGTCGGAGCCGACGTCGTCGAACGAGTTGTAGCGCACGAAGCCGACCCGCGGCACCTCGCTGTGGGCAACCTTTTCGAGCGCGACGATGCGCAGCGCCGCGGCCTCGTGCGCGCTCGCGACCGCGATGCTGTCGCGTTCGAGCGCGGCAAGCCGGTCGGTCGCGCGGCTTGCGCCGCCGCCGAGAAGTCCGTCATGGGTGTCGATGACCGTGGCGAGCTTGCGCAAGCGCGGCGCCGCGACGAGGAGATGGTAGCCGGTCGTCACGACGAACGCGCTCACCAACCCGGCGAGCACGGCCGTTATCAAAAAATTCTGCATACAAAAGAAAGGCCAGGACGAGGGCCAGGTGGTTCGCGGCACACGGGATAGTCCGCTTACCGTTGCTCCCTTCCGGGCCTGGCGGGGTTCACGGATTACCGTTGCGCGAGGCCCAAACCCTCGTCGAGGCTCGCCTATGATAGCGGTCTCGGACGATTTCGTGAACCCCCGGGACCGCGAACCGTCCGGTATCGGGGCCCGGCCGAGCGCCCTTTGGTTACCGCCGTCGGTCAGGAAGCCGACCGTACGGCGGCGGAACGAAACCGCAGCGCCGCGAACCGGCGGGCATGCGCGTTGTGCTCGCGGCCGTCACCGCGCTCGCCGTCAGCGGCGCCACGTTCGGGACGGCAGGCGCCGTGGTCCCGGGCTTCACCGACGCGATCTGTCCCGAAGGCACCCACTACGTGCTCGAGGTCGGCAAGCTGCGCATCGACGACCCGCCCGAGCGCATCTACGCGGCGGCGCACGCCGCGGCGCAAGCGTACACGACGTGCTCGACGCAGAAGCTCGCGTACGGCTTCCACGAGGCGCAGCACTATGCCGACGTGCGCCGCGCCGGGTTCGGCGTGGTCGCCGCCCGCGCGCTCATCGCGATGCGGCGCTACGACGAGGCCCGCGCCGAACTGCTGCGCGACCGCGCCATGGCCCAAAACGTCGCCGACTGGATCACCGAGACCGAAGCGTTCGGGACCGCGAACGTGCACAGCGAACCCGTCACGATTCCGGGCGACCACCGCCCGTCGATGTACCGGGCCTCGGCACGCGAGATCGTGCTGTCGGCCGACGAGGCGCTGGCCGAAGTCGCGCGCCTCGCCGACGTGGCCCGCCGCCAAGGCGGTCGCCCTTCGCCGGTGCCCGTTCCGACCCGAACACCGTGAGAGAACGCCGCCGGACGGAACGCCGGCAGGGGCCGCGAACGTAGAGGCTACGATGAAGTCCGTATTCTCGCGTAGCTGCGCCGCCGTGCTGAGCGCGGCCCTACTCGGCTCGTTCTCACCCGCGTCATCCGCCGGGGCGGCCGCGTCGCCCGCAAAGCCTGCGGCGAGCGTTCTCCCGATCGACTGGTCGCTGAGCCCCGCCCGCATCGCCTCGTCATGCTCGGCCTCGATCGCGGCGCTCAAGCACCGGGTTGACGGACTTGTCGGCATGCGCACGCGCCGCACGTTCGCGAGCGTCGTGGTCCCGCTCGAGACCGCCTCGGCGGACTTCAACGACGACCTCGCGGCGCAGGCCTTCCTCTACAACATCTCCACGGACGCAGCGGTGCGCAAAGCGTCGCTGAAGTGCTCGACCGACGCGGGCAACGTGCTCAGCGAGCTCGCCGCGCGGCCCGACTTGTACCGCGCCCTCGCCGAAGCGCAGGCCGGCGGCACCGTCAAAGGCGTCGTGCCGGCCAAGCTCACCCAGCTGTGGCTGACCGCGCTCAAGCGCAGCGGTGCCGGGCTGCCCGACGTGCCGCGGCGCGAGTTCGTCACGCTCCAGCAGAAGCTCACGACCGAGCAGAACACATTCCAGGCGAACCTCGGCGACGACCAGACGACGATCGCGATCACCGCGGTGCAAGCGCAGCCGCTGCCGCCGGACTTCGTCGCGGCGTCGCTCAAGAAGACCGCCGACGGCGGCTACACCGTGCCCGTCAACGAGGCGACGGTCGGACCGTTCTTGCAGAACGAAACCGACGCGGCGGCGCGCAAAGCGTTCTACGTGGCGTACAACAATCGCGGCGGCGAAGCCAACGTCAAGCTGCTCGAAGACGCGATCGCCACGCGCGACCGGCTCGGGCACCTGATGGGATATCCGACCTGGGCCGCGTACGTGCTCGCCGACAAGATGGCGGGCACGCCGGCGCGCGTCGAAGGCTTCTTGTCGCAGATAGACTCCGCGATCCTCGCCAAAGCGCGCCAAGAACGCGACGAGGACGCGGCACTCAAAGGCAGCCCGCTCGACCAGTGGGACCAAACCTACTACGAGAACCAGCTGCGCAAGACGAAGTACGCCGTGGACCAGACCGAGATCAAGCAGTACTTCCCCGTGCAGCACGTCGTCGACAGCGTGCTGAGCATCTATCAAGAGCTGCTCGGCGTGAAGTTCACGCGCGTCACGGTGCCGGTGTGGCAATCGCAAGTGCAGGCGTACAACGTCAACGACGCCGCGTCCGGCAAGCCGCTGGGCCGGTTCTACCTCGACCTGTATCCGCGGCCCGGCAAGTACGACCACTTCGCGAACTTCGGCGTGATCCCGCGCCGCGTGCTGCCCGACGGCACCATCCGGCTGGCGGAAAGCGCGATCGTCGGCAACTGGCCGCAGCCCGCTCCGGGCAAGTCCGCGCTGCTGACACAGGGCGACGTCGAGACGTTCTTCCACGAGTTCGGCCACAACATGGCCGCCGTGCTCGCGAACGAGCCGTACGAGACGCTCACCAACGGCTTCCGTCAGGACTTCATCGAAGCGCCTTCGCAGATGCTCGAGAACTGGGCATGGGATCCCGGCATCCTCAAGCGCGTCAGCGCGAACGTCACGACGGGCCAACCGCTGCCCGATGACCTCATCAAGAAAATGATCGCCGCGCGGTACGTCCACTACGCGCTACTGACGACGCAGCAGATCCTCTACTCCACCGTTGACATGAAATACCACACGGCCAAGCCGCCCGTCGACACGACCGCGGTGTGGAAGGCGACCGTGGCCGCGACGACGCCCAACTTGTTCGTCGACGGTACGCATCCGCAGTCCGAGTTCGGGCACCTGATGGGCGGCTACGACGCCGGCTACTACGGCTATCTGTGGTCGAAGGTGTACGCGCAAGACATGTTCTCGCGCTTCAAGGCGCAGGGTCTCACCAACCCCGTCGCCGGGATGGCGTATCGCAACGACATCCTCGCGCCGGCGCGGCTCGAAGAGCCGGACCAGGAAGTCCGCACGTTCCTCGGCCGCGCCATGAACCCGAACGCGTTCTACCAAGAGCTCGGGATCGCGCCGCCGCAGACGACGCAGCGCTGACGCCGTGACGCATCCGCCTGGGCCTGCTTGTGCGGCTCCGGCGGATCGTCTATACTCGGCACTCTTGCTTTGCGGGGTGGCGCGTTCGTGCGGTTCTGTTTTCCGGGCGTCTTGCCGTTCCTGACCGGGCCCCGGTTCTTGCGCCCGGTCTTCACGTTGCTGCGGCGCGTCGCGCCGATCCTGACGATCGGAAATCGCACGGTCGTCGCGCGCTACCTCGACGTCCTCGAGGTGCTCTCACGCGACGCCGACTTCACGCTGTCGCAGCTCAACGGTCCCAAGATCGACCGGCTCGACGGTCCGTTCATCCTTGGGCTCGACCGCGGGCCGCAGTACGATCGCGAGCTCGCGCTGCTCCACCGCGTGCTGCTGCCGGCGGACCTCGAGCGGATACGGCGCTTCGTCGCGGAGCAGGCCGCGCTCCAGCTCGCGGTCGCGCGGCCGCGCGGCCGCATCGACGTCGTCAACGAGTACGCGCGCGTCGTCGCGGTGCGGGTCGTCGCTACGTACTTCGGGATGCCGGGACCGGACGAGCCGACGATGATGCGCTGGCTGCGCGACATCTTCCACTATGTGTTCGCCGACGTGACGAGCTCGGCCGCCGTACGCGACGACGCGGCACGTTCGGGCGCGGCGCTGCGCGCGCACATGGACGCCGTCATCGCGCAGCGCAAGGCCGCGCCGGCGAACTCGGCGCCCGACGACGTCCTCGGGCGCCTGCTCGCCCTTCAAGGCCCGGAGAACCCGTGGCTCGACGACGACGCGGTGCGCCGCAACCTCGCCGGGATGATCGTCGGCGCGGTCGACACCACCTCGAAGTTCCTCACGCTCGCGCTCGCGCAGCTCCTGGAACGGCCGGCCGAAGCGGCGCGCGCGCGGACCGCCGCACTGGCCGGCGAGACCGAGACCGTGCGCCGGTACATCTACGAAGCGGGCCGGTTCTCGCCGCACACGCCGCTGCTCATCCGGTACGCGCCGCGCGACACAGCGCTCGCCGCCGGAACGCGCCGCGCGCGAACGATTCGCTCCGGGACGACCCTGCTGCTCGGCAACATCTCCGCGATGTTCGATCCCGACGGCTTCAACGAGCCGGGCTCGTTCCGCATCGAGCACGACTCGGCGGCGCTGCACTTCGGGTACGCGCTGCACCGCTGTTTGGGCCTCGACCTGAACAGCGTACAGATCCCGCAGCTCGCGGCCGGGCTGCTCCAGCTCTCGAACCTGCGCCGCGCGCCCGGTTCCGACGGCTGCATGCGATTCGACGGTCCGTTTCCGGACCGGCTGCTGGTGGAGTTCGCCTGATGCACAGCATCTTCACGTTCCAGACCAAGATCGACCCGGCCAAAGTCGGCGCGCTCACGGCGTATCTCGACCAGATCCACGCCCAGCTGCTCACGCATCCCGAGCTGCCGTTTCCGCTACTGACGAAAGTCCACTTCGCGAGCTTGGTCATCGTGCCGGACGACCGCTACGGCGCGTATCTCGTTTTCGAGAACAATATCGACGGCACCGTGGACGCGTACATCGAGCAACTGTGCGACGTCGCGCCGGCCGCGCTCCACACCATCTACTCGAACTGCGCCGGCTACGACGCAAGCGGCGGCTTCGACCGCGGGCGGATGCGCACGTACCTGCGCGCCCACGTAGTGCGGCCCGGCGCGAGCTTCGTCGGCAACGTCGGGCGCGACGTCGCCCGGATCCACGCCGAGCACGCCCTGCGCACCGAGATCGAGCAGTATCTCGACGGTCGAAGCGCCGCAGGCGCGCTCGGCACGACACCTGCGGCGATCTACGCGCAGGTCCGCGCGCACGTCGAAACGATGTTTCCGTGGGCGCTCCAACCGCAAGGGCGCCTTTCGGCGGCCGAGATGTTCAAGCGGAAGCTCGCGGTGTGGGAGCTCATCGCGTTCGCGCTGCTGACGCTGCCGCTCCTGATACCGCTCGTGCTCCTCTTCATCATCGTGCTGCGCATCCACGAACTGCGCGATCGCTCGGAGATTCCGCCGCCCGATTCCAAGCAGATGGCGATCGTGACCGCACGCGAAGACAACATCCTGCAGAACCACTTCGCCAGCATGGTCGACGTGAAGCCCGGCGCATTCCGGCGGTTCACGCTGTCGCTCGTCCTGTTCTTGGCCAACCGGGCAGCGGCGGTGTCGGTGAACGGCACGCTGAGCAACCTCAACAACATCCACTTCGCGCACTGGGTGCTCATCGATGGCGGCCGCCGGATGCTGTTCCTCACGAACTACGACGGAAGCTGGGAGAACTACCTCGACGACTTCATCGACAAGGCGTCCGTCGGCCTGACGGCCATCTGGAGCAACACCAAGCTGCGCGGGCCGCTCCTGAACTTTCCGACGACGTCGTTCCTGGTGAACGGCGGCGCGCGCGACGAGCGCAACTTCAAGAACATCGCGCGCGAGTCGCAGCTGCTCTCCAACGTGTGGTACAGCGCGTACCGCGACATAACGGTTCCGCGCGTCGACATGAACAGCACGATCCGCGACGGTTTGGCGACGCCGCCCGATGGCCCGGCGATCGGCGACTGGCTCCAACGCTTGTGACGCGAGGCACGCACCGTGGCTAACACCGAGAAGATCGAGCGCGACGACATCCAAGGGATCGTGCTGAGCGGCTACGTCCACCTTCCCAAGACGGCGTACGCGCTGCTCACGGTCGACGCGGCGCGTTCCGCCGACGCCCGCGCATGGCTGGGGCGCATCGCCGGCAGCGTGACCTCGGCGCGCAAGAAGCAGGAAGGCGACTCGCTCAACGTCGCGCTGACGTATACCGGGCTGCAGAAGCTCGGGCTCGACGACGCGACGCTCGCGTCGTTCCCGATCGCGTTCAGCGACGGCATGGCGTCGCAGCGCCGGGCGTACATCCTGACGGACAACGAGCTGGACGCCTCGTCAGCGTGGTCGTGGGGTGGTCCGGCCCATCCGGTCGACGTCCTGCTGATGATGTTCGCCGTGACGCCGGAACGGCTGGACGCGCTGATTGCGACGATGCTCGGCGACGCCGCCGCCCATGGGGTCACCGAAGCGGTGCCGGCGCTTCACGCTCAGCTTTACGACGATCGCAACGAGCACTTCGGCTTCTCCGATGGGATCGCGCAGCCGGTGCTCGCGTCCGCGCGCAAGCCGAACGACGGCGTGAGCGAAGGCAACGTCGTGAGCGACGGCGAGTTCGTCCTCGGCTACCGCAACGAGTACGGCTTCGGCTCCGACACGCCGGACCTCGGGCCGGACAAGTCCCTGGGCAAGAACGGCACGTACCTCGTGTTCCGCCAGACCACCCAAGACGTCGCGGGCTTTTGGAACTTCGTGAACGCCGCTGCCGCCCACGATCCCGCGCAGCGGGAGACCCTCGCCGCGAAGATGGTCGGCCGCTGGAAAAGCGGCGTGCCGCTCGTGCTGGCACCCGACGCCGATCCGGACCCCAACCCCGACCCGGCGACGGCGCCGACCGACGCATTCGGCTACGGCGGCGATCCGAAGGGGCTCGCATGCCCGTTCGGCGCTCACGCGCGGCGCTCGAACCCGCGTGACGGGCTGCTCACGAGCACGTCGCCCGCCGAGTCCATGCAGCGCGTCGCGCGGCACCGGCTGCTGCGGCGCGGGCGCTCCTACGGACCGCGAATCGCGGACCCGCTCGTCGACGACGGCAAGAGCGGCGAGCGCGGCCTGCACTTCATCTGCCTTTGCGCGGACATCGAGCGCCAGTTCGAGTTCGTGCAGCAGACCTGGATCAACAACCCCGTCTTCGGCCAGCTCGTCGGCGAGGTCGATCCGCTCGTCGGCGCGCAAACCGCGGGCGACGCCGTATTCACGGTCCAGCGCGAACCGGTCCGGCGGCGCGTGCTGGACATGAAATGCTTCGTCACGCTGCGCGGCGGCGCGTACTTCTTTCTGCCGAGCATCAAGGCGCTGCGCTGGCTGGGGACCCCGCGCACGAACGGCTAACGTTCGCCCGTAGCGGCCTAGCAGGAATGCGCTATAGCATACTACGAACGTCTGCTAGTAAGTAGGTGTAGGCGGCACCGTTCGGCATAGGAGGCCGAACACTCGTGTACCGCTTGATGTTGCCCCGGATGGTCCGCGATGCCGCGCGCTGATCCGACGCGTTCCGACTATTGCGCGTCACGGCACCTGCTCCGCAACCTCGACAACCCCAAGGAGCTGCGTCGCAATCCGCTCGCACGCGTATACTTCTCGGGCACGACGGACGCGTCGGTACCGACGCGACCTCGAAACGTAGCCGCAGACGGTGCAACGCTCGAACGGATTCGCGCGGACGTTCGCGTATCGCTGGCGGGCTGCGGCGAGTTCGCCCGCAGCCGAACGCACGTGGCGCTCGGGCGCATCCACGCGGTGCTGCTTCGCTGCGAGATCGACGATAGACCGCCGACGGAGGTCGCGGCGGAGGTCGGCCTATCGGAGCGCCAGCTGCGTCGCGAACGGCGAACCGCGCACGGCGCATTTGCGTGTGCATTTCGGACCTTGCACCGCACAACGCCCGCGCCCGCAACAATTTGTGACGTCGCAACCGTGCGCCTGGCGGAGGCCGTGGAACTTCATGAGCTCGGACAAGGAGTGCTCGCACAGTCCGCGTTCGCGTCGATAGCCGCCGACGCACCATCGCCGGAGCGCCGAATCGAGGCGCTTTGCCTCGCTGCCGAAGCGGAATTCGATGCGCTGCGCCACGCGGCGGCGGCGGCGCGTCTCGCGGACGCGCGCGCCCTGATGATCCGATACGAGCGCGCATTCGACGATGCGACGGCACGCGCGGCCGATGAGCACGTCGATTTCATCGCGTGGCTGCTGCACTGGCAAACGGCAATCTCTGGGGGACTCGCAACGCAACCACCGCTCGCGCTCGCTCCTGGCGACGACGATCGGTCTCGATCCGAGCCGAGGCGCGCGCTGCTGGTGCGCGCGGCCGCGGCGTATGCCACCCAACGCTGGGAAGTCGGTGACGGCGCGTGCGGACGCGCCGTCGTGCGGCGCGCGTGGGACGTGATGTCGACGTTGCACGCAACGCGCACCAAGGAGCGTTTGGCAATCATGATGGCAGACGCGCAGCTTTTCGGACTGGCCGCGCCGCGAGGCGCGGACCGCCACCGGTTCAGCCTCGTCGAGCAGCTGGCAGCGTCACGCGGGCATATACACACCATGCTCGGCGCGCGCGCGGAGCGCATCGTTAGCGAGGCAGTTGCGGGGTCCAAAGCGACTCGCCACGTTTTCGAGGATGTCCTCCGACCGTTCGGGACGCTCGAGCGCCGTGAAATGGCGCGAACGTTCGCCTGGGCGGCGCATGCCGTCACGCATGCGGAGTTGAGCCCGCGCGCCACGGTCGCGAGCGCGCACCTTACCGAGAGCATGGTCCCCGCCCGCAGCATGGCGGCCCTCATCACGCGGTGCACCCGCGCGAACGTCGCAATAGATGCCCGCAACTATGACGCTGCCCGGCCTTTGGCACAACACGTCTATGACGACGCGGCGGCGCTCGGTAACGGCTGGTTGCGCGGCGCAGCGGCACGCAGCCTTGCCGCGGTCGCGTTTGGGTGCCGCCACCGCTCCGAAGCGCGGCGCTATATCCAGGAAGCTTTGACGTTGACCGAACGATTCGGCTCACCATCGGCGCTTGCAAACGTGAACATGCTCGCGCGTCGGCTCGACGTCGCGTGATCAACGCACCTCGCACGTACCTTTCGGCCAACGTGGAGCGCGACACACCGCGGTAACAAGTCGGACGCACCGTCGTGCGCGTACCTCGCGACGATGGTGCACGACATGCGACGCTTCTTCATCTACTTCGCCGTTCTGGCGTCCGCTGGCGGTTGCGGCGGCGGCGGGGGCGGACCTTCAGCTCCATTCGCTGCGGCGCCGGCGCCGACCGCGTCACCGACGGCGCCGCCCGCGGGTTCGCTGAGCGCGTCGCAGAGTGCCGTTGCGTTCACCGCGCAAGGGCAGTCGGCGACCGTCGACGTCGTCGAGTCCGGCTATTCCGGCAACATCGGCTTCGATCCCGGCGCGTGCGCGGCAATCGCGAGCATCACGCCCGCGTCGCAGCAGCCGGCACCGGCGACCTACACGATCACCGCGCAGGGCGCCGGTTCGTGCACGCTCGCGTTCGTCGACCGGTTCGGCCAGCGCGCGACGGTCGCCATCGGCGTGACGCTCACGCAGGGGAGCATCAAGTGAACGCGCGCGCGATGTGCGCCGCGGCAGCGGTAACGCTTGCGGCGAGCGGCTGCGGCGGGGGAGCGCGCACGGTCCCCGGTAGCGGTCACGCGCTCGCGGCCGCGCGTTCGCCGGTCAGCTTCACGATGCGGTGGCCCGCCCGGGCGCCGAGCTCGTCACGCCGGCCGCACTTCGTCTCGCCGTCGACGATGAGCGTCATCGTCGAAGTGAACCCGGATGGCGCGACGCCCGGCCCGGTGACGTTCGCGAACAACCCGGGTATCGCCGGAGGAACCTCCACCGTCGCGATCGACGCGCCGATCGGCGCGGACGTGTTCGTCATCTCGCTCTACGACGCCGTGCAAGCGCCGGGCGAGACGAGCCCGACGGGCAACGAGCTCGGCCGCGTCCGCGTCGCGCAAACGATCGTAGCGAATACGCTCAACACGCTGAGCGCAACGGCGATCGGCACCGTGGCGAGCGTGCGCATCGGGCCGCTGCCGAACCAGCCGAACGTTTTCGCACAGCCTGCCGGCGCCGCGGGATACGAGCTGGTCGGCAGGGCGCCCGCGACGTTTACCGTCGCACCGCTCGACGCCGGCGGCAACGTCATCGTGCAACCCGACGCGCCGGTCGCAATCGCGCTGGCGCCGAACTCGCGCTCGACCGGCGTGCTCACCGTCACGCCGGTCACCGGAACGACCGACCGCTTCACGGTGCAGGCCGTAGCCCCGAATGCGACGACGTACCCGACATCGCTCGTCGCGACCGCGACGGACGCCGCCGGCGGCCTTGCGACGTCGTCGACGATCGTCGACGTCACCAGTGCCGTGTACGTCGCGTACGCGAACGGCGGCGCGCCCGCCGTCGCGCGCTTCGACGCGCACGGCGCGGTCTTCGCATTACCTCCCGGCGCGTTCGCGGGCCTCGTGAACCCGGTGGCGCTGGCATACGATCCGGACGACCGCGAAATTCTCGTCGCCGACGCCGGCCTCGGGAAGGTGCTCGCGTTCGATGAGTCCGGCGCGCCCATGGCCGCGTTCACCGCGCCGCCCATCGCCGGAGTGAACGGCGTCGCGTACGATCCGCACAACGGTAACGTCTACGCGACCGGCACCGCGGGCGTGACGGCGTTCGCGCCGAACGGCGGATCGCCGCTCGGTGCGACGCCACCGTCGTTCGTCGTAACGAGCGCACACGGAATCGCCTTCGTCGCCGCGTCCCCGAGCGGGCCGCTCAACCGCCTCGTGGTCGGCAACGCGTCGGCAACACCGAAGCTGGCGATCTTCACGGAGAACGGGGGCAGTCTCGGAACGAAGCCGCTGGCCGCCGCCCCGATCGCGATCGCGTATACGCCGCCGATCGGGCCGGGCAGCTCACCGCAGACGACGGCACAGCTGTACGTCACCAGTGCAAACGGCGTCGAAGCGCTCGACCCGTTCGGCACGGCGGTCGCCGCGGCGACCGACGCGGGCGCGCCGTTCGGCGTCACCGTCGATCTGAACCTCGGCATGCCGCTCGTCGCGGAGCGTTCCGCCAACGCCGTCACGACGTATCTCGACGACCTCAGCGCGATCGACGGAACGCGTTCGTTCGCCACGCCGGGCGCGCTCGGCTTCACTCAACCCCAAGGAGTTTGCGATGTCTTCTAGGCTCTGCGCGGCGCTGCTGCTCGCGCTCTCGTTCGGCGCGATGACGACCGCCGGCGACGCACGTCCGGCTCGCCGCGCCGCGCCCGTACCGCTGCTCATGGTCCCGCACCGCGTTGCGTTCATGGGGCATCTGCGCGACGGCAGCGTCGCGACGGTGTACGCCGACGGCGACGTGACGGTCGCATCGCCGCACGCCGCCGCCCCGGCGACGAAGCGTAGCCGGTCGCCACGTGCTCTCAGCGCGGGCGCGCCCGTGCGCGCGCACGTCGCGATCGGCCGCTACGGTTCGCTCGAGGGCGACGTACCCGGCGCGGTGCGGCGGCAGATCTTGTTCGACCTCGAACACCCCCCGCAGCGCTACGTCCCCGAGCGCGTGCTCGTCGCGTTCGCGCCGAACGTCACGATGGCGCGCGACAGCGATGCGCTCGCGCCTGCCGCCGCGCGCGCGCTGCGCATGGCGGTGCTCGCCAAGCGGCGCGACGTGACACCGCACGCGTTCACCAACGACCAGCGGACCAACACCGCGCTGATGGCGCTCGGCGTCGACCGCGCGGACCGCCTCTTCAGCCACGTCGACCGCGGATCGCTGAGCGTGCTGCGAGCGCGTGCGGAAGGCCGCGCCCGGCGGTCGTTGGTCGCGTTCGACAACACCTACGTCCTGCACGTCGGTGCGGCGTCGGTCGACGCCGCCGTGCGCCGGTTGCGCGGGCTGCCCGGCGTGACCTATGCGGCGCCCGACCGCGCCATGAGCTCGATGATCGCGGGACGCCATCCGCTTTCCGACGACACGCTGCGCGAGATCGCGGGCTATCACCGCTCGGCGAAAACGTTCGGCCGTTCGGTGCGCACGGCGACGTCCGCTGCGACGGTGCCGTCGAACACCGCTGTTTCGTTGAATCTCCAAGCGCTCCTCAACGCCCCCGGCGTCGACGCCGTCGCGGCCTTCGACGAGATCGGCGCGCGTTTCAACCAGCTTCCGGGCGCGGGCGAGATCATCACGAACATCGGCCTCGGCGACGCGGACGACGCGTCGGCCGGCGCGAACCCCAACGACCCGTGCAACGCCGCCGTCGCATACGACGGCCCGACGACGCGCATCGTCGGCGGACAGCGGTATCTCGACTGGCCGTCGCTGCCGCTGATCCCCGTCTGGGTATCAGACGCGAACGGCAATCTATCGCCCACCGCCGAGGTGTGCAATGTCGATCCGAGCCTCGGCGAGGTCGGCCTCGACTTCTCGGTGATGGCGCCGCTTCCGGACGCGCTCCAGCGGCCCGGGAAAACCGCGCCGTTCGCGCTGGACCTGCTCGGCATCGCGCCGGGTGCATCGTATCGCTGGGTCGCGCCGGGCAGCACCAACGGCGTCGTCGGCACCAGCGACGTGCTCGCCGCGATGATCGGCGCAGCGCGGCAGCAGCCGGCGCCCAACGTGATCACGGCGAGCATCGGCTTCGGCTTCGACCAGTTCGGGTTCCCGAGCCGATATCTCGAAGACGATCCGCTCTCGGAGAGCATCATTGCGGGCATCGTGGCGTCGAACGTCGTCGTCTGCATCGCCGCGAACGACGGCACCCGTCTCGAGACGACCGCCGCCGTCGGCCCGTCGGGCGGCAGCGCGGCGACCAACGTGGGGGCGACGGGGTTCACGAACGCCGGCGACCTCGAATTTACAACGGCTCCGTCCGTCATACCGGACAGCGGTGCGATCGACGTCGGCGCGACCACGCTGGATGACATCTCGTCGGCGAATCCGCAGGACCCCGCGCTGGCTTCGCTGGCGAACGTGAAGAGCTTCGCCACGACGCGCTACAACGGCGTGCTGGGATTTTCTAGCGGATTCGGGAGCCGGGTGAACGTCTCCGCGCCGGGCAATAACATCAATGCGTTCTTCCGCAATGGAACGGACCCGGACACCGTGTCGGGGGAACTCGTCGGTGGGACGTCGGCCTCGGCACCGGAGGTCGCTGCGGCGGCCGCGATCGCATTGCAAGTCGCACGGCTCAGCGGGCGTCCGCTCACGACCGCGGCGCAAGTTCGCGATCTGCTGGTCGCGACAGGTACTCCCGTCGCGAACCCGCCTCAGTCCGACGTGCAGCTCAACGTAGGCCCGCAAGTAAGCGTGCGACGCATCGTCGAGCAGCTGCTTGCAACCGCCGGCCGCGCCGTGCAGCCTGGGATCGCGCGCGTCGCGGTGCAAGGCCGCCGCAGCGGGAACATCATCGCCGTCAGCAACGAGCGCTACGTCAACGATGACACGTTCACGACCGCGCTCGATCCGTCGTACGTGAAGCTTGACGGACCGTTTACCCGCGCGTCGAACGCGCATGCCATCTCGTGGCCCGGCAGCGACACGGGGGCGGACTTGCACTCGTACATCACCATCGCGCCGGATTGGGAAGGCATCCCACCGAACGCGACCTATCGCCTGACCGTCGCGGGGCAGCCGTCGCATGTGATCGCGACAACGCCGTATGCCCGCATGCTGCCCGCGCAGATCTTCGCCGCCGCGGGGATCTCGCTCACGCCTGGCGTCTCCCGAACGCTTTCGCTCACCTACCAAGCATCTGCCGGTTTGCATGCAATCGCCGAATCGACGTTTCAGCTCACGTTCGGTCCGCCGGCGGCAAGCTCGCGGCTCGTCCTCGCGCCGCTCGTCCCGCCGGTCGTCAGCGGGGCAACGATCCCGGTAACGTACGACCTGCGAGGCTATCCCGCGGACAAGCTACGCGCGCCGACGCTCGACGTCTCCATGCCCGGAATTGACAGCCTTTTCTTCCAAGGCTTCGGGCTGTACCCGTATTACACGATGCCGCTGTCCGCACCAAACGGCACCGTGAACGTTCCCGTGTCGGCGCTCGCGGGGGCCGGCACGTACACGCTGTGGATCGATTTGCAGCCCGGCACGACGGCGTTTGGCTCGGACATCAGCGATCTCGCGTTCACCCGCGTGGACGCGGGGACGGCGCGTCCGCCGGCACCGCTGTTGTCGCTCCCGCGCGACTCGTCGGCACCGGTGCATACGTTGGAGGTCCCATACCGGTCGCCGTTCGTCGTGACCTACGACGTGTCGCAGGTCCCGGGCGCGACCGGCGCAATCGTCGAGCTGTCGGCACCGCCGCCGTCGCCGTTCTTCTACAAGACAGGTTTCCCCGGCGGCTTCAACACCTTCCGCAACCCGAACGGCAACGCGCTCGACGATGACGGCGTGATCACCGGATCGCTTTACCACGTTCGCGCGTCGGGCAGCGCAGGATCGGTGACCATCGACCCGGTCGCGGCGAACATCCCCGCCACCACGACCGTCAACGTGCGCGTGCTGCCCGCCAACGGCGCCGGTCCGATCGCCGAGGCGAGCGATGCCGGCACGCTGCAATACGACGGCATAGCCGGCCTCGAGGGATTGCAGCTCGCCGCCGTGTACATGAATTCCACCGGCTCCGACGGATATCTCACGGAGTTTGGAAATGTCGGCAATCAGCAAATGAACACCGAATTGTTCTTGCTGGAGCCGTTCGATCTGCAAGCGGGTACGCTCACGTCACAACCCTTCGCGATCGAGAACAGCTTCGGTTCTATCGCCCTGCTCCCGTTCGTACAGGACGATACGGTGGTCACGGCTAGCTCGATCGACGGCACGACCGTCGACTACGCACGCGCGTCACCGCTCTCCGCCGGGTTCGCTCGGTTCTTCTTTCCGCCTAGCGTCCTGCCGAACACGGCGTTCGTCTATGATGCGGGCGAGAACTCGTCATCGAGCGCGTCGGCCTACATCGCCCAGGACCTGGCGACGGGCGACTACCTGGCGACTCGGGGCGACGTCGTCGCGGGCGCCGGCTTCAGCCAAGCTATCGACTTGAGCACGACGTTCGGGCCGACGTTCAATCCGGACGCGGTGAGAACGCTGGCATACGATCCGTCGTTGGATCGCGCATACATGATCGCGGAAGATCAAACCCTTCCTTGCGACCAGCAATCGCCACAGCTCGTCACGGTCGACTTCACCGCAGGTACGGCCACCTCGCGCAGTCTCGGGATCGGCGCAGGAGATACGCACAGCTTGTATCAGCTCGCGGTCGACCCCACCACACATGTCGCTGCGATCGCGACGAGCTGCGGCGTTGTGAGCACGGGAAAGACTCGGACGGAGCTCACCCTCCTCGACCTGACGACGGGAGCCACGTCGACCGTCTACCAGCATCTGCTGCAGGACGAGGTGCTCTATCACGGCGGGTTCATGTTCGGTGGTGACTCGACCATCATCGGGATCGACACCGTGAATCATCTGATCCTGCAGCGGTCGATGTTCTGCCCGGCCGTCTTGGGCAACGCCGACCTGAACGCGCGCGTTTGCCTAAACGAGTATGACGAGACCGGTCGCCTCGTCAAAACGGTCCCGGGATTGTTTTCCGACGCCGAGATAACGTCGTTCTTCAGCGGAGTCAACGGCTCGACGCGAACCGGCGCCGCCATGGGGCAGCTCCAGGCCTACTTCGGAGTCTTCGCCGAGAGCACGACCGTCCAACCATACCGGTACTGAACCGCCTCGAACCGACGCGGGTCGGGCGGCACAAGCCGCCCGACCCGCGCAAGGCTCGTTACGTGCTCCAGGTGAGTTGGTAGGTCAAACTCGTGAACTGACCGTCCGAGTTCGTTGCATCACCGGGGACGCTGCAGGGCGTACCGCTCGGCGCCACCGAGAAATGGAGCAAGAACGAAGCCGCTGCCGTACGCGTGATGGTGATGGTGAACGTGCAGAGATTGCTGACCCCGTCGTTCGCGTTCGCGTATGCGACGCTTCCTTGGATTGAGCCGTGAATGTTCGGCACCGGTGCCGAAAGCACCGCGAACCCGCTCGCGGGATCGTCGCCGCCCGGTGGGATCGATGCGGCCGGGCTGATGAGCCCGCTCATGTACGGTGACGGCGACCCCGAGCGGATCATGCTCGCGGACGCGTCCCCGTTGTGCACTTTGAAATCCACGTTGACGTTCGCCGCAGACGCTTGAGCCGCCGTGCCGGCGAACGCGCCGGCGACCACGATCGCGCTCAGCGCGAGGAATGAAGTGATTCGATTCATGCTTGTATCTCCTGGAACGTGGTTGCTCGTACGACGGCCGTCACTGCATCGTGAGGGTTACGGTGAAGTCGCCCTTGGTCTTTTCGAGGGCGGACGTGGTCGCGATACAGCGCACCTGGCCCGTCCAGCTCGCGCGCGCATCGGTGGTCAGCACGAACTTCGTACCGGCGTACGAGAGCGTGTACCGGAACGTACACTCGCGGGTCGGATCCCCGGCGGCGCGGTAGATCAGCTCGCCGGCGATCGCCTTCGCGCTCGCCGACGTGATGGTGTACGTGTCGCCGGTCTGGCGCGGAATCATCGCCAGCGGAGCGTTGTCCGAGGTGACGTAGCCGCCCAGGGTCGATGCGCTCGCGGCGTATGCGAGATCGAATGCGGTGGATGCGTTCGTGACGCGCACGGCGACCACGGGATTGGCTCGTGCCGGGACCGTGGCCACCGTGGCGAGCACGACGAACGACACGCCGAGCAGTTGTCGGCCAAGTGAGCGTCCGAACATGGCACCCCCGTTTCGGATCTCGTCCGTCCTCGCGTCGGCGGGACGTCGTCGAGCGGCATCATCATGCGCTTCACGAGATCGGAATGACTAGATATGGCTAGACTAAATTCGGCGCAGATGCGCTTGCTGCCGCGCATCGCGCACCTGCATTCTACGCGAGCGCGATCAGCGGCTTCGCGCGATCTCGCGCTCGATGAACACGCTGCTCGCGGCACGCGCCGCAGCACGGCGGTCATACCACGCGGCGGCGCCGGCGACGTTTATCGCGACGAAAGCGCCGTACACGCTCGGCGACGCGATCCGCGCCGCGGCCCCCAAAGTCGTCGCGAAGCGTTCGATTTCGCTCAGATGCTCGCGCACGTCGTCGCCCTGCAGCCGATCGGAGACGGACGGTCGCGCACAGAGTGCCTGATCGGCGCGGAAGCGCCGAGATTCCACCCAGGCATCGAGCGCATCGATCACCGCAAAGAGGCGGAGCTTCGGGTCGGATGTGGCGGCCAATGCGGCCTGCTCGAAGCGTGCGCGCCAGATGGTCTGCGCGCGGCGCCGGCACGCCGCGTCGAGCTCGCCTGCCGCGTACAGGTTGTACAAGGTCCGGCGCGGGATGCCGCTGTCGCGCGACAGCCGCTGCATCATCACCAGTTCGCGGCCGTCGTCGGCGACGATCTGGCGCGTCGCGCTCTCGAGGACGCGCTCGTGCAGGCTCGGCGGCTCCGCGAGCAGCGCCGTGACGCCGCCGGCACGTGCGCGGCTTTGAACGTCGTGAACGAAGTCGCGCCCCATCGCCGTCAGCCGCGCGAGGAGGTCGCCCCGTTCGTTCCCGATCGCGACGATCGCGCGGATCCTGACAAAATCGGCGCTCGTGGCGTCGGCGATCGCCGCGTCGAGCTGCGCGCGCCCGGCGGGGACGGCGCCCGACATGGGTCGTTCAATCCGCATCTGTGTTTTCACCCCAGCCCGAAGGTAGCATGAACAGGCTAGGGAACGTCAAGCGGGGACGGAGGTATCGCGGGGTGAGACAGCTCCTGACATCGGGTTCGTTGAAACGCATCGCACTCGCAGCATTGATTGCGTTTGGTCCGAGTGAACTATCGGCGCGCGCGGCCGCGACCACGTTCGCGCCCGCCGTGCTCGCCGTCCAGGTGATCGGCGCGGCGCGGGCGGCGGCGGTCCTCCGCGTGCTCTACCCGCGCGCACGCATCACTGTCGATGCCGGCGCGAACGCGCTCGTCGTCGTCGCGCCGCCGGAGGACGTCGCTGGGATGCGCACGGTGCTGCAAGGGATCGACGTGCGCAATCCCATCCGCCCGGCGAGCGACGCGATGCAACTGCATCACGCCGATCCCGCGACGGTGTCCGCCCGGCTCCGCGCCCTGTACCCCGCCGCGCGCATCGCGCCGGCGCCGAACAAGACGCTGCTGATCGAAGCGAACCCCGCCGACCTGGCGCAAATGAAAACGCTGATCGCGACGATCGACACCTTGCCCGCGACGCCCGTACCCAGCACCGCGCCGGTCGAGGCGGTGCGCGTCACCAAAGCCGCGCCACGCGACGTCGCGCGCGCGATCGCGCACCAGTTTCGGACGGTGCGCGCGAGCGTCGCGGGGCAGTCGGTGCTGCTCGGCGGCCCGCCCGACGACGTCGCAAAGGCGAAGGCGCTGGTCGCACTCATCGACCAGCCGCAAGCCGGCGTCCGCTACACGCAGATCTACCGGCTGCGCTTCGTCGATGCGCACTCCGTCGGCGACCTGATCGCCCGCTCGTTCCGCGACGCGCAAGTCACCACGGATGCCGCGCTCAACGCGCTGTCGGTCGTCGCGACCGCGTCCGAACACCAGCGCATCGCCGACGCCGTCGCGCAGCTCGACGCGAGCAGCGCAGCCACGGCGGGCCCAAACGGGCCGCCGGTACAGCAGCCCGGAAGCGTCGACGTCGCCGCGGGCGGCATCGAAGTGATCTCGCTCAAGGCCGCGGCGCCGGGGCTCAACGGCGCGCCGTCGTCATCGGCGACCGACATCGCGACCACCGTCACTCAGGCGCTCCAAGGCCAGGCGACCGATCTCCGCATCACCGTCCCGCCCAACACGACGCAGCTCGTGCTCACGGGCAGCCCTTACGCGATTCGGCTTGCGAAAAGCTTGATCGAGCAGCTCGACGTCGAACCGAAGCTGGTCGTGCTCGACACGGAAATTCTCGAAGTGGATGAGAGCGCCGCGAAGAACCTCGGCTTGTCGTTCAGCTCGCCGGTGGTGAGCAGCACGTTCACGGAGGTGACCCCGGTCGCGCCGGACGGCGGCACGCCCCCGCCGTTCTTGAAGTTCCAGCCGCTGGGACGCACGCCGCTGTCGTTCGGGCTCAGCCTGAACCTGCTGATCCAGACCGGCAAGGGTCGCGTGCTCGCCGACCCGCGTATCACGACGATCTCGGGCCGCACGGCGACGATTCGCGCCGGCGACAACATCGCGATCCTCACCACCACCGGCGGCGGCACCGGAACCGTCGCGACGACGCAGCTCCAGACGTTTCAAACCGGCGTCACGCTCGACATCACGCCGGTCGTCAACGCCGGCAACTTCATCACCGTCGCCCTGCACCCCACCGTGAACAGTTTGGCCGGACTTTCGAACGGCATCCCGCAGATCGCGACGCGCGACACGCAGACGACGGTCGCGATGCGGGAAGACGAGACGCTCGTCATCGGCGGCTTGATCCAAGACACGACGACGCGCTTCGATACGAAGATTCCGTTGTTGGGCGATCTGCCGCTCGTCGGGCGCGCGTTTCGCAATTCGTCGCTCACCCGTTCGCGCAACGAGCTCATCATCACGGTGACGCCGCACATCGTCACGCCGGGCATGCAGTTCGTGTCGCCGGGCCCGCCGCTGCCCGCGATCCCGGTCGCGGCCCCGCTGCCGACGCTGCCGCCCGGCACGGTGCTGCCGCGCGCGCGACAGACACCACCACCGCCGTTACGACCATCGTCCTCATCTAACGCGGCCGTGCCCGCTGCGGCTGCCGCCGCGACGGCAAGCCCCGCACCCGGGCCGGTCGCGCTCGCGACGCCGGTCGCCGAGACGAACGCGTTCGTCTACGGTCAGCCGCCCGCGAGCAACCTCGCCGGGCCTACCGATCCCGTGCGCATCTTCTCCGTCACGTTCGCGCCGACGGTCGTTCGCAACGGCACTCCGGTGCGCTTTAGCGCGATTACCACCACGAACGTCGCGCGTTTGACGATCGGGCGGCCGGGCTTCGAAACGTCCATCGCCCAGACCGCGCCGGGGCGCTGGGAGTCGGCATACAATTTCACCGCGAGCGGGCCGCCGCCGCCGCAAGGCGGCGAGCAGCTCGTCGTCACCGCCACGCGCCTCGACGGAGCATCCGCGGCGATCAAGATCCCCGTCACGGTTCTGCCGTAGCAACGCACGTACAGGGAACGTTGCTCGACCGGGGTAACCGGATGCATGTGAGCACGACGTCTCCGCGGCGCGCGCCCGCGCTCGACACGCTGGAGTTCGATCACCTCGAGCTTTGGGTCGGGAACGCCAAGCAAGCCGCCCACTACTACTGCACCGCGTTCGGCTTCGAACCCGTGGCGTACGCGGGTCCCGAAACCGGCGTGAAAGGCCGCGCGTCCTATGTCGTCCGGCAGAACGACCTGACGCTGGTGCTCACGTCGACGCTAGGTCCCGATGATGCGATCGCCGACCACGTGCGCCGCCACGGCGACGGCGTGCGCGACGTCGCATTTCGCACGTCGAACGTACGCGACGCATTCGGGATCGCGGTCGCCGGCGGCGCGCGCGCAGTCGCGCAGCCCGCGGCGGTCGAGGACCCCGACGGACGCGTCGCAACGGCGCAGATCGCGACGTACGGCGACACGGTGCACTCCTTCGTCGAACGCTCCGCCTACCGTGGCGCGTGGCTGCCTGGTTACCGAGCGTGGACGCACGATCAGCGCGCGGCGAATCAGGTGGGGCTGATGCGCATCGACCACTGCGTCGGCAACGTCGGCTGGAACGAGATGGACCGCTGGTGCGACTACTACGCGCGCGCGCTGGGATTCACGCAGCTGATCGGCTTCGACGACAAGGACATCTCGACGGAGTTCACGGCGCTGCGCTCCAAAGTGATGCAGAGCCCCAGCGGCAAGGTCAAGCTGCCGATCAACGAGCCGGCCGAAGGCCGCAAGCGGTCGCAGATCGAGGAGTACCTCGATTTCTACGGCGGCGCGGGGATCCAGCACGTTGCGATCGCGACCGACGACATCGTCGACACGGTGCGCGCGCTGCGTGCCAACGGCGTCGAGCTGCTCGACACGCCCGCGTCGTACTACGAAACGCTCGGCGAACGCGTCGGGGCGATCGAGGAAGACGTCGCGATCCTGCGCGAGCTGAACATCCTCGTCGACAAAGACGACCAGGGCTACATGCTGCAGATCTTCACCAAACCGCTGCAAGACCGCCCGACGCTGTTCTTCGAGATCATCCAGCGCCGCGGCTCGCTGTCGTTCGGCAAGGGCAACTTCAAGGCGCTCTTCGTATCGATCGAGCAGGAACAAGCGAAGCGGGGCAACCTCTAGTGCGTGTTCGGCCCTTCGCCAAGCTCAGGACCGAGCCACGCTCGCGTTCGGCCTTCGGCCGATCCGCCCGTCGTCGTTTGTCGGACAAAGTCCGACAAAACTCCTAGCGCTCAACTCGCGGTCCCCGCGTTCCGATACCCTACGCAATGAAGGACCGCAGCTTCGCCGACTTCATGGCCGGCGCGTTGGCATGCATCTCCGTCCTCGGCTTCTGCGCAATGCTCCGGGAGACGGAGCATCAGGAACGGCGCCGCGCGGAGCGCCGCCGCCACGATGCCGAGCGCTGGGCGCTGCCGCGCAAGCGCCGCCGCCGCCCCTCGCCCGAAGACGACTGCCGCCATTGCACCGGCAGCGGCGAGTGCGAGGACTGCGCGCCGTCACCGTGCCGCGTGTGCGGCGGCACCGGAGTGCAGCCGCACGACGACGCGATCGTCTCGCGCCTCTCCGCGCTCTGGGATCCTTCGGCGTAGCTCAGGACAGGCTCGCTGCCTAAGCGCCGCTAGACCTTCACCGTCTTCGCCGCTTTGTCGACGAAGCTGTTGTCGTAGAGTTTGGCGGGATCGGCCGTCAGCTTCTTGCCCAGGAAGAACTCGTTGGCTTCGATCACGTTGCGCACGGCGTCGGGGTTGATGCGCCCGACCGTGGTGTACGCGGGCCGTGAATGCCCGAACGCGATCGCCCAGTCCGACGCCGACGCACCGCCGCGAAACTCGTCGGACAACGCGCCGGCGACCTTTTGCCCGGAACTCTGCGCCATGAACTTCATCGCGCGCACCAGCGCGTTGACGACTTTTTGCGTGCGTTCCGGATACTTCGCGATGACGTCGGCGCGCGTCAGCCCGCCGGTGAAGCACCACGAACTGAAGCCGAGCCATTCGCGCGTCGCCTTCGCGGTGTAGAGCTCGGCGACGGGCACCGCGCGCCCTTGGCGGATCATCAGCGTCGCGTACGGGTCGTTGGCCAGCGCCACGTCGACCTGTCCGCCTTGCAGCGCCGCCATGACCGTTGCACCGCCGCCGACGCCGACCGTCTTGACGTCGTCCTTGCTCAGCCCGTTGCGGTGGCCGGCCCAGTGCGCGATCACGTCCGTCGCGGAGCCGACCGACGTGATGCCGATGGTCTTGCCCTTGAGCGACGCGCCGTTGGGGAACTTGCCTTTGTTCGCAGGCTTGGTGAGGATCGTGATCCCGGGCTGATCCATGAAATCCGAGATCATCACGAGGCTCTTGCCCTGGTCCGCCGCGGCGATGGCATGGTCGATCGCGTTGCCGCTGTAGTCGACGTTGCCGGAGATGAGTGCCAGCCCGGCTTCCGTGCCGCCCTTGGTGTAGATCAGCGTGACGTCGAGGCCTTCCTGATCGAAGTATCCGAGCGCCTTCGCAACGTCCCACGCCAGATAGACCAGCGCGTGCTCGGAGCCCACGGCGATCGTGAGCTTCTCTTTGGGCGCCGCGGCCATGACGATGGTCGGGACGCCGAAGACGGTCGACGCGCCGAGCGCGCCGGACGCGGCGATGAAGGTGCGGCGATTGACGGACATACGCGTAACTCTCCTTGGGCGGCGGACCGGCGATGCGCTACAGCGCGGTTTTCCAAAGAATCAAACGGCGCTGGACCCAGCGGATGAACGTGTCGACGAGCGTGACCAGCACCATCAGGATGACGAGGCCGGCGAACACGCCGGCGGTGTTGTAGTTCGATTCGGAGTACACGATCCGGTAGCCGACGCCTGCGTTCGCTCCGAAATACTCGGCGACGACGGCGCCGATCAGCGCGAAGCCGACGGCGGAACGCAGCGACGAGAAAATCCACGTGAGCGCGGACGGGACGAGCACGTGGCGGATGACGTCCAGCCGCTTGGCGCCCATCACGCGGGCGTTCGCGACCAGCGTCGGGTCGACATCTTTGATCCCCGCGTAGGTGGCGAAGAACACGACGAAGAGCACCAAGGCCACGGCGCTCGCCATCTTCGACTGAAACTTGAAGCCGAACCACAAGATGAACAGCGGCACCAGCGTGACGCGCGGGATCGAGTTGAGCAGCACCAGGAGCGGCTCGAACACCGCGCCCAGAAAACGGTTCGAAGCGAGCACGATGCCGAGCACGATACCGGCCAGCGCGCCGACGATCAGTCCCGCGATCGTCTCGGACATCGTCGTGATGACGTCCCCGACGATGTAGCCGTGGCGCCACCAGTCGGCGATCTGGAGCCCGATGTCGCTCGGCTTCGAGAAATACACCTTGTCGATCCAGCCCGCCTGGCCGCCGGCTTCCCACAGGCCGAGCACGACGATGGTGAGCGCGAGCTGCGTGCCGAGCACGAGCCGGCCGTCAACCGGCCGTAGTTGCTCGCGCATAGCTCTCGAGGACCTCGTCGCGCAGATCGTTCCACATCTTGGAGTACAGCTCGGTGAAGCGCGGCTCGAAACGCACCTTCTCGATGTCCCGCGGCCGCGGCAGCGGCACGTCGTACCGCACCTTCACGCGCGCCGGGCCGGACGTCATCACGATCACTTCGTCCGCCAGCGCGATCGCTTCTTCCAGATCGTGCGTCACGAAGATCACCGTCTTGCGCGAGCCCTGCCACAAGTCGAGCAGCTCGCCTTCCATCAGGTTGCGCGTCTGCACGTCAAGCGCCGAGAACGGCTCGTCCATCAAGAGGATCTCGGGGTCGTACACGAGCGTCTGGGCCAGCGACACGCGCTTGCGCATCCCGCCGGAGAGCTGGTGCGGGAACGACGTCTCGAAGCCGCGCAGGCCGACGCGCGCGATCCACTCGGCGACGCGTTGCAGCGCGTCCTTGCGCGGGACGCCGCGAAGCTGCAGCGGCAGCAGCACGTTGTCGCGGACGGTCTTCCACGGCATCAGCGCGTCGCGCTGAAACAAGAACCCGATCCCGTCGGTGATTCCGTCGACCGCTTTACCGCGCACTTCGACGACGCCGCTCGACGCGCGATCCAGCCCGGAGATCAGCGCCAGCGTGGTCGACTTCCCGCAGCCGGACGGGCCCACGAGCGCGACGAAGCGTTCGGGTTCCACGTCGAAGTCGACGTCGCGCAGCGCCGTGTAGCCGGTTTCGAACGTCTTGGAGACGCCTCGAAACGCGATCACCGGCGCGATGACGCGCCTCCGATCCGCAGCTCCGCGAGCACCGTCGCCGTGTCGGCGCCGATCGCGCGCGCGGCGTGATCGCTGACGGTGGGGTGCGCGCGAAAGCGCGGCACGGGCGCGGTCGTCGCCACGTGGTTGCCCGCATCGTCGGGGAGATGGCGCACGACGCCGCGCGCGCGGACCTGCGCGTCGGCGACGACGTCCGCGATCGACGAGATCGGTCCCGCCGGAACGCCGGCGTCCGCGAGCAGTTGCGCGGCCTCCGCTGCATCGAGCGTTTGCGTCCACGCGGCGATCAACGCGTCGAGCTCCGCGGCGTTCTGCGAGCGCTCGCGGTTACCGCGGAAGCGCGGCTCGGCGGCGAGGTCCGGACGACCCATCACCGCGACGAAGCGCTTGAAGATGGAGTTGGCGTTGGCGCCGATGGCGATCCACTTGCCGTCGCGGGTCGGGAAGACGTTCGACGGAACCGCCGCGCCCATCATGTTGCCGCTGCGCTCGCGTACGAGGCCGAGCGCGTCGTATTCCGCCAGCATCCCTTGCGTCAGCGCGATCGACGACTCCAGCAGCGAGACGTCGACGTAGTCGCCGACGCCGTCGCGCTCGCGCGCCAGCAATGCCGCCTGCACGCCGGCCACACAGTACAGCCCCGCGAGCTCGTCGGCGAGCGAGAACCCCACGCGCACGGGCGGCCGGTCGGGGAAACCGGTCACGTAGCGCAGCCCGCTCATCGATTCGGCGATGTTGCCGAAGCCGGCGCGATCGCGATACGGACCGTTCTGGCCGTACCCGCTGATCGATGCGTAGACGATGCGCGGGTTCTCCGCGCGCAGGCTCTCGTAGCCGAGCCCCCACGCGTCCAGCCGTCCCGGTCGGAAGTTCTCGATGAGCACGTCGCACCGCAGCGCGATCTCGCGCACCGTCGCGCGGTCCGCTTCTTCGTGCAGGTCGAACTCGAGAAACCGCTTGTTGCGGTTGTGCGACTTGAACCACCACGACGTCCCGTCGGGCGCCGGCGGCCCCCACGTTCGCAGTCCATCGCCGTCGCCGGGCTCGACCTTGAGCACCTCGGCTCCCAGATCGGCCAGGAGCCGCCCGGCCGCCGGCCCGGCAACGGACGAGCCCAGCTCCAAAACGCGAATGCCGTCAAGCGGCGCCCGATACGAGGTCACGCCGAGCGAGCTTCTCGAACGTGGGAAGCCATGCCCCTTCTCCTCTCGGCAACGTCGCCGACCGTCGATGCCGTGATGCTGGAAGCCCGTGCTTCGGGCTTTGCCAAACGCTCGATCAAGAACGAGGCGAAGCTGGCCGCGATCGACCTCGCCATCAGCTGCATCGACCTGACCACGCTCGAAGGCCGCGACTCGCCCGGGCGCGTCCGATCGCTGTGCGCGAAGGCCGCCTACCCCGCGCCGGGCGCGCCGCGCGTCGCTGCGGTCTGCGTGTATCCGAATTTGGTCGCCGTCGCGAAGGAAGCACTGCGTGGCACCGGCGTGAAGATCGCATCGGTCGCGACCGCGTTTCCGAGCGGGCTCTCCTCGCTCGACGTCAAGCTGCGCGACACCGAAGCCGCGCTGGAGTCAGGCGCCGACGAGATCGACATGGTGATCGACCGCGGCGCCTTCCTCGCCGGGGAGGAATCAAAAGTGTTCGCCGAGATCGCCGCCGTGAAGAAGCTCTGCGGTCCGATCCACCTCAAGGCGATCCTCGAGACAGGCGAGCTCGGCTCGTACGACGCGACGCGCCGCGCCAGCGATCTCGCGCTCGAAGCGGGCGCCGACGTGATCAAGACGTCGACCGGCAAGATCGGCACGTCCGCGACGCTGGCGACCGCGCTCGTCATGGCGGAAGCGATCCGCGACTTCGAGCACCGCACCGGCGAACGGCGCGGACTCAAGGTCGCGGGCGGCGTGCGCAACACCAAAGCCGCGATCTCCTACTTGGTGCTGCTCGACGAGACGCTCGGCGACCCGTGGCTCTCGCCCGACCTGTTCCGCATCGGTGCGAGCGCGCTGCTCGACGATCTGCTGATGCAGCGCCAGAAGCTCGCAACGGGGCGGTACGGCTCCCTGGACTACATCGCGAAGGATTGAGGGGTCATTTCACGCGCGGGCGAATCTCCTAGCATGGCCCTCGCCTACGCGCCTTCGCTGGAGACGACGCCCGTCCGGATCGCGCAGCAATACGATCATTTCATCGGTGGCCGCTGGGTGCCGTCGTCGAGCCGCGAGACGTTCGCGACCACCAACCCCGCGACCGAGGGCGAGCTGGCTCAGGTGGCCGCAGGGACCGCCGAGGACGTCGACCGTGCCGTCGCCGCGGCCCGCGAAGGCTACGAAAAATACTGGCGCCCGATGCGCCCCGCGGACCGCGCGAAGTACGTCTACCGCATCGCTCGCGCCATCACCGAACGCTCGCGCGAGCTCGCCGTGCTCGAGACCAAGGACGGCGGCAAGCCGATCAAGGAGTCGCGCGACTTCGACGTCGTGCAGGCCGCGGCGAACTTCTTCTACTTCGCCGGCTGGGCCGACAAGCTGCGCTATGCGATCAACGGCGTCAGCGACCCGGCGCCGGTCGGCGTGGTCGGGTCGATCGTCCCGTGGAACTTCCCGCTGCTGATGGCGGCCTGGAAGATCGCGCCGGCAATCGCGTGCGGAAACACGGTCGTGCTCAAGCCGGCGGAGACGACGCCGCTCACCGCGCTGCTGCTCGCCGAGATCTGCGAAGAGGCCGAGCTTCCGCCGGGCGTGGTCAACGTGATCACGGGCGACGGGCGTACCGGCGCGGCGCTGGTCGCGCATCCGGGCGTCGACAAGATCGCGTTCACCGGCTCGACCGAGGTCGGCAAGCTCATCCAGAAAACGGTCGCGGGCACGCGCAAGCACCTGACGCTCGAGCTCGGCGGCAAGGCAGCGAACATCGTGTTCGCCGATGCGCCGCTCGATCAAGCGATCGAAGGCGTCGTCAACGGGATCTACTTCAACCAAGGCCACGTGTGCTGCGCCGGTTCGCGGCTGCTGGTGCAGGAGAACGTGCACGACGAGGTCGTCGCGAAGCTCAAAGCGCGCATCGAGACGCTGCGGCTGGGCGATCCGCTCGACAAGAACACGGACATCGGCGCGATCAACTCCGCGGCGCAGCACGCGAAGATCAGCGAGCTCATCGAGAGCGGCATCGCCGAAGGCGCGGTGCTCCACCAGCAATCGTGCGCGCTGCCCGAGCGCGGTTATTTCCACCGCGCGGCGTTCTTCACCGGGGTGTCGCAGTCGCATCGCATCGCGCGCGAGGAGATCTTCGGACCGGTCCTGTCGATCATGACGTTCCGGACCGCCGACGAAGCGATCGAGAAAGCGAACAACACGCCGTACGGGCTGTCGGCCGGCGTGTGGACCGACAAAGGCGCGAAGTCGATGTACGTCGCGCAGCGTTTGCAAGCAGGTGTGGTGTGGTGCTCGACATTCAACCAGTTCGACCCGAGCTCGCCGTTCGGGGGATATCGTGAATCCGGTTTCGGCCGCGAGGGCGGCATCGCCGGGCTGCGATCGTATCTGTCCGTCTAGCCCCGGCTGAGGCCTGAGTGGATCTCTGGCAACGCGTCGCCGACGGGTGGCACGATGCGCTCCTGGCCTTCGACCGCGAGCTGCGCCTCGTCGCGGTGAACGCTCCGGCCGCGGCGCTCTTCGGCGCGGCGCCGGACGCGCTCGTCGGGCGCAGGCTGAGCAGCGTCGCGCCGGCGGCGGCCGCGGTGCTCGAGCCGCTCGTCGCGCGCGCCTTCGACGAGCTGAACGTTTTCGCCAGCGACTTGCGCCCGTTCGGCGAGGCCGAGCCGTTCAGCGCGATGACGCACCGGCTCGCCGGCGGCGACACGATCGCGTTCACGCTGCACCGCGAGCGCGACGGAAACTGGCCGACCGACGATGGTTGGGTGCACCGCGAGCTCGCGTTCGCGAACCGCATGCTGCAAGCGTACACCGACAACACGTCGCTCGGTTTCGTCCGCTGGGATCACGAGCTGCGCGTGCTGGAATGGTCCCCGCGCGCGACGGAGATCTTCGGGTGGACGTTCGACGACGTGCGTGGACGCACGTTTGCCGACCTCGGCCTGGTGCATCACGACGACACCGAGCGCGTCGCACAGACCGGGCGCACGATGCAGCTCGGGCCGGCGACGGCGAACGTCACGGAGAACCGCAACGTCGCCAAGGACGGGCGCGTCCTGCACTGTCGCTGGTTCAGCTCGCGCATCCCGACCGACGGCTCGTTCCAGATCGTGTCGCTGGTCGACGACGTGACGGAGACCATCGAAGCGACCGCATCGCTGGAGGCGAGCGAGGAGCGCTTTCGCTCGATCTTCGAGTACAGCCCCGAGCCGATGCTGGCGATGGCGCCCAACGGCACCATCATGCGTGCGAACGCCGCCGCCGCCAGCGAGTACGGCGGGAGCATCGACGATCTCGTGGGACATCCCGCCAGCGACTTTCTGACGTCGTCGCAGCTCGACGACGCGAACCGGGCGTTCAAATCCGCGGCGCGCGGCACTGCCGTCACGCTGGAGGCACTGGCGCTGCGCGCGCACGGGCCGCCCGTGTCCGTCTTGGTGACGTTCATCCCGATCGTCTTCCGCGGCACGATCACCGGCGTGCACCTCGTGGCGCGCGACCTCACCGCCGTGCGGCGCGCGGAGCGCGAGGTGGCGGTGCAGAGCGACCGGCTGCGCGAACTCTACCTGGTCGCCGCGTCCGCGGACTCCACGCCGGAGCTGCTGATCGCATCGACGATCGACGCCGGTTGCCGGCTGCTGGGACTGACCGCGGGCTCGCTCTACGATGCGGAAGCCGATCGCAGCGTGTCCACCGTCGGCAATCCCATCCCGCGCCGCCTTGCACGGCTCGCGCTCGCGACGGACGGCGCGCTCGCGCTCGACGACCTGCGCGGCGTGCCGTATCTCGGCGACGCCGAGTTCGGCGAGCAGCCGCCGTGCGTGTACGTCGGAACGGCGATCGAGGTCGGCGGCGTGCGCTACGGCTCGCTGTCGTTTGCGGCGGACGAGCCCCGCGCCGAGCCGTTCACGCCGAGCGACCGCGATTTGGTGCAACTGATGGGCGCCCTCGTGAGCTCGGCGATCGAGCGCGGCCACTCGCGCGCGCGGCTCAAACACCTCGCGTACAACGACCAGCTCACCGCGCTTCCGAACCGCGCATGGTTCGTCGAGCGCCTGCGCGACGAGCTGATCCTCGCGCGCGCGGCAACGATGCGGGCTGCGGTGATGTTCCTGGACCTCGACCGCTTCAAGGACATCAACGACTCGCTGGGGCACGCGCTGGGCGACCGCATGCTGCGCGTGATCGGCGACCGCCTCACGGCCGTGGTCGGCAGCGAAGGTCTCGTCGCGCGGATGGGCGGCGACGAGTTCATCGTCCTGATCGGCAACGATCCGCCCACCGAGCTGCTCGACGCGCTCGCGCAGCGCATCATCGCGGCGATCGACGAACCGCTCGTCATGGACGGGTACGAGCAGTTCCTCACGACGTCCATCGGGATCGCGGTCTTCCCGAACGACGGCGAAGACGCCGACGCGCTGATCAAACACGCCGACGTCGCGATGTACCGCGCCAAAGAGCGCGGGCGCAACACGCACCAGTTCTTCACGCCCGCGCTGGCCGCGAGCTTGCGCACGCGCCTATCCCAGGAGAAGTCGCTGCGCAAGGCGCTCGAGCGTGACGAGTTCGTGCTGCATTACCAGCCGCAGTTCGAGCTCGACGGCGAGCGGCTCGTGTCGCTGGAGGCGCTCGTGCGCTGGCAGCATCCGCAGCTCGGCTTGATCGGCCCCGACGAGTTCATCCCGAGCGCGGAGATGAGCGGGCTGATCGTCGGTTTGGGCGACTGGGTGCTCGAGACGGCGTGCCGCCAGGTTCGCGAATGGCAAGCGATCGTGCCGGGATTACGGCTGGCGGTCAACCTGTCGGCGCGCCAATTCCACCGAGCCGCGCTGGCCGAGAAGATCCGTGACTTGCTCGCGCGCACCGGCTTGGCGCCGGACCATCTGGAGATCGAGATCACCGAGTCCGTCGCGATGAGCGACGCCGCGTTCTCGATTCAGATCCTCGAGGATCTCGGCCGTGCGGGCGTGCGGCTCGCGGTCGACGACTTCGGCACGGGCTACTCGTCGCTCGGATATTTGCGGCGGTTCCCGCTCGACAGCCTGAAGATCGACAAGTCGTTCGTGCGCGAGATCCTCGTCGAGCCCGACGACGCGACGATCGTGCGCACCGTCATCGGCATGGCGCACAGCCTGGGCTTGGACGTGTGCGCCGAAGGCGTCGAGACGCGCGAACAGCTCGCGTTCTTGCGGGCCGAAGGCTGCGACCGCGTCCAGGGCTTTCTGTACGGCCGGCCGATGGCCGCCGAGGACGTCGAGGGCTTCCTCGCCGGGCGCGGGAATCGGGCCGCGGTCGGGTAAGATCGCTGGCGTGGACACGCTCGCTCCCGCCCACACCGTCGACCGGGAGGCAATGGCGTCGCGGTATCGCGCGAACCGCCGCCGCACGGCCGGCCTCTTCGCGACGATCGCGCCGGAGGCGTACGAAGACCGGCCGCTCCCGCTGCGCCACCCCTTCGTGTTCTACGACGGGCACATTCCGGCGTTCGCGTTCATCACGCTGGTCCGCGACGCGCTCAAACGGCCGCCGGTCGACCCGGAGTTCGAAAAGCTCTTCAACCGCGGGATCGACCCGCGCGACGCGGCGGGCGCGGCGCAGCACGCGCGGTCCGCCTGGCCGGACCGCGCGACCGTGCAGAAGTTCACCGCGGCGTGCGACGCAGCGATCTTCGACGCGTACGCGACGGCGCAGCTCGACGATCCGTCCAACCCGAACCTCGTGCACGCGCAGGCGGCGCACAACATCCTCGAGCACGAGGAGATGCACCACGAGACGCTGACGTACATCATCCACCGCCTCGCGCGCGACAAGCAGCGCGGGATCCTTGCGGAACATCATGACGTCGCGCCGCCGCCCCGCGATACGATCGCGATTCCCGCCGGACGCGCGACCCTCGGCGCGCGCCGCGATGCGATCCCGTTCGGCTGGGACAACGAGTTCGACGAGCACGTCGTCGACGTCGGCGCGTTCGGCATCGACGCATACGACGTGACCAACGGCGAGTACATGGAGTTCGTGCGCGACGGTGGGCCGCTCCCGACGAATTGGTTCGAGCAGGACGGCGTGTGGATGCTGCGCGCGATGTTCGAGGATCTGCCGCTGCCGCTGTCGTGGCCGGTGTGGTGTACGCAGGAGCAGGCCGCGGCGTTCGCACGGTGGAGCGGCGGCCGGCTCATGACCGAGCCCGAGTACCATCGCGCCGCCTACGGCACGCCGTCGGGCGACGAGCGCCCGCACCCGTGGGGCGACGACGCTCCCGATCCCGCGCACCACGGCAACTTCGGCTGGCGCCGCTTCGACCCGGAGCCCGTGGGATCGTCGCCGCAAGGCGCGAGCGCGTTCGACGTGCACGATCTCATCGGCAACGGATGGGAGTGGACGGCGACGAAGTTCGCGCCGTTCGCCGGCTTCGAGCCAATGGCATCGTACCCGCTGTACTCGGCGGGCTTCTTCGACGGCATGCACTACGTGATGAAGGGCGCCGCCCCGGTCACCGCGTCGACGCTCGTGCGGCGCTCGTTCCGGAACTGGTTCTATTTCGACTACCCGTACATGGACGCAACGTTCAGACGGGTGTACGACTAACCGGATTTCAGAGCGTAGGCGCGCGCCCTCTACTTGGGCGGCGGCATGTAGTGGAACTTCTTCAGCGTTTCCTGGCCTTGCGGGCCGCGGACCAGCGCTACGAAGTCTTTCCCGAGCGCGGCGTTCTTTGCGTTCTTCGTCACCGTCATCGAGTACGTCGAGGTCACGTTGTATTTCTCGTCGATCGGGATCGCGTCGAACTTTGCCGGGTTGACGTCCGATGCGAACGTGATGCCGGCATTTGCTTTCGGGCCGATCGCGTCGACGACGTCGCTGCCCTTCTCGCTCGCGACCGCGATGTTCTTGCGGATGTTCGTGACGAAGTCGAAGCCGTAGTCGGCGGCAGCGTTCTGGATCACCTGCGACGCGAGCTTACCGACCGCCGACGTCGGCGTGCCCATCGACAGCTTCACGCCGGGATTCGCGAGGTCTTTGAGGCTGTGCACTTTCGCCGGGTTGCCCTTCGGCACGAGGATCATCTCTTTGTTCTGCAGCACCGGCGTCGGTGGCTCGACGAGCTGCAGCTCCTTGTCGAGCACGGTGCTGCCAACGAGGATCACGTCGACGGGCTCGTTATTGTCGATGCGCTTGCCGATCTCGGCGCCGCCGAGGTACTCGACCTTCACCGTGACGCCTTTATGCTTCGTCTCGAATTGCTTGATGAGCTGCGTGAACGCGCCCTTCGCATTGGACGCCACCAGGGCCGTGATCTCGCCGCTCTCCGCGACCGCCGGGCGCGTGCCGGCCGGGACGGCGAAACCGAGCAGGGAGGCGGCCGCGACGAACGCGACGGCGCGCGAGAATCTCATGTGCATCGAGGTCCCTCTTCTCTAGGTGGCCGTCGCGGCGGCGGTGGGTGGCACGGGCGGCAGAGCGCCTCGGTTGCGCAGGTCGCGCTCGCGCAGCGGACGCAAGACGAACATGGCCATGAACGCCGCAATGATGTTGAACACCGCCGCGATCGCGAGCACCGCCGTCCAGTTGCCCGTCTTTGCCGTGATGACGCTCGCGAGTGGTACGAGCAGCGAAGCGGTGCCTTTGGCGGTGTAGAGCATGCCGTAGTTGGTGGTCGCGTACTTCTGGCCGAAGTGGTCGCGCGTCGTCGCCGGGAAGATGCTGTAGATTTCGCCCCATGCGAAGAACACGAGGCCCGAAAGTAACACGAACGAAACCGGGGAGAATCCGTACTGCATGAGCGCGAATATGCCGACACCTTCGAGTAGGAACGCCCAGAACATCGTCGGTTCGCGCCCGATCTTGTCCGAGATGAATCCGAGAAGCGGGCGCGAGATCCCGTTCATGATGTTGTTGAGCGAGAGCGCGTATGTCAGCGTCAACGCGGTGATCGCGAGCAGCGTGACCGGAACCTTGTCGATGTAGCGGTCGGTCGCGATCGGTCCGAGCTGTGCGACCGCCGTGAGCCCGCCCGATGCAACGAGGACGAACATGACGTACATCACCCAAAAGACCGGCGACACGATCGTCTCGCGCGGTACGAAGTCACGGTTGCCGACCAACACGCGCGGGCCGACCCTCTGCCTTTCCGCCGGCGCCTTCGGCGGTGTAACGAGTAGCATCGAGACGCCGAGGATCACAAGTCCTTGGATGATGCCGAAGACCAAGAACGTGTGCGCATAACCGCTGTCCTTGATCATCGTGCTCAGCGGGATAACCGTGATCGCCGCGCCGGCCCCGAACCCTGCGGACGTGATGCCGGCGGCCAGCCCGCGCCTGCCCGCGAACCATTTGAGCGCGTTGCCGATGCACGTCCCGTAGACGATCCCGGCGCCGATGCCGGCGATGACGGCACCCGTATAGAGCACCGCCAAGGTGTGTGCGTTCGCGTCGATGACCCACGCGACACCTGCCAAAAAGCCGCCGATCGCGACCATGATCCGCGGGCCGTATTTATCCACGAGGGCGGCCTCGAACGGCACGAGCCATGTCTCGACGACGACGAAGACTGTGAAGGACACCTGGACCGCCGCGCGCCCCCACCCGTTCGCTTGCGCCAGCGGATCGACGAACAGTGTCCAGCCGTACTGCAGGTTCGCGATCATCGCCATGCAGATGACGCCGGCGACGAGCTGGACCCACGGGTTGCGTAAAGCGGTCGGCATTACCACACCTTTCAGGGCACGGTGGAAGATTTATCTTGCAACGACGGACTCTGGAACGGTTCGGGCCGCGGCTCGGTCGCGCTGCTCGCGCAGCGTCGCGTCGAGCAGCTTCGTCAGGGTGTAGACGAGCTGCGACGCCGGTACGGGGACGCCAAGCACGCCGCCCAGCTCCACGACGGCACCGAGAATCACGTCGAGCTCGAACGGGCGGCCGAGCTCGACGTCCTGCAGCATCGACGTCTTGTGCTCGCCGACGCGGCGCGCGCCGTCCATGCGCTTGTCGATCGACACGGGCAGCGTGATGCCGAGCGCGTTCGCGAGCGCCTGCGCTTCTTCCATGATGGTGCGGATCAGCGACTCCGTGTCTGGGTCGCGCATCATGCCGGCGATCGTCGCGCGCGTCAGCGCGGAGATCGGATTGAGGGCCGCGTTGCCGAGGACTTTGAGCCAGATGTCCGGGCGCAGATTGGGCTCGATGGGTGCTTTCAGGCCGCCCGCGACGAACGCCGCGGCGATCTGCTCGAGGGCGTCGTCGACGCCGCCGCCCGGGCGGCCCAGCGAGTAGCGCGTGCCTTCGATGTGCCGGATCACGCCGGGCGCCGCGATCTCGGTGGACGAGAAGATCACGCAGCCCACCACGCGGTCCGGGTCGAACGCCGCCGCGAGCTTCCCGCCCGGATCGACGGTTTGCAGCACCAGCCCGTCGTGCGGTCCGCCCAAACGCTGAAAATACCACCACGGGATGCCGTTCTGCATGCCGACGACGCGCGTATGCGGCGCGATCAGCGTCTCGATCTGCGGCAGCACCGGCACGATCTGATGCGCCTTGAGCGCGATGATGACGCAGTCGACGGTGCCGACCGCCGCCATGTCGTCCGTCGCCGCAATCTGCGCCGAGAAGTCCCCGCGTTCTGATTTTACCTGCACGCCGCCGCGCTCGCGCATTGCGGCGAGATGAGGACCGCGCGCGATCAGCGTGACGTCCGCGCCGCCGCGCGCGAGCGACGCGCCGACGTACGCCCCGATGGCGCCGGCGCCGACGACCGCGTAGCGGCTGACCGCCATCCTAGAGAACGCCCGCCGCGTGCAGTGCGTGCGCGTCCGCGCCGTCCCAGCCGATCTCGCGAAGGATCTCTTCGCTGTGCTGGCCCAGCAGCGGCGACGTCGTGATCTCCACCGGCGTATCCGAGAGCACGAGCGGACAGCCGACGGTCGCGAACGTCCCGCGCTCCGGGTGCTCGACCTGGGCGATCATGCCGCGCGCGCGCAGCGACTCGTCTTCGAGCAGATCTTTGGTGCTCATGATCGGGCCGCACGGCACCTCGATCGCGTTGAGCTTGTCGAGCACTTCGAATTTCGTGAAGCCCTGCGTCCATCGCTCGACCGCGCCGAATACGTCCTCGAGGTGCGGAAGGCGGGCTTCGGGCGTCGCGAACGCGGGAACGTCGACGAGCTCGGGACGGCCGATCAACGTCGCGAGCGGTGCCCACACGTGCGGCTGGATGATGATGTAGACGTAGTCGTTGGGCCCGCCGGGTGCGCACCGCAGCGCGCCGCCAGGCTGGCCGCCGCCCGACGCGTTCCCTGAGCGCGGCACGAAGTCGCCGAACGTCTTGTTCGGGTACTCACGCAACGGTCCGTGGGCGAGCCGCTGCTGATCGCGCATCTTCACGCGGATCAGGTTCAGCACGGAGTCTTGCATCGCGACGCTCACGCGCTGGCCGCGGCCGGTGTGCGTGCGCTGGTAGAGCGCGGCGAGGATCGCGGCGACCATGTGGATGCCGCTCCCGGTGTCGCCGATCTGCGGACCGCTGCTCGTCGGCGGACCGTCCTCGAACCCCGTGGTGCTCATCCCGCCGCCCATCGCCTGCGCGACGGTCTCGTACGCTTTGAAATCCTCGAACTTCCCAGCGCCGAAGCCTTTGATCGATGCGTACGTGATGCGCGGGTTGATCTCGCGGATCTTCTCCCAGGTGAACCCCTGGCGGTCGAGGACGCCCGGTCCGAAGTTCTCGACGATCACGTCGCAATGCGCGAGCAGTTTGGTGAAGATCGCTTTGCCGTCGGGCGACTTCGTGTTCAGCGTGATGCTGCGCTTGTTGCAGTTGAGCATCGTGAAGTACAAGCTGTCGACGCCGGGCAGGTCGCGCAGCTGGCCGCGCGTGATGTCCCCGCGGCCGGGCAGCTCCACTTTGATGACGTCCGCGCCGAGCCAGCCGAGGATCTGCGTGCACGACGGCCCGGCCTGGACGTGGGTCATGTCGAGGACCTTGATCCCGTCCAGCGCCTTGCGAACCGGCTGCCCGTCAGCCGAGGTGGTGCCGTTGACCGTCATCGCGCCCTCCTTACCTACGGGGCGCCGGGTTCCTCGCGAGCGCACGGGCGAGCACCATGGAGGCCGCGAAATGACGCGTATGTGCGTCGCTGACGGCCGGGCGGCATTCTTCTCGCGGCCCGCCTTTCTCGGGATTTTGGCCGGTGCGGCGGCGCCGCTCATCGCGGGCGCCGCGGGCGTCGAGCACGCCGCGGCGGCGGAGCGCGTGCCGCGCGTCGCGCTTCCCGAGCCGAGCCGGCCGCTCACGCGCGGCAACGCGGCGGCGGCGTCCCTCGCGCGCGGTTCGAACCTTGCCGGCGCCACCTACGCGCGCGTGGACGCCTTGGCGAACTCGATCGAGGACCGGACCCTCCGCGCGGACGTCCTCGACCTGATCCGCAACCCGCGCGCGCTCTACGCGGACCGGCACCCGACGCCGGCAGCGCGAGCGGCGGTGCGCGATGCGCTCGCGCGCGAAGGATTCGTCGCGCCCGCAGCGCCCGTGCTCGGCATCTTCCCGCCTGGGACGGAGCCGGAAGTGAGCACGGCTGTGCAGCCGTTCTGGTGCGCGCCCGGCTCGTCAGAAGGATCGCATCACGATTACCCGGGCGGTTTGGCGATGCACGAGGCGTTCAACGCGTCGATGGCGACCGCGTTCGCGTCGACGTACGATGCGCACTACTTCGCAGGACGGCCGACGGTCTCGCGCGACACGGTCGTCGCCGCGGCGCTCTACCACGACATCATGAAGACCGTCGTGTTCGGCTGGAACGACGACGGCACGGTGTTCGACGAGCTCACGATCGCCGGGACGGGCGCGCATCACGTCCTGTCAGCGGCCGAAGCGATCGTGCGTGCGCACGACGCGCAGTTCGTGACGACGCTGCTGTCGGCGCACGCGGCGCCGTCGCTGGGCGACGAGGCGAAAGTCGTCGCGTGGTGCCGCGCCGCGGCGATCGTCGCGAACGTCGATCCGGTCCAATACGGTCTGCTCAAGCGCAACGGCGCGAATTACGTCCTGGCAGCCGACCCTGTGCCGCTCGAAGCGTTCGTGAGCCATCTCAGCGACCACGACTACGTGGTGTCGGTGCACGCGATGCACGTCGTCGCGGCGCGCTTGCAGCAGCGCTGGTCGCGGCAAGAAGGCCTCACGCGGCTCGCCCCGACGTTCCCGTGGTACCGCGCGATGATCCTCACCCGCACGACTGCGCTCGCACTTTACGACGTCCTCGCCCGCAACGGCGCAGACGTGTTCGACCGAACGCTGCTGCGCACGGAATCGCAGCTCGCCCCGCTACGCGTCTGACCCTGCGTTCGGCAGCGGCGACTACACCTTCGCGAACAGCTTGCCGAATCGCGCCCCGAATGCTTCCGGATCGAGGTTCGTCTGCGCGGACAGGCGGGATAGGCGTGGCTCGGTGAGATCTTGTTCTTCGAGGCGGATCATGTATTTGCGCGCGACCTCGTACGATTCGGTCGTCACGTCCACCATGCGCACGCGGATGCGGCCCGTGGCCTTGTCGAGCATCGAGTCCAGCGTCACCGGGACGATGCGGCCGCCGGCGAGCGCGATCAGCGCGCCGCTGCCGCCGCTCAGCAGGTAGCGTACCGCGCCGTAGCCCAGCGTGCGCGTGTACTCCGCGTCGAAGGGGATCGGTTTGGCGCTGCGCAGCTCGTAGCCGATGTCCTTCGGGACCACGGTCGCGTCGATGCCGATTTCTTTGAGGCGCGCGCGCACGGCGTCGCGCAGCACGCTGCCCAGCGGCACGTCGGCGAGCCGCACGTGACCGTACGCATCGCGCGTCGCCGTCGACACCGCGGCGAGCTCCTCGGGCGCGATCCGCTCGGCGATCCCTTCGGCGACGACCGCCACACCGTGGTCGTGTCCGGATGCCAGCCGTTTCACGATCGCGCCGACGATCGTGTCGACGACGTCGTCCAACGCGATCTTCTCGCCGAGGAACTCCTCGGGAATGAGCGCGAGCGTCGCGCCGGCCGCCTTGCAGATCCCCAGCGCCAGCGCGCCCGACTTGCGGCCCATCGTCACCGCGAGGTACCAGCGCGAGGCCGTGCGCGCGTCTTCCATCAGGTTTTCGACGATCGCGGAGCCCACCGCGCGCGCCGTCTCGAAACCGAACGTCGGCGCGTTGTCCGGCAGCGGCAAGTCGTTGTCGATCGTCTTCGGGACGGTCGCGACGCCGATGCGACCTTTGGTTTCGGCGGCGATGCGCGTGGCACCGAACGTCGTGTCGTCGCCGCCGATCGTGATCAGATAGCGCACGCCCAGCATCGTCAGCGACCGGATGCAGCGGCGCAGCGAGTCGGGATCGCTGGCCGGATTGGTGCGCGACGTGCGCAGTATCGAGCCGCCCGAGAAATGCACGCGCGACACGTCTTCGATCTGCAGCTCGGTGACGTGCGACGTGTCGCCGGCCACCAGGTGCCGGTAGCCTTCGTAGATGCCGAGCACGCGCAGCCCGTGGTTGCGCGCCTCGATCGTGGCCGATGCGATGACGCCGTTGATCCCGGGCGCCGGCCCTCCGCCGACCAGGATCGCGAGCGTCTCGTCCGTGTTCATCACCCCGTCCTCACACCGCCGCGGTCGTCGTCGCGGCTCCCATCCGCGTACGCAGCTCCGCGTCGAGCGCGTCCAGGAACTGCGTCGTGGTGAGCCACGGCTGATCGGGGCCGATCAAGATCGCGAGATCTTTCGTCATCTTGCCGGACTCGACCACGTCGACACACACCCTCTCCAGCGTTTCGGCGAAGCGCGTCACGTCCGGCGTGCCGTCGACCTTGCCGCGGTGCGCCAGCCCGCGCGTCCACGCGAAGATCGACGCGATCGGGTTCGTCGACGTCTCCCGACCCTTCTGATGCTCGCGGTAGTGGCGCGTGACCGTCCCGTGCGCCGCTTCGGCTTCGATCGTCTTGCCGTCGGGCGTCATCAGGACCGACGTCATCAGGCCGAGCGAACCGAAGCCCTGCGCGACGGTATCGGACTGCACGTCGCCGTCGTAGTTCTTGCACGCCCACACGAACGCGCCCGACCACTTGAGCGCAGACGCGACCATATCGTCGATGAGCCTGTGTTCGTACGTCAGCCCGCGGCGTTCGAACTCCGCCTTGAACTCTTCCTGATAGACCTGCTCGAACAGATCCTTGAAACGCCCGTCGTACGCTTTGAGGATCGTGTTCTTCGTCGAAAGATACACCGGGTAGCCGCGCAGCAGTCCGTAGTTCATGCTCGCGCGCGCGAAGCCGCGGATCGACTCGTCGACGTTGTACATCGCAAGCGCGACGCCGCCGCCCTTGAACTCGTAGACCTCGCGCTCGATCGGCGCACCGCCGTCCGCGGGCGTGAACTTCACCATCAGCTTGCCGGCGCCGGGCACAACGAAGTCGGTCGCTTTATACTGGTCGCCAAACGCGTGGCGGCCGATGACGATCGGTTGCGTCCAGCCGGGCACAAGCCGGGGGACGTTGCGGCAGATGATCGGCTCGCGGAATACCGTCCCGTCGAGCTCGTTGCGGATCGTACCGTTGGGCGAGCGCCACATCGACTTGAGGTGGAACTCCTCGACGCGTGCCTCGTCGGGCGTGATCGTCGCGCACTTCACGCCGACGCCGTACTGCTTGATCGCGCGCGCCGCGTCGAGCGTGACCTTGTCGTCGGTCGCGTCGCGGTGCTCGACCCCCAGGTCGTAGTACTTCAAGTCGATGTCGAGATACGGCAGGATGAGCTTCTCGCGGATGAAGTGCCAGATGATGCGCGTCATCTCGTCACCGTCGAGCTCGACGACGGGGTTGCGGACCTTGATCTTGTTCAGGGAGGATACTCCTGCGTGCGAGGGCGTGACCGCGGATGGTTCCGCGTCCCGCAGGCTCCTCCCCGGGGACCGAGCCCTACCCGCCGCGGGCGGGGCCGCGACGCGCACGGAAGACCGCACCGATGCGCGTCGTGAGCCTGTTGCCGTCGGCCACCGAGATCTTGTTCGCGATCGGCGCCGGCGACCACGTCGTCGGCGTCACCCACGAGTGCGACTTTCCCGCGCAAGCGCGCACCCGCCCGCACCTCACGTCGTCGCTGCTGCCGGCTGAGCTCGACGCCGCCGGGATCGACCGGCACGTCCGCGCGAGCGTCCACGCGGGCTCCTCGTTGTACGGGCTCGACGATCGCGCATTGGCCGCGCTGGAACCCGATCTGATCGTCACGCAGGAGCTGTGCGCGGTGTGCGCGGTGTCGTACGAGATCGTCGACCGCGCGGCCAAACGCCTGCGTGGCGATCCGCGCGTGGTCTCGCTGGAGCCGTCGTCGCTCGAGGACGTTTTCGCCACCATCGCGTTTTTGGGCGAGCTCGTCGATGCGCGCGATGGCGCGTCGCGTTTGCTGACGGGGTTGCGTGCGCGCGCCGATGCGCTGCGCGACCGCGTCGCCGGACGCAAGCGCGAGCGCGTGCTCGTGCTGGAATGGACAGACCCGCCGATGAGCGGCGGGCATTGGACGCCCGGTCTGATCGAACTCGCCGGCGGCGAAGCCGTGCTCGGCAATCCCCGCGCGAACAGCCGCGTGCTCGCATGGGACGAGATCGCAGCCGCCGATCCCGACGTCGTGATCGTGGCGCCGTGCGGTTTCGATCTCGCTCGAACACAGGGGGAGATCGCCGCGCTCCCGCTCGCCGCCGCGGAGGCGTTCGCGGCGCTGCGCGCCGTGCGCGAAGGACGCGCGTATGCGATGGACGGCAACGCGTTCGTCAACCGCCCGGGCCCGCGCCTGGTCGATACGGCGGAGCTGTTCGCGGCCGCGATCGCCGGCGATCTCGCGCCGGCTACCCAGGCTTTTCTTCGAAGCGCTGCGCCGCTTCGACGATGATGCGGCGCGCCGTCGCGGCGTCGTCCCACCCCGTGGTGCTGGTGTGCTTGCCCTCGAGCGTCTTGTAGGTCTCGAAGAAGTGCTGGATCTTGCGCAGCTGGTGCGGGAAGATCTGCGTGAAGTTGTGGACGTCCGCGTAATCGGGCTCGCCGACCGGCACCGCGAGCACTTTGTCGTCCTCTTTTCCGTCGTCGATCATGCGCAGCAAGCCGATCGGCCGCGCGGCGACGAGGCACCCGCGGAACGTCGGCTCCGAGACGAGGATCAGCACGTCGAGCGGGTCCTCGTCGAGCGCGAGCGTGCGCGGCGAGAAACCGTAATCGCCGGGATAGAAGATCGGGGAGTGGAGCGCGCGGTCGAGCCGGAAGATGTCGAGCGCCTTGTCGTACTCGTACTTGTTCCGCGATCCACTGGGGATCTCAACGATCACGTTGATCTCGTCGGGCGCACGGTCGCCCAGCGGCAGGTTCAGACGGTTTTGGCGCGTCGCGAGGGTCACGGCCGCGAAGTTCCGCGCCGCATGAGCGTGCGCCTGGAGATCGTCGCGAAGCCCGGCGCACGCATTCCGAGCGTCGCCCGGCGCGGCGCGGACGTCGTCGTCGCCGTCCGCGAACGCGCCGTGGACGGCAAAGCGAACGCAGCGATCGCGCGGGCGGTCGCCGCCTGGCTCGGCATCGCGCCGAGCCGCATCGAGCTCCTGCACGGCGGCAGCGGACGCCGCAAGCTCCTCGCGATCGACGGCGTCGACGACGCCGCGCTGCGCGCACGCGTCGCGGGGCTCGCCGGCGCTTGACAACCCGTCGCCGCGCTACATCACGTGTGCCGTTTGATTCAACCGAGCGAGGGTCCACACGCCGTTCGTGCGGCGAAAGCGCGTCACGGACGCGGTGAGAAATCGTACTTTCAGCTCGGCGTCGCCGAGCAACACGCGCAGCAGCGCATGCAGGGGTCCAGCGTGCGTCGCGACCAGCGCGACGCCGTCATCGGCCACCTCGGCGGCTATGCGCGCGACGGCGAGTGCGACGCGTTCGCACAGCGCGTCGAACGTCTCGCCGCCGCCCGGCGTGTAGGCTTTCACCGCGGTCTCGTTCGTCGCGTCGAGCTGCGGGTTCGCGGCGAGGATCTGCTCCCACGTCAGCCCTTCCCACTCCCCGAATTGCATCTCGCGCCAATCGGCATCCAGCCGCAACGGGACGTCGCGCGGGCCTAGCACGATGCGCGCCGTCTCGGCCGCGCGTGCGAGATCGCTCGAGACCGCCGCGTCGATCCGCTCGTTGCGAAGGAGCGCGGCGAGGGCCGTCGCTTGCGCGCGGCCCTCGTCGTCGAGCGGAATGTCGGTGTGTCCCTGAAACCGCCTATCGGCATTCCAAGCCGTCCGCCCATGCCGGACGCAGATGAGCTGCAGTTATTTGCCGCCGTGCGAGACGAGCAGATCGCTCATGTCGTTGGCGTGCTCTTCTTCCACGGCGAGGATCTCTTCGAACATCGTGCGCGTCGTCGAGTCGCGGTCCCCGAAGAAGTGGATCAGCTCGCGGTAGTGCTCGATCGCGATGCGCTCGGCGATCAAGTTCTCCTTGATCATGCCGACGAGGTCGAGATCGCTCTTGCCGTACTGCGACGCGGAGCGCGACGCGAGGCCCTCGGGATCGAAGTTCGGCGTCCCGCCGAGCTGGTTGATGCGTTCGGCGATGCGCCCGGCGTGCTCGCGCTCTTCGTCGGCGTGCTGGGCGAACTCGTCCTTGGGGCCTTGGCTCGCGATGCCGGTCGCGGCAATGCTGTGCATCGTGTAGCGCAGTACGCACACGATCTCCGTCGCTAGGGCGTTCTGGAGCAGGTCGATCACCTGCTTCGGATCGAGCCCGTAGTCTTGCGTGAGCGCGCCCTTCTCGATCTGCTCGCGGGCGCGGCGGCGCAGCTCCTTGACGTCGCTCAGGAACGGCTGCTCGGTTTTGGTCGTGGTCACAACGCGGTCTCCGGTTCGTTTGAAAACGGGTTAGACGTCTTCTTTACCCGTTCGATGCCCGGCCCAGCCAGGGAGCGGCCGCGGGCGCCGGAATCTTGCGTTCATGGAACCCAACGGCCGCGTCGCGATCCGCAAGATGTACAAGCTCTACATCAACGGCGCGTTCGCGCGCAGCGAGTCGGGCCGCAGCGACCAGATCGACGGCGAGAACGTGGCGCACGCCTCACGAAAGGACGTCCGCGACGCGGTCGTCGCCGCCCGCGCGGCGGTCGAGAAGTGGGCCGGCCAAACGCCGGCGCTGCGCGGGCTGGTCCTCTACCGGCTCGCCGAGATGATGGAGGCCCGCAAAGCGGAGCTGGCGGCGCAGCTCGCGATCGGCGGCACTATCGGCGCCGAGGAAGCGGAGCGCGAGGTAACGGCGTCCATCGACCGCACGGTCTGGTACGCGGGCTGGTGCGACAAATATCTCGCGCTTGCCTCGACACGCAATCCGGTGGGCGGGCCGCACTTCAACTTCTCCACCCCGGAGCCGACCGGGATCGTGGCCCTGCTCGCTCCCGACGAACCCGCGCTGCTCGGCCTTGTGACCGCGGTTCTCCCGGCCCTCGTCAGCGGCAACGCCGTCATCGTCGTGGCCGGCGAGCGCGATCCGCGCAGTGCGGTCGTCTTCGCGGAATGCCTCGCGACGAGCGACCTCCCCGCCGGCGCATGCAACGTGCTCACCGGCACGCGCGCGGAGCTCGCGCCCGTGCTTGCCGGCCACATGGACGTCAACGCGCTCGGCGGATTCGGGCTCGGCGCGGCGACCGAGAAAAAACTGGGCGAGCTCGCCGCCGAGAACGTCAAACGCACGCACTTTGAGGACGCGCCGGCACGCGACGCGTGGTTCGCCGGGCACTACGACGACCTCGAGCGCGTGCTTGCGTTCACCGAGCTAAAGACGATCTGGCACCCGGCGAAGATCTGATTCGACCGGCGGGACCGGGGCCGCCGCGGCGTGAATCGGGCCTCTTCGACAAGCTCAGGACGAGCTCAGGACGAGCACGCCGCGGAGAGGTGGCAGAGCGGTTGAATGCACTCGCTTGGAAAGCGAGCATACGGTAAAACGTATCGGGAGTTCGAATCTCCCCCTCTCCGCCAGATTACGCCGTCGCGGCCTTGCGCTTCATGACGACGCCCAGGACGACGGAGACGGCGGTGAGCAGGCCGCTTATCGCGCCCACGATTTTGAGCCAATCCTCCAGCGTGAACGAGTCCGTCACGTTCACGTGCGCGTTCGTCTGGTACGCGATTGGATCGCCGGTGCGGCTGCTGCCCGCGTACTTGAGCAAGAGATGCAGTTGCTTGTTGCCTGCGTTCGTACAGTCGCTGACGGTCCAGAACCACACGAACGACGCGATCAAATATTTGGTCGGTTTCGCCATCGGGCTCGTCAGAGCCGTCGAGGTGCAGTCGGTCATCGTGAGGACCGGCTCGAGCGTTCCCGCGCTCTCGTCGGCGAGGGCCGACGTATCGCCCTTCGTGGGAGCGGGATTCAGCGTCAAGACGACGCTGAGGGCGTCGCTGCGGCGCAGGTTCCGCTGAAACGTCATCGAGGCATTGACGACGCGATGTTCGACCATGAGCTGGTGGCCCGTACCTTCCCAGTCCGGCGTGGAGCCATGATGAACGTTGAAGTACACGAGCGCCGCGATGCTGACCGCGGCAAGCGGCAGCGCGGCAATGAAAAACGTATTGCGATGCATGCGTTCCGACGCGTTCCCGCCCATCAACGCTAAACCTGCCAAGCGGACCTGCCACACGTTCGTTCGCCCGCGGTCACGGCAACCGACCCACGGAGCGGATCTCTAACGTGGAGCCGGGTTTTCGCCGAACCTTCCTTCAGTGCAGCAACAGGGGCTTGTCCGGGCCGGTGGCGTCCGGCAAGGAGGGGTTGGTCTCAGCACGGAGGCTGCGGTAGCGACGGTCGAGGGCGGCGAGCCGGTCGACGATTCGCGGCGTGAGGCGCGGGTTCGTGAGGTCGCCGTGCAGACGGCCGAGGCGATCGAGCGTTTGCGTTCCGCTTCCACTCGTCTCACCGCGAATGCGATCGCGCAGACGTCGGCGATCGTGGAGATCGCGCGGACGGCGCGCGCGTCCACCGAGCGCGTGCGCGGCGCTGGGCGAACGGTGTCGAACGCACGCGTGCGGACCACCGAAGCCGACGAACAGCTGCAGTCCGCGGGGCGCGGCATCGAAGAGCTCACCACCGCGTCGGGCGAGTTGGCGTCCGTCACGAAAGACGCGCTGGCGTCGATCGGCGAGCTGCTCGCGCTGACCGAGAAGATCAACGGCATCGTCGACTTCGTGCGCGAGGTGTCGGAGCGCACCAACCTGCTGGCGCTCAACGCGAAAATCGAGGCGGCACGCGCGGGCGAGCACGGCCGCGGCTTCGCCGTCGTGGCGGGCGAAGTGGGCAAGCTCGCCGCATCGACGCGCGAAGCGACCCGCGACATGGACGAGCTGCTGCGCCAGATCGCCGCGCGCGGCGCGTCGACGGGCGCGTTCGGCGCGTCGCTCGACGACGCGGTCACCGGCAGCGAACGCTCCGCGGAGGGCGCGCGCTCGGCGCTCGGCGCCATTTCAGGCGCGGTGGCCGACGTCGTCGCGACGTTCGCCGAGGTCGAACGGCTCGTCGACAGCGAGATCGCGGCGGCCGACCAGTACGGCTCCGCTGCCGGCTCGCTGCTGCGCAGCGTGCGCGAGCACTTCGCCGACACGGCCGAGGCGCAGCTGTGGACGGGCAACGTCGAGTTCCAGAGCCACGAGCTCACCGTGCTGAACCAACTCCGCAAAGACGTCACGGTGCATTCCGTCGTCCGGACGCTGCGCGTCGGCTGTGCTGTCGCGCCCGAGTCGCTTCCCGCGCGCATGCTGGCCACGTTCAAACGCGAGGTGGAGCAGCTCTCCGATGGACAACTGCGCGTCGAGCTGGTCATCCCGTACGAGAAGCGCCAAACACAACTGCTGATCGACCTGCGCACTGCCGATCTGGCGCTGGGCTCGTTGAACGCATCGCTCGTCGGCAGCCTGCTGCCACCGGCGCAGCTGCTCGAGCTGCCGTATCTGTTCCGCTCGCGCCGGCATGCGTACGCGACGTTCGACGGCGCGTACGGGCACGCGCTGCTGGCGCGCGGCGCCAGTGTCGACTTGGCCTTCCTCGGTTTCTGCGAGAACGGCGTACGCCACTACAGCAACGACGTGCGCGAACTCTGCGTCGCCGACGACATTCGCGACCTGCGCATGCGGACGCTGGAAGGTCCGGTCCACCTCTACGTCGCGAGCGCGCTCGACCTCACGCCGTACCCGATGCCGCTCGGAAAGGTATACGAGGCGCTGCGCGAGCGGCGCATCGACGGCCAGGACAACCCGCTGCCGACAATCGTCAGCACGAAGTTCTACGAGCACCAGCGCTTTCTCACGCTGACCGCGCATACGTACACGCCGCAGATCCTCGTCGCGAACCCCGAGGTGCTCGCATCGCTCGGTGACCGCCGGGCGATCGTCGAAAAAGCCGCGGAACGCGCGATCGCGTGGCAGCGCGAGTGCGCCGCACGGTTCGACGCCGATGCCCTCGCGCAGCTGCGGCGCCACATGAAGATCACGACGCTCGACGACGCGGGGCGGCAAACGTTCGTGCGCGCGACGGCGCCGGTGTACGAGCGCGCAGCCGACCTGGTCGGCGGGGCGGAGTTGGCCGCGCTGCGCAAAGCGGCCGACGCAGCCGCCGCCGGCATCCCCGCCGGAACCTCGAGCTGGACCTGACGCCCGCTTCTGCCCTTACGGTCGCCGCAGCAGCGGCAGCACGCGCTCCGCGGGCAGGTTGAAGTAGGTCACGCCGGCGCGGCCGGTGACCTTGTGCGCGCTGAACAGGGCGTCGTCAATCGCGGCCTCGGTCGCATCGACCGTCGCCGAGAGGAGCGCGTCGATGCGGTCGTCGTCGCTCTCGAGCGGCGGGCCGGTGATCCCGCCGGCCCGCGGGTACACATGCGTTGTCGAGAACGCGATGAACAGGTCGCCGCTCGACACGTGCGACGTCGCGCCGGTGCGCGCAAGCCCCAGCCCCGCGCGCTTCGCGATGTCGTGCAAGCGGTTGTGGTCGAGCGGCGCATCCGTCGCGACGACGATGATGATGCTGCCGTCGGCGGCGCGCCCGCGCTCCGGCGCGACGTAGCCCGCCGAGCGCGGATAGATCGGCAGCAGCTCGTTCGCAAAGGCGCGCCCGACGGGCACACCGTCGATGCGCAGTTCGCCCCGCGAGCCGGTGTTCGCGTTGACGAGCACGCCGACGGTGTAGCCGCCGAGCGTCTTGGGCAGCACGCGCGACGCCGAACCGATGCCCGCCGCGAATCCGAACGCGCGCATCCCCGTTCCGGCGCCGACGTTGCCGCGCGCGAACTCACCCGGTTTGGCCGCGTCGAGCATCGCGACGACGTCTTCGGCATGCACGTACCGGCCTTGGATGTCGTTGATGCCTTGGTCGTCGCACTCGGCGACCACCGGTAGCGGCACGTCTTCGCGCACGCCGATCTGCGGGTGCTTGGCGATCAGCCACGACACCACGCCGTCGTCGGCGCGCCCGACGTCGAGCGTGTCGGTCAGCACGATCGGCACTTCCAGAAAGCCGGACTGGTTCACCCAGTGCGCGCCGGTCATCTCGCCGTTACCGTTCAGATCGAACGTCGCCGCCGCGACGCGCTGGTTCCACACGTCGTCACCGGCGATGATCCCGGTCGCGCCCGTGCGCACGTTCGTGCCTTCGACCTTCGTCACGTGCCCGACACGGACGCCGGACACGTCGGTGATGCCGTCGACGGGACCCGGCGCGAACGTTCCGATCGGCACGGGCGTGCGCGCGGCGGCCGGGAGCGCGCCGCAGACGAGCGCAGCGAGGAGCGCGAGAAGTTGTCGCATTCGGGCGAGGTTGGCTATCCGACGGCCACGGGCATGCTCGCGTCGCGGCGCAGCGACTCGTACGCCGCGCGCAGTGCGGCGAGCCGTTGCCGTTCGACGCGGCGGCCGGCATTGGGGCCGTCGGCGATCGCTTCCGCGAAGAGGCGCTCGGGCAGCGTGTCGTCGTCGGGCGTCCAGCCGAGGCGTGCGTTGATCGTGCGCTTTCGGTCCCACGTGCGCTGTGCCGCGGCGCGCAGGCCGTCCGCGTCGAGCGGGATGCCGCTCACGGCGGTCCACAGCGCCGCGGCTTCGGTGTCGAAGTCTTCGAAGCAGTCGCGCACGAACTTGCACAGCACGAGGCTGTCCCATGCGATCGCGCGATCTTCCGCTTCGATCGCATCGCGTGCGCGCGCGGTGTCCTCGCGGTCGAGCGACGGGTCGCGCAGATCGCGGTCGTACGTCGCCGCGCGGTTGTGGCAGGCGCCGCGCGTGCACGTCGCGAGGCCCAGAGCGTACGTCGGCAGCGCGCGCGGCTCGTAGCCCGGGAGCTCCAAGCCTTTGCAGTGCATCGCGAAGCGCTCGGCGGCGACGCCGATCCGGCCGGCGGCCGCGCGCACGCCGCCGGCGAGCACGTCGCCCAAGCCGCGCCGTTCCGCGATCGCGTCGATCGCCGGCAGCAACACCGCCGCGTTGCCGAACCGCAGCTCCGGCCCGAACGCGTCGCCCGCGACGAGCCCGTGCTGCGCGCACTCCATCGCGAACGCGATCACCGAACCAGTGGAGATCGTGTCGAGCCCGAGCTCGTCACAGCGCGCGATGGCGTCGAGCACCGCGTCGAGGTCGTCGACGCCGCAGTTGGGTCCGAACGCCCACACCGACTCGTACTCGCTCGCCGCGGCGTTGCGCCGGTCGCGATCCTTGCGCACGTAGAGGTGCTCGCACTGCACCGGGCAGCCGGCGCAGCCCGCGCGCAGTTCGAGATACGTGCCGGCCGACTCGCGCGCGCGCTCCGGCGTGACGCTCTCCGCGCCGTCGAACGTCGCGGCGGTGAAGTTGCGGGTCGGCAGCTGGCCCATCCGCTGGAGAACGCGAAGGTTCGCGCTCGTGCCGAGCACCCGGTACTTCGCCGTCTTCGGGCCGAGCGCGCGCTCGCGCAGCGTCGCCGCCAGCCGCGCGGTCTCCGGGCGGTCGGCGAGTCCGACGTCGCCGCGCCCGCGCAGCGCGATCGCCTTGAGACGCTTCGCGCCGAACACCGCGCCCGTACCGCCGCGCCCCGCCTGGCGGCCGTCGTTCTCGACCGCTGCATAACGCACGCCGCGCTCGCCCGCGACGCCGATCGCGCACACACGCAGCGATCGATCGCCGTACGCGTCGCGCAGCGCCTTGGTCGTCTCGCGGGCGGAGAGCCCGGCGAGCGCCGACGCGTCCTCGAGGCGCACCGCATCGCCGTCGATCGCGATCGTCGTCCAGGCGTTCGCCGTCCCGGTGACGACGATCGCCGCCAGCCCGCAGCGCCGCAGCACCGCGGAGAAATGGCTCGACGACAAGCCTTCGTTGAGCAAGCCGGTCAGCGGCGAGATCGTCGCGAGCGCGTGCTTGTTCGCGGCAGGCACCGGTGTCGAGGCGAACGGACCGGCCGCGAACACGATGGGATTGTCCGCGCCGAGCGGGTCGAGCGGGCCATGCACGCGTTCCGCGATCAGCCGCACGGCGAGCGCGACGCCGCCGAGCGCGTCGGCGAAGACGTCGTCGCCCAGCGACGTACGCCGCGACGTCCGCGCGCTGAGGTCGATCTCGAGCAGATCGCGCGGGCCTGCGTATATCATCCGCCGCTCGCGAGGAAGAGAATGCACGGCCGGTCCGCTTCACCGAACGTCTCACCGTCGCGCAGCGCGCGGCGGCCGTCGAGCAGCAGCAGATTCGGTTCGACGAGCGCGTCGGCCGCGGGTGCGATGACGTCCGGGATCAGCGCCGGCACCGCATCGCCGAGCGCGCGGAGGAAGTCCAGAAATTCGACCGGCTCGTCGAGCGCGAGCTCCACGTGCGATACGCCTGCGAGTGCCCGCGCCATGCCGAACAATTCGACCTTCACGACGCGTGCACCGGCTCGGGCTCGACTGCCCGCACGTCGCCGGCATGCGCGCAGTCGTATCCGCCGAGCGCCTCGACTTCGGCGCGGAATGCCGGCTCGCGCAAGATCCCGATCAAGCGCGCGATACGCGGTTCGTCGAGCGACCGCATCGGCAGCGCGAGATCGTACGGTTCCCAAGCGACGGAGACGAACTCGAGCCCGAAGGCACGCGCGGCGGCGCGAATCGCCAGGCTCGTGTCGGCGTTGCCACCGGCGACGAGCTGCGCGACGGCGAGGTGCGAGAACTCGAGCCGGTCGTATCCGGCGATCATCTCCGGACCGATCCCGGCGCGCGCGAGCAGCGCGTCGAGCAAGATGCGCGTGCCCGCGTCGCGCTGCCGGTTGACGTACCGCGCGCCCGTGCGCGCGACGTCGGCGAGCGATGCGATGCCGAGCGGGTTACCGCGCGCGACGATCAAACCTTGTTCGCGCTCCGCGAGCCGCACCAGCGCGACCGGTTCGCGGGGACCATAGCGTCGCACCGCGACGTCGTTGTACGCGGACGACTCGGGGTCGAGCACGTGCGTGCCGGCGAGATGGGCCGAACGCTCGCGCAGCGCGACGAGCCCTGCGATGCTGCCGACGTGCGCCGACACCAATTCGACGCCGTCCGCGGCGAGGCGGCCCGCGAGCAGGTCGAGTGCGACGTCGTGGCTGCCGACCGCGAGCAGCGTGCGCTCGATCTGCGCGAGCGGGCGCAGCGCGCGAGCGGTGACGCGTGTTCCGCTACGCGCGCCCTCGCTGAAGCGCGGGATCGTGACGAGCACGTTCGCGCGCGAGAGCGACGTGATGACGCCGGCACCGCGCCGCAGCGGCGTCGCGACGAGCCGCCCGTCGACGCGCGCGGCGACCGCGCGCACGTATTCGTCCTCGCCCAGGGGCGAGTAGAGCTTACGCGTGAGCTCGACCTCGATCTCGCGCGGTTCGGGCGCATCGCGCCGTCCGAGCCGTTCCAGCAGCGGGCGCAGAAACAGATCCGCGCAGATCGCGGCGCTCACGGGATAGCCCGGGATGCCGAGCAGCGGAATCGCCGCATCCCGCGCGACGGCCAGCACGAGCGGATGCCCGGGGCGAATCGCGACGCCGTGCACGACCACGTCGCCGAACCGCGCGAACACGCGTGCCGTGTAGTCGTCGCGACCCGCCGACGAACCCGCGTTGACAACAACGACGTCCGCCGCGGCCATCGCGTCGCGCACCGCGCTGACAAGGGCTTCTTCTTCGTCCGGCACGCGCAGCGCGAGCGCGACCTCGCCGCCGTACGAACGCACGCACGCGCGCAGCAGCACGGCGTTCGAGTCTAGGATCGCACCGGGCACGGGAACGTCGGTCGTGACGTCGACCAGCTCGTCGCCTGTCGTGATCACCGCAACGCGCGGCCGGCGCACCACCTCGACCGCTGCGACGCCGGCGGTCGCGCACGCCGCGAGATCGGCCACGCCGAGTCGGCGCATCGCGGGCACGACGACCTCGCTCGCGACGACGTCCTCCCCGATAGCGCGCACGTGCTGGAACGGTGCGGCCGCGGCGCGCACCGCGACGCGCTCGTGCGCGCGCGGTTCAACCTGCTCGATCGGGATCACCGCATCGAAACCGTCCGGCAGCGGGTCGCCGGTGTCGACGACGATCGCATCGGTACCGAGCGCGAGCTCCACCGCCGCGGTCTCCAGCGCGCCCGCGGTGCGCGCGGCGACGACGGCGATCCCGTCCATCGCGCACGCGTGATAATGCGGCGAGGACAAGCGCGCGATCACGGGTCGCGCGGTGACGCGGTCGAGCGCGGCATCGAGCGCGAGCAATTCCGTCGCGGTGTTGCGCACGCCCGCGGTATCGAGCGCGGCGTCGAAACGCTCGCGCGCTCGTTCGAGCGGGACGTCGTGGAGGAACACGGTGCGGTCGCTCACGGCACGATCACGCGGACGGTTTCGCCCGCGGCGAGGCCGCTGCGGTCGAGCGGTACGGCGATCAGCGCGTCGGCGCGGATCAGCGTGAAGATCAGGTTCGACGCGCCGAACACGGGCGTCGCGTGCAGCGCGCCGGCGGCGTCGCGCGCAAGCGTGCACGACACGAAATCCTCGCGGCCCGGCCGCGACGGGAGCGGCACGTCGAGCAGCGCGCTCGTTTCGCGCTCGTCACCCAACCCATCGTCATCGACGTGTTCGCCGCCGAGCAGTCGCACGAGCGGACGCACGATGCGCCACGCGACGACGAGTGCGCTCGCGGGATTCCCGGGCAGCCCGACCACCGGCGTTCCGTCGCACATCGCGAGCACCGTCGGTTTGCCGGGCTTGATCGCGATCCCGTGCACCAGCACGCCGGGCGCGCCGAGCCGCGCCACGACCTGGGCCGTAAGATCGCGCACCGACACCGACGAACCCGCCGACAGCACGACCGCATCCGCGTCGTCGAGCGCCGCGCGTAACACGCGTTCCAGCTCGGCCGCGTCGTCCGCTACGATTCCGCACGGAACCGCGGTGCCGCCGGCCTGCGTGACCACGGCCGCGACGGTCGTCCCGTTGACGTCGCGCACCTGCGCCGGCCTCGGCGTCGTACCTGCGGCGACGACCTCGTCGCCGGTCGAAAGGATCGCGATCCGCGGCCGCGCCCGAACCACGACGCGGGTCACGCCCAGCGCAGCGAGCCCGCCGAGGTCTGCCGCGCGCAGCCGCCGCCCCGCCGGGATCGCGACCGCTCCCGCGCGCACGTCCTCGCCGACCGTCAGCACGTTCTCACCGGGCGCCGCCGCATCGAGCACCTCGACCTCCGGCTGCGCATGAGCGGTCGACGGGTGAAGGTTGGTGTCCTCCACCATCACGACCGCGTCCGCGCCCGGCGGGAGCATCGCGCCGGTGTGCGTGCGAACGGCCTGGCGCGGCCCGACCGCGACCCGTGGAACCACGCCGGTCGGCACGTCGTCCACCAGCCGCAGGTAGGCCGGGGACTGGTCGGAGGCGCCCAGCGTGTCGGCCGCGCGCACCGCGTAGCCGTCCATCGTGGAGCGGGCGAACGACGGCAGCGTCTCGTCGGCGACTGCGTCCTCGGCCAGCACGCGACCGAGCGCCGCGTCGAGCGCGACGATTTCCGTCCGTTCGATCCGGGAACAAAAGCGGCCAAAGGCCGCGAACGCCTCGCCGGGCGGCAGCACGGTGAACAGCTCGTTCATACGAGGCGAGCCATCGCTACCAAGCGAACCACGGACCTCTTCCCCCGGTCGCACCGAGGAGCACGCCGATTCTCACGTTACCGACCCCTTCGCAGTCCTTCGACGAACATCTGTCCAGTCTCGGCCTGGGTGGTGTCGGGACCGTGTTCCGCAACCAGAGCACCGCTCAGCTGTACGAGCATGCGCTGGCCCGGCGTGAGGCGATCCTGGGCGCGGACGGCCAGCTCGTCGTCGAGACCGGCAAGCACACCGGACGTTCCCCGAACGACAAGTTTTTCGTGCGCGAGCCGGGCAGCGAGACGCATATCGACTGGACGGTCAATAAAGAGATCGATGCCGCCGCGTTCGATGCGCTGCTCGCGCGCACCGGCACGTACCTCAGCGGCAAGGACGTGTTCGCGCTCGACTGCTACGTCGGCGCCGATTCGCGCTACCGTTTGCCGGTGCGCATCGTAACCGAGTACGCGTGGCAGAGCCTGTTCGCGCGCGACCTCTTCATCGACACCGCGCACGGCGACGACGCGTTCACCCCGGAGTTCACCGTCATCGACGCGGCGCTGTTCGACGCCGACCCCGCGCGCGACCACACGAACTCGTCGACGTTCATCATGGTGAACTTCGCGCGCAAGATCATCCTGATCGGCGGGACGCGCTACGCGGGCGAGGTCAAGAAATCCGTGTTCACGGTGATGAACTACCTGATGCCGCTGCGCAACGTGCTCTCGATGCACTGCTCGGCAAACGTCGGGCAGGACGGCGCCGTCGCGATCTTCTTCGGCCTGTCCGGCACCGGCAAGACGACCCTCTCCGCCGACGCGAACCGCCCGCTGATCGGCGACGACGAGCACGGCTGGTCGGCCGACGGCGTGTTCAACCTCGAAGGCGGCTGCTACGCGAAAGCCATCAAGCTCTCGAAAGAAGCGGAGCCCGAGATCTGGGAAGCGTCGCACCGTTTCGGTACGGTGCTCGAGAACGTGGTCATCGACTCGCAAACGCGTCAGCTCGACCTCGACTCGGATGCGCTCACCGAGAACACGCGTGCCGCGTATCCCGTGGACTTCCTCCCGAATTTCGTCAAGAGCGGGATGGCCGGCCATCCGAAGACGATCATCATGCTCACGGCGGACGCGTTCGGCGTGCTGCCGCCGATCGCGAAGCTGACGCCCGAACAAGCGATGTACCATTTCCTCTCCGGCTACACGGCGAAAGTGGCCGGCACCGAGCGCGGCATCACCGAACCGACCGCGACGTTTTCGACGTGCTTCGGCGCGCCGTTCATGGTGCACCACCCGACGGTGTACGCGAACCTGCTCGGCGAGCGCATCGCGAAGCACGAGGCGAGCTGCTGGCTGGTCAACACGGGCTGGACCGGCGGCGCGTACGGCGTCGGCAAGCGCATGAAGATCGCGTACACGCGCGCGATGGTGAACGCCGCGATCGACGGCCGCCTCGCCACCGCAACGTTCGAAGCCGAGCCGTTCTTCGGGCTCTCGATCCCGACCGCGGTTCCCGACGTGCCGACCGACGTACTGAATCCCCGCAACGCGTGGACGGACACCGCGGCGTACGACGCGCAGGCCAAAAAGCTCGCCGCGTTGTTCGAGGAAAACTTCGCCCGTTTCGAAGCGCACGCGTCACCCGGGCTGTTGGCGGTCGCGATCAAAACGGTCTGAGCGCGATCGTCCCGGCGACGACCGGCACGGGTGCATCCGCGGCCTCCCAGCGCGCCTTGTAGAACGCGACGATGGGACTTTCGCTCGGCATCCTCGATCAATCGCCCGTTTTGGCCGGCGCGCAACCGCGCGATGCGATTCTCGAGACGATCGCGCTCGCGCGCGACGCGGAGCGGTTCGGCTACCATAGGTATTGGCTCGCCGAGCATCACGCGATGCGCGGGCTGGCCGATCCCGCACCGGAGATCCTGCTCGCGCGCATCGCCGCCGAGACGTCGCGCATGCGCGTCGGGACAGGCGGCGTGCTGCTGCCGCATTATTCCGCATTGAAGGTTGCCGAACAGTTCCGGTTGCTCGAAGCGCTCGCGCCGGGCCGCATCGATCTCGGGATCGGGCGCGCGCCCGGCGGTTCGCAGCGTGTCTCGATGGCGCTGGAGTCGCGCGAGGTCGTGAACTTCCCGCGCCAAGTGCAGGACGTCGTCGGATTCCTCGACGGCACGCTCCCGGAATCGCATCCGTTCGCGAAGCTCACGGCGATGCCCAGCGGCGACACGTCACCCGAGGTGTGGCTGCTCGGCTCATCGGATTACAGCGCGACGCTCGCCGCCGAACTCGGCCTGCCGTTCGCGTTCGCGCACTTCATCAGCGGTGACGCGGCGGCGGTGACGCGGATGTACCGGCGGCATTTTCGCCCATCCGCACGCCTGCACGAGCCGCGCATGATCCTTTGCGTGGCGGCGATTGCGGCGGAAACGCCCGAGCACGCGGAAGAGCTTGCCGCGACGATCGACTTGTGGCGCCTGCGCATCCGGCACGGCGTCGACCTGCCCGTTCCGTCGCGCGACGAAGCGCTCGCGTACCCGTACTCGGAGTACGATCGCGAAGAGATCGCCTACAACCGGCAACGTCTTGCGCTGGGTGCGCCGCGCGCGGTGCGCGATCGCATCGAAACGCTCGCGCGCGGGCATGAAGCAGACGAAGCGATGGTCCTGACGATCACGCCCGACTATGCATCGCGCACGCGCTCGTACGAGCTGTTGGCGGAGGCGTTCGCCCTAGCGCCGGCGCTCGCGGAGGTCTCACGATAGTGGCTCGCCTGCCCGCGATCTTCTTCGGTCACGGCAACCCGATGAACGCGCTCTACGACAACGTGTTCACCAATGCGTGGTCGGCTCTCGGCGCGCGGATCCCACGGCCACGTGCGATCCTCGCCGTGTCCGCGCATTGGTATCTGCCGGGCACGCACGTCACCGCGATGGCCCGGCCGCGCACGATCCACGACTTCGGCGGCTTTCCGCGCGAGCTCTACGACGTGCAATACCCCGCGCCCGGTGACCCGGCGCTCGCGTCGCGCGTGCAAGAACTGCTCGCACCCGTCGCCGCCGTCAGCCGCGACGAGCACTGGGGCCTAGACCACGGCACGTGGTCGGTGCTGGTGCATGCGTATCCTGACGCGGACGTGCCCGTCGTGCAGCTCGCCATCGACGAGACACAAGCACCGGACTTTCACTACGAGCTCGGAAAGCGGCTGGCGCCGCTGCGCGACGAGGGCGTGCTGATCGCCGGCAGCGGCAACGTCGTTCACAACCTCCACGCCTACGCGTGGGGCCGGCACGCGTCGCATCAATTCGATTGGGCGTTGCGCTTCGAAGCCCGCGCGCGCGAGCTGCTCGCCGCGCACGATCACGGTCCGCTGATCGACTACGAGTCGATGGGCGAGGACGCCGTGCTATCGGTCCCGACGCCCGAGCACTACCTGCCGCTGCTATACGTCGCCGCCACGCAGCATGCCGACGAGACGGCGACGTTCCCGGTCGAAGGCGGCGACGGCGGCTCGATCTCGATGCTGAGCGTGCAGATCGGCTGAACCGGCCGCGCGTCAGGCGCGCAAGCCGAGCGCTTTGAACAGCACGCGCTTGGGGCGCATGCCGTCGAACTCGCCGTAGTGCACGCGCTCCCACGGGCCGAGGTCGAGCTGCCCCTGCGTGACCGGCACGATCACTTGATGGCCCAGCAGCATGCGCTTGAGGTGCGCGTCGCCGTTGTCTTCGCCGGTCTGGTGGTGCGCGTAGTCGAGTCCGGCCGGCGCGAGCTTTTCAACCCATTCGAGAATGTCGCGCCACAAGCCCGACTCGTGGTCGTTGACGAACACGCTCGACGTGATGTGCATCGTACTCACCAGGATGGTGCCGTCGTGTAAACTCGCGGCACTGCGGACGCGCTCGACGTGCGCGGTGATGTCGCGGATATCGTAGCGCGTCTTCGTGGTGATGGTGAGATAGTCGGTATGCGTCGTGATATTCGTCATGCAGTATCGTGCTCAGCATCCTGTACTGCCGCCCGATGGTACGTCGTGCTCAGGCGAACAATTTCATCCACAGTATTCCCCGCGTACCACGCTTTAAGACAGTTTAAGAAACGCAACGCAATATTGCCTTTCTTTTGACCGCGATGTTTCCGATTCGTGTTTGCATGGCGACGTTCGCACCAAATCCCGAAGCCGTAGCCCGCGTCCCGCGGGCGATCGCGTACCGCTACGACGCGCTCCCGCTGAGTCTCGCGGACGGTGTGCTCACCGTCGCGCTTGCCGTTCCGAGCGATACCGCGGTCCTCGACGCGCTGCGCACCGCAACGCGCCTGCGGCTGCGGCCGCTGCCGATGGCGCGCGATGCGATTCGCGAGAAGCTGCGCATCGCATACGGCGAAGCCGGCGCGGCGCCCGCCACGGTGCGCGACCGCGAACGAGAGGACGACGCGCCGGCGGTGCGCGCGGTCGAGCTGGTGCTCGCGCGAGCCGTCGCCGCGCATGCCAGCGACATCCACGTCGAACCGAGTGCCGGCGGCGGCCGCGTGCGGCTGCGCGTCGACGGCATCCTGCGCGAGCTCGAGACGATCCCGACCGGGCTCTTCCCCGCGTTCACCTCACGGCTGAAGCTGCTGGCGGGCATGGACATCGCGGACCGCCGCCAGCCTCAGGACGGCCGCTGCGGAATTCCGTTCGAGCAGCGCGAGATCGACGCGCGCGTCGCGTCGGTACCGACGATCGACGGCGAGAAGATCGTCGTGCGCCTCCTCGATCGCTACGCCGCCACGCCGGACCTCGCGACGCTCGGCATGCCCGCCGAGATGCTGGAACGCTATCGTGCGGCGGTGCACGCGCCCTGGGGCTTCGTCCTGGCCACTGGGCCGACGGGCAGCGGCAAGACGACGACCTTGTATGCTTCGCTCGCCGAGCTCGACGCGCGCTCGCGCAACGTGTGTTCCGTCGAGGATCCGGTCGAGATGCGGTTGGGGAGCGTCTCGCAAGTGCAGGTGAACCTGCGCGCCGGTTTGACGTTCCCGCTGGTGGTGCGTGCCTTCATGCGCCAAGACCCAGACGTCGTGATGGTCGGCGAGATGCGCGACGGCGAGACCGCGGCCGTCGCGGTCTCGGCTGCGCTGGCGGGCCAGGTCGTGTTCACCACCCTGCACGCGAACGACGCGCCGCGCACGATCGACCGGCTCGTCGAGCTGGGCGTCGCGCGCCACTCGCTCGCCGCGGCTCTGACCGCGGTCGTGGCACAACGGCTGGTGCGGACGCTGTGCGAGCAGTGCCGGGTGCACGAGCGAATTCCGGAACACCTTCGCGAGACGCTGCGCGCGACCGGCGATACGTGGTACGTCGCCGGCGGCTGCCGCGCTTGCGCCGGGACCGGATACCTCGGGCGCATCGGCGTGTACGAGCTGATGGACGTGGACGACGCTACCCGCGATGCGATCGCGACCGGCGCGTCGAGCGTTCACGTGGCGCAACTCGCCGCCCGCAACGGTTACCGGCCGATGCGCGACGACGCGCTTGCGAAGGTCATAGCCGGTACGACGTCGTTCGACGAGCTGACGCGCGTCGTCGCGTGGAGCGCGGCGCGATGAGCCTGGGTACCATTCGCGTTCACGACCTGGTGCGCGGCGCGCGCGCCCGCGGCGCGACCGACGTCCACTTCGGCGGCGCGGACCGGCCCGCGCTGCGCATCGACGGCCGGCTCGTCGTCGTCGATGCGCCGCCGCTCGACGAAGCCGCGGCGCGCGCGTTCCTCGCGGGCACTCTTTCGGCGGAGCAGTTCGCACGGCTCGACGCGCGCGGAAACGCCGACGGCGGCGCCGCACGGGACGCCGACGGCGGCCCCTACCGCGTGCACGCGTACCGCCACGCCGGCGGCGTGCGCGTCGCGATCCGCCTGCTCGCCGAACGCGTCCCGACACTCGAGCAACTGGGGCTTCCGGCGGTCGTGGCCACGTTCGCGCAGCGCCCCGCCGGCCTCGTGCTCTTCACGGGCCCTACGGGCAGCGGGAAGACGACGGCGCTCGCCGCGCTGGTCGACCGCATCAACCGTAGCGCCGAGCGCAACGTCGTCACCGTCGAAGACCCGGTCGAGTACGTGCACGTCCCCGCCCGCTCGTTCGTCACACATTGCGAGATCGGTCGCGACGTGCGCGACTTTGCGGAGGCGCTGCGCGGCTTGCTGCGCGCCGATCCCGACGTGATCGTCGTCGGCGAAATGCGCGATCGTTCCACCATCGCCGCGGCGCTCACCGCCGCCGAGACCGGCCACCTCGTGTTCGCGACCCTGCACACGAACGATGCCGCGCAAACGGTCGACCGCATCGTCGACGCCTTTGCTGCCGACGCGCACGCGCAGATCCGCTCGCAGCTCGCCTCCGTGCTGGCGGGAATCGTCGCGCTGCGCCTCATTCCGCGCCATGACGGCGCCGGGCGGCGCGCCGCGGCGGAAATTCTCGTCGGCACCGACGCGGTGCGCGCGCTGATCCGCGAAGGCAAGACACATCAGCTGCGCAACACGATCGTGACCGGCCGGGCCGCCGGGATGCAGACGCTCGAGACGCATCTGTCCGAGCTCGTCCTGCGCGGCGAGATCGCGCTGGCCGACGCGCAGGCGGCGACCGGCCGTCCGAACGAGATCCGCGCGTTCGAACGGAGCGCATCGTGAGCGCGGCACTGTACCGCTATACCGCGCGCGACGCCGCCGGCGCGCTGGTACGCGGCTCGATGGAAGCGCCGTCCGTCGAAGCGGTCCTGGCGAGCCTGCGAACGCGGGCGCTGTTCGTCACGGCGGTCGATCGCGAAACGCTGCTCGCACGCACCGTCGGGCGCTCGCTCAACGTCGGCGCGCCGTCGCGCCGCGCGCTGCTGGCGTTCTTCCGCTCGTTCTCGACGCTGATCCGCGCCGGCGTACCGATGCGGCGGGCGCTCGACGTCACGATCGAGCGTGCCTCCGATGGTGTGCTGCGCGAGTCGCTGCGCTCGGTACTCGCCGATGTCGAGCGCGGGACGTCGCTCAGCGATGCGCTGGAACGCCGGCCGCGCGCGTTCGCGCCATTGTACGTTGCGATGGTTCGCGCAGGCGAGGCCGGCGGCATCCTCGACGACGTGCTCGAACGACTCGCCTCGTTTCTCGAGCGCGACGCCGACCTGCGCAAGAAAGTCCGCGCCGCGTTGGCATACCCCGCAGTCGTCGTCACGGCGGCGTCGGCGCTCGTGTTGTTTCTCGTGGCGCGCATCGTGCCGATGTTCGCGCAGATGTTCGAGGCGTTCAATGCCGAGCTTCCGGGGACGACACGAGCGCTGCTCGCCGCGGGTCAAGCCCTGCAGCGACCGGCGACGTGGCTCGGAAGCATCGCCATCATCATCCTCGCCGGCAGCCTGGTCGCGGCCGCCGCGCGCACCGGTCGCGGCGCGCTCGCATTGGATCGCCTGCGGCTGCGGCTCCCGGTGTTCGGGCCGCTGCTGAGCAAAGCGATCACCGCGCGCATCGCGCGCATGCTCGCGACGCTGCTGCGCTCGGGAATCGACCTCGTCACGGCGATCGACGTCGTGCGACCCGTCGCCGGCAGCCCGGCGTATGCAGCCGCGCTCGAAGACGTCGACGTCGCCCTGCGCGCCGGCGACGCGCTCTCGGCCCCGCTCGAAGCGGCGCGGCTCTTCGACCCGCTCGCCGTCGCGCTCGTGCGCGTCGGCGAAGAGACGGGCCTGCTCGACGAGATGCTGCTGAAAGTCGCCGCCTACTTCGAGACCGACGTCGAGGCCGCCATCGCGACGCTCGGCGCCGTGATCGAACCCGCGCTGATCGGCGTGCTCGGCTGCGTCGTCGGCTTCATCGTCTTCTCTGTGTTCATTCCCCTCTACAGTTTGATCGGGAGCGTCGCGAAATGACCCACCAGGAACACGCCATCGCCCACTACTGCGCGGACCGGACGGTCGAGCGCCGCAACGCCGTCGTCGACGCGCACCGCTACCTGTGCCTTCGCGGCGCGCGCAAGTTCAAGCGCGCGCACAACGATCGCGCCGATTTGGAGCAAGTCGCCGCCATCGGCCTGATCAAGGCCGCGACGAACTACCGCGCCGACATGCAGACGCCGTTCCAGGCCTACGCCTGGATCATGATCGTGGGCGAGCTCATGCACCACGTCCGCGACCACGAGCGCATGGTCCGCGCGCCGCGCACGCTCTTCGCGATGGAGAGGCGCTACGTCGCAGCGTGGGACGCGTTCACCGTTCGCCACCACCGCGAACCCACGACCGGCGAGATGGCGGCTGCTTTGGGCGTGCGAATCGAAACGATCGCCGAGCTGCGCAACTTGCGGCGCGTGGAGCACGTCCCGCTCCCGGAGGCCGATTCCGACAACGGGCCCGAGCGAGTCGACCTGCTGGCGGACACGTCCGTCGGCCTCGCGCTCGAAGAACGCATCGCGCTGGCGATGGCCGTCGACGAGCTGGGTGAACGGGAGCGCTCGATCGTGCTCGGCACGTACGGCGCGGGGTTGACGCAGTCCGAGATCGGCGCGCGGCTGGGCCTATCGCAAAGCCACGTGTCGAAGCTGCTCTCCCGCGCGCTCGGCAAGCTCAGCCGCCGCGTCGCCTGACGTCGTCGAGCCGAAGGAGTGGTCGCGAACACTCCTCACGCTCGGATTTTACGTCTTCGTCTGGGCGTTCTTCATCCGGCGAGCGTGCGCGTCGCTGCTGGAGCAGGACGATCAACCACTCTGGAAAAGCATCGCGTTGATCGTTCCGATCTTCAAGTGGAATGCGGACGTCTCTGCGTTTCACCGTCCGCAGCGCGCAGCGCGCCTTCGTTCATCCCGCGACGCATTACGCCAGCTCGTCGACCGATCCAACGCTGCCGCCGATGGGGCTGCGCGTGCGGCTCAAAGCGAGCTTCGACGTGTCGGCGTTCACGGGCGCGAGCCGGGCCGTGCTGGTCGCGCTCAAGCGCGTCCCCGCAAACGCATTCGAGGTGGTCCAGACGGGGTCGATCGTCCGCTGAGCGTATAAGGTCCGGGTGCGCGGGCGCCCTTTCTACGGCTGGACGATCGTCGTCGCGCTCGGCGTGACGACGATCCTGTCGTACGGCACCAATCAATACCTGTTCGGGTTGCTCGTCGAGCCCCTCTCGCGCGAGTTCGGCTGGGATAAGACGTCGATCGCGCTCGCATACTCGGGCGTCGTGCTCGTGTCCGGCCTCGCAGGCCTTGGGCTGGGGCCGATCGTCGACCGCCTCGGCGCGCGGCTGCTGCTCGCGGCCGGCTCCCTGATCAACGGGCTCGCGCTGCTGGCGCTCGCGCACGTGCACGGGCTCGCCGCGTTCGATCTGCTCTGGACCTTCGGCTTCGGGCTCGGGTCGGCCCTGACGTTCTATCCCGTCACGATGACCGTCGTCGCGAACTGGTTTGCGCTGCGCCGCACGCAGGCGTTCTCGCTGCTCAGCTTCATGGGCGCGTTCTCGTCGACGATCACCTATCCGATCGCCGGCGTGCTGATCGCGCGCCTCGGGTGGCGCGACGCGGTGGCGATCCTCGGCGCGGTGCAGCTGATCGTCGCATTGCCGCTGCACGCACTTGTCGTGCGGCGGCGTCCTGAAGACATCGGACTCCATCCCGACGGCGCATCATCGGCCGGGCCGTCGACGCCACAAAGCGGCATCGCCTATGGCGTCGCGATGCGCAGCGCGGCGTTCTGGCTGTTGACGATCGCGCTCGCGCTCGGCGCGTTCGCGAGCACCGGCATGGTGCTGGAGCAGGTCGCCTACCTGATCGCGCGCGGGTACGCCCCCGCGTTCGCGGCGACGCTCGTAGGGCTGTTCGGTCTCGCGTACTTGCCGGGGCGCGCCTTCATCGCTTGGTTCGGCGAACGCACGTCGCTCGCGCTGTTGTTCGCGGTCGCGTTCGCGCTCCAAGCGGTCGGCGTCGTCGTGCTCCTGAAGGCGCCGTCGCTGCCCGGCGTGATCGCGTACGTGTGCACGTTCGGCGCGGCATACGGCGCGACGTTTCCGCTGCGCGGCGCGCTCATGGCGCAGCGATTCGGACGCCGTTCGTACGGCGCGATCCTCGCCGCTCAAGGAGTCCCGGTCGGGATCGGCGCGGCGCTCGGCCCGGTCGTGGTCGGCCGGCTGATCGACGCGCTCGGCTACGGCGCCGCCTTCGCCGCGTGCATCGCCGCCCTCGTGGCGGCGGCCGCGTTCGTCGCCGTGCCGGTGCGCGCCCCGCGAGGTCTCCGCGCGGCGCCCCCGTATCCAAGCGCATACGCAGGCGAGGGCCCGTAGAGGAGACGTCCATGAGCGATCCACTGTCGCGCGGCGAGTTCATCCAGGTGTCGGCGGCCGCGGGCGCGGCCGGGTCCGCGGCGTCCGGCCGCGTCATCGGCGCGACCGGGCCGCCCGCGTCGCTGAAGATCCGCTGGTACGGCGGAGGCGTCTACGAGCTCGCCACGCCGGACGACAAGAACATCGTGCTGGTCGATGCGTGGATCTGGAACAACACGGGCTTCAAGGCGTTCAACATCGACAAGCCCGCCGAGCTGTCGAGCGCCGCCGCATACGCGGCGCACCTGAAGGGCCGCAACGCGGCGGTCGTCGTCGCGCTGACGCACGATCACGGCGATCACATGGGCGACTACTTCGAGCTGCTCGGCGCGCTCGTCGCCGCGGGTGTCGACGTCAAGACGGTCGGCCAAAGCGATCTGATGCGCGTCGGCCTGCTGCCGAAATTCAAGGCGGCGAACCTCGACAACACGCAGCTCGTGCTCAACGGCGGCGCGGGGATCAACATGGGCGGCACCGCCAGCTACAAGGGCGTCACGCTGCACCTCGTTCCCGCGGTACACTCGACCGCGTCGGGTTTCCCCGCCGCCGGGTTCATCATCGACATCGGCGGCGCGCGGGTGTACGCGTCGGGCGACACCGACGTTTACGGCGACATGGCGCTCGTCGGGACGCGCTACACACCCGACCTCGCCGTGCTCTGCACCGGCAACGGCGCGTTCACAATGGGCCCGGACGACGCCGCGCTGACCTGCAAGCTTCTCGGCATCGGCCAGGCGATCCCGGTCCACTACGCGCACAACCCGCTCGTCGTCGGCCCGCAGTGCGGCGACCTCTTCAAGGCCGCCGTCGGTAGCGTCTCTCCGCGAACCGCGGTAACGTTGCTGCGCCCAGGGCAGTCCACCACCCTGCAGATCGCTCGCAACCCGGCGCGGTGACCGCTGCGGCGATGCGCACCTCGCCGTTTATTCGATGACCGAATAGTCGGAATGAACGTGAGCCGGCTGCTGCTTCAGAAAGATGACGACTGGGACTGATGCCGGCGGCGGGCGGTTCGTCCCCAGCGAGCCGTGATGAATCTCGAGGCGATCGCCGCATGCCTCCGCCCGGAAGGACCCGGTGCCTTCGAATCCCCGTACGGCTCTGAACAAGAACGGCCGCGCCGGTGACGAGATCAGAGACCTCTCCGCTGCGATCAGATCGGCGAGCTCGTCCGCATCCGTACCGCCCCAGCTCCCGATCTGGTGGTCCAACGCGTCAGCGCGTTGCTTTCGCCGCCGGGAAATCTCTCCACCGACCAGCGTGCGCGCGAGCGAATCGCGGCTGAGCCGTTCTTCGAGCAACGCTGCGGCTTGCCCGTCCGTGAGCTGCAGGGCGGTTTTCCCGCCCAACAACCGCTCGGCGTCATCCCGTCGGGAGTACGTGACGGGCGCGACGAGGGGGCGCGCAATTGCTACGCACACCGGAGGCCCCGAAGCCTGCACTCCATCAACTGCGTGCACGAACGCCGCTGCAAGCAACCACACGAGAAACACGAGAGGCGATGTATCCGGCGGCCGGCGCTAGCCGAACGTCTAGCGGTACGCCGCCTGGATCGCGGCGTAGTCCGCGTGCGGCGTGCGCACGTCGAGGCGCGCGATCGGTATCTCGGGGAGCTCGGTGCGGTCTTCGAACGTCGGGCGGTCTTCTTTGTAGATGATCCCCAACGGGATCTTGCCTTCCGTCGTGAGCGCCTCGAAGGCGGCGAGCCGGTCGTTGGGCGCGTAGCCGTCGCGCAACGTTCCGTCCTCGGTGTTCTCCTTGAACCACGCGTACGTGTTGATCTTGTTGTAGGTCACGCACGGCGACATTACTTCGACGATCGCGAAGCCGCGGTGCTCGACCGCCGCCTTGATCATCGCGACCATCTGCTTCGGCTGCGCGGAAAACCCGCGCGCGATGAACGTCGCACCGGCCGCGAGCGCGAGCGCGAGGCCGTTGAGCGGCGTGTCCGGATTGCCGTCGGGGCTGACCGACGCGACGTAGCCCGTCGCGCTGGTCGGCGACGACTGACCCTTCGTCAGGCCGTACGTCTGGTTGTCCATGACGATGTACGTCATGTCGGTGTTGCGGCGCACCGCATGCACGAAGTGCCCCGCGCCGATCGCGTAGCCGTCGCCGTCGCCGCCCGCGGCGATCACGGTGAGGTCGCGGTTCGCGAGCTTGACCGCCGTCGCAACGGGCAGCGCACGTCCGTGCACGCCGTGGAACGCGTAGCTGTGCAGGTAGCCCGAGATCTTCCCGGAGCAGCCGATGCCGGAGATGAACGCGACGTCCTTCGGCTGCTTGCCGAGCTCCGCCATTGCCTGTTTGAGCGCCGAGAGCACGCCGTAGTCGCCGCAGCCGGGGCACCACCACGACGGTGTCGCGGTGGCGAAGTCTTTGGGGGTGAGCGTCGCCGTCATCGTCAGAAGGTCTCCACGGGCACGCCGACGTCCGCGATCCGCAGAACCGGCTCGATGATCTCGATCGGGCGGAACGGCCGCCCGTCGTACTTGCGCACGCCGTGCAGCGCGTCGAGCGGCCCGACGACCGCGCGGATCAGCTGCATCAGCTGCCCCGTGTAGTTGTTCTCGACGACGAAGATGTGCTGCGCGCCGCGCACGAACTCTTTGATGTCGTCGTCGGGGAACGGCCACAGCGTGCGCAGCTGCAGGAAGCGGCTCAGCACGCCGCCCGCCCCGAGCCGGTCGACCGCTTCGGCGATCGGTCCGGTATTAGCGCCGTAGCCGAGGATCGCGATGTCGGCGTCGGCGACGCCGTGCAGCACGGCGCGCGGCAGCAGGTCGCGCATCGACTCGAGCTTGCCCATCCGCTTCTCCATCATCCGAGCGCGGTTGCGCGAGTTCTCGGTGATGACGCCGGCATCGTTGTGCTCGGAGCCGGGCGCGAGGTGCATGCCGCCGGGGATCCCGGGGATCACGCGCGGCGACACGCCGTCTTCGGTGAACGCAAAGCGCTTGTATTCGCCGAACACCACTTCGCCGGAATCGATGAGCTTGCCGCGCTCGACGTGCACCTTGCTCAGATCGAACGGCGGCAGCGTCGCCTTGCTCTGGCACAGCGCCTGTTCGGTGAGCACGAACACGGGCAACTGGTACTGCTCCGCCAGATTGAACGCATCGACCGTGAGGCTGAACGACTCCGACACGGTGCCGGGCGCGAGGATGACGCGCGGGATCTCGCCGTGACCCGAGTAGATCAGGTGGTTGAGATTGCTCTGCTCCGTTTTCGTCGGCATCCCGGTCGACGGGCCGGTGCGCGCGCACTCGACGACGACGACCGGAATCTCCAGCACGCCGGCGAGCCCGATCGCTTCGGTCATGAGCGCCTGACCCGGACCCGACGTCGCGGTCATCGCGCGCACGCCGGTATATGCCGCGCCGAGCGTCATCGTGATCGCCGCGAGCTCGTCCTCCGCCTGCACGACGACGCCGCCGAACTTCGGCAGCTGCACCGACATCCACTCGAGCACGTCGGTCGCTGGGGTGATCGGATAACCGGCCATGAATCGGCAGCCCGCGACGAGCGCACCGTACGCGATCGCGTCGTTGCCCATCATGATGAGCCGGTCGCCGTCGTCCGCCGCGACGAGACCGTAGCCGCTCGGCTTGTCCGCGAAGTTGTCGCGCACGAAGTTCTCACCGGCCTCGATCGCGCGCATGTTGAGGTCGACGACCTTCTCGCCTTTGCGTTGGTAAAGGCGGCGCACGTCGTTGCGGATGATCTCCGGATCCATCCCGATCAGCGCGCCGAGCACGCCCAGCGAGATCGTGTTGCGAATCAGCTCCAGGCCGAGCGCCTTCGCGAGCTTCGCCAACGGGATCTCGTACCACGTCACGTCGTGGCGGCGCATCTCGTCGGAGATCACCTCGGACGTGTTGTCGAATACGACGAAGCCGCCGGGCCGCATCTCGTCGATGTGCGCCTCGACGGCTTCCAGATCGAAGGCCACCAGCCCGTCGACCGCGTCGGCCATCCCGTAGTCGTGATTCTCGCTGGCGCGGATCACGTAGTTGGTGTGCCCGCCGCGGATGCGTGACGGAAAGTCTTTGTAGGTGTAGACTTCCAGGCCCATCCGCTTGAACACACCCGCGATCAAGTCACCTGTCGTCAAGCTGCCGTCGCCGGCCTGCCCTCCGAACATCACTTCGACGCTGTTGAGGATCACTCTGGAGACCTTCCCTATCGATACGGCTCGCGGACACCTCGCGATTGGGGTACCGCACGCGGCGGTCGTTGGTCGTAAGGTTCCGAATCGCTACGCGGCTGCCCTGTCGCACGTTGAAACCGGCATGAGGCCCGCCGTGTCGGGCTCGCTCGTCTCGGGCTTGCTCGCTTAAACGCGCATTACAAACGCTGCTCGAGCGCGCGGATCGCTTCGGGCGGGCCCGCGATGACGAGCTCGTCGCCCGCTTTGAGCTCCGTGTTCGGCGCCGGGCGAAAGCGCATCTCGCCGTCGCGCTTGAGGGCGAGCACGAACGCTTCGTCGTGCTCGGGGAACAGCTCGACGAGCGCGCGCCCGATCCAGGCCGATCCGGCGACGATCGTCAGGTCTTCGAGCAGCAACTGGCCGTTGTCGGCGGAGAGCACCGTGTCGACGAACTCGACCGCCGTCGGACGCATCGCCATGCTCGCCATGCGCCGGCCGCCGATCGTGTAGGGCGAGATCACGCGGTTCGCGCCGGCCAGCCGGATCTTGCGCTCCGCGTCCTCCGCGTTCGCGCGCGCCACGATGAACAGGTCCGGCTTGAGAACGCGCGCGGACAGCGTGACGTAGATGTTGTCCGCGTCGTCGTCGACGGCCGTCACCAGCCCGCGCGCCCGCTCGATCCCCGCGGCCTGCAGCGTGCCGACGTCGGTGGCGTTGCCGTTCATCACCGTGAACCCTTGCGCGGCGGCGCGCTGCAGCGAGTCCGGATTGATGTCGACCACGACGAACGGGATGTTCTCCGCGGTGAAATCGCGCGCGATCTCACGCCCCACGCGCCCGAACCCGCACAGGATGAAATGATCCTGCACCTTAGCGATCCGCCGCCGCATCCGGCGTGCGCCGAACTGTTCGCCGAGATGGCCCTCGATGACGTACGCGACCAGCGCCAGCACCGTGTAGGTCAGCACCCCGAACCCGAACGCGACGACGGCAATGGTCCACCACTTGCCCGCGACGTTCAGCGGTGCGGGCTCGCCTCCGCCGACCGTCGTGATCGTGGTGACCGTCATGTAGAACGCGTCGAACCACGACCACCCTTCCAGCGCGACGTACCCCGCGGTGCCGAGCAGCACGACGCTGACGAGCAGCGTCGCCGCGACCAGCAGCGTGCGCGGAAGGATCGAGCGCTCTTTCATACACGGCCGCTCCGGCTTTCGGGGTTCGCGTGCACGGTTCCGGCGAGCGCGCCCTGCACCGCGGATCGCAGCGGGTTCGCCGCGTCGTTCCACGCTTCGACGAACGAGCGCAGGATGTGCCCGGTGAGCCCCCACACGCGGCGGCTCTCGTAATCGAGCAGATACGTCTCGATGCTGTGCTCGCCGACGACGTGCGTGCCGGGCTGCAGATGTTCCAGGATCACGTCGAGTGGGATCGTGAACACCGCGGCCGTCTCCGTACCGTCGATCGTCAGCGGCCCAGGGGCCACCGACGCGACGAACGGGGTCACGTCGAAATTGTTCGCGCGCGTCTGGCGGACCATCGGCAGTTGCGCCAGGATGCTCACCCGCTCCGGGGCGATGCCGACCTCTTCGCGCAGCTCGCGCAACGCCGTCTGCCGCAGGTCGCCGCCGTCCCGCGCGTCGACCGAGCCCCCAGGGAGCGCGATCTGGCCGGGATGGTCGCGCAGGTGCGCGGCGCGCTCGATGAAGACGACGCCGTGGGGCGGCTTGGTCAGGATCGCGATGACCACGGCCGCGGTTCGGCGCCCAGATTGCATTCCTGGCAATGTTCGACATGGGTTCGACACGCTCCGGGGTCGAAGAGCGGCGCCGTGATCGAGTTCTTTCTGCACCGGCCCGTCTTCGCGTCGGTGTGCGCACTGTTCATCATCCTCGCCGGCCTGATCTCGATCCCCACGCTCCCGGTGGCCCAGTTTCCACAGGTCGCGCCGCCCGTCGTGACCGTGACGGCCACCTACATCGGCGCCAACGCGCAGTCCGCCGAGTCGTCGGTCACGACGCCGCTCGAAGAGGCGATCAACGGCGTCGACGGCCTGCGCTACATCACTTCGACCACGACCAGCGACGGCACCAGCTCCGTCGTCTGCACGTTCCAGCTCGACCGCAACATCGATCTGGCCGCCAACGACGTGCAGAACCAGGTGAACAACACCATCGGCCGGCTCCCCGCCGAAGTGCGCGCGACCGGGGTCACGGTGACCAAGAACAGCGGCACGTTCGTGATCGCGATGGGGCTGACGTCGAGCGACGCGCGCTACGACCGCGTCTTCATCAGCAACTACGCGGCGAACAACATCGTCGACGTCATCAAGCGCATCCGCGGCGTCAACGACGTGCGGATCTTCGGCGAGCGGCGCTACGCGATGCGGCTCTGGCTCGACCCGACGCGGCTCAACGTCAACCACTTGACCGCGTCCGACATCGTGACGGCGCTGCAGACGCAGAACGTGCAGATCGCCGCCGGCTCGATCGGTTCCGCGCCGATCCGCTCGGACCAGCCTTACCAAATCTCGATCCGCGCGCTGGGCCGGCTGCGCACGTCCGAAGACTTCGGCAGCCTTATCCTGCGATCCAATCCCGATGCGGGCTTCGTGCGCTTGCGCGACGTCGGACGCGTCGAGCTCGGCGCGGAAAGCTACTCGACGGACCTGCGCTTGAGCGGCGAGGACGCGATCGGCATCGCGGTACTCACCTTACCGAGCGCCAACGCGCTGCAGGTCGCATCCGACGTGCGCAAGACGATGGACAAGCTGGCGGGCCGTTTTCCACACGGCATCACGTATCAGTTCGGGTTCGACGCGACGCCCTTCGTGAGCGAGTCGATCCGCGAGGTCCTCAAGACGCTGGCGATCTCGATCGTGCTGGTGATCGCGGTCGTGTTCCTGTTCCTGCAATCGTGGCGCACCACGCTGATCCCCGCGATCACGATCCCCGTTTCGCTGATCGGGACGTTCGCGCTGATGAAGCTGCTCGGCTTCTCGATCAACACGCTCACGCTGTTCGGGCTGACGCTGGCGACGGGGCTCGTCGTCGACGATGCGATCGTCGTGATCGAGAACATCGCCCGGTTCGTCAACGAGAAGGGGATGGACTCGTACGCCGGCGCATCGGCGGCGATGAAGGAGATCACCAGCGCGGTGGTCGCGAGCTCGCTGGTGCTGCTCGCGGTGTTCATCCCCGTCGCGTTCTTCGCCGGCACGACCGGGCAGCTCTACAAGCAGTTCGCGCTCACGATCGCCTGTGCGATCACCATCTCGCTGTTCAACGCGCTCACGCTCACGCCGACGCTCTCGGCGCTCCTGCTCGGCTCGCACACGGTGCACCGTACCGGGTTCTACGGGCTGATCAACCGCGCGATCGATGCCGGGCGCAACGGCTATCACGCGGTGCTGCCCGCGCTCGTGCGGTATCGTGCGGTCGTGCTCGCGCTGTTCGCGCTGGGTCTCGTCGCGACGTACTTCGCCTATCAGAAGATTCCGACCGGCTTTCTGCCGGACGAGGATGTCGGCTACTTCTACGTGACGGTGCAGCTGCCCGAAGGTGCGTCGCTTTCCGATACCGAGCGGGTGACAAAGCGGATCGAAGGCATGCTTGGTGCATTTCCCGAGATCTCGATCGTCTTCGAACCCAACGGCACGCAGTTCGGCATCAACGCCCCCAACCGCGCGCTCATGTTCGTATCGCTCAAGCCATGGGACGAGCGCAAGTCGGCCGACGCGTCGGCGGCCGGCGTGATGCGGCGGCTGCGGTCGCAGCTCGGACAGGTCGCGAATGCGACGGTGCTCGCGTTCAACCCGCCCACGATCCGCGGGATCGGCAACCTCGCGGGCTTTCAGTTCGAGCTGCAAGACGAGGACAACGTCGGGATCCCCGCGCTCACCGCCGCGGCCCATGGGTTGATCGCCGACGCGCGCCGCGCGGGCACGCTGGGCAACGTCTCGACGACGTTTCGCGACGATGCGCCGCAGCTCGTCGTGGAGCTCGACCGCGAAAAGATCGCAACGCTGGGCATCCCGCTGCCCGACGTGTTCGCGGCGATGCAGGTGTACCTCGGTTCGCAGTACGTCAACGACTTCGACTATCTCAACCGCTCGTACCGCGTGTACGTGCAGGCCGACACGCCGTTCCGCGACCGGCTGCAGGCGCTCGACCGGATCTACGTCCACACCAACGCGCCCGGACCCCAGCTCGCCTCGACGGTCCCGCTGTCGTCGCTCGTGCATACGCATCTCGACCGCGTCGCGCCGATCATCACGCACTACAATTTGCTGCGCTCGATCGAGATCAACGGCGTTCCCGCCGCCGGCTACGGCTCGGGTCAAGCGCTGGCGGCGATGACGAACGTCGCGGAGAAGCTTCCGAGCGGCACGAACTTCGAATGGACGGGGATATCGCTCGAGCAGATCGAGTTCGGCAGCCAGGCGCTGGTGATCTTCGGGCTCGGCCTCTTGTGCGTGTTCCTCGTGCTCGCGGCGAACTACGAGAACTACAGCGACCCGATCATCATCCTCGTGTCCGTGCCGCTCGCGATTCTCGGCGCGATCCTCGCGCTCGACCTGCGCGCGCTGCCCAGCGACCTGTACGCGCAAGTCGGCTACCTGATGCTGATCGCGCTCGCCAGCAAGAACGCCATTCTGATCGTCGAGTTCGCGAACCAGCGCCGCAAGCACGGGCTCGACGCCGCGGCCGCGGTGCGCGACGCGGCGCAGACGCGCTTGCGCCCGATCCTCATGACGTCGCTCGCGTTCATCCTCGCGACGGTGCCGCTCGTCTTCGCGTCCGGCGCGGGCGCCGCGAGCCGCCGATCGCTGGGCACCGCGGTGTTCGGCGGGATGATCCTCTCGACGGTGCTGAACCTGTTCGTCGTGCCCGTCGTGTACGTCGCGCTGGCCGGCCTACGCCAACGGTTCGCCCGCCGCAAACGCGCCGCGACGACCGCGGGCCACCCACCGGCGGGCACCGTGCCGGTGTCCGTGGTGCGCAACGCGGACGGCGAGATCGTGCTGCACTTTGCCGACGGCAGCGAGCCGGTGCGCCTGGCGCTGCCTGAGTGAGCAAACCCTGGAAGATCGCAGTCGCTGCGATCGCCGCCGTGCTGCTCGTGCTCTTGACGGGCGGCGGAAGACTCCCACTTCTTCGGGTTCTTCTGTCCCGATCAATCCGTCCCGAACCAGCCGAACGTCTACCCGCAGCTCCTCGGCCGCGCGATCGTACCGGGGCGCTGAGCGCTCAGCCCGGATAGTGCTCCGCGATCTCGTAGAGGTCGTCGTCCTCCGCCGCCATGCGGCGTTCGAGCGCGGTGCGCACCGCGTCCCACGCGCCGGCGAACGCCCGCGGTTCGGCTTCGATCGCACCCTCGACGTTCCAGCGCTGGAGGAACGCGACGACGCGGTCGCTCAGATCGCCCATCTCCTCGCGATAACGGCGCGCTCGGTCCGCAACGGCCGGTTCCGCGGCCTCGAGCACAGGGTAGACCCGGTGGTCTTCGAACGCGAGGTGCCGCCCCAGCACCGTCTCGAGATCGCGCAGCACCGTGCGAACCAGCGCAGCGTTTGCAGCGACCGTCGCCGGAAAGCGCGCGAGCTGCTGGCGCAACACGGCGTGATGGCCGCGGCACGTCTGAATGTCGCGCGCGAGGTCGTGCGGCATCCTACGGCTGCTCCCGGCGGGTGAACGGCAGCACGACGCACACGTCGGTTCCGCCTTCGAGCCGCGTCTCGGACGTCACGCTCGTCGCGAACGCGGAGACGAGGAACAGCCCGCGCCCGCTCTCCGAGAACACGTCTTCCGGCAGCCGCGCGCGCGGCTGAAATCCCCGCCCGTCGTCGCGCACGGTGAGAAACGGCTCGTCACCGCGCCATGCGAGCTCGACATGCACCGGTCCCGGCGCGTGCTCCACCGCGTTCGCGAGGAGCTCGCCCAGGATGAGCTCCGCCGGAAACAAATCGGTGCCGGCGTCGACGAACCGGCCCAGGAACGCGACGAACTGCGTGCGCACCGCGGCGGCGGAGCTCGGATCCGACGCGTCGACGTCCCACGACACGGCATCCGTGCGCGTCTGCGTCGAGCTGATGGCAAAGCGCGCGCCCGGCTCGGCGAAGCGCACGACGAGCAGCGCGAGGTCGTCGTCGGTGCCGTCGCCGCCGAGCACGCGCTCCACGATGCGCAACGCGTGATCGCGCGTGGGGTCTTCGGCCGCGGCGACCTCGACCGCGCGCCGCAGCGCCTCCTCACCCGCCGCGACGTCGCGTGCGTACTCGATCAGCCCGTCGGTGTAGAGCACGAACAGCGTCTCGCCGCGTGCGTCCACGCGCGACTCGGTGATCAGCGGATCGTCGAGGATGCCGAGCGGGATGCCGCCCGGTTCGAGGAACCGCGTGCCGCCGCGCCCCGCGACAAGCGGCGGCGGATGGCCCGCCGACGCGTACGAGATCTCGCGTGTTTGCGGGTCGAGGAAACCGACGATCGCCGTTGCCATCCCGGCCTTTTGCAGCAGCAGCACGCGGTTCACCGCGCGCAGCACCACCGCGGGATCGGGTGAGTCGAGCGACGCGACGTAGATGGCCTGGCGGATCGCGCCCATGGTCACGGCCGCGTGCAGCCCGTGGCCGGCCACGTCGCCCACCGAGAACGCGAGCCGGCCGTCGGGCAGGCGGAACACGTCGTACCAGTCGCCGCCGACGCGCGCGTCGTCCTCGGCCGGCACGTAGACCGCGTCGAAGCTGATACCCGGCACCGTCGGAAACGCGCGCGGGATGTAGATTCGCTGGAGCGTCTCGACAATCTGCTCCTTGCGGCGCAGCTGCTCGCGCAGCCGGCGGTCCGACTCTTCGAGCGCCTCGAGCGCGTCGCGCATGCGCGTCGCCGCGTGCAGCTCGCGCAGGCGCGCGCCGACCTGCGCGCCGAGAATCTCCGCGAGCCCGCGGTCCTGCGCGGTGAAGCGCGTTGCCGCGGCGCGGCCGGCGCCCAACATTCCGGCGCACGCTCCCTCGACGATGATCGGAACGACGAGCGCGACGCGCACGCCGAGTGCGCGCGCGATCCGCTGCTCCTCCGGCGACGCGAGATCGACGCGGTCGAACGCGATCGTCTCACCGCTCAGCAGCGCCGCCACGCCGGGGATGTCTTCGTCCCGCAGCGTCATCGTCGCCGCACCGGCTTCGAGCCCGCGCTGCGTCGACATCGACCACACGCCGTCGTCGCGCCGCGCGAACCACGCCGCATCGACCGCCAGCAGCCGCCGTGCCGCGTCGACGGCGACGCGCTCGATCTCCGGAATCGACCGCGTGGTGCTCAGCCGGCGCACGGTCAGTCCAGCGAACTCGTAATCCAGCGCGGTATCGCCGCTGTACAAGCGGCCGATGTAGCCGGTCAGAAACCACGCGATCTGCCGGATGGCGAGCGTCCGCAAGGGAGCCGGCAGCCGTTCCGGCAGCTCCATCAGGAAAAGGTCGACGCGCGCCCGGTGCAGCCGGTCCACGACGTCCGGAAGGCGGTCGCCGCGTCCCCGCAGCCAGCGCGCCGTCTCGAGGCCCAGCTCCGCACCGCACGCGTAGAAGTCGTCCGCGTCGCCCGCAAAAGCCGAGACCACCCCGTCGAGGATCACCCCGGCACGGTCGCCGTAGGCGGGCGGCAGATCGCGCGCGGCGTACACGCGGCGCGCCACCGCACGAAGCTCGGCGTCTTGCGCCCGAAGCAGCGCGGCGATCGCCGCCAGGTCCGCCGCCTCGCTTGAAGTCTGCACCACCCCGTCCGTTACCACGCGGGCGCGCGGATTCCACCTTGCGGCGGGGTCAGCCGGCGAGCCGCGTGATCTCGACGTCGAGCATGTTTCTCATGTTCACGAGACCATCGATCATGTCTTGTTTGTAGTTGTCGAACCGCTGCTGGCCGTGCGACCCGACCGTGACCGGATGCGCGAAGTCGATCATCACCGCAGTGCTGCCTTGCGGATTCTGATTGTTGGACACGAGCAGAACGCTGGCGCCGACGTACACGGTGGCCTGCCCGGTCACCCAGCCCCTGATGTTGTTGAGGTCCGCCCTGATTTTTAGCAGCGCCGTCAGCGAGCTGCTTCCCAACACGAACTTGAGGTCCGCGAGGTTCGTTTCCGTGCTGTACTTCAGTTCCTTCGTGGCGTCCTCGTCGCGAAAGCCGAGCTCGCGGCTCGGCGTGAGGTTGTCGAGGACGTCGTGCCGCATGGCCTTGAATGTTCGGCTAAGAAGGCCCTCACCGCGAAGTGCTTGATCCGTCCCGCTCGCAGTGTGCCGTCCCAGCTTCAAATCGCGCAGCCTTGCCGCGGGGTGACCGCCGGTGGCGCTCCGCATCACGATCAGCCGATCGGTGCCGCCGAGCGTGCCTCCCAGCGTCGTGATGTCCGCCGTATCCACTTGGTCGAGATTGGCGATGAACAGCGCGCCGGAGGCGAGCAGCGCGTTCGCATCTTGGTACGGACCGTAGAACTCCGGCAGCGCGGCCGTCGGAGCCTGTTGGGTGAAGGCCAGGTACTGCTGCGATTCAGCGTCGTCCGCCTTTTTCACGATCCATTGACCGTCCGTGGACCGGTAGAAGTCCTCGGCGTGACCAGCGCGCTGGATGACCCCGCCGGCCGTGCGCTGCACGGGCGAGTCGACGAAACGGCGGATGTCGTGCGCGGGTGCCTTCGACGGTGTGGCGGGAAGCTGCGCCGGCGACGCAGGCGCCGGTCGTGCGCCGTTCCGCGCGTTCGCGAGCGGGTGTTGCTCCGCAACGACGTTCCTCCGCGCCACACTCTCCCGCACACGCGGCGCTTCGCTTCCGCCGCGCGCCGAACCTCGCCCTGTGCCGCGTCAGCGTCACCGCAAGCGCCGCGATCCTGCCTTCAGACACCGTCGCGGATGCCGCGCGCGCGGCGGCTGAACCAGCGGGGCGCGCGTGTCGGAAACAGCCGCGTGAGCAGGTCGATGCGCGGGGCGTCCGTGCCCGCGACGACGCGATCTCGGTTGCGCTTGATCCCGTCGACGATCGCCGCGGCCATCACTTCCGGCGGCGTCGTGAGAAACCGCTCGTCGAACGTCTTCGTCGTTTTCGCCGCCAGCTCGGCATCGGCGGCGCGCGCGACGCGTGCGCTGCGCGCGATCGCCGTCTTGATGCCGCCGGGATGCACCGTGAGCACGTGCACGTTCGTGCCGAGCAGCTCGCCGCGCAATGCCTCGCTGAAGCCCCGCACCGCGAACTTGCTCGCGGCGTACGCCGACTGTCCCGGCGGTCCCCACAGCCCGAACACGCTCGACGTGTTGACGATGCACGCTTCGGGCTGCGCCAGCAGCGCCGGCAGGAACGCTTTCGTGCCGTAGACGACGCCCCAAAAGTTCACGTTCATCAGCCACGCGATTTCGTCGGTCTCCAGCTCCTGCACGGTGCCGAAGATCGAAACGCCGGCGTTGTTCGCGACGATCGTCACGCGACCGTGCTCGCGCAGCACGTCCTGCGCGAACGCGTTCACGCCGGCTTCGTCGGCAACGTCCAGCACGTGAAGCGACGCGGTGCCGCCCGCACGTGCGATGAGCAGCACCGTCTCGTGTAGCCCTTTCTCGTCGCGATCCGCCAGCGCGAGCGTCATCCCTTCGCGGGCGAGGGCGAGCGCCAGCGCGCGCCCGATCCCGGACGCCGCGCCGGTGACGACCGCGACGCCACCGGACAGGTTCTTCACGCGGCCGGCGCGGGCTCGCGCTCGTTGCGCATGACGACCGGCTCGAGCTTGAGCAGCAGCGGCAAGCGCTTGCGCGCGTGCCGGATCGCGCGCATCGCCGCATGCGGGTCGACGAGGTGCGTGCGCGGCAGCTTCGCGCCCATCTTCTTGAGCACCGCGCCCAGCGGATGGCGCATCCGCACTTGCGCGAGGATCACCTCGGCGAGCAGGTCCGCGCCGGGCGACACGATCGGCCCGAAGCCGTAGCGTGCCTGCGACCAGCCGAACACGTACATGTTGCGAAAACGATCGCTCATCATCGAGCCGTACAGCTTCACGATCGGGCCGTCGACCGGCACGAGGTCGGCCGCGAGAAACGGGATCGTCTGGTGGAAGCCCGTGGCCGCGACGACGAGATCGAAACGCTCGCGCACACCATCGGCGAACTCGACGACGTCGCCGTCGTAACGCGCGACGTCGGGATGCGGCGTGATGCGGCCGTGTTTGACGTAGTGCAGCAGCTCGCTGTTGATGGTGGGATGGTGCTCGAAGATCGCGTGGTCGGGTCGTTGGAGACCGTAGCGGCCGTAATTGCCGACTGCCACCGCGAGCGCGGCACGCAGGCCGAGGCGCTGCAGCCACAGCGGCGCCCACGGCGGGATCAGCTCGACGAGCGGCACGCCGAACAGCGTCTTGGGCAAGAACCAGTAACCGCGCCGCGTGCTCAAGTGCGCCGACGCCGCGACGCGCGCGGCCTCCGACGCGATGTCGCACGCCGAGTTGCCCCCGCCGATGACGAGCACGCGCTTCCCGCGCAGCTGCTCCGGCGTCTTGTAGTCCTTCGAGTGGATCAGCTCGCCACCGAACGTGCCGGGATACGAGGGCCAGCGGCGGTCCCAGTGGTGTCCGACGCACGCGATCACGCCCTTGTAGACGCGCCGCTCGCCGTCCCCGAAGGTGAGCTCCCACCGCTCGACGCCGGAGTCGAAGACGGGGCGCGCGTCGCGGACCGTCGTGCCAAACGCAATGCGCGGTTCGAGATCATAATGGCGCGCGTAGTCTTGCAGGTACGCGAGCATCTGCGTGCCGCTCGGGAAATCGGGATAGCTCGCCGGCATCGGGTAGTCGCTGAACTCGGTGGTCTTGCGCGACGAGATGATGTGCGCCGTCTCGTACACGCCGTCGCGCCAGTTGCCGCCGACCGCATTGCTCGCCTCGAACTGCACGTACGGGATCCCGTGCTGCGCGAGCGCGCGCGCGACGCACAAGCCGATCGGGCCTGCGCCGACGAGCGCGAACTGCTCTTCCGTCGGTGACATAGTCTCTGAGGCTACGCCGGGATCGCGCGGACCTCCTAGACCGCGCCGAGCAGTTCCGCGAGATCGAGCGCGTTCGCGGTCGCGGCGTCGAGCGCGGTGTTGTCGAAGATGCACCAGGCCGGCACGGTCGCGGCGCGCAAGCGCTCGGCGGTCGCATCGCACCGGGACTCTGCCCACGAACGGACATGCCCTCACGCGCGCGGAACGAACACGCTGAAGCGGGCGCCGCCGAACGGGGATTCATCGAGCTCTACGCGACCGCCGGCGCGCTCCAGCATCAGGCGCACGACGGCGAGTCCGATGCCGGTTCCTTGCGCCGGCGTCCCCGCGCGCTCGCCGAGCATGAAGACGCGCTCCCGGTCGGCCAACGCGATTCCGGGACCGTCGTCGTCCACGACGACGCGCACGAAGCGGCCGTCGTTCGTGTCGGCCGTGACGAACACGCCACCGCCCGCGCGACCGTGTTTCACCGCGTTGTCGATCAAGTTGACCAGGACGAGCGTGAGCCGGTCGCCGTCGATCGCAACGCCGGCCGCCGGCGCATCTTCCATCGCGATCGCGACGTGCCGGGCGGCCGCGTTGGCGGCGCAGGCGTCGCGCGCCGCCTCGAGTGACGGGCCGAGCGAACCGATTGCGGGCGCCGGCAGCGAGGCGCGCAGATCGAGCAGCGAGATCTCGAACATCCCCTCCACGAGCCGGCTCAGCCGCAGCGACTCGTTGTAGGCGATCCGCACGAAGCGCTCGCGTGTCAGCAGATCGACGTCGTCGTCCAGCAGCGTCTCGAGATAGCCGCGGATCGACGCGAGCGGCGTGCGCAGCTCGTGGCCCAGCGACGAAAAGAAAGCATACCGCTCGCGCTCCTGCGCGCCGCGGACCAGCGCGCGCTCGACGACGACGTCCATCGCGCCCGCGTCGGCCGCGCGGTCGTACGTCGTCCAACCCGTGCGCACGTCGAGCCGGATCGTCGCTTCCATCGCCGCGGCGATGCGCGCGAGCGCGGAGCGCACGTCGACTGGCGCAGGCACCGCACCGCCGTCGCGCGTCGGCCCGACCAAAGCCGCGACGAACACATCGCTGCCGGCATCGTGCGCCACGAGATCGTCAGCGCGCAGCACGCGCGAAACGGCGGTCGAGAACGCCGCGCCGGCCGCGCGTTCGAGCGAGCGCGCCGCGCGCAGCCCGCGCCGCCACGCGACGCGCTCCAACTCCGGCAACCGCACGACGAGCAGCGGACGCGCCTCGGGCGCGAGGTCCACGAGCCGCCGCTCAAGCGCCTCGAGCCGCGGCAGCAGACCGCGGATGTCAGGCGCGTGCAAACCGGTACCCGAATCCGTGGACCGTGTGCAGCAGCATCGGCAATCCTTCGCGCTCCTCCAGTTTGAGCCGCAAGCGGCGCACGTGCACGTCGACGGTGCGCTCGTCGCCTTCGAAGTCGTAGCCCCACACGCGCTGCAGCAGCGTCGAGCGCGACAGCGCTACGCCGGGATTCACCGCGAGCTCCAGCAGCAGCGCGAACTCACGCGGCTTGAGGCCCACGTCGACGCCGTCCACGCGCGCCTCGCGCGCCGCCTGATCGATCTCGAGCCGCTCGTACGTCAGCGTCACGGGCGCGTTCGACGATGCAAGCCCCGCGCGCCGCGCGATCGCCTTCACGCGCGCGACGACCTCGCGCGGTGAGAACGGCTTGGTGACGTAATCGTCCGCGCCGATCTCGAGTCCGACGACGCGGTCGATCTCGTCGGAACGCGCCGTCAGCACCACGATCGGCAGGTCGCGCCCCTCGCGCCGCAGCCGGCGCACGATCTCGAAGCCATCGACGACGGGGAGGCCGAGGTCGAGGATCAGCACGTCGGCACCCGTGCGCGCCAGCCGCAGTGCTGCCGGCCCGTCCGGGGCCTCGTCGCACGAAAAACCGTCGCGCCGGAGATGGTGCACGAGCAACTCGCGGATGGACGCGTCGTCTTCCGCGACCACGATGCGGGTGACCGCCATGCCGGGACCGGTGCCCCGCAGGGTCGCCGCCAATCGCAGTTCCCGCTGCTAGCCGCTTACGGCGTTCGCGATCGCGAATACGACCGCGCGTCGTCCGCTTCGAACAAATCGAAAAGGATCACGTGCTCGGCGCGCAGATCGATGCCGGTGTAGTACGCCCACACCTCGCTGAACCCGATGAGCGGGAAATACTCGTTCTCGTCGCCGTCGGGGAGCGACGCGCGCAGCTTGTCGATGACGCGCGCGGTGAAGACGATGCCCGCGATCTGGGTGCGCGGCCCGCGCGGCGCGGCGGTCCGAAGGTCGAGCGGTTCCATGACCCGCGCTACGCTGCGTAAGACTCCCGTTCCCGCGCGTCGAACGCCTCGTTCGTGTGCGCGCGCTTTTCGCTCGCCGGCCCGGAACGGATCGCCGACCGCTATCCGCAGTTCAAGCTGCGCGGCGGTTGGCCGCGCCGCTACAACGTCGCGCCGACGCAAGACGTCCTCGCCGTGCGCAACGACGGCGCCGGCGAGATCGCGCCGCTGCGCTGGGGGCTCGTGCCGTATTGGGCCAAGGACCTCGCCATCGGCCAGAAGCTCATCAACGCGCGCGCGGAGACGCTCGCCGAGAAACCGGCCTTTCGCAGCGCGCTGCAACGGCGGCGTTGCATCATCTTCGCGGACGGCTTCTACGAATGGACCGGCGCGAAAGGCCGCAAGCAGCCGTACCGGTTCACGGTCGGCGACGGCGCGCCGTTCGCCTTCGCGGGTCTGTGGGAGCGCTGGGGTCCCAAAGACGCGCCGGTGGCGACGTGCGCCATCGTCACGTGCGCGTCGAACGCGCTGCTCGCATCGATCCACGACCGCATGCCCGCGATCCTCGACGACGGCGCGCTCGACGCGTGGCTCCACGGCGACGTCGCGAACGCGCTCGAAGTGGTCGTCCCGTACGATCCTGCGCGGATGCGCCAGACCGCGGTCACACCGCGGATGAACCATCACGCCTTCGACGACGCGCGCTGCATCGAGCCGCTGGTCGCCGAGGCGACGCTGTTCTAGCGCTCGTCCTTCTGGATCACGCCCTCGCCGTCGACCACGGTTTTGCCGTGCTGGTTGACGATGCTCGTCCGCACGCGCAGCCGCCGCTTCGCGGCGATCAGCTCCGTCACTTCGGCGCGTGCGGTCAGCGTGTCGCCGATGAACACCGGCCGCCGGAAGCGCACCGACTGCTCGACGTAGATCCCGCCGGGCTTCTGGAGCATCAGGCCGTTCACCGTGGAAAGCAGGCTCGCGGTCAGCATCCCGTGCGCGGCGCGCTGGCCGAAGCGCGTCGTCTTGGCGTACTCCGCGTCCATGTGGAGCGGGTAGTTGTCGCCGCTGACGGCGGCGAACAGCAGGATGTCGGCCTCCGTGATGGTCTTCGAAAACGTCGTCGTGTCGCCGACGCGGAATTCGTCGAACCGCTTTTCACCATAGCTCATCGCGCTGCGGCTTCCGCGTCGAGGATCAAGAACCATGGCCGCGTCCGAAGCCGCGCGGCGACCGTGGGATCGCGCGCGTCCGCCTCCGCGCTCGGCCGCGGTTCGCGAAGCGCGCGCAGAACGAAGCCCGCCGCGAGAACGTCGCCGACGATCCGCTCGAGCGGACGATGATAAAAGCGCATCGGAACCGGGCCCTCGCCGAAGCCGTCCCAGCCTTCCTCGACGAGCCGCACCGCGTGGTAGTCGGCGCCCGGGTCGTCGGTGAGCGCCGGATGATGCGTCGAGACGACGAGCCGCGCGCCCGGCCGCAACACCCGGGCGAACTCGCGCAGCGTCGGAAGCCAGTCTTCGACGTAGTGCAGCGTCAGCGACGACAGCACGACGTCGAACGATGCGTCCGCCAGGGGCAGCGGCCGCGCGAGATCGGCGCACAGCACCGTCGCCGCGTCGCCGAGGCGCGCGCGTGCGATGTGCACCATCGCCTCGCTCGCATCGAGCGCGACGACGCGCGCGCCGTGTTCGGCCAGCCACGCGCTGTGCTCGCCGGCGGCGGCGCCCGCGTCGAGCACGTCGAGCCCGCGCACGTCGCCGAGCACGTCGCGCACCGCCGGCCGCTCGTATGCGGCGTTGCACACGTTCGCCGCCGTGACGCGCGCGTACGCTCGCGCGAGCGCGGGATCGTCGTAGAGCGGGTTGGGACCGCTCGTCACGGCACGCGCGCGGCGGCCGCGCGAACGAGCACGACCTCGACAGGTTCCGGCATCCCGCGCAGCACCACGGTACCGCGTTCGCCGTCCTGCAGGACGTCGGCGACGCGCGGGTCGTCCGCGACCGCGGTGGTAATCAAGATCTCGCCCGCGCCCGCCGCGCGCGCGATGCGCGCTGCCAGGTTCACGGTCGCGCCGGCGTAGTCGAGCCGGTCGTTCGCGCGCATCGCGATGCACGGACCGCGGTGCATCCCGATCCGCAGCTCGAGCGGCGCGGCGGCTTCGGCGAACTGCAACGCCGCGTCGACGGCGTCGCGCGGGTCGGCGAACACCGCCATGGTCGAATCCCCGATCGTCTTCACGACGGCGCCGCGGCCGAGTGCGACGACGTCCTGCAGCGCGGCGGCGTGCGCGCGCACGAGGTCATACGCCTGCGCGTCGCCCGTCTCGACGTACATCTGCGTCGAGCCCGCGATGTCCGAAAAAACGACCGTCAGCTCGCGGATCGCGTGCTCGATCCCCGGACCGAGCACATCGTCGGAGAACAGGTCGCGGAACGCTTGCAACGCGGTCACGTCCGCCGCCGTCGCGATCTGACCGGTCAGCTCGGCTTCGCTGACCCGCACGACCGCGTCGCGCATCGACGCGTTCTCGATGCGCACGCCCACGGTGCCGGACTGCACGACGGACGTCGCGACCTGGAGCCGGTCGTCGCCGACGCGCACGCCGAGCGTGCCCGCGCCGGCGTCGTCTTCGACGGTAAAGCGTGCGCTGCGATCCGGCATCGCCTGCACGACGTACGCGCCCGCGCGCAGCGCGACGAGCACGGAGGCTTCCGAACGCGCGCCGAGCGCGATCTGCGCGAGCGTTTGGCGTGCCGTTTGCGGACCGCCGAAACAATATGTCGGCGGCGCGTCACTGCGGCCGGAAAGGCGCGCGTCGAACGTCACCTCGACGTCCCGGTCGAACTGCGCCGTGTACGCGACGCCGCACGCGTCGCAGCGCACGCGCTCACCGGCACGCGCCAGCGCCGGCACGCCGTTCTGCTGCCCGCGGCAGCTCGGGCAGATCAGCGTCCACGACAGGTCCAGCAGCCCGCCGCGCGTCGCGGCGAGCATCGCGCCCAGCACGCGGTCGCGCGGAAGCTGCCACGCGTCGGCAAGCACGTACGGGCGCATCCGCGCGACGGTCGTATCGTCCGCGTGCTCGACGAGCGCCGCGAGCCGCGCCGCGATCGCCGGCTCGTGCTCGGTGTGCGGGCGCAAGGCCTCCAGCGCATCGACGAAGCGCGCCACGCGCGCGATGCCGCCGGCCGGCACGTCGGGAACGTTCGGCTGCGTCACGGTGAGCGCGAGGTTCTCGCGCGCACGCTGCGCCGCCAGCGCGTACGCGCGTGCCGCGCCGGCGCGAACCCGCGCGAGCACGCCCGGCGCGAGGAGCGCGCCCAGCGTACCGTTCGCATCGAGCTCGACCGCGTGCTCGATCCGCGCGCCCGTGCCGTCGGCGAGCACGCGCACGTCCGCGGCGAACCGCGCGAAGGGACCGCGCCGAAAGCGCCGCTCGACAGCGACGCGGTGCGGGACCTCCCACGTGATCGGCGGCTCTTCCCATTCCAGCGCGAACGGCCCGAACCGCGCGTGCGCGATGGGCGTCGCCGGCCCGCCCACCCGAGGTTCGTAGGTATAGTGGACCGCCGGCAGTCCGGCGTCGCGGGTAACCGCGTCGGTGTCGGACACGGTGCGCCACAGCACGTCCGGCGGTTGGTCGAACGTTAAGGTCGAGCGGTCGGTGAAGCGCCTCACGCGAACGCCGCGAGACCGTCGCCGGCCGCCGCGAGGAACGGAGCGGTACCGGCGAACGTTGCCCGCGAAGAGTCCGACACGATGAGGCCGCTTTTGATCGTTCTCCCCACCCTCCTGTCCGAGCTCGCGTGATCGCCGCCGACGTTCAGTTCCGCCAAACGGCCAACGCCGCCGCGGCTGCCTTCGCGAACGCGCCGCCATACCTGGCGTACCGCACCGAGGTCGTGGTCGACGTGCCGTCGCTGCGCCGCCACAAGGTGATCGCGCGCCAGGTCGAGACGCGCACCAAGGACGACTTCGCGGCGCTGCAAGACCTGCCGCGCGGCCAGCACCAGTACGCGCACAGCTTCCCGCTCATCCCGACGTTCGATGCGCTCTCGTACTTTCGGGTCACGTTCAACGGCAACCGGCGAGACCTGCTCAGCTACGTCGAGCCTGGCGCGCCGATCACGTTCAAGGATCCGCGCGAGACGTCGCACGCCGACGTCGTCGTGACGTCGCTGCGCTACTACCGCGCGTCCTACGCCGCCGACTCCAACGACCGTATCGCGCACATCCAGATGGAAACGCTGCCCACGCTCACCGCGAACAACGCGTCGGACTTCTTCATCCACGACGTCTACGCCGATACCGTGACGAATTTGCCGACCAAGGTCGTCTACGTCGGCTCCACGACGACGTTCACGTGCGACTACGAGGTCGTCGAAGGGCATTGGCTCGTGCGGCACGCGACGTACGTGCACACGTTCTACGGACCGCTGCGGCTCGGCCGCGTCACGGCGACGGCCGACGCCACGAACAGCGACTTCGCGTTCCCGGTGACGCCGGGCGATCCGAAGCTGGCAGGGCCCTAGAGGCTCACGGTCCGAACTGCCACTCCGCGACGTGCCACCACAACGTCACGCCGTTGGGTTCGGGCCGGTGCAGATCGACGTTGCGGTACACCCGGATCTTCGGATGGCTGATAAACGCCATCGGCACGTCGCGCACCACGAGCGCCTCGATCTTCGCGTACGCGGCGCGCCGTTTCGCGTCGTCGTAGGTTCGCCGCGCCTCGCGCTGCAGCGCCTCCATCTCGGGCGAGCAGTAGTTCTCGTAGTTGCGGCCGTTGGGCGGCCGCGCGCCGCACGTGAACAGCACCGAATTGTCCAGGTCCGTGCCGGACAGCCAGTTGAGCGGCGCCAAATCGAAGTCGCCGCGCGCGAGCGGCCCGCCGGCGCCGGCCGGCGCGAAGAACGTTGCGGGCGCGTAGTCCTTGATCTGCGCGTCGATGCCGACCGCGCGCAGTTCGGACTGCACCTGCACGTCGAAGCTGCGCGCGCTCGCCGAACCCGCGATGCCCGCCAGAAAGAGCTCGAGCCGTTTGCCGTCGCGCACGCGGACGCCGTCCGCGCTCGGCTTCCAACCGGCCGCTTCAAGTAGCGCGCGGGCGCCCGCGGGATCGTACGCGTTGGGGTCGTCGTGCGCCGTCCCGCCGTAGAGCACGGGCGGGATGTCCGCATAGCCCACGTCGGCCGTACCGAACGCGAGTCGCTTCACCAGTCCGGCCCGGTCGATGGCGCGCGCGACCGCGCGCCGCACGCGCACGTCGTCGAGCGGCGCACGTGCCATGTTCAGCAGATACGCGCCGAACGCGTTGGCGGTGATCAGCTCGCCGTCGAGCCCCTCCGCGCCGCGCAGCAGGCTGAAGCCGTTCGGATCCAAACGTCCGAGGTCGACGTGGTGCGTGCGCAGCTCGACCGCGAGTGTCGTGAACTCGGGGATGATACGCACGACGATGTTGGGGATGTGCGGCGCGCCGCCGAAGTACGCGGGGTTCGCTTCGTACGTGACGCTCTGCGCGCGGTCCCAGCGCACGAACTTGTACGGACCCGTCCCGATCGGGTGCGTGTTGAAGTCGACCCGGTCCAGCGACGGCAGGTGCTCGAGCAGATGCTGCGGCAGCACGCGGTACGTCGTGTCGGCTTCAGCGAACACGGTGCGCACGAACGGCGCGAACGGCTCCTTGAGATGGAACACGACGGTGTACGGGTCGGGCGTCTCGACGCGCTCGACCCGGTCGTAGCCGTGCCGGTTCGGAATCGCGTTGCGCGGATCCATGATCGCACGCCACGTGAAGGCGACGTCGGCGCTGGTGAACGGCGCGTTGTCGTGCCAGCGCACGCCGCGGCGCAGCACGTAGCGAATCGTCTTGCCGTCGGTGGAGATCCCGCCGTTGCGCAGCGTCGGCACGTCCGCGGCGAGGTCGGGTACGAGCCGTCCCGCGCCGTCCTGCGTGATCAGCAGATCGAAGCAGAGCGACGCCAGCCAATCGTCCTCCTGATTCGTCGGATAGACCGGGTTGAAGCCGTGCGGATCTGCCGTAACCGCCAGCCGCAGCGTGGTCGGATCGGTCCACGCATGCAGCGACGACGCGCCGCTCGGGGCTGCGACGCACGCGCCGAGCATCGCGAGCGCGCAGACGCCCAGACGAAACCGCATGCGCGATTCTAGCACGCCCCTAGGCCGCCAATGACGGAGGCGCCGTCCTTTCGGAACGGCGCCTCGTCACGTGGCGGAGAGGGTGAGATTCGAACTCACGGTACGCTATTAACGTACGCCCGCTTTCGAGGCGGGTGCCTTCAACCACTCGACCACCTCTCCGCGCGCCGCTTCTGTGCGAAGAACTCGCGCAGCTGTGCTGCGGTTTCTTCCGCGAGCACCCCGTCGATCACGTCGACGCGATGGTTCACGGCGGCCGACCCGAGTATATCGATGACCGAGCCCGACGCCCCTCCCTTCGGGTCGCGGCAGCCGAAGACCAGCCGTTCCACCCGCGCCGCCGCGAGGGCACCGGCGCACATCGCGCACGGCTCCTTGGTGACGTACAGCGAGCCGCCTATGCGCCAGCGGCCGAGCGCTCGAGCGGCCGCACGAATCACCAGCAGCTCCGCGTGGGCGGTCGGATCGGGGCGCTTCTCCTTCTCGTTGCACGCCTCGAAGGTTTGGCCGTCGACGACGAGCACCGCGCCGATCGGGACGTCGCCGGCTGCGGCGGCCCGCTCGGCGAGCACCATCGCGCGCCGCACGAAGGCGACATCGGCTTCGGAGAAGGGGACGTGCTCCCGGCCCGGCTCGAACGGGCAACCTTCGCCTTCGGAGGGCGACACTCTATCCAATTGAGCTACGGGAGCTTGCTTCGTCTCGCTTCGCTCGGCGAAGCCGTCGGCATGACCCGCGTACCACGCGGGTCAGCCTTCCCGCGACCTGGGTGGCGCGGGTCGGCTTTGCGAGATTGGCGGCGATGGCGAGATGACCTCGCCTTACCGGCCCCGGTCTTCGGTGGGCGCGGGGCCGGTGGTGGGGCCTGTCGTTGGCATGTGTTTGAAGAGGTCCAGCTTGTGCTCGACCAGGCCGCGGTAGAATTTGCGAACGCAGTCCGGGTGACCGAAGAAATACGTCCGCGCGTACGCCAAGTCGTCCCCCGAGCTGTCCGGCACGTAGTGGCTGATCTCGATTTCTTCCATTTGCGCCCGGTCGACCGGGTGCGGGCAGAAATCGCAGGGGATCGTCGACATGTCGTTACCTCGAGAAAAACTGACTCGGGTAGGATTTGAACCTACGACCTAGGGCTTATGAGTCCCCCGCTCTACCGCTGAGCTACCGAGCCGTTCGTTCGTCCCGATCCATCGTTCGCAGCGTGCCGCGTGACGAACCGGACGTCGATTATCCAGAACCCCCGAAGACCCTCCACGGCTGCACTTGCTTGGCAGGCCCTTCGCGCAGGGCTGCGCCAAAACACCGGCATGATACACCGGGTTGTCATAGCCGCGGCGGCAGCGGCATGTGTGTTGGGGGCGGTCACGCCGTCGCCTGCCGCCGCCGACAGCGCGCACGACGCGCTTGCAGGCCACGCCGCATACGTCGGGCATCCGGACAGCGTGGTGGTCACCTACCGGGTGGTGTCCAGAGCGACGCCTTCGCCTGGGCCTTCGGCTGCGACCAGCCCCGAACCGAATTTCGACGCAGCTGAGGAGACGACGTACCGCCGGGGACTGACATACCATGAGATCGACCGCTCCGAAGGCGTGAGCACGGAATCCGGGTTCGATGGCCGTGCCTATTGGACGTCGAACGAGAACCGCCACACGGTCGCATTGTTCGAAGACGCGCAGCGGCGCGCGATCACCGTGAACGCGGTGGACGCCGGCGCGTTCGACGACGCGACCGAGGTACAATCGCGCGGCACGCAAACGATCGACGGCGCACAGTACGATGTCGTGCGCGTCACGCCGCGCGGCGGGATCCCCGCCGACCTCGCGATCGATCGCGCGACGGGCGCGTTCGGGCAGGTCACGTACGAACCCGACGATCGCTATAGCCGCGCGGTCGTGCGCATCCTCGGCTACACCGAGATCGCGCCGGGCGTGCGCGTCCCGGCGTCGTATCGCTACGATCGCGAAACGACGTCGACGCTGCTGCGCGGAGCGCAGCGCCCCGTTACCGACGCCGAGCTGCAGCGCCCGGCGGCGCCGACCGCGGTGTGGACGTTCGGCAACGGCGATCCGGTCCGCTTTGCCCTCGAGCGCGGCGCGACGGCCGGTCACGCCGTGATCGTGCGCGCGTCGATCAACGGCAAGCCGGGCACGTTTCTGTTCGACTCGGGCGCGAGCCAGGTGCTGCTCTACCGGCCGTACGCGGACTCACTCGGTCTCACGCTGCTCGGGAACACGTCGTTCTCCGGCGTGAACGGCGGATCACGCAGCGCGCGGTTCGCGCGCGCGGCGTCCATCACGATCGGCGACAACACGCTGTCCAACGTCGTCTTGGCCATCTCCCCGCGCGACCCGGGCGAACGCGGCACGATCGACGGCATCCTCGGCTTCGACGTGCTCGCAGGCGCGCTCGTCCACGTCGATCTCGTGAAAGAAACCATGGAGTTCGCCGATCCGTCGCAGATGATGGCGAGCGTTCCCAAAGGCGGCTTCGCATTTTCCGTCAACCTGTCCGACGGGACGCCGGAGATCCGGGTCAAGGTGGGCGCCGTCACGACGCGCGCTACGTTCGACACGGGCAACAACTATAACGTCATCCTGAGCGAGAACCTCACGAAGACAGGCCGGGTGGTCGGACTCGTCCTCGGTACGATGTTCTTCGGCGGCGTGGACGGCGTCGCCGACGAGCCCGCATCGTGCTACAAGCTGAACGAGATCGCAGTCGGCCCGTTCCGGTATCAGAACGCGCTGACGTGCTTCGGGAGCGAACGCGTCTTCGGCCGCGACGGCGGCCTGATCGGCTTCGACTTCTTACGCCACTTCGACTGGACGTTCGATTACTCGCGTTCGCGCCTCATCCTCGCGCCGAACGGGCGTTGAGCGTGAAACACAAGGGGCTCGCAACCCTCGCGGCCGTAGGGTTCGCGTTCGCAGCGCTGCTGCCGCGCGCCACCATCGCTGCGGACGACGCGGCGGCGCTGATGGCAAAGCACAAGACGTACGCGGGTTGGCAAGCGGACGACGGGGCGATCGCGTCGCTGCGTGAATCGGGAACGATCACATTGGATGGACGCGTGGTCGGCACCATCCGAGCCGTACACCGCGGACCGGTCTTTCGCGAGGTCTGGTCGCGCGGCGCCGGCCGCACCTTCGAGGGCGGCTTCACCGGACGGGTCCTGTGGTCGTCCAATCAAAACGGCTTCACGGTTCAGACGATCGGCGAGGCGGCGAAATTCGTCTATACGGAGCGTGCGCTGTTCGGCGAGGGTCTGACGTCGCTGCCCGCCACGGTCGTGCGCAGCGAGACGATAGACGGTACGCCGGTGACGTGGGTGCGCGTCGCGCCCACTATCGGCGTCGTCGCGGAACTCGCGATCGATCCGGCAAGCGGCATGCTCAAGCGCGCCGTGCTCGATCCGAACGGCAAGTACGAGACGCGCTACGACGTGCTCGGGTACACGGACGTCGGCGGCGGAAAGCGCGTGATGTCGTCCTGGCGCTACACCGGCGCCAAGTCGGTCTACGCGTACACGACGATCGAAGCGAACAAACCCGTGACGGACGAAGAGCTGCACCCGCCCAAGCAGACCGCCACGTGGACGTTCGATCCCGGCGCCGGCACCGTGCCGGTCGAACTGACCAAATACCGCATCCAGGTCAACGCGACCGTAAACGGCATAAAGGGAACGTTCATCCTGGACACCGGGGCTTCGGGAATCGCCTTCACCGACAGCTTCGCGCGCCGCGCCGGCGCGAAGCGCCTCGGAGAGAGCGCGATCGTCGGGATCGGCGGCGGCGCGATGGCGAACCTCTACAAAGTCGACACCATCGCGTTCGGCAGCAGCGTCTTGCACGACGTCGTCATCCTCACCGGGCTCGACGAGCGGGGCTCGTTCGAGAACGAGGTCGCCGGACTGATCGGATTCGATTTGCTGGCCGGCGCGATCGTCGAGCTGGACCTCGACGCCAAGTCGTTGCGCATCATGGATCCCGCCAAGGTCCAGCCGGATACGAGCCGCGGTCTCGTCGTGCACGTCGACCTCAACGACGGAACACCGCGCGTCGCGATGACCGTCGGCGGCCGCGTGCCCGTGCTCGCGACGCTCGACAGCGGCAACCCCATGCACGTCCTCTTCAGCCAAAGCCTCGTATCGCGCGACCGCGTGTCGTTCTTCTCGGACCCGACCAGCCTGGCGTCGTTACCGGTGCAGATCTACGGCGTCAACGGCAACGAAACGATCCATTGCGGGCAGTTGCAGAGCCTCGAACTCGGCCCGGTCGTGTACCGGCCCGTTCCGGCGTGCGCGTCACCATCGATGTCGCACAACGACGTGCTCGTCGGACTCGACTTCATCCGCGCGTTCAACGTCGTGTTCGACTATCCCGACGGCTATTTGCTCATGATGCCGCGCAAGAGCCCGTAAACGAACGAACCCGCGCTGCATATCGCGCGGGTCCCTTCGTGAAACGTGCGGTCGAAGGGACTCGAACCCCCAACCTACAAGTTCGTAGCCTGTTGCTCTATCCAATTGAGCTACGACCGCGCGTGTCGCGCTGCACTCAGCGGCGACCTCGTGGGATACGGCGCGCCCGGCGCGATCCCTTCCATGCGCAGCATCGCACGAGCGCGCGGCGATTCGGAGAGGGAGGGATTCGAACCCTCGATACGATGTAACTCGTATAACGGTTTAGCAAACCGCCGCCTTCAGCCGCTCGGCCACCTCTCCTCGGCGTTGCGCCACGTTCGAACGGCTGCCGTCCCCTCCCTGTTTCCGCCGCTGCGGCAAGCGCTCCGTCAGACCGCGGAGCCGGCCCGAGCGAGCTCCGCGATCCGCGCGGCCACGCGTTCCGCGGCGTCGGGATGCGCGAGCTGGGCGGCACTTGCGTGCAGCCGCTGTGCCACCCGTTCGTCGTGCAGCACGCTGTCGACCACGTGCGACAGATCGGAGGCGCGTGCCGCGCGCAGCGCGGCGCCGCGCGACACCAGATACCGCGCGTTGCGCTCCTCCTGCCCCGGCAGCGGCTTGAGCAGCACGAGCGGCACGCCGACCGCGAGCGCCTCGGACGTCGATAGTCCGCCGGGTTTGGTGATCAGCACGTCGGCCGCGTGCATCCAGTCGAACACGTTCTCGACGAAGCCGAGCACGCGCACGTCGGCGCCGTCGCGGCGTGCCTCTTCGGCGACGCGATGCTCGAGCCGCCGGTTCTTGCCGACGATCACCACCGGCGTCACCGACGGCGACGTGCGCGCGAGCGCGCGCACCGTCGTCGCGACCGGCCCCAGCCCGAGCCCGCCGCCCATCACCAGCGCGACCGCCGCATCGCGCGGAAGGCCGAGCGCCTCGCGCAGCGCGCCGCGGTCCGGCGCGGGGATCCCGAACCGCGGGTCGACCGGGATGCCGTCGACGCCGACACGCGCGGGGTCGATTCCGCGCCCGACCAGCGCGGCGCGAATCTCCGGCGTTGCGACCGCGTACGCGTCGATGTTGCGATAGATCCAGAACGGGTGCACGACGAAATCGGTCACGATGCCCATCACGGGAACCGTCGGATCGTAGAGCCGTTTGTACGCCGCCATCACGCCGCACGGAAACGCGTGCGTGCACACGACGACGCTGGGGCGCAAACGTTCCATCAGGCCGCGAATGTTGCGCGACGTGAACTCGCTGGCCCACACGCGAAAACCGCCCGCCGCCGTCGCGCGCTCCGCGCGGTCGTAGATGAAGCCGTAGACTTGCGGGATCGTCCGCACCATCCCGATGTAGCCGTCGCTGACGACCTTCGAAAAAAGCGACGCCGCGTAGCGATAGCTGTCGACGACCTCGCCGCGCATCCCGCGCGCCGCCAGGCGCACGCGCACCGCATCGGCGGCGGAACGGTGTCCCTCGCCGACGCGCGCGGAGAGGAAGAGAACCGGTCCTACGGCGCCTGCTCCTCCGGCGGCCCCGACTCTTCGGCCAACACGAAGAAGTCGTCGAGGATCTCTTGCGCGAGGTCCTCGTCCTCCAGGAGATCGCCGACCGCATCGGTCACCACGAACTCGTCGGACTGATCGTTGTAGCAGACGGCGTACGCGTTGCCTTCGTCGTCCTCGACGAGCCCGACGACCTCGAAGCGCAGCGCGGTACCGTCCTCCATGTGCAATTCGAGGACGTCCTTGAGGTCGAGCGGCTGCTTCTCGCTGCCGGTGCCGTTGCCGCTCGCTCCGGTGCTGCCGTTGGTTTCGATGACGATGCTCCTTATTTGAGGTATCGGGACACGTTCGCGTTGTGCTCTTGCAAGGTCTTTGCGAACGCGTGGTGGCCGTCGCCTTTTGCGACGTAGTAGAGGTAGTCGCTGCGCGCAGGCCCGAACGCGGCGTCGAGCGAGGGCTTTCCGGGGTTCGCGATCGGGGTCGGCGGAAGGCCGGTGTGGCGGTAGGTGTTGTAGGGCGAGTCGCTCTCCAGGTCGCGCTTCGTGATCACGTCGTGATGTTCCGGGAACGTGTACTCGATCGACGCGTCGATCTCCAGCGGCATCCCCAGCCGCAGGCGGTTGTAGATGACCGAGGCGATCGTCGGCCGCTCCTCGTCCGCCTTGCCCTCGCGCTCGATCAGCGAGGCGATCGTCACGACCTCGGGGACGGTGCGGTGCAGCGCCCGCGCGCGCGTCGCCGCGTCGCGCGGCAGCTCCTGGCGGAACTGCTCCACCAGCACCCGGGCGATCTGTGGAGGTGTGTCGTCCGTCGGCAGCAGGTAGGTGCTCGGGAAGAGATAGCCCTCGAGGTTGGGTGTGGGCGTGCCGGCGACGGTGATCCCGCCGCTGCGCAGGAACACGCGCTCGTACGCGCTCGGGTCGCCGAGCGCGCGGCTTCCGAGCGCCTGCGCGATCTCGCGCGCGGTATAGCCTTCCGGGATCGTCAGCCACACGGCAAACTGCTCGCCGCGCACCAGCCGTTTGAGGATGTCGTCGCTCGTCTGGTGGGCGGGGAAGCGGTACTCGCCGGCCTTGACCTCGCCGTCGGCATGGCGCAGGCGCGCGAGGATCCGAAACGCGAGCGGGTTCTGCAGCACGTTCTTGCCGCGCAGCGCCGCGACGACTTGGGCGAAGGTCGAGCCGCGTTCGATCACCACGTCCGTCTGGCGCGCCGGCAAACTGCGGTCGACGTATACGGCGTCGCGAAACCAGATCGACGCCGCGCCGACGATGACGCCGGTGCCGACGACGATCGCGACGGCGACGCCGAGCAGCGCGCGGCCGGCGCGGTTCACCGCGGTCTGCGGGCTAGCCACGTCTCGAGGATACCCACTGCGGCGAGCTGATCGATGACCTTCTTCCGTTTGGCGCGCGACACGTCCGCGGCGATGAGCGACTTTTGCGCGGCGGCCGTGGTCAACCGCTCGTCGACCCGTTCGATCGCTCCGTCGAACGCCCGGGCGAGGTGCGCGACGAACGCGTCGATGCTCTCGGTCGCAGGGCCGCGCTCGCCGCTCATCGTCAGCGGATCGCCGACGACGATCGTGCGCGCGCCCCGTTCGCGCGCGAGGGCGACGATGCCGGCGACGTCGTCGCGGACGTTCGTGCGGTGGATCGTCGCGTGCGGGAACGCGAACGTTCCCTCGCCGACCGCGACGCCGATGCGCCGCGTTCCCACGTCCAGTGCGAGCACGACGTCACTCATACCGGTTGCGCGCGCTCCGTCACGTCGACTCCAATTCGTATACCAGCGCGCGCGCTTTCGGGCGGCGACCGAGGTGCCAGGTCACGATGTCGTCCGCCGCGCGCGTGACGCGCAGCGTGGCGAGCAGCGCCGCGCCGGAACCGCGCTCGGCACCGAGCGCGCGAAAGTTCGCGACGTCGCCCGCGTCGAGCGCGTGCGCCTCGCCGCGCGCGCCGTAGCAGCGCTCGCAGCCGAGCCCCCCGGCTTCGAGGTCGAGGTGCGCGCCGCGCTCGTCGAACCCTTGACCGCAGCGCACGCACGCGTCGTCCGCGGGCGCGAGCCCCAGCGCGTGAAGCAATCGCAGTTGGAAGCGCGGCACGAGCCCGGCCGGCGCGTCGCTGGCGGCGACCGCACCGATCGCGCCGGCCAGCAGCGCGTAGATCTCGGGCAGCGCGAGATCCGGCTCGCAGAACATGTCGACCGTCTCGGCGAACAGCGATGCCGTCGCCAGCGCGTCGGGGCGCACGAGACCGTTCCAGTACGATCTGATTGTCCGCACCTCGGTGATCACGTCGAGCGAGCGCCCCTTGTGCAGCGCGACGCGCACCTCGGCCAGCGGCTGGAGCCGCCCGCCGAGCGCGCTGCGCGGCCGCCGCGCGCCCTTCGCGACGGCATCGACCTTGCCGCGCTCGCGCGTGAGCAGCGTGTACACGCGATCGGCTTCACCGAGCGGGCGCGCGCGCAGCACGATCGCGTCGGTTGAGGAGCTACGTTCCGTCAGCGAACCGTTGTCCCAAAAAACGTTCAGTCACGCACGGTCGCGGCTTCGGCTTCGTGCGTGTCCCGAGCCTGGGGCGCGGTGAGCACGCGCACGGTCAGGATGCGGCGGTTGCGCGTGCGGTCGACCCGCAGCTTCACGCCGTCGCCGGCTTCGATCTCCTCACCCTCGCGCGGGAGCCGCCCGAACAATCCCACGGTGAAGCCGCCGATCGTCTCGAACTCTTCGTGCGGGAGCGTGATCCCGAGCGCCGCGTTGACGTCCTCGATGTTCGTGCCGGCTTCGACGACCGACTCGCCGTCGGCGATGCGCACGATCGGCTCTTCTTCACCTTCGTCGTGCTCGTCGCGAATCTCTCCGACGATCTCTTCGAGCAGGTCTTCCATCGTCACCAGGCCCGCGGTGCCCATGTACTCGTCGAGCACGATCGCGAGCGAATACTTGTCGCGCTGCATCTCGCGCAGCAGCTCCGCGACGCGCTTGTTCTCCGGCACGTGCGTGACGGGCCGCATCAGCGATCGCAGCGAGGTCTCGGCCACCGTGCCGTTCGAGAGCGCGATGAGCAGCTCGCGGTCGTGCACCACGCCGATGACGTCGTCGATGGACTCTTCGTAGACGGGCAGCTTCGAGTAGCCTTCGGCGACGACGAGGTCGAGCGCCCGGCGCGGCGACGAGCCGACGCTCACGGTCACCATCTCGGTGCGCGGGGTCATCACCTCGCGCACGATCGTGTCGCCGAACTCGATGATCGAATGGATCAGCTCGCGCTCTTGCTCTTCGAGCACGTTCTGCTCGACGCCGACGTTGACGAGCGTCTTGATGTCGTCCTCGGTGACGTACGGCCCGGTGGCGCCGTGCCCGCCGAAGAGCCGCACCAGCCGGTCGGTGATGGCCAGGAACGCCGCGGTGAGCGGCGTGAGGGCCGTCTTGACGACGCCCAGGAACGGCGCGAGCCGTAGCGCCGTTCGGTCGCCCGTGCCCACGGCCAGCGTCTTCGGGAGGATCTCACCGAACAACAGGATGGCGACCGTCATGACGACCGTCGACCAGATCGCTGCGTGCGGGACGCCCCAGCGCAGGAAGAGATAGGTCGCCAGCGAGTCCGCTGCCAGAAGCACGAAGGTGCTCCCGATCAGCACCGACGTCAGCGTGCGATTGCGGTCCTCGACCAGCCGTTCCAGCCGCAGCGAGCCGCGAATCTTCTTCTCGACCAGCGCGCGCGCGCGAATCCGGTTGATGGAGACGATCGCGGCCTCGGACGCCGCGAAGAATGCGGCGACGCCCACCAGCAGGACGAGGACGACGATGCCGGGCCAGTGTGACTCCGTCATCGCGGCGGGGCCGAACGGGAGCGGTCCGGAGGTAGCGGGTCGGTACTCAAGCGGGGGTCATTATAGCATATGGCCGGGACGGCCCTTTCAGCCGCGGCCGGTGGCCCAGAGTGCGATGCAGATCCCGACCGCGACGGCGGCCGACGCGGTGACGAGCACGGCCGCGGCGGCGACGTCCTTGGCGCGCTTGGCGAGCGGGTGGTCTTCGGGCGACACGAGGTCCACGACCGCTTCGACCGCGGCGTTGAGCAGCTCCGCGCCGACGACCAGCGCGATCGTGAGGAACACGATCGCCCATGCGGCGGCCGGCAGCCGCAGCACCGCACCCGCCGCGACGACCGCAACCGCGATGACGGCGTGGATGCGCAGGTTGCGCTCGCTGCGCCATGCGGCGACCAGCCCGGCGAAGGCATACCGAAACGCCGCGCCGAGGTCGTGGGGCCTATCCGAGATCCGCAAGCGTGAGATCGCGGCTGCCCTTCCAGTGGGCCTTATATGCGGCGCGCGGAACGGCATCGTCTTTGCCCTGCATCTTGAGCGCTTCGGCGAGTCCCCACTCCAAGTGCGGATCGTTCGGGAAGCGCTTGAGCTCGGCGCCGAACACCTTCTCCGCGTCGGCAGCTTTGCTCAGCGCGAGCAGAGCCGCGGCGTACCCTTCGCCGATCGGCGTCTGCCACGAGTTCTTCGGATCGCCGGGCAAGTTGTTCTTGGTCGCGTTGTAGGCGCGCGCGTACGCGGCGATGCGCGCCGCGTCGTCGTGCTTCGCGAGCGCCGCCATCGCGTCCAGCAGCGCCGACCCCGCGCCGAAGTCTCGCTCCGCGGTTATCTTGGCGAGCGCTGCGCGCACCGCGTCCGCGTCGCCGCGCCGCGCCGCCACGATGACGCTCGCGACCGCGAAGACCCCGGCGCCGCCGTGCGCTTTCACGAGCTCCGCGACGCGCGCGTCGTCGTGCAGCCGCAGCGCGGTCTTGAGCTGCATGGTCGCGTCTTCGTTCTTTGCGAACGCGCGCGCGTCGCCGTTGCGGCCAACCGTCGTCAAGCCGTAGAGCACGAAGTCGACGTCGTGGTCGTGATAGTTGTGCATGTAGTGCTGGCCGGCGCCGTCGCCTTGCGCGAACCACGCCCTGTCGTTCGCCACGGCGCGCTCGTTGTCGTCGACGAGCCGCGCGTACTCGCCAACCCGCGCCCAGATGTGGCCGGCCATGTGCGGCAGATGCGACGTGCCGGGCGGATAGCCGTACGACGAAAGCGCGTCGGCGTCCGGCACCGCTTCTTGCGCGCGGCGCAGTTCTTCGAGCAGATGGATCCGCAGGTGATGCGCGCCGAGGTTGGTCGGCTCGAGCTTCAGCGCGTCGTCGAGGTCGGCGAGCATCTCCTTCGCCTTGGGCGTGATCGCCTCGCGACCGTCGAACAGCGCGTCCTCGGCGTTCCAGATCGCGTACGCGGCGACCGCGAGCACGTTCGGGTCGTCGCGGTGCGTTTTGGTCCACGCGCTCAGCGCGTCGGCGTAGCGCGCGAAGCGCACTTTCTTCGTCCCGGAACCGTAGCGCTTGGCGATGGCATCGACGAGCGTGCGCTCGGACTCGCTCGCGTGCGCGAGATGCCGGCGCCCTTCGGCGATCGCATCGGCTCCGCGCTTGTCGCCCGCCTCGGTCTGCGGCAAGTTGATGTCGATCGTGTCGGCCTCGGCCTCGCCCCAATACGCCAGCGCGAGATCGGGCGCGCGCTTGCGCGCTTCGGCAAACGCGATGCGCGCCTCGCCTACGTCGAATGCGTACAGCATCATGAGGCCGCGGTCGATGAGCCGTTGCGTCTCCTCGTCGGCCGCCTGCACGGCCCAGTGCGCGCGCGCCGGCTGCACCGCCGGCGGTTGCGGCGGCGACGTCATGGCCGGCGCAGGCGTCGCCTGCGCGACGGCCGGCACCGCGCCGAGCGCGCGCGGCGCGGTGCCGAGCGCGCGTGGCGACGCGCCAAGCAGCGCAACGGCGAGAACGGCGGCGCTGGAGCGGATCACGATGCGCTCGATTCGAGGTACGGCCACGGCATCCCGATTGCGTCCGCGAGCCGCCGCTCCTCCGCCTCCATGACGGCTCGCTCGCAGGCCTCGAGATGGTCGTGTCCGCCGAGGTGGAGGACGGCATGGATCAGCAGGCGCTGGACCTCGCGCGCGAGCGGCGCGTCGTACTCAGCCGCTTGGCGGCGCGCCGTGTCCACGCTCACGACGATGTCGCCGAGCATCCGCTCCGGCCTGTCATCCTGACCCTTCGACAAGCTCAGGGGAAGGGCGGCGGCCGGGTGCGGGCGCGTCGCGCCGGCGCGGTCGAACGCGTCGGGCGGATGCAGCGGAAAGCTCAGCACGTCGGTCGGCGCGTCCTTGCCGCGGTGTGCGCGGTTGAGCTCGCGCATCTCGGGGTCGCGCACGAACGTCAGCGAAACGCTCGTCCCGCGCTCACCGACCTCGGCGAGCAGGCGCTCCAGCACGTCCGCGAGCGCGCGCGCGTCGAGCCCCGATCCGCGCGTGCGGTTGGCGAGATACACCACCGTCGCCGCGTTAGGCCTCGCGTTCGCGCGAGAGCTGGTTGTACGCCGCGACGATCCGCCCGACGAGCGGATGGCGCACGACGTCGCTTTCGTCGAGCCGCACGACGCCGACGTCGTCCATGCAGATGAAGAGCCGCTCGACGTCGCCGATCCCGCTGCGCATCCCGCGCGGCAGGTCGATCTGCGTGTCGTCGCCCGTGACGACCATCTTCGAATTCGCGCCGAGCCGCGTGAGAAACATCTTGAGCTGCTCGTGCGTCGCGTTCTGCGCCTCGTCGAGGATCACGAACGCGTCCGACAGCGTGCGCCCGCGCATGTATGCGAGCGGCGCGACCTCGATCGTGCCGCGTTCGAGATACTTCTCCGTCGCGCCGTTCTCGAGCAGCTCTTGCAGCGCGTCGTACAGCGGGCGCAAGTACGGATCGACCTTTTCTTTCAAATCGCCGGGCAGGAAGCCGAGCTTCTCGCCCGCTTCGACGGCCGGCCGCGACAGCACGATGCGCGACACCTCGCGGTTCTTGAGCGCGCGCACCGCCATGACGATCGCGAGAAACGTCTTGCCCGTGCCCGCGGGACCGATCGCGAACGACAGCGTGTTGGCGGCGATCGCCGCGACGAGCGCGCGCTGACCGTCCGTCTTGGGCCGGATCTCGCGGCCGCGCGCCGTGGTCGCCAGCGTCGGCGGGATGCCGCGGTCGCCCGTCGCCCGCGCCGCGAGCGCGACATCGTCCGGGGTCACCTGCGCGCCGGAGCGCGCCGCGTTGAGCATCGCCGCCAGGACGTCCTCGGCCCGGCGCACGGCTCCGCGATCGCCGCTGAGGTGGACGCGGTCACCGTCGAGCCGGAGCACGACCGGGATCAGTGCTTCGAGTGCGTTGAGGTTCTGGTCGCGGTAACCGCAGAAGCGGATTGGATCGGAGAGCCCGGTGAGGTCGAACGTCGCCTCGCTGGTGATCGACGGCATCTCCTCGCTACAACGCGTGCAAGCCGGGCGAAGTTGTCACCGCAGCCCAACCGGCGGGCCGAGGACCTCCGCGACGACGATCGCGGTGCGGGCGTGTGCGGGGTCGCCGAAGGCTCCGGCAAGCGTCCACATGCCGCTCGCCGTTGCCGGCGGGACGTCGACGGAGCGCGCGACGGGTGTTACCCCGCGCTGGGCCGGCGCCCCCTCGCGGTGCAGCTTGCGGGACGACGAGGCAGCGGGCTGCGACGCGCCGGCCTTCGGCGCTGCGTACGCGGGCTGGGCCGTGTAGCCGGATGCCGCGTACGAGGGCGCGGCGGTATACGCCGCCGGCGTGGTGGCCGACGGCGCGGCCCGCGGCGCCGCCGCCGCCTGCGCAGGCGGGGCGAGCTGGGCCCGGCCGGCCGCGATCGTATTGCGCCGGTTCCAATCACGCAGCCGTTTGTTGGTCCAGGCGACGCCCGCGGCGATCGCGCCGATCACCCACCAGGCGTGGCCGGAGTGGTTCATGGCCCATTTGAGGGCCTCGGCCGGATCGCTGGGCATGCTCACTGCGGCGGCAGCGTCCCCGCGGCGGGCGGCGGCGACGTCCCGTCGTTACCGACGGTCTGTCCGATCGCGCCGCGCATCTCGGTGTCGGCCTTGATGTTGTTGAGCTTGTAGTAGTCCATCACGCCGAGGTGGCCGGCGCGAAACGCCTCCGCGATCGCTTCGGGGATCTGCGCTTCGGCCTCGACGACCTTCGCGCGCATGCGCTGCGTCTCGGCCTTCATCTCTTGCTCGGCCGCCATCGCGGCGTACTGCCGCTCCGCGGCCTTCGCCTGCGCGATGCGGCGGTCGGCCTCGGCTTGCGACGTCTGCAGGTCGGCACCGATGTTCTTACCGACGTCGACGTCGGCGATGTCGATCGACACGATCTCGAACGCCGTGCCGGCATCGAGACCTTTCGCGAGCACCGCCTTGGAGATGCGGTCGGGATACTCGAGCACCTCTTTGTGGTCGACGGCCGCGCCGACCGCGCTGACGACGCCTTCGCCGACGCGCGCGACGATCGTCGGCTCGCCGGCGCCGCCGACGTAGCGGTCGAGGTTGGAGCGCACGGTGATCCGCGCTTTCACGTTGAGCTGGATGCCGTTCTGCGCGACGCCTTGAAACAGCGGCGTCTCGATGACCTTCGGGTTCACCGACGTCTGCAGCGCTTCGAGCACGTCGCGCCCGGCGAGGTCGATCGCCGCCGCGCGCTGCCATTCAAGCGGGATCTGCGCGCGCTGCGCTGCGATCATCGCAAGGGTCACCTTGTCGACGTTGCCGCCGGCGAGAATGTGCGATTGCAGCTGGTCCACCGTCAGCGGCAGCCCCGCCTTTCGCGCCCGCACCAGGTTGGCGACGAGCAAGCCGGCCGGCACGCCGATGATTCGCATCCGGATCAGCGATCCGATCGACAGCGGCACCCCGGCTGCGACGGTGCGGATCCACAACCCGAGCGGGAAATAATAGAAGAACAGGATGATCGCGACAAAGACCGCGATCGTGATGACGATGAAGAAAAACGGGATCATGAAACTCCTGTGCCTCCGGTGTCCGACAGCGCGCGCACGAAAATCCGCGCGCCTTCGACGCGAGTGACCCGAACGGGTGTTCCGGCGGGGACGAACTCCCCCTCCGTGAGGACGTCCTCGCGGACGCCGTTGAACGTCGCGACCCCGGCGGGGCGCAGGAATGACAGGGCGGTGCCGCTCGCGCCCAGCAGATGGCGGTGGTCGGCGCTGGCGACGTAGTCGGAACCCTGCGTGCCCGCGAACGTCAACCGTTTCACGAAGGCGTTCTCCGGCAGCACGCGCTGCAACAGGGCGAACGCGACCGCGCTCAGCACGATGGCGAGCGCGAGTGCCTGCAAGCCGCCGACGATGAACTCCAGCCCGCCGAACGCGAGCAAGACGGACGCGGCGAGGATCAGCACGCCGAGCGTCATGGCGATCCCGTGCCCCGGCAGCACGTGCAGCTCGAACAGGATCAGCAGCACCCCGACGAGCGCGAGCGCGAGGATCAAGCCGTTCGAAAAGCCGGCGTAGATGTGCGTTCCGAAGAACAGCGCGAGCGAAGCGGCGCCCACGGCGCCGGCGACGCCGTGCAGCGTTTGGAGCTCGATGAGCAGCCCGAGGAATCCGAGCGCGAGCAGGATGCCGCTGATCTCGGGGCTCGTCGCGACGCGCGCGATCTGCTCGGCGAAGGAGTATGACGCCTCGGTGCGCGGGGCATTGGCGAGCCCGAAATGCGCGAATGCCGCCGCGAGCGTCGGAACGGTGCCTTCGGAGAAACCGGCGGCGTGCGCCGCATCCACGCTGAGGTTCAAGATTGCACCGGGCGGCTTGTACGCCGGCACGTCGATCCGGCTGTCGACCATCGCTTTGGCGAGGCGGGCATCGCGGTTGCGCGCCCGGGCCGTCGACTCGAACTCGCCGCGCAGGAACGAAACGGTCTTTTCGGATTTCGGGATCGGCTCCGCGTCGCCGAACGTGGCGCCCGGCGCCATGACGATGCGCGATGCCGAAAGCGTCACGAGGGCGCCCGCCGACGTCGCGCGCGCGACGAACGCGTCGACCGGGATGTCGCTGCGCAGCAGCGCGTCGCGAATCTCGGTGCCCGCGATCACGAGCCCGCCGTAGGTGTCGACGTCGATGACGATCGCGCGGGCGTGCTCGGCTTTGGCCTGGGCGACCGCGCGGACCACGAGGTGCGCCATGCCTTCGTCGATGGTGCCGTGGATCGGGACGACCATGACGCCGCCCTCGGGGGCCGCGGCAGCGGACAGCGCCCACGCGGAGAGACCTCCGGCGAGGAGGCAGAGCAGGACGGCGAGGCGGCGCAGGAGCACGGCGAGGACTACCTCGCCCGCGCCGCGGTAGTTACGCGGAGGCGAGCTCTTCCGTGACGACCTGGCGGATCGCGTTGCCGTCGGCGAGCCCCTTGAGCTGCGGCATCACCAGCTTCATCACGGCGCCCTGGTTGCGGCCGTCGGCCGGGACCCCGGCGAGCGCGGCCCGGACGACCGCGCGAATCTCGTCGGCCGACATCTGCGCGGGCAGATACTGCTGCAATATCTCACGCTCGCGCGTCTCTTTTTCGGCCAGCTCCGGACGGTTGCCGTTGGTATATTGCTCGATCGAGTCGGACCGCTGCTTCACCAGCTTCTGGACCACCGCGAGCTGATCGGCTTCGGAGAGGTCCGACCCCGCCTCGATGCGGCGGTAGTTGAACGCGGAGATCACGCTGCGCAGCGTGTCCAGCCGAAGCTGGTCGCGCGCGCGCATCGCGTCTTTGAGGTCGGAGGTGATCGAGTCTTTGATGCTCATGGTGTTTGTCGAATCTCGGTAAGAAAAGGCGCCCCGGAATCCGAGGCGCCTCGTCGTTGCTTGTGCGCTTGCGTTAGCTGCGGCGCTTGCGGGCGGCGGCGCTCTTCTTCTTGCGGCGGACGCTCGGCTTCTCGTAGTGCTCGTGCTTGCGGGCCTCGGCGAGGACGCCGGCCTTCTGGGTCGCCTTCTTGAACCGGCGCAACGCGCTCTCGATCGTTTCGCCCGGTGCGACTCGAATCTCCATCTACTAGAACACCTCCCTCCGCCACGGCCGAAACCGCTTCGTGGCCCAACGGGCCCGACAGCGAACGATACCACAGGATCGCCCGGGGGTCAAAACGGGCGGATCGGCCGGAGGCCGAACGCGAGCGTGGCTCGGGCGAAGCCCGAACACGCACTAGCCCGGCGGCCAGGTCAGCCGGCGGCCCGCCAGGACGTGGGCGTGGAGGTGCTGGACGGTCTGGCCGCCGTCCGGGCCCTCGTTGATCACGACGCGATAGCCGTCGCGGCCGAAGCTCCGGCCGATCTCCGCCGCGGCGTTCAACAGGCGTGCCGCTTGCTCGTGCGATGCCGATTGCAGGAAATCACTGAGGTGCGCGGCGTGCGCGGTCGGCACGACGAGCACGTGCGTCGGCGCCTGCGGGTTGAGATCGTGGAACGCGACGACGTGCTCGTCGCGCAGCACCTCGTGCGCCGGTATTTCCTTACTCACGATCATGCAGAAGATGCAGCTGGAATCCGTCGCCATGCTCATGACCCCGCGGGCGCTTTGACCAAGTTGAAATGGTACGAGGTGTTCGGGCTCGGGACGAAGCCGCGGACGGACGACTTCATCACCAGCGGAACGGTGGTGTGCACGAGCGAGATCGCCGGCGCCTGGTCGTGCACCATCGCGTTGGCCTGCTGGTAGATGTTCTTGCGCTGCGCGTCGTCGAACGTCGCCTGGCCGGCCAGCATCAGCTTGTGGAACGCGGGATCGCGCCAGAACGAATAGTTCTGTGCGTTGCCGTCCTTGCGCGCCGAGTCCTGGTCCAGCAGCGGGTAGAAGAAATTGTCGGGATCGCCGTTGTCGCCGGTCCAGCCGATGAGACACATCTCGTGCTGGCCGTGCTTGATCTTGTCGAGGAACACGCCCCATTCCGACGGTTGCAGCGTGATCTGGATGCCGGCCTGCGCGAGCTCGGCCTGCAACGTCTCGGCGACGCGCTGCGGCTCGGGCAGATACGGGCGCGGCGCCGTCGAATAGCTCAACGTCGTCGCGAAACCGTTCGGAAAGCCCGCTTCCTTCAACAACGCCTTCGCCTTGGCGAGGTCGTGCGCGTACGCTTTCACGGCGGGGTTCTCGCCGAGCATGCCGGGCGGCGTCCAGTTGTCGGCGACGACGGCGCCGGACGAGTACAGGCTCTTCGCCATCGTCGCGGCATCGATCGCATACGCGACCGCGCGGCGCACGCGCACGTCGCCGAACGGCTTCTTCTCCACGTCCATCGCGACGTAGCTGACGTTGTTCGACGGCTGCTCCACGACGGAGATTCCGACTTGCGCAGCGAGCGACTTCGCATCGTCGGGGCGCGGATCGGTGAGCATGTCGATGTCGCCCTTCTGGATCGACAGCACGCTCGTCGCCTGGTCGGGAATGTCGCGGATGATGACCGTTTGATAGCCAGGCTTGGCGCCGCGCCATCTCGGGTTCGCGACGAGCGTGATGTGATCGTCGCGCTGCCACTCCGCGACCATGTACGGCCCGCTGCCGACGGGCTTGAGCTCGAACGCTTTGGGGTCCGCCGTTATGGCCTGGGGCGAACCGAGCCCGAACGCCTGCTCCGCGATGTCGCGCAGGAACGGCCCGAACGGTTTTGCGAGCGTGATCACGACACGCGTCGGCGTCGGCGCCTGCACAGCGGTGATCACGCCGGGAAATCCGCCGAAGTCGTCCGCGTAGTACGTGTACGCGAAGTTGCCGTGGGCGGGATTGCTCGGCAGCCGCCAGCGGTCCAGGTTGAACTTCACCGCTTTGGCGTCCAGCCGCGTGCCGTCGGCGAACACGAGGTTCGGATACAGCTCGAACGTCCACGTCTTGCCGTCGGGCGAGCGAGACCACGTCTTCGCGGCATCGCCGACGACGTCGAACGAACCCGGCTTGAACGTGACGATGCCTTGCATCACCTCGTTGGTGGTGTTGAGCGACAGGCCGTCGGTGGCGTGCGACGGGTCGAGCACCACGGCGTCCTTCACGCGCGCCATCACCAGCGGCGCGGCGTTGCCGCCGGCACCCGTTGCAGCGTTTCCGCTCGAGGAGCCGCTTCCGCACGCGCTCAGCGCGACCGCGAGCGTGACGCTTGCGAGCGAGATTGCGCCGGAGCGCGAGCTGAGAATGACGATCTCCTCTAGTGGGTGCGGACGATGAAGGTCCACGGCCGCGACTGCACGTTGCCGGCGTTGTCGGCGATCGTCACCTTCACGGTCACCGGTCCGTCGGACAGCGCGGCGCCGGGACTGTACGTAATGAACTGGTCCGTGCGCGTCGACGACGCGGTGACGTCGAGCCCGTTGACTTCGATGCGCACGGCCGACGGGTTGATGCCGACGTCGGTCGGCGAGCGGTATGTGGCATAGATCGACGGCTTGTTGTTGTTGACGACCTGGCCGTTGGGCGGCGCGATATCGACGATCTGCGGCGGCGTGGTCGTGACGGCGACGAGCTGCGCGGCTTCCGCGCGCGGCGCCTCGGTCGCGCCGATGGTCAGGTGACCGTATACGGTCGTGCGGCTGAAGTTGACGCCGGGCGGAACCGTGAAGCGCGTCGTGTACGTGCCGGGCACCGTCTCGGGCAGCACGATGCCCGTCAGGTACGTGCCGATGTCGAACGCGGCGTGTCCGCCCGGCGTGCCGTGCAGCGTGACGACGAACGCGTCGCCGGCGCGCAGCGCGCCCTTGGCGCTGATCGCGACGTCGGTGATCTGCGCCGCGCCGGCGGGACCGGGCGTCGTCGGCGACGCGCGCGCGACGATGATCTGCCGCTTCTCGCCGGTGTCCGGGTTGAGCCGCACGGTCGCGTTATCGCCGACCTTGAGGTCCCCAATGGCGGCGGCCTGCCCGTTGAGCGTGATGTCGGTGCTCTTGTCGGGCGTGACCACGTAGCCGTTCTGCAGCACGAACGCGCTGGGCGACACCGCCGCGATGGTACCGGCGCGCGACGCGTAGCGCGCGACGACTTCGTCGACGCTGCCGTCGCGGCGCAGGATGACGCTGACCGCGTCGCCGACGTGCACGTCCTTGAGTGACGCCGGCGTGCTGGTGCGCGTGACGACGTCCTGCACGACGATCCGCGCGTCGGACGTGATGGCGATCGTGCGCGCGCCGGGCCCGCGCGTCACCGTGACCGATTCAGGCGCGGAATTGAGATCGATGGCGCTGACCGTTCCGACGATTTGCGTGGATCCGCCCGGCGTATGCTGTTCGAGCCCCGGTGCGCGGCCGACGACCGACGAGATCACTTCGACGCGCTCGGCCTTCGGATCGTAGGTGACCTGCGCGCCGAGCGAGTCCGCGACGAAGCGCAGGGGCACGTAGGTCGCGCCGTCGATCTCGATCGCGGGCGAGTCCATCACGATCGTGCGGGTGTCGACGGTGGCGCGCCGTGAGCCGACGGTGATCGTGATGCGCTTCGAAGGGGCGGACGCGACGAGCGTCGCGCCGTCGCGGGCAACGTTGATGCCCAGCGCGCTGTAGATGCGCACGACCGGCACGAGCACCCGACCGCCGACGCGGCGCGGTGCGGGATCGCGCGCGAGCTCGTCGCCGTTGACCAGGATCGCGATCGCGCGGATCGGGACCTCGTCCTTTTTGGGCGGCGGCGCCGACGAGGCCGGCAGCGCCAACGCCGCGACGCACGCTGCGAGCGCCGCGGCCGCCAGGGAACGGGTCAGGGGCATACCACCTCGCGATAGACGGCGGCCGTCGAAGCCGCGAACCGATCCCACGTATACGCCCGCAGCATGACGGCGCCCTCGGCGGCCCGCTCGCGCGCTCGCCGTGGATCGCGCGCGACCTGTGCGAGCAGCGCGGCGAGCGCGCTCGCGTCGCCCGGCGCGAACGTGTGCGCGTACGGCGCGACGACCGCCGGCACGGAGGTGGTCGACGCGAGGACGGGCGTCCCGGCCGCGGCTGCCTCCAGCGCGGGGATCCCGAAGCCCTCGGCAAGCGACGGCTGGACGTACGCGACCGCACCGCGATAGCGCCGTGCCAGCGTCGCATCGTCAACGTCGCCGAGGAACGCGATCGCGCCGTTCGTTCGCACGTAGCGTGAACGAACGCCGGGCTCGTCCCGTCCCGTCAGCACGAGGTCCAGCGCGACGTCGTCGGGCAGCGCGGCCCACGCGGCGTACAGCGTGGCGAGGTCCTTGTGCGGCGCATGGTTCCCGGCGTACAGCGCGTACGGGCGCTCCGCTTCCCACGGCGTCGCGCCGAGCTGTGCTTCGTCGTAGCCCAGCGGCACCACGCGGATGCGGTCGCGCGGGACGCGCAGCAGGGCGACGCAGTCGTCCGCGACGCGCGAATCGCTCACCAGCAGCCGCGCTGCGCCGCGATAGAGCGGTATCGCCACGAGCCGCCAGTAGAGCGCCGTCGCGCGCGAGTACAGCTGCGGAAAGCGCAAGTGGAGCAGATCGTGCACCATCGCAACGTACGGGCGCGGCACGAGCGGCGCCGCCTCCAGATACGGAAGGTGCACGAGCTGCGGGTGCGCGGCGCGCAGCGCGAGCGGATGCAGCGCGAGCGGCGACTCGACCGGTACGAGCTCGATGTCGGGCGCGACGCGCGGCAAGCGCTCGACGATCGCGCGCGTGTACGCGCGCATCCCCGCGGACGCGCGCGCCGTCGGGCGCGCGGCGAGCACCACGCGGATCACGGGCCGTTTCCCGCGTTCAAGAGCTCGCGGTACACGTCGGCCGTCGCGCGGACCGTCCGCTCCCAGGTGAGATGCGCCGTCTGTGCGCGCGCGCTCTCGGCGGCGGCGGCGAACGCGCCGGGCTGCTCCACCGCGCGCAGCAGCAGCGCGCACAGTGCGACGACATCGTGCGCGGCGTAGCGGTGCACGTAGGGTGCGAGCACCGCCGGCGTCGCCCGGTCCGATGCGATTACCGGCGTCCCGGCGCGCAGCGCCTCCAGCAGCGGGAGCCCGAACCCTTCGCGCAAGGCGGGGTGGACGTACGCGACGGCGCCACGGTGGAAACGCCAGAGGGCGTCGGTGCTGCAGTCGCCGGCAAAGATCAGCTCACCCTGCGCGTGCCGCACCGTGCGCAGCGCGGGTTCTTCGCCGCCCGTGACGATCAGGTCGACCGCGTCGCGGTCCGGCAGTGACGCCCACGCCGCGACCAGCGTCGCGAGGTCCTTGTGCGGTCGGTGGTTCCCCGCGTAGAAGAAATACGGCCGCGGCCGCACGACCGGGTCCGGCATGGGCTCGGGTGCGTCGACGCCGAGCGGCACCACGCGCACGCGCGCCGGATCGACGCGCAGAAAGCGTTCGAGCAGCTCGACGGTCGCGTCGTCGTCGGTGATGACCGCGCGCGCGGAGCGCAGCACCGGCGCGACGATGCGCCGCCAATACGGCCCGACCTTCCGCTTCGCGTACTGCGGAAACTCGAGGTCGATCACGTCGTGAACCGTGACGACGTGCGGCACCGGTAGAACGCGCGGCACGAACGGTGACGGAACGTGCACGAGACGCGGGCGCAAGCGCGCGAGCGCAAGCGGCATCCCTAGCTGCTCGGCTGGATCGAAGTTGTCGCCGCTCCCGAACTCCGCAACGCGCAGATCGGCCGCGACGCGCGGCAGCAGCCGGCGCAACGCCCGAACGTACGCGAGCATCCCGGCCGACATGTGCGACGTCTCGCGCACGTCGAGCGCGATGTCGGGGCGCATGGGTTTTACGCCGCTCATGCGCGGCGGAGTGCTTTTGCGCGCACCACCACGCGGTAGCGCGCGCTCTCCCAAGCGACGAAGATGCCGCGCCAGCCGTCGCGCCAGCCGCCGTAGCGCAAGATCGACCAGAGAAAGCGCGGCACCATCGTCGCCAGCGCACGCAGGTAGCCGCGGCGCGACGGTACGAGCGCGGCCGCCTCGACGGTGGTGTAGCGGTCGAACTTCGCACGGTACGACGCCAGCGTCGGATACGAGTCGTGCACGATCGCGCCGGGGAGGTCGGCGATCGGTCCGTCGACGATCCAGCGCTCGTGCAGATCGGCGCCGAGCTCGTTCGCCGCGACGCGCGCGCGGTCGGTGCGAAAGAGCCGCAGCAGCCGTTCGTTCGACCAGCCGGCCGCGCGCACGGGCCGCCCGCACAGCATCGTCACGCGGCGCAAGCGGTACCCCGAGACTTCGTCTCTCGCGGCGGGGATCGCGTCGCGCAGCGTGTCGTCCAGCACCTCGTCCGCGTCGAGCATCAGCGCCCAGCGTGTCGCGACGCGCCCCAGCGCGTAGCGCCGCGCGTTCACGAACCCCGTCCAGGATCGCGTCTCGACGTCGGCACCGTGCATGCGCGCTACCGCGGCGGTGTCGTCCTTCGACGCGGCGTCGAGCACGAAGACGCGCACGCCGCGCGGCAGCTGCGCGAGCAGGTGCCCGAGTCGCGTCGCCTCGTCGCGCGCGAGGACGACGACGGTGATCTCCGCGGCGTTCAGCGGTGCACGAGCGCGCCCTCGCCGCTCGCGGTCCGCGCACGCGACCGTTCGAGCGCGGCGCCGATCCAATCGCGGTACAGCGGCGACGGGCGGTCCGGGCGGCTCTTGTATTCAGGGTGCGCCTGCGTTCCGAGGAACCACGGGTGCACGCTCTGGGGCAGCTCGATCAGCTCGACCAGCGACGTACGCCCGAGCGGATGATGGCCGCTGAACACCATGCGATGCTCTTCGAACAGCGACTTGTACTTGTTGTTGAACTCGTAGCGGTGGCGGTGCCGCTCGCTGATCTCGATCTGGCCGTAGGCTCGCGCGGCGATCGAGTCGGGTTCCAGCGTGCACGCGTACGCGCCCAACCGCATCGTGCCGCCCTTGAGATCGAGGTTGCGCTGTTCGGGGATGAAGTCGATCACCGGATCGGGACTCCCCTCGTCGACTTCGGTCGTCATCGCGTCGGCCAGACCGCACACGTTGCGCGCGAACTCGACGCACGCGAGCTGCATCCCGAAGCAGATGCCCAAGAACGGGATGCGGTTCTCGCGGACGTGCTGGATCGCGACGAGCTTGCCTTTCACGCCGCGCGCGCCGAAGCCCGGCGCGACGAGCACGCCGTCGACGTCGTCGAGCGCGGTCAGACCTTCGGCCTCGATCCGCTCGGAGTCCACGCGCACCACGTCGACCGCGACGTTGTGGAAGATCCCCGCGTGGCCGATCGCCTCGCTGATCGAAATGTACGCGTCTTTGAGCTCCACGTACTTGCCGACGAGCGCGACCTTGACGCGGCCGCGCGGGTTCAGGATGCGCTCGGTGATCGCGCTCCACTCTTCGAGCTGCGGCGGGCGCGTCTGCAGGCGCAGCCGCTTCACTGCAATGTCGGCGAGGCCTTCGGCTTCGAGGTTGAGCGGGACTTGGTAGATCGTCGGCGCGTCGCCGTTCTGCACGACGTTGCCCACCGGGACGTCGCAGAACAGTGCGATCTTCTCCTTCAGTTCCACCGCGATCGGGCGCGCGCTGCCGGTACGCAGCACGATCGCGTCGGGCGTGATGCCGATCGCGCGCAGCTCGCGCACGGAGTGCTGCGTCGGCTTGGTCTTCAGCTCGTCGGCTGCGCCGAGATGCGGCAGCAGCGTGAGGTGAACGAACATGACGTTCTCCTCGCCGACGAGGTGGCGCACTTGGCGGATCGCTTCGAGGAACGGTAACGACTCGATGTCGCCGACCGTGCCGCCGACTTCCACGATGCACACGTCGGCGCCGCTGGTTTCGGCCACGCGCGTGACGTGCGCCTTGATCTCGTTGGTGATGTGCGGGATCACCTGAACGGTCGCGCCCAGATAGTCGCCGCGGCGTTCCTTTTCGATCACCGACTTGTAGATCTGGCCCGTCGTGACGTTGTTCTCGCGGGTCAGCGACTCGTCGATGAAGCGCTCGTAGTGGCCGAGGTCCAGATCGGTCTCGGCCCCGTCCTCGGTCACGAAGACCTCACCGTGCTGGTACGGGTTCATGGTGCCGGCGTCGACGTTGATGTACGGGTCGAGCTTTTGGATCGACACCGAGACACCCCGACTCTTCAGCAGCCGCCCGAGCGAGGCGGCCGTGATCCCCTTCCCCAGCGAACTCACGACGCCGCCGGTGAAGAAGATGAACTTGGCCATGGGGAATGCTTCGCTTCACCGGACGGGCTGCCGAACCCCGCCGCGCGCTCCGCGACCCGGCCACCGGTTAACCTGGTCACCGACCCGTACCAGCGAACCCACGGTAACGACGCGGTAACGGTGGGCCGGTCCCGTGGGCGGCGACGGCATGTTACGGCTTGCGTGCAGCGTGATGGACATATGCAGCGCCCTCAACGCCGAAGCCGGTTGGCCTTCGACGGCCTGGTCATCATGCTCGTCGCACTCGCCGTGTTCGCCGTCGCCGCCGCCGTCACGACGAGATCTGCCGCCGATACCGCGGCCCAGGCGATCGTACGCAGCGCGCACGCCGCGGGCGCACCGGCGCGCGCGGCCGATGCGGCCGTCGCAGCGCTCGAAAACACCGAACAGCTCGTCCTGACCATCACGTCGATCGTGTCGGCGGGAACCCTCTTGCTGCTCGCGCTCGCGGTCACGATTCTGCGCCGGGACGAAGACCGGGCCGACGGCGTCGTGGCCGCCGAGCTGAGGCGCATGAGGCAGGCCTCGCTCACCGACTACTTGACGGGCCTGGGAAATCACCGCGCCTATCACGACGATCTCGCGCGAAACGTCGCCGAGTGCTTGAGCGACGGCTCCGTGATGACCGTGGCGCTGATCGACGTCGACGGCCTCAAGGTCGTGAACGATCGCAGCGGCTTCGTCGGCGGCGATCGACTGCTGTCGACCCTTGCGCGCCTGCTGCGGGCGGCGGATCTGCAATCGGTACCGTACCGACTGGGCGGCGACGAGTTCGCACTCACGTTTCCCGGCATGCCGGCGCCGGTCGCACGACTGCGGATGGAACACGTTCGCGCCGCGGTCGAGGCGCAGCTCGGCGGAACGACGGTCAGCATCGGTCTCTCGACCACGACGGCCGCGCAGCCCGACGTGCTGATCGTCCGCGAGCAAGCCAACGCGGCGCTCGACGAAGCAAAGCGCCGCGGCCGCAACTGTGTCGTCGCGTTCGACGAGATTCGCGCCGAGCACCCGATGTTTCAACCGGCCCGCGTCGAAGCGGTTCGCGAGCTGATCCGCTCCGCCACCGTGGACGTCTTTTTCCAACCGATCTGGAACATCGACGACGGAAGCCTGATCGGATACGAGGCGCTCGCACGAGCCGGAGGTCCCGCCGCGCTCGACCTCCGCGACGCGTTCGGCATCGCGGAACGCATCGGAAAGGCGCACGATCTCGACCGCATCTGTCGCTCCGCCATCCTCGAGCGCGCCGCGACGCTGCCGCCCAACGTCCTGCTCTTCATCAACGTCTCGCCGCAGTCGCTCGACCGGGAGGACTTCGACGGCACTTCGCTGGTGCGAACGGTCGAAGCCGCCGGGCTGACTCCCGATCGAATCGTACTCGACCTCACCGCCCGGTCCGCCGTACGCATCGACGTCATGATCCGCGAAGCGGCACGCCTCCGCCGCCTCGGCTTTCGGCTGGCGCTCGACGATACCGGGGCGGGACTGTCGAGTCTCGAGATCCTCAGCCGGCTCGTCGTCGACTACGTGAAGATCGACCGTGACGTGATCGTCGGCGCCCAGGCCGGCCGGGGCGGCCGCGGCATCCTCGCCGGGATCGTCGCGATCGCCCGCGAGACGGGCGCGATGATCATCGCCGAAGGCATCGAGACGCCCGCCATGCTCGACGTCGTGCGCGGTGCGACCCGTTCGTCGCCGCTGCATACCGCAGCGCAAGGATATTATCTGGGGCGGCCGCAGCCTGGCTTCGCAGACCCGGGCACCGTGAGAGAGGAAGACATCGCGTGGAACGCGCGCATCGCATAAGCCGCGTAGCCTACATCGGCCTCGTGCTCATCGTGGCGGCGCTGGTCAGCGTTTCCACCAGCGCCGCGTCCGTCACCCGGATCGCCGCGCTCGCCGCCAGCTCCGCCATCAACGAGGTCCGGCTGTACAACGACGCGCTCCATCAGGTCGAGGTCGAGAAGGCTGTGCGACATGAGTACCGGGTCGCACCCAGGGCTTCACTGCGCGCAGCGAATCGAGCGGCCGAACGCCGCCAGCAAGCCGACCTCGCACGGTTGCCGCCGTCGGCCGCGCTGACGGCCTACCGCGCCGCCGATGCGCGCTACGACGAAGCCGCGAAGCGCGTCTACGCGGCGGTGGACATCTACGATCTGCCGCTCTCGAAGGCGATCCAGAATCGAGCGGACGACCTGTTCGCGATCCTTCAGAAAATCGCCAGTGCGCAATCGTCGGCTGCGGTGGTGCGAGCAGACGTCGCGCTGCGCGCGTTGAACGATACCACGAAGACGATGCAGGCGACGACGAGCTTCGTTTCCGCGATCGCCGTGTTCTTGCTCGTGATCGTACTGCTCGTGCTGCGTCATTACAAACGGCTGGTCGGTGAAGCCATGACGGCGGACCTGAACCGGTTCAAGCAGGCGTCCCTGACCGACTACCTGACGGGCTTGGGCAACCACCGCGCGTATCAGGAAAATCTCGTCCGCAACATCGCCGAGTGCTGGAACACCGGGTCGGTCGTGACGATCGCGCTCGTCGACGTCGACGAGCTCAAGGTCCTCAACGACCGCAGCGGCCACGTGAGTGGCGACCGGCTCTTGGCGTCCCTCGCGGGTGTACTTCGTGCCGCGGACCTGACGTCGGTGCCGTACCGCTTGGGCGGCGACGAGTTCGCCCTCGCGTTCGTCGGCATGTCGTCGGTCACCGCGAGGACGCGCATGGAGGAAGCTCGCCGAGTCGTCGAGACGCAGCTGGGCGGGACGACGGTGAGTATCGGGATCTCGACGACCACGCCGAACGAACCGAACCTGCTGGTGGTGCGCGAGCAAGCCGACGCAGCGCTGTACGAGGCGAAGCGCCGCGGACGCAACAGCGTCGTCGTTTTCGACGACATCCGCGACGAACATCCGATGTTCTTGCCGGTGCGCGTCGCCGAAGTACGCCGGCTCATCGCCTCGGGGACGATCGGCGTCGCGTTTCAACCGATCTGGAGCATCGACGACCGCACGGTCATCGGATACGAGGCGCTCGCCAGGCCGGGCGGCGACGACCCCATCAACCCGCAGGACGCGTTCGACATCGCGGAACGGATCGGGAAGGCGCACGAGCTCGATCGCGTGTGCCGCCGCGCCATCCTCGCAAAGGCTGCATCGCTGCCGCCGGACGCGATGCTCTTTCTCAACGTCTCCCCGCAGTCGCTGGACCATGACGAGCTGACGGGTTCGGCCTTGGTTCAAGCCGTGACGGCAGCGGGGCTCACGCCCGACCGAGTCGTGCTGGAAATCACCGAACGGTCCGTGGCCCGCATGGATGTGGTCGTCCGTGAAGCGACGCGGCTGCGCAGCCTCGGATTCCGGCTGGCGCTCGACGATGCCGGCTCCGGGAACGCGGGCCTCGAGATGCTCAGCAAGCTCGCCGTCGACTACGTGAAGATCGACCGTGAAGTCATCGTGCGGGCTCAAGCCGGCGCGGCCGGGCGCGGCGTGCTCGCGGGGATCATTGCGATCGCCCGCGAGATGCAGGCGCAGATCGTCGCTGAGGGCATCGAGGATTCCGCGATGCTCGAGCTCGTGCGGCGTGCGACGCGCCACTCGCCGATCGACTGCGCCGTTCAGGGATACTACCTCGGGCGGCCGCAGCCTGGATTCGTGGGCGTGCTCGACGTCGCGGTCGCGATCCCGCGTCTCTCGGGAACGCTCGTGACAACGCAACCGGAGAACGAAAACGGCGCAGCGGTTCCTGTTCCGCGCTAGGCGACGAGGCCGCTGCGCCCGCCGGCCCACAGCAGCCGGCTGAATGCGCCGGCGGGCATGGGCCGGGCGAAGAAGTATCCCTGAGCGGCGTCGCACGCGAGGGCGGCAAGCGCCGCGCGCTGCGGCGCCGTCTCGACGCCTTCGGCGATGACCTTCGCGCCCAAGCTATGCGCGGCCGCCACGACGGCGCACGCGAATCGCATGATCGACCGCGCTGTTCGCGATGTCCGCGACGAAGCACTTGTCGAGCTTGAGCGTATCGACGACGTACGCGCGCAGCATGGCCAGCGAGTTGTACCCGGTACCGAAATCGTCGATGGCGATGCGAACGCCGAGCTCGCGCAGCTCTCGGACGACCGCGGCGGTGCGTTCGCCGTTCGTGCTCATCGCCGTTTCGGTGAGCTCCAGCGGCGCGCGCCAGATCCGGTTCCAGCGGCGCGAGCGCCGCGAGGCCGCCTTCGCGGCGCAGCTCCTCGTGCAGCGCGAGCGACCCGTGCGACGCCGCGTAGAATGCCGCTACGTCGCAGGACGTCACGTGCCGAAGCTGCTTCAACGCATCGTGAACCAGCTGGTCCCACGGAACGCCGCGAAAGCCGGCTTGGCTCAGCTTCACCAGCGCGGAATTCGCCTCGGCACTCAGGACATGATGGTACGCGCGGACGGTAACGCCGCGACGCCCCGCACGTTACCGCCGGGCGGCCGAAAGCACGCGCGGCATCGCTTTCGCTGGCACCACGCGGATCCGGTAAAACGTCGATTCACGGCCTGCGCCGTTTTGGTAGCTTACCGAGACCAGATACGTCTGCGGCGCGGTCACGACCGGCATCCGCAGCTCCGTCGTGCCGTCGGCGCGCGGCGTCGCGCGCTGCAGCTCGATTCCGTCCTTCCCGGTCAGCTCGACGATCGTCGCGACCCGGTCCGCGCCGGCCGACGTGACGACGATCGCGCCGCTTTGCGCTACGGCGGGGATGTCGCGCGCCGCGGCGACGCGAGACGCCGCCGGAGCGACGACGTCCGGTTTCGCGGACGGCGTCGTCCCCGTGACGAGAAGAGCGACGCTGTTCTCGATAGCCCGACCGTTTCGCCGCGCTTGCACCACCACGTTGAACGGCGTATCGTGCTCGATCGTAGGGGCGCGGAGCTCGGTGTACCCCGTGGCGCTCAATACCTTGCTCTGCCACAAGCCGCCGCGGGCGTCCCGCAGCGACACGCTTCCGCCCGTCGCGTTCGAGCGGTAGTGAATGCCGATCCGCTCGCCGCTCGCCGCCGTCGGGGACGATAGGGTGAGCGCGTCGATGCGCGCGGCGTTCGACGGAACCATCACGACGACGTCGCGCGGGTGCGCGAGCACCTTGATGCGCGCGACGCGCACGTCGGTGCCGAACGGGCCTGCGGCGCGAACGACGACAACGACGTCGCCGTTCGCGTCGCGGTCCACGATCGGAACGCCGATCGCTCCTTGGTGCGCGGAGAGCGACCCGGACCGATGGCTCGACGGCGCGTCGAACCGATACGACATCGAACCGAAGCCGGCAGCCGCGTAGGAAATCGTCGCCGTCGTGCCGGGATATGCGACGCTGGGTGCGGCCAATGCGGTCACTTGCGGATTCGACAGCGCGACGCCGATCAAGACCGCACCGGTGATCAGGGCCGTCGCACCAGATGCGACGATCGCAAGTTTCCAGCGCGAATGGCCTCCGGCGCGAACTACCTCGTACGTGAAGCCGGAACGCGCCGGCACCTCGTTTCCGACGGTGACGAGCGCCGTCGAGCGTTCTTCGACGCGCGCTCCGGCAAGTGCACGCGAGCGCAACGGCTCCAGCAGCTTCGCCGGCCGCTTGGGAGTCGTGCCGCGCCTTCCGCCGCCGATGCCCACGCCCACCAGGACGCCCGCCGCGACGCACGCGAGCGCGGCGACCGCGGCGAGATTGCCTCGTTTGTTCACGGCTGCGACGCTACGCGTCCGGCGGCTCGCGCTCGCCCGGCGGGAGCCGACAGCGCCTTGCTTGCATAGGACCTCTGAGTATAGGCGGCCGTCGAACGTCCGTATGGTCACAATTGCTCGATCGGTAACGGCGCGGTAACCGGCCCGCGCTCGCAATGCGACCGTGAAGGGTTACGTCATGCTGCGACAATCGCGGCATGAACCCAAGATGCGTCCCGACCTTCGCGCAGCCCCAAACCTTGGCGAACGTGCTCGCCGCGAACGCGGCGCACGCGGCCCGGTATCGCGCGGCGTACGAAGAGCAGCTCGCGATCTATCGCGAGCTGGTCGCCGAAACCGGGCGGCTCGCGGCGCAGATCGAGGCGCGCCTCACCCTGCGGCCGGTTGCGCCCGAAGCAAGGTCCACCGCACGACCGCGCATCCGTTCGTCGAAGATGACCGTGCTCGACCGCCCGCGAGCCTTGGCTTCGTACATCGCAATGTCGGCGTCGCCAAGGAGCTGTTCCGGCCGGTCGTATACCGCAGTGCCCAGCGCCACGCCGATGCTCGCGGACGCGCGGGCCGTGTGCGTATCGACGCACACCGGACCATCCAACGCGCGATGGATGCGGTCGGTGAGCCGCATGACCTCTTCGGAGGATGAGATCGACGTCACCAGCACGGTAAACTCATCGCCCCCGATGCGAGCGACGACGTCCTCCGGCCGGACGCACGAGCGCAGGCGCCGTCCGACTTCCGTCAGCACCCGGTCGGCGAGAACGTGCCCGAATTGGTCGTTGAGCGCCTTGAACTGGTCCAGGTCTAGAAACAACACCGCATAGCGTGACGCGGCATCGCGCTTCGTATGCGCGATCGTGCGTTGCAGGTGCGCGACGAACAGCGCCCGGTTCGGCAGGCCCGTGAGCTCATCGTGGAAGGCCTGATTCCACATCGTCTTCTCGTTTGCGCGGGCCTCGGTCACGTCATGGGCGGTGACTGCGAAGCCTTGCGCGGCGCCGAGCGCGCCGGCGCGCAGCAACGTGATGCGCCGCCGGGCGATGAAACGGCTTCCGTCGCCCCGCAGTTGCCACCGTTCGTTCTCGACCTGTCCGAACGCGCTGGCCCGGCGCAGCTCGGCGCCGGGTAAACCGCGTTCGACCTCCCGCGGCGTGAAGAGCCGTGCAAACGGTTCGCCGACGATCGCGGCGTGCCCGTAGCCGAAGATCCGCTCGGCGCCGGAGTTCCACAGCGTGATCCGCCCGTCGGGGTCCAGCGCGAACATCGCGTAGTGGTTGACGCTTTCGACCAGGAGGCGAAAGCGTTCCTCACTCACGCGCAGCGCTCGCGCGGCTTCATAACGCTCGGTGCTGTCGCGCACGATCTTCGTGAATCCGTGCCGGCGCCCGGCGCCGTCGACGAGCGGCTGCACGGTATTGGTCCCCCAGAAGCGCGTGCCGTTCTTGCGCACGTGCCAACCGTCCCGGTCGAGCCGGCCGCGCTCCGCCGCCGCGCGCATCTCAGCGGCGGGAACGCCGGCCGCTCGGTCGTCCTCGGTGAAGATGATCGCGAAGTGCTTTCCGACGACCTCGTCTCGCCTATATCCGAACGCGCGCTCGGCGCCCGGGTTCCACGTCGCGATCGCCCCTTCCGACGAAATCGTGAAGATGGCGTACTCCGTAACGCTGTCGCAGACGAAGCGCGAGAGCGCCTCAGCTTCGTCACGGGACGGCTCGGAAACACGCGTCACCGCGATCGGGACCGCCTTACGGTTCGGGTTCGAATACCCGCTAGCAAACATTCATCACGGACTGTACCTCAACCGGCTGCCGCCGCCCGTTCTAAAACTGCTCACGTCGGCCGCTCGAACGGGCGAGCCGGCACCGTGCCGAGGCTATTCGTGCAGGATCACGTTCAACAGCGACCGGTGAACATGCAGGCCCAGGCCGCCGTTGTACTCGATGTAGCCGGCGCGCCGAAACTTGTTCATGAAAAAGCTCACGCGCGAGCGCGTCGTTCCGATCATATCGGCGAGGATTTGCTGACTGATCTTGGCGATGACCGGCTCGGGAAGCGCCTCTTTGCCGAAGTTCGCGAGCAGCAGCAGGACCCGGGCCAGCCGCCTCTCGCTGGAGTTGAAGAGCTGATCGGTCAGGTCTTCTTCGATGCGAATGTTGCGCGACAGTAAGTGCGCGATGAACAGCTCGGCGAACTGCGGCACGGTGTGAAGCATCTCGAGCATGTCGGCTTTCTCGATCCGCACGACACTGCACGCCGTGATCGTGGCCGCCGTCGATACGCGCGCTGTCTGGCCGGCCAGGCAGCCTTCGCCGAAGAAATCGCCGTGGCCCAGGATCGCGATCACGGCTTCTTTTCCGCGCGGTGACAGCAGCGAGAGTTTGATCTTCCCGCGCTGCAGGTAGTACACCGCATCCGCTGCGTCGCCTTGAGCGAACACGGTCCGTCTCGGCGCATGATGCCGGACGGATCCCGCGTCGTCGAGGTCGTCGACAAAATAATGGAGTGAAGAGAGAGCCACGCCGAACCTCATCAACACACGTTCCACCCGCTTTGCGCTAGACGATGACGGATGAAGGTCGCGGATGTTTCTCGTGTCGGTACTATAGCGTACCTTTGTCGGTACTATAGCGTACCTTCACCCATTTTCGGTGTCCAAAAGTGAACATCGGCCGCGCCGAGCACCGGTGCATCGCGATGCGCGCGCGGGGGCTGGCACAGCGGTACGATAGCGTCACCGCATTCGATGGTGCACGGCGACTAAGGTTCGCACCACAAGCAATCACCCGACGCGGATCGACGTGCGAGCATCGTCAACGCGTCGCTTCGCGAACGAACGGGAACATGCTAAAAAAAGACCTAACGGGTCTCAAAACGAAGCGGGTGGAGTAAGACCACATCGGTCCGAATAACCGCGAACGACGGTGCATCGACTGCCGTCTCGCTTTCATTGAAGGTGCAAGGGTAGACCGGTTGATGATCGACGCCTACCATCTCGCAGCGGTGGGAACACGCGATGATCTTCGGCGAGCGATCGCGGACTTTTCGCCGGGCTCACCGGAAAGCGCCTTACTCGGCGCCGTCGTCGCGCAATACGACGGCGACGTCGAGGGTGCGGTGAGCACGCTGCGCCATCAGGCGCGACGGCTTACCGGGGTGGAACTCGCTGCCGTCGCCGACACGCTCGCGCCGCTCCTCGTCATGCGCCACGACAACGACGGCGTCGTCGCGCTCGCGGCCGTGCTCGAAGACGCCGGCTGGATCGCGCCGGCCCATGCGTTCCGCGCCTTGGCGGCCGCCGACAGCGGCAATCGAGCGGCGGCGCGCAAACACGCCGCCGCGGCGGACGTCGCGGTGGCCGAAGAGCGCGACGAGATCATACGCTTCCGCGTGTTGCAACGGCTAGCCCGGGCCGCGTACTACATCGACGAGCACGAACGCGCGGTGGACCTCGCGCTCGCGAGCGCCGCCTTGGCATTCCGCCACGGTGCTTGGCGCGCGGCGGGCGCGGGCTATTCGATCGCATACAGCGTTCATCACAACGTCACCGGCGACGTGGAAGAGGCTGACCGCTATGCGCGCCTTTGGCACGCAGCGTCGGCGCAGGCAAAGGATGACTCGTTCGCGCACATCGCATGCGTCGCCGAGTACGAGCTCGCCGTGCAATTCGCGGACAGCGCGCGCATCGATTCCCTGGAACGCTCCATTCGCATGCGACTGCTTCCTCAGCAATATACGGAGCGATTTCCGCTCGCCGTTTCGCACGCGCTCGTGCGCGGCGCGGCGGATCTCGTCGCGATGCGTACGCTGCTCGCGGTCTTGCGCGACGTTCCCGACCGCAGCCGCGGCCAATGGGCGCTGTGTACGGCGTTGATCGCGGTTGCTCAAGCCGCGCTAGCGGACGACGACGATGCCCGGCGCAGCGTCCGCGACGCAATCGCGCGGCTCGGACGCGTTTCCGGCTCCGACGCCGCCCACGAACGGCGTTATCGGCGACTCGCGCGCGCCGCGGTTGCCGTCGCCTGCATTCTCCTGGGCGACGACGTGCGGGCCGCGCGAACCGTTGCCGTCCGCGAATCGCTGGACGGCGCGGGTGAAAACCAGCTTCCGGGCCTCATGCGCGCTCACCGTTTGGAGCAAGCGCCGCGCGCGCTTCGCGGCATCGCTCTCGTGTTCGCCGCGGCGTCGAACGTACGCAGCGGCCTCGAACCGCCGGCTGGGCTCACGAAGGCCGAGGTCGAGGTGTTGCGCCTGTTGGGACAGGGCTGGAGCGCCGGCAGAATCGCTCGTGAGACGCAGCGCAGCGTCAACACCGTGTACAACCACACGCGATCGATCCTCGGCAAGCTCGACGCGGCACGCGCCGGAGAAGCGGTGGCGATCGCGCGGGAACGCGGCCTGCTGATCTGATTCGGCGCCGACGGCGCGCATAGTCAATCTTGATCCGAGCCGCTGCACGCGGCTCGCTTATCGTCTGGCGGCACCTACTGGAGGAAGCCGCCGATGCTCTCGATCGTTCTTACTGCCTTCTTGTTCGTCGTCGCGCCAAGCTCGACGACGGGCTCGACAAATATCCTCAACACCGCCGCCGCTCCCACGCCCGTTGCCAGCAGCGTCGAGCCGGTCTGCATCTAGCGATGGGCGGGCCGACGGCGAGTCCGCCGGTCTTTTCGTCCTCCTCGATTTTCTGATGGGAAATTCGATCGATCAGCTGACCCGCGGGCACCGCCTCGAATCGACCGCGGTGGCCGAAGCGCTGCTGCGGTCGGTGCTGCTGCGGCACGGCTACGGCGTCGCCGATCGCGCCGATCGATGACGGGGGCGCAGATTCCCGACTTCCGACGATTGTACGCGTTCGTCGTCGTTGCCGAAGAGCTGCACTTTCGTCGCGCCGCGGCGCGGCTGTCGATGTCGCAGTCGCCGCTCAGCCGGATCATCAAGGGCCTTGAACGCGACCTGGGCGTGACGCTGTTCCGCCGTACTCGGCGCAGCGTCAATCTCACGGAGGCGGGCGAGGCCCTGTTGATCGAAACGCGGTGTTTGATCGAGCGCACGGAGCGCGCTCTTACCCGCGCGCGCGGGCTTCAGACCGGCGAGCGCATCCCGGGATAACGCATCTCGGGCGGCGGCGGGGTCAGCTCGAGAAGTCTTCGACGTAGAACGTCTCGTGCGCGCCGACGGTGACGACCGCGACGCCCACGCGGCGCTCGTGCGGATCCAGGACGTTCGCGGCGTGGCCGGGACTGTTCATGAAGGCTGCGTGAGCGTGGATCTCATCCCGGTCGAAGGCGATGTTCTCCGCGGCGTACGGCGTGGGCCAATGCCACGCTTGCAGTCGGTCCTGGAACGTGATGCCGTCGGGATCGGTGTGACCGAAATATCCGCGCGACGCCATCTCCGATGCCTTTGCATAGGCAAACCGGCTCAAGGCCTGGTCGATGACGAGCGGGGTCAACCCGCGTTTGACTCGTTCCGCGTTCACGTCGGCGGTGAGCGCCCGCGCTTCGTCCGCGGCGCCTTGCGGATAGTGGGGATTGACGAACGAGATGGTAATGGGCACCTCACGCGTCTGCGAATCGCGAACGAGGGCCGGCGGCGCGGCGCCGATCGTGGCGAAGGCAACCGCACCGAGGAGAGCGAGCGCGCGGCCGGCGGACGAGACGCGTTGGGAACGGTTCACGATGTCCATGCACCGAGTATGGGCCGCAGCGGTAACCGTCGGACCCAGCCCCGGCGGCCCGCGGTAACGGTCTGCGGGGGTTCAAGCGCCCCCGATTACCGTGTTACCGCGTAACCGCGCCGCGGACCGAACGAACAGCACGTACCGTCCCGCGTTCGCGCGTGCGTGCCAGCGCTCCGAACGTTCCAACGCCGCACATAACCGTGTCGTACGTTCGGCGATGATCGCGTCGACTCGATACTGCCGCACGTCAGCCTGCCAGCCCGCTTCGCGATGCGCGACGCGAAACGCAGCGGTCCACACGCGCGGCGGATACGGATCGGCACGGCCGTCCAAGAAGACGCGAATCCCCGGCTTGCCGACCGCGGCGCCGCACCAGGCATAATCCTGACACAACAACCGGTGCGGTCCCGGCAGGCGGGCGAGCCGCCGGATCAATTCGATCGTTCCATTCTCTGGCGCGGGCGCGCGCCACAGCCGAAACCCCGTTACGCCCGCGAGGACGACGAGACACGCCGCGGCAGCGGCGGCGAGCCGCGGCCGCGGCGCATCATGCGCCAATCCGATGCGGCGCAGGACGCGCCCGAAACCAAGCGCGGCATAGGGTGCGGCGATGAGCGCGAAGACGGGGATGTTCCGCGCGGCTGCGACCATCAGCGCGAGCCCCACGGCCGTGACGCAAACACGCTGCGGCGCGCGCCGGCCCTCGAACAGTGCCCAAACCGCGACCCCCGCCAGCAGGGGCAGCGCGCCCCAGACGAACGCCGCGTCGGCGAAGCTCGTCGGTTGCCACTCGCGGATGAAGTCTTTGATGGGACTGCGTACGAGCGCCGCTGCGTACGCGACCAGGCCGAAGCCGAACGGGTTCAGGCCGACCGCGACGACGACCGCGGCCGATGTCGTCGCCGCCCGAACGACGTCGATGCCGGCACAGCGATCGCGAACGGCGAGGCCGATCGACCATGCACACGCAAGGACCGGCGCGAGCACCGCGCCTGCGTGCACGTTCGCCCAGACGACGACCAGCGCGGCGCACAACAGCCACGACGCTTCGCGTTCGAGCAGCGACGTGAAACCTGCCAGGAACGGCCAGCCGGCGACTTGCGCGCGCACGCCGAACGAGTCCACCATCGCGATGCCGGCGAACAGCAGACACAGCGTCGTGCCGAGCGGTGACGCGCCCGCGGCCGCCGCGCGGCGCGCGACGATCACCAGCGCCAGCACAGCGCAAAGCGCGACGGCGAGATAGAATCCGGACGCGATCGCGAGTCGCTGCGCGATTGCCGTGGCGAGGCTGAACAGCCACTCCTGCGGCACCCACGGACTTCCCGCAGCGGAAAACGTCTCCGCGCCCAAACCCGCCGGCAGCTTGCCGGCGCTCAGGATCCGCTCGCCGAGCCACGCCTGCCATGCGAGGTCGCCGTCGGCCGGCGGGCCGCGCATCGCTCCGGCACAGAAGCGCGCCGCGAACAGCATCACGACGGACGCGGGAAGAAACCACCGCACGCAGTTCGCGGCCGTCAGCTGCGGTCCGGCGCGCTCAGCGCGGCACACCGACGGCCAACGGGAGCGCGATCGCGGCGACGAGGTAGGGTGCGAAGGCCAGCGGCTCGTGGCGGCGCTTGCGTGCGAGCGCAACGATCACGGCGGCCGCGCAGGCGACGCCGAATGCGAGCACGGCGGCTTCAACGCCGAGGACGGCGCCGCCGAGCGCGACGAGCTTCACGTCGCCCCAGCCCATGCCGCGCCCGCGCGATGCCCACGCGGCGAGCGCGAACGGCACGAACACGATGGCGGCCGATGCGATCGGCGTCCATTCTCGCGCGACGACCGCAAGCACCGCCACGAGCGCGAGCGGTACCAGCGTGAACACGTCCGGTACGATCCCGCAGCGTACGTCGCTGTACCAAATGCCGACCAGCGCGCAGCACAGCACCGCGGCCAGAATCAGCTCCGGGACGGCCGCCCCGCGAAGCCCTTCGACGACGCCGGCGGCGCCCGCGCACGCGACGAGCAATCCGACCGAGGAACGGCCGGGCGGCGGCCCGTCGGCAAACGGGGCGACGCCGTCGCAGATCCGCCGCGCAACGAACGCGCCGGCAAAGCCGGCCGCGCCGAACACGGCCGCCGCGGCGGCAACCTCGAACGCGTTCACTTGAAATAGTCCGCCAGCACCGCGCCGAAAATCATCGTGAACAGCGCCGGCAACATGAACAGCGCCATCGGCACCACCATCAGCACGGGCAGCCGCGCCGCGATCTCTTCACCGCGCAGCAGCCGGCGATTGCGCGACTCGTCCCCGAGGTCTTCGAGCACCTTCGCGAGGTTCGAGCCGAGCCGTTCGGACTGCACGATCGCGCGCACCGTCGTCTTGAGGTCTTCCTGATCGACGCGTTCGGCCATTGCGCGCAGCGCGTCGGCGCGGCCCCGTCCGACGCGAATTTCGGACAGCACGGCGCGCAGCTCGTCTCCCAACGGTCCGGCGACGCTCGGCACGGAGTACGCCAGCGCCGCATTGAAGGCGAGGCCGGCTTGGACGGTGCTGGCGAGCATGTCCAGCAAATCGGGTAACGCGCGCGTAACGGCCTTCTTGCGTTTCTGGACGGCGCCGTTGAGGCGTGAGAGCGGTAATTGGCCCGCCCCTACCGTCACCACGGCGACCAGCCCGACGTACACGAGGCTGGTCAGCCCCAGCGCGAAGAGCAGCACGGTGCCCGTGACCGCCGCGGCGGCGGCGAAATACACGCAGCGCAGAACGAGCTGATGCGGCGTCACGGTGTACCAGCCCGCCTGCGACAAGGTGCGCTGCAGCTTGCTGCGCTGCTCGAACGTGACGAACTTCTCGACGGTGCGATGATCCGACTCGATCGTCCACCGTCCGGCGAGATCGCGCATCCGTCCGCGCACCTGACTGTCCTTCGGCAGGAACACGATGATGAGCGCGAAGACGGTGCACGCACCGGCGACGGTCATCAGAACCATCGCGAGCGTCGTCATACGTCGAACGCCATGATCTTGTTGAGCGATAGCCCGGCCGCGATCTCGAGCACCGCGACCAGCCCGAGCGCGGACAGGCCGATCTTCGTGGTGAGCAGCGCATGACCCATCGTGGGCTGCGTGAGCATGATGAACGCACCGATCACGAGCGGAAGCGCCAAGATGATCATCCCGCTGGCACGCCCCTCGGCCGTGAGCGACCGCATCTTCGCGATCAGACCGCGCCGCGCGCGGATCGTGTCGGCGACGGCTTCGAGCACTTTGGCCAGATCGCCGCCGGTCTTGGACTGAATGCGAATCGCGCGCGCGCTCATCGCCATCTCGCTGCTCGGCATTCGCTCCGCGACCTCGTCGATCGCGTCGAGGATGCTGATGCCGATGTTGGTTCGGCCGATCACGCGGACGAACTCGTGGCGGGCGGGATCCTCCAGCTCCTCGGTGACGACGACGATCGCTTGGCGCAAGCCGAGGCCGACGCGCAGCGAGCTCGACATCATGCGCAGCGCCATCTCGAGCTGCGGCAGAAACCGCTTACGGCGGCCCGCGCCTTTCATGTTCACGAAGCGCCGCACGCCGCCGTATGCGGCGGCGGCGGCGACCGCCACGATACCGGCATCGACGAGTCCCGGAGGACGCAGCAGCACGATCGGAAGACCAGCACCCGCCGCCGCGATGCAGGCCGCGACGATCAGCAGTTTCTTGACGTTCAGGTCGACGTTGCTGGTGCGGACCAGCACCTCGACCGACGCGACGCGTGCACGCGCCGCGCCCGTCAGCGTATCGGAAAAGGCGAACGCCACCAGGCCGACGACGATCACGACCCCGGCGATGATCAGGACCGTCGGATCCATCACCACAGACCGCTCGACGACGGCAGCACTGCAAGCTTGGACAGATCGAACTCGACGCCCAGCTCCTGGAGGCGCGGCACGCATTGCGGCTGCACGCCGCTGAATTGAAATTCGCCCTGCACGCGGCCGTCGACCATCGGTCGCTGCTGGAAGCCGACGATCTCCTGCGTCGTGACGATGTCGCCCTCCATGCCCACGACCTCGGTGATGCTCATGACCTTGCGGCTGCCGTCACGCAGCCGTGCGGTTTGGATGACGACGTCGACGGCGCTGCAGATCTGCTCGCGAATCGCGCGTACGGGCAGGTCGAAGCCGGCCATCATGACCATCGTCTCGATCCGCGCGAGCGCGTCGCGCGGCGTGTTCGCGTGCACGCTCGTCAACGAGCCGTCATGGCCCGTGTTCATGGCCTGCAGCATGTCGAGCGCCTCGCCGCCGCGGCACTCACCCACGATGATCCGGTCGGGGCGCATCCGAAGCGCGTTGCGCACGAGATCGCGGATCTTGATCTCGCCGTGCCCCTCGATGTTGGGCGGCCGCGATTCCAGCCGAACGACGTGGTCCTGGCTCAACCGCAGCTCCGCGGCGTCTTCGATGGTGACGATCCGCTCGTCGGACGGGATGTACGCCGACAGCACGTTCAAGAACGTCGTCTTCCCCGAACCGGTCCCGCCGCTCACGACGATGTTGAGCCGGCCTTCGACGGCGGCGCGCAGGAACTCGACGACGGCGGGGGTGACCGCGCCGAGCGCGACCAGATCGTCGATGTTCAACCGCTTGGTTCCGAAGCGGCGGATCGTCACGGTCGGCCCGTCCAAAGAGACCGGTTCGATGATCGCGTTGACGCGCGAGCCGTCCGGCAGCCGCGCATCCACCATCGGTACGGCTTCATCGACACGGCGCCCGATCGGTGCGATGATGCGCTCGATGATCAACCGCAGCTGGCGGTCGTTGAGAAACGTCTTGTCGGTGAGCTGGATCTTGCCGCGGCGCTCGACGTAAATGCGTTTGGGGCCGTTCACCATGATCTCGGAGATCTCGGGCTCGGCGAGCAGGCTCTCGAGCGGCCCGAAGCCGACGACTTCGTCCATGACCTCGTCGCAGAGCGGCTCGATGAGCTCCATCGAGATGCGGCCGGGCTGTTTTTCGAGCAGGCGCTGGACGAACTCGACGACGTGCTCGCGCATCTCCGCGATCTTGCGCTTGTCGGAATCCGCGACCGTCGCCGCGTCGACGTGTTTGGCGAGATCGTTGTGAACTTCGATCTTGAGCGCTTCCCACCGGGTGCGCGCCCCTTCGAGCGCGCTATCTGCCTCGGCGAGCGTCTCCGCGAGCTTATCCGCCGCGCGCATCTCGTCGCGCCGCGCGTCCGTGCGGCGCTCGCCGATCGGCGTCTTGCTGACGACGAGATCGATGAGGGCCGGGTCCGGTACGATCTCGGAAAGCCGCTTCGCGAAGGACGTAACGGCTTTGGCGTAGTGGCGGTCGCTGGACGCGGGGATCTCCGCGATGACGGGAAGCTCCAGCAGCCGCTCGATCTCGTGGCGCGACACCGCGACGGCACGCGTGTCGCGCACGTTGATCGCGATCGCGATGCGCTCGTTCGGGACGGCGCGCAAATGGTCTTCGACGAGCGCTCGCGCCCCGGTGACGCCCAGCATCGTGGGCTCCACGACGATGATGAACCGCGCGGTGCGGGACATGAGCGGCTGGAGCGCTCCGGCGAACGCCTGCGACGCGTCGACGACGATCGTCTTCGTGCCGGCGAGTTCGGCGACGATCTGCTCGACCTGCTCGGCCCGCAATCCGAAGGAGAGCGCAAGCTTGTCGACCAGTTCGACGACTTTGAGCCCGTTCACCACGGCGATCGGCAGCAGCCCTTCGTGCCGCAAACCGTCGAAGATGCGCACCGCGTCGAGCAGCACGGCGATGCTCCGCCGGCCCGACAGGTCGCCGTCGACCAGCGCGGCCGGCTCGAGCTTTTGGATTTCGCGCGCAACCGCCAGCGCCAGGGTCGACGTTCCGCAGCCGCCCTTGGCGCCGATGAACGTGAGAACGCGCATCAGTTCGGGCCCGCGGCGCCGTCGATGACCGGCGTCGAGCCGCGCGCCGGCGGTCGTTTCGCGTGCGTGACCTTCGGCAGCGCGACGACCGGCGCGGGCGGCACGGCCGGCACTTGCGCCGGCTGCGCGAACGGGATGGTCGGCGGCGGCGCGCCGACGAGCGCCGTCGGACGACGCTCCGCCTTCGCCTGCGGCAGCGCGAGACGATCGGCGGGCAACGACGTCAGCTTCTCTTGGGGCGAGCGCAGCGCCAGCCGTAACGTCGAGTTGAGATCGGCCGACGCCAGGAGCGCGGCCTGCGACGGCGTCACGCCCAGCGTGACGGTCGCGGCGTTCTGCACGTCGACCGGCGAAACGGGAGCGGAGCTTTCGAGCTCCGCGCCGAGTGCGAGCACGAGCGCGCCGCGCAGGATCGTTTTGGCGACGGGCGTCTCATCACCGACGCGGGCGGGCACCGCGATGACGTCGACCCGGTCGCCCGGTTTGATCAAGCCCGCGACGTCCTTCACCCGGTCGACCGCAATCGAGATCGCGCGCATGCCGGGCTTGAGAACGACCGCGAGCGCCACGTCCTGCGGGCGCCCCACTTTCGAGGTGGTGATCGTGCTGCCGCTCGGGATGCTGATCAGCGAATACGACCCGATGGCCTTCGCCGGATCGACGATCGCATCGGGTTCGACCTCCGACGCGCGTCGTTGAGCGTGCTGCAGCATCGAGGCCGTGATGACCATGCGCGCCGCGATGTCCTGGGACGCGATGACGATCTGGCGCTGCTGCTGGACGTCCGCGGCAACCTGATGGCGCACCGACGATAGGTAGTTGAGCGTCAGGAAACCCGTCCCGGCAGCCAGCGTGACCGCGACGATGAGGCTGATGCGCTTTTGGTTCATGCGAACAGCCGCAGCGCCGGAATCGCGTTCGCGCCCGTGGCGAGCACCGCACCGCCGGCGAGGGCGACGGCGTACGGGATGCGCAGCGAGCCGGCGCCCATGCGCGGCAGCGCCCCCCCGGCAAAGACCATTGCGAACGACTTCGTCGCCGTTCCGAGCGTGCGGCGCTGCGCGATGATGATTGCGACAAGAGCGAGCGCACCGCCGCTCACGAGCGCATAGAGCACGAAGCTCGCCGCGTCGGGGAATCCGAATGCGGCGGCAACCGCCGCGGTGAGTTTGACGTCGCCGCCGCCCAGCCAGCCCCGCGCGTGCGCGTACGTGCCGGCGGCAAGGGCGACCCCGGCGATTGCGAGAGCCTCAACGAGGTCGATCGCGCCATGACCCGCGTGGTAGAAGCCCGCCGCGACGAGGATCGCGACGGGCAACCAGTTCGGGATTCGTCGAGCGGCGAGATCGAAGAAGGCGGCCGCCGTGGCGCCGCATACGATCACCCAGACGATCCATGACGCGTGCGGACCCATCTTACTTGATGTTGTTGGCCGTGTTGGTCAGCGAATTGCTGGCGTTCGTTCCGACGAGCTTGACCGCAACGATGCAGACCGCGGCGATGAGCGAGACGATGAGCGCGTATTCGACCAATGTCGCGCCTTCGTCGTCGCGAAGCATGGCGAGGAAATTGACGTACATAGGGGTCCTTTCGAGATGGTGACGCCGCCGAGTGAGGGACCCGGTTCGGGGCACGCTGCTACTGTGCCGCACGGTGGTAACCGGCCGGGTACGCTGCGATCTAGGGCAGGGCGTCACGCCGCGTTACCGTCTTCGGAGACGATCCGTCCATGAACCCGAATTGGACCGTTTCGCGACGTATCGTGCTGTGCGCCATGCTGCTGGCTGCGAGCGTCACGCGTGCGCGCGCCGCGGCACCGGTGGAGATCCAGCTCGAATCAGGGCACTCGATCGTGCTCTCCGTCCCGCACCTGCGCCGGCTCGCCGTGGGCGACAGCCGCATCGCGGGCGTCGCCGGCGTGACCGGCGCGCAGGTGGTCGTCAGCGGCCGCGCACCGGGGCGCACCTCGGTCATCGTCTGGTTCGGCACGGAGCTGCGGACGTACGAGGTCGTCGTCACCGAGCAGTCGCTCGGACCGATCGCGACCATGATCCGGGCCGCGTTGAACGAGCCCGGCGTCTCGGTGACGCCGGTGGGCCACTCGATCCTCGTGCACGGCACCGTCGACGACAGCGCGCGCTATGCGGCGCTCGGCGACGTCCTGCTGCGCTTCCAGAAGCTTGACACCGCGCAAAAGTACAGCATCGTCGACGCGGTGACGGTCGTCCATCCGTTCGGCAGCTTGGACGCGAACCTGACGCGCGCCATCGGGCCCAACGACATCCACTTCGATCCCGACGGGAAAGGCAACGTGGTCGTGACCGGCCACGTGACCGATCGCGTGCACGCCCAGCTGATCCTCGAACAAGCGCGCGGCCTCGCGAGCGCATATCTCAGCGGTGCCGGCACCGTGATCGATCGCATCACGGTCGCGACCGTCAGCCAAGTCAACGTCAAGGTGCGCATCTACGAGGTCGACAAGACGGCCCTCGATCAGCTCGGTCTCCGGCTTCAGTCCGCGACGGTCGACCCGAACACCGGCGCGGTGGTCCTCGGGACACCGTCGTTCACGCTGCTGGAGATGGCAAAGGGCGTCGGCAAAGCCCTCACCGTCGGCGCCTTCACGCGCATCACGCAACTCGCTCCGACGCTTGACCTGCTCGTGTCGCGCGGCGACGCGAAGCTGCTCTCGGAGCCCGATCTCTTGACGATGCCCGGCAACGAGGCATCGTTCTTGGTCGGCGGCGAGATACCGGTGCCCGTCTCGTCGACGCTCGGCGCCGTCACCGTGATCTACAAAGAGTACGGCGTTCGCCTGAAAGTCACGCCGACGATCCTCGGCAACGGCAGTATCGAGACGAAGATCAATCCCGAAGTCTCGGATCTCGACTTTGCCGACGGCGTCTCGCTCAACGGCTTCGTCATTCCGGCGCTGAAGACGAGCCGGCTGGCGACCGACGTGGTCACCGCCTCGAACGAATCGATCGTTCTGGGTGGCCTGCTGCGGCGCGTCGAACAGCGGACCATCACAAAGATCCCAGTGCTCGGCAACTTGCCGATTCTGGGCCCACTTTTTCGCTCGACGCGCTACCTCCATAGCGAAACCGACGTGATCTTCGTGATGACGCCGCAGATCGTAACCCGGTGAACTCCGCGCTGGCAGCGCTGCGCGCGGTCGCATGCGACGATTCGGGCGCGAGCCTCACGGAGTACGCCCTCATCACGGCGTCGCTCGGCGTGCTGATGATCAGCGCGCTCAAGCTCATCCAGTCCGAGACCGGCGCGCAGCTCACCGCGACCGGCAACGGGTTGACCGCGGTCGGGGTGACTCCACCATGAGCACCCGCGGCGCAGTGCTCGTCGAAACCGCGTTCGTCATGAGCCTCGTGCTCATGGTGCTCTTCGGTGCGCTGCAGCTGTCGGTGCTGGCGTTCACGCAGACGTCGCAGGACGGGGCGGCCTTCGTCGCGGCGCGCGCGTACGCGGAGAATCCCGCGGGCGGCGTATCGCCCGCCGAAACCGCCGCGCACGCGATCTTCGCCCACGTCCCCGTTTCCGCATTCGCGCTGACGGCCACCAGCGGCCAAGTCGTTGCCGCGGTTCAAGGCACGGGCAAGGGACTTCCGGTTCCCGGCACCCCGACGTCGTTCGCGTTGGGGTCGGTCGCGAGCGAGGTCGTCGCAACCGCGAGCGGCGCTCCGTTCGCTGCGACCGCGACCTTTCAAAACTACTATTCGTCGCCGGGCGACTATCCGTACGCCGCCGCCGGCCTGCTGCAATCGCGCCCGCTCGTCGTTGCGCAAACGTTCGGTCTGGTCTCCGGCAGCCGGTACGCCGAATGGTACTGCCGCCAAGCCGTGTACTCGGCGCTGCACATCCCGACGACGACGGCGAACGCCGCGACGAACTGCGACTACTGGTGGTCGAACCAGTGCTTCTTCGACCCGATGGAAATGCTCAGCCCGCTCGATCCGATCTACGACTGGGACGTGGCCGGTACATGCGCCTAGCGCGGCACCGCGAGCGCGGTCAAACGCTCCCCTTGTGGGTGCTCGGCGTCGCCGCGATGTGCGCGCTGATGTTCTTCACGGCCAATTACGCGAACATGATCCGCTGGCACATTCGCGCGCAGAACGCCGCCGACAGCGCCGCTTCGGCCGGCATCGCCACCGACGCGAGCGTCGCCAACCAGGGCAACGTGCTCGTGTACGCCGCGACGATCCAAGAGGTTCGCATGCGCAATCTCCTTCAAGCGATGGTCAACACGGTGTACGCCCCGGGTGCGTGCTCGGGCACCGCCGCGTGCGACGCGGTCCTCGCCAAGCTCACCACCGCCTATTACGCGGCCGCCGCGAACTATGCCGCCATCATCCAGCAAATGCACACGATCGACACGTTCACCGAAACCGGCCTCAAGAACAGTCCCGACAAAGCAGCCGCAGTGGTCCAGGCCAACTGCGCGACGCTGGACTGCGCCTTCACGTACAGGACCACCGTCGACACGACGAACGAAGTCGTCGACGTCGTCGCGTGCAAGAACGTCGCGACGCTCGTGCCGGCCCTCCTGGGCTTGCCGCAAACGAACATGTTCAAGGCGGTCGGCCGCAGCGCGCTGACGCTGGGCCATAAAAGCGAGTCTTTCGTTCCCAGCGCGGTCAACCCGGCCACCGGTGCTGCATACCAGCCGAAGGAGACGCCGGCCGGCGCGAACACCCCGGCCGCTTTCGCCGTCAGCTACCAATCGCTCACGGTCCAGCTCGAATGGGCGGTCGCCGTCCCGGCGCACCCCAAAGCGCTCGTCGGAACGTACAGCTGCTCGTGACGGGACATCGCGCGCGCGGCCAGGCGCTGGTCGAAACCGTCATCTTCCTGCCGGTCGCGCTGATCGCGCTGTTCGGCATCATCTTCTTCAGCCGCTACGGCGTGCTCGCCGAGCGCGCGCAGAGCGCGGCTCGGTACGGCGCGCTGGTATCGTATGCCACGGCGCCGGTGTACAGCGCGGCCGACATCTACAACGCGATCGCCGCCGGCGGCGCCGCACGCCCGTCGGCCTGCCCCGCCGTCGTCGCGCTCGACACGGTGAAGGCACTCTCCGAGCAGAACGTCGCGGGGGCGACGCCGGCGCCGTACTGGCGCCCCGACTCGGCCGCGGCGACGTGCACGCAGAGCATCGTGAGCTTCGTCGGTTCCGCATCCGCGGCGTCACGCGTACTCACCGTCACCAACCAGACCGCGACCGCGACGATCGCCGTGCCGGGATACATCACGAAACTGCTCGGCGCCAATGCCGTCGCCACCGCGACGTTCGGTTACCTGCGCAGTGACCCGCCCGGTGTCATCATGTACTGCACCGGCTCGGGCCCGGCCGTGGCAACGGCGTTAGGCGCTTCGTACAGCGGGGGCGGATCGTGCTAGCGGGCCCAGCAACTCCTTGAGCTGAGCGGACGGCTCGACGCCGAGCTCGGCCTCGAGCAGCTTGCGATAGTGCTGGTATTCCAGGATCGCCGCGCCGCGGTTGCCGGTCGCCACGTACGTTTCGATCTTTACGGTGCGCGCCGCTTCGTCCAACGGGTCGATGCCGATCAGGTATTCGGCGATCTCCAGCGCGCGCGAGGTATCGCCGCGCCGCAGCGCATCGTGCGCCAGGAACTCGCCGAACTCGCGCGTGCGTGCCTGCAGCGTGCGCTCGACGTCGGCGAACCATTCCCAGCGGCTGAACGCGTCAGGCCGGCCGGATTTGAGCCGCGCGAAGTACGCCTCGATGCCGGCGATCTCCGCCCTCGCCGTCGTGCCGCGCACGACCGCGGAGCGCAGAGCGGGCAGATAGCGCAGATCGATCTCGACGCGCGCTCCCAGCTCGTAGGCGCTCTTCACCGACAAGATCGCGCCGGGATCGCCGAGCTGCTGGCGCGTGCGGCGCACGCACATCTTGAGCGCGTTTCGCGCGGACTCGAGCGGCAAGTCGGGCCACAGCCGGTCGCACAACGTGTCGCGGCTGACCGCGCGCTCGTCGACCGCGAGCGCCGCGATGAGCGCCCAGCCGCCTTCGGAGATGGTCAGCTCGGTGCCGTCGCGGCAGATCGTCGCGTCCGCCAGCGTCACCGCGATGCGCACGTCGTCCCGCGGCTCGAAGACCGAGCTGCGAAACCGTAGCCGGTCGACGAACGACGTGAGCATGCCGCTGGGCTCGCCGCTCGCGATGAGCCGCACGAGGCTGGCTCGCAACGGCGCCGAGTCGACGTCCCGCGCGATCTCCAGCGCCTCCGCCAATCGCCGGTCGCGCGACGACGGCAGCTTCTCGGCGACCGCGACGCGCGCGAGGATCCGCAGCAGCGCCGTCCCCGCCCGATCGGCCGACGCCAGTGCCGTCTGGGCGTCATCCGCCGCCGCCGCGATGTCGTCATTGTCCGCGGCCGACATGAGATAGGCTTGCGCATCCCAGTGCCACGAGCCGCCCCGCGACGGCGAGAGCCGGCGCCCGAGCGCCGCGAGCCCGAAGTTCAACAAGCCCGGCAGATCGTGCTGTTTGAGCACGAGCTCGAATTGCTCCAGATACGTCGCGGCGACGACGGCGTCGCGCGCGAGCCACGCGCCGAACACGCCTTCCGCCAAGGCCATCGCGATGATGGCCGGCGCTCCACCGCGCTGCGCGGCCTTGAGCATCTGTTCGATCAGCTGATACTCGGCTTCCCACTGACCGCGCGCGCGGGCCGCGGCGATCTCGATCGCGAGCATCTGCGAGAACCACGTCTGTTCGGCCAAGACGTGCCGCTGCATCTTGTGCCATGCCATCAGCGCGGCGTCATACGATCCGCGCGCGGCGTCGACCGTCGCCCGCGCGGCGAGCAGGTGCAGCTGGCCCGCGTCGTGAGGTCCGTCGTCCGGGATTTCCCGGCCGCGAGCCAGCATGTCGAGCGCCTCCGCCATGCGGCCGGCGTCCATCAGCACCAGCGCCGAAAGGGCTACGATCGTGTTCACGAGGACGTCCGACGCGTCCGCCGGCAGGCCTTCGAGCACCGCATTCGCTTCGTGTGCCAGGGTGTCGGGCGGTTCGGACAGCCGCCGTGCGCCGATGTACGCGGCCCAAACCTCCGGATAGCACGCGAGGATCGTCGCGTCGTACTGTTCGGGCAGCCGCGAAAAGATACACAGCGCATCGAGCGTCACGCTGTCCGTCTCACGAAGCAGGTCCGCGGCGAGCGCGATCTCGCCGGCTTCGAGAAAGCATTGCGCCGCACGCGCGATCTGGTGGTTCGCGGCGCAGCTCCGGGCGATCGCGAGTTGCGCGTGCTGCACCTCGCCGGCGTGCGCCGCGCGCACGACGGCGCGGACGAGCGGGCACACTTCGATGCGGCCGCGGGTCAGCAAGCTCGCGACCTGAAACTTGCGGGTGAGCTCGGACACGATGCGTTCTCTCGCGCCGTCGCCGAAGAGATTCTCGAGCTCGACCGTGCCGATGTCCTCGGACGCAGCCGACGAGCACAGCGCGTGAAGCACTTCTTTGGGAAGATGCGCAAGCACGTGCGCGTCGATGTAGTCGAACAAGTCGCCGAACGTCGAGGGATCCAGCGTCTCGAACATCACCTCCAGATTGCCCTCACGCGCGACGCGCGCGCAATAGAGCACCGCCAATGGCCAGCCCGCGGTGAACCGGCCGATCCGAAACAGCAGCGAATCGGTGATCTCGGTCTCGACGAAGACTCCGCGAAGCTCGGCTTCATCGAACGCGAGGTGCTCGCGACGAACGGTCGTGAGCAGGTGCGGACCTGCGAAATCCGCGAACGCGATGCCGGGCTCGCGCCGCGCGCATATGATGAGCTTGCTGTTCGGAGCGTGTCGCGAGATCAGGTCGGTCAAGATCCTGAGCCCGGCAACGTCGCCTTCCAGGCACTCGACGTCGTCGACGATCAGCGTCAGCGGCGTTTCCCGTTCGAGCCAGGCGCACGCGATGGCCGCGCGGACTTCGGCCGCAGACCCGCCGGTTTTGACGCCGAGCGCGGTCGCGACGCGCTCGGCGAACGAACCGCCGGCTTCGCCGGCGGCGCTCACTTCAGCCCAGGAAGGTTCCAGCCGCGCGATGCGGTGAGCAATATAGCTCTTTCCATATCCCGCCGGCGCGATGAGCGCGGTTATCGTCGTGCCGCGTAGGCGAATCCGGTCGAGCACCCGTTGTCGGTTGACGAACATACCAATCCAATCTCTTCCCGAGCGCCGCGCTGCGAGTACGCCGTGGCGTCGGAGAATTTCATGGCGTTTCCATGTCGCGGTTCTTGCAGCGCTCGTGCGTTCGTCATGGTGTCACCGTGGACCCCGCAACGATGCAAAAGTTAGGTGAGCATTATTGCACACACCGCGCGCGGTTCGGAAAACGAATGAAAACGCTGATCGGCGAGCTTCATCCGCACATCTGCTTCGTGATGCAACGCGGCGTGAAAGACGTACGCCGCGCGGCCTAACGCACCAAAATACATCAAACATGAACGTGAGTTCGTATTCATGTGCACCGTACAATTCGACGCGGCAAAAGCCCGCGCGCGCCGGGCAAGAGATCTCGGAACGCGAACGGCAAACAGGGCGGCGGCTCGGGGGTGGGCTCACAAACGTTGCGAATTTCGCGAGCCTGGGGACCACGGGCCGCCGCCCCTGTCCGCATCGTGCGCGATCCGCGCGCATTTGTCAGTTCAATTATGACCAAACACGCCGCGCGGATCAGTCCGCCGGCGGCACGACGGCGACGACGAAGCGGTCGAGGTCCGCGTAGTCGCGGATCATCTCGACGCCGGCGTTCGGCAGCGCCTGGCGCACGAGCCGTTCGAGCACGCGCGCATTCGCCGGCGCTGCCTCGAGGATCGCGATGCCGCGCGGCGCGACGAGCGCGGGGAGATCGGGCAGCATCCGGCGGTACAGCGTGAGTCCATCGGTGCCGCCATCGCGCGCGAGGATCGGTTCGAACGATACCGGATCCGGTGCCGCGGCGCAGTCCGCGGTGGGGACGTACGGCAGGTTCGCGACGACGCAGTCGAACGGCGCGTACGCCAGCAATGGTGCCGCGAGATCGCCGTGAAGGAACGTGATGTGCTGGAACACGTCGTTGCGCGCGGCGTTGCGGCGTGCGACGGCGAGCGCGTCCTGCGAGACGTCGCTCGCGAACACGCTGAGCTCGCGCAGCTCGCTTGCCAGCGTCACCGCGATCGCGCCGCTGCCGGCGCCGACGTCGGCCGCGCTTCCGTTCTCGCGCCCGATCGCGCGCAGATGGCGCACCGCCCACTCGATCGCGAGCTCGGTCTCCGGGCGCGGCACGAGCACGCGCTCGTCGACGCCGAACATGCGGCCGTAGAACCCTGCTTCGCCGGTGACGTACGCGAGCGGCGTTCCGCGCGCGCGGCGCGCGACGAGCTCGCCGAATCGCTGCGCGACGTCGAGCGTGAGCTCGCGCTCGCGGTGTGCGATCATCTCCTGCCGCGTCACGCCGCCGGCGTGCGCGAGCAAGAACACGGCGTCGAGGCGGCCCGTTCCGCCGATCGGCTCGAGCCGCACGGACGCGTCACGCAACGCCTCCCCGATCGTCACGCCGCGTCGGACTCGCCGCTGAGGCGGCGCGCTTTTTCGTCCTTCTGCAGCTCGACGACGAGCTTCTCCATGTCGCCGTCCAAAATCACCTTGATGTTCTGGAAGTTCTGGTTGATGCGGTGGTCGGTGATGCGGTCCTGCGGGTAGTTGTACGTGCGGATCTTCTCGCTGCGGTCGCCGGTACCGACCTGGCTGCGGCGCAGCGACGCTTCGGACTCTTCGCGCTCGCGGCGCTGGTTGGCGGCCAGCTGCGCGCGCAGCATGTCCATCGCGCGCGCGCGGTTCTGCAGCTGCGAACGCTCCTCGCTGCACGATACGATGATGCCGCTCGGCTTGTGCGTGATGCGGATCGCCGACTCCGTCTTGTTGACGTGCTGGCCGCCCGCGCCGGACGCCTTGAACGTGTCGATCTCGAGATCGGTGGACCGAATCTCGATCTCGCCGTCGTCCTCGACCTCCGGCAGCACGGCGACGGTGGCCGTCGACGTATGGATCCGGCCCGCCGCCTCGGTTGCGGGGACGCGCTGCACGCGGTGCACCCCCGACTCGTACTTGAACCAGCGGTACGGCTCGCCGCCTTTCACCGCGACGACGACTTCTTTGTAGCCGCCCGCCTCGTTCTCGTTCTCGCTCAAGAGCTCGACGCGCATCTTGCGCGACTCCGCGAAGCGCGTGTACATGCGCAGCAGGTCGCCCGCAAAGATCCCCGCCTCGTCGCCGCCCGCACCGGCGCGAATCTCGATGAAGATGTCCTTGCCGTCGTCGGGATCGCGCGGCAGCATCAGCTCCTGGAGCTGCGCTTCGGTCGCGGCGAGACGTTCGCGCAGCCCGGCGGCTTCCTCGTCGGCGAGCGCGGCGAGCTCCGGATCGCTCTTGTCGGCGCGCAGCGCGTCGTTCTCCGACGTCTCGCGCAGCAGCGCACGGTGGCGGCGGTAGGCCGCGACCGTGTCGTCGATCGACGCGCGCTCCTTCATCAGCGCGGTAAAACGCGCTTGATCGAAACCGCCGCTCGTGTCGGCGAGCGCGGCTTCGATTTCATCGAAGCGTTTCGAGAGCGTCTCGAGGCGGTCGGTGTATTGCATCGTCAGGCAAGCAAGAAGCGCGCCGCAGAACGGCGCGCTTCCATGATCTGAGGCGAGGTGGCTAAAGGGACGCCGGAACGGCCTCCGCCTGGTCGGCCTGCTTCTTCGTCTTCCGCGCGGCGGCAGCGGCCTTCTTCTGGTCGGCCATCGCGACGCGCTGGTTGAACTTCTCGACGCGGCCTGCCGTGTCGAGGAACTTCTGCTGCCCGGTCCAGAGCGGATGGCAGTTGGAGCAGACTTCGACCGCGATCGTCGGCGACGTCGATCCGGTGGTGAACGTGGATCCGCAAGCGCAAGATACCTTGGCTTCCGGATACCATTTTGGGTGACCCTTGGTTTTCACAGCCCTCCTATTTTATCACCCGCGCGCAAGTGGCTACGTCGCAGGTCCCCGGCCGGGAAAGCAACCGTGCGGCTCGCGTGGGGGTCCGCCCGCAGTACTTGGCCGCTCGCTGCCGTAATAGGCGAAAGCCCTGAAAGGCCGGTTGTTGGACCCCAAGAGACAGGTGCGAGCGCGCGGTGGTTCGACCCCGTTGCGGTTCGCCATGGCGATGGTTGCGCTCGCTGCGACGCTCGACGTCTCCGGCGTCTTCGCCGCGCCGGCGCCGCCGGCGGCCTCGGCCAAACGGATCCAGCTCACTGCGCACGACGAGCCGGTCCGCGACGTGCTGCTGCGCCTGGGTGAGCTGGCGCACCTCAACGTGACGATCGCCGACGACGTGCGCGGAAACGTGAACTTGTCGCTCCACGATGCGACCGCCGAAGAGGCGGTCCACGCGGTCTGCGTGCAGCTCGCGCTCCGCTGCGTCCGCGACGGCCGGACGATCGCGGTCTACGCGCAGTCGTCCGTGGTGGTCCCGCTTTCGATCATGCGCGCCGGCCGCGCGGCGGACATGGTGCGCCGGCTCTTTCCCCGGCTCGGCGTCCGCGTCGACGCGCCGGCGAACGCGCTCGTGCTCGCCGGGACGCAGGCCGACATTCAAGCCGCGCGCTCGGTGATCGGCGGACTCGACGTTCGCGACGCGACCAAGCCGACGACCGAAGCGATCGCGCTGCGCACGCAGCCCGCGCAAACCGTCGCCGACCGGCTGCGACCGCTGTATCCCGCCGCGAAGATCACGGTGCTGTCGCGCACGACGATGCTGGTCAGCGCCACGCCGCCCGATCTCGCGCAGATCAAGACGCTCGTCGCCGGCATCGACGCGCCGACGCCGCCACCGGTGTCGCAACCGGTGTCGAGCGACGCCGTCCGCGTGTCGCAGCGGCGCCCGCAGGACGTCGCGCGCGCGGTGACCGCGCAGATTCCGCACGTGCGCGCGGCGGTGTCCGGGACGTCCATCACGCTCACCGGCTCGCCGGACGACGTCAACCGCGCCAAGGCGTTGATCGCGCAGCTGGATCTGCCGCCGTACGGCGCGCGCTACGTCCAGATCTATCGCATTCACAACGTCGACGCGAAGTCGGTCGCGGCGCTGATCCAGCGCTCGTTTCCGGGCGTCGCGGTGACCGTGGACGCCGACCTCAACGCGATCTCCGTGACGGCGAACGCCGGCGAGCACCAGCGCATCGGCGACGGGATCGCGGCGATCGACGGCACGGGTGCGAACGCGCAGAACCCGGCCGCAGGGGGCGGCGGGGGCGCGCCGTCGTCGCACGAGGTGATCCAGCTCAAGTCCATCGTGCCGGGCGCCGGCGGCCAAGGCGCGGCGACCACCACCCCGCAAGACATCGGCGCCGCGGTGCAAGCCGCGCTGCAAGGATCGTTTCCCGACCTGCGCGTGACCGTTCCCAACGGCACGCAGCAGCTGATCCTCACCGGCAGCCCGCAATCGATTCGCGCGGGGCGCGAGCTGATCGCGGAGCTCGACGTCGTTCCGCAGTCCGTCGTGCTCGACACCGAGATCCTCGAGCTCGACGAGAACAGCTCGCGCAATTTGGGCCTGCAGCTCGGCACGGCGTCGTTGAGCACGACGTTCACCGAGATCCAACCGACCCCCGATCCGAACGGCAACGCCGGACGGCTCATCGGAATCGCGCCGTTCACCCGCACGACGCCGATCCAGTTCAGCGCGACGCTGAACCTGCTGATCTCCAACGGCAAAGCACGCGTCCTCGCCGACCCGCGCATCACGACGCTGTCGGGACGCACCGCGACGATCCGCGCGGGCGACACGCTGAGCATTCTGACCACCACGGGCGGCGGCACCGGCACGATCGCCACGCAGCAGCTGCAGAGCTTTCAGACGGGCGTCACGCTCGACATCACGCCGATCATCACGAACAACGGCGAGCTGACGGTCGCGCTGCATCCGGTTGTCAACTCGCTGACCGGTTTGGTCAACGGCATCCCGGAGATCTCGACGCGCGACACGCAGACCACCGTCCACCTGCGCGACAACGAGACGCTCGTCATCGGCGGTCTCATCCAAGAATCGTCGCAGCGCACGGAGACCAAGATCCCGCTGCTGGGCAGCCTGCCGCTGATCGGCGGCGCGTTCCGCAACAACAACACGACGAGCACCCGCAACGAGCTGATCATCGTCGTCACGCCGCACATTCTCAACGGCAGTGCGACCTCGACGGTGCCGAGCGCCGCGATCCCGCCGGGGATGATCGTGCCGACGCCGCGCCCGCTGCCGACGGTGCCGCCGAATACCGCGTTCCCCACCGGATCGCCGGCGCTCCGGCAGACGCAAATCCCGAGCCAGATCACGCCCCCGCCGCCGCCTGCCGCGGTGGGCACGCCCGTTCCCCGAACGCTTCCCGCCGCGACCGGTCCGCCGACGCCGCAGTCGACGCCGGCGGCGCTTTCGCAAGCGAACGTCTACGTCTACGGCTCGCCGCCGCCGAACACGTACGCCGCTCCGGGCGAGGCGCCGCAGATCTTCTATGCGATGTTCTCGCCCACGGTGCTCAGCCCGAACGCGACCGTGCGCGTCAGCGCCATCACGACGACGAACGTCCAGCGCCTCACCATCGGGGTCGGAACCACGAACATCTCCCTGTCGTCGCTGGGGACCGGGATCTGGCAGGGCGTCTTCTCGGCGAACGCGCTCGGCCTGTCGCCGACGGCCACGACCGTACAGCTCAGCCTGATCGCGTCGCGAAACGACGGGCAGAGCGCCACGATCCCCATCCCCGTGTCGCTCATCCACTAATTGTAAGCTTTCCGTTAAGCGATTCGGACGCCGCGCTGGGATGAACGGCGCCGCCGTTTGCGAACAGAGAGCCGTCCCCGTCACATCCCCGTAAGCGATTCCGCTGCCGCCCCACAAGAGGTCCCGTTGAACGTTCGTCAGCTCGTGCTCGTGGCGGTTGCCGCCCTCGCCGTCGGTGGCACCACCGTCGCAGAGGTCGCCAAGTCCGGTGCCGCCGGCCAGGCCACCCCGCCGCCGCCCCCGCCGCCCAACGGTAGCGTCGCGACGCCCGGCACCCTGATCGGCACGCCCGCCCCGGCCGCGGCCGGACCGGCGATCACGCCGGCACCCACCGGCTCACCCGCGCCGGCCGGCCGCCGCGGCCGCCGCAGCAACACGCCGGTGCCGGCCGCCAGCCCCACCGACACGCCGGAGCCGCCGCAGTTCTCGACGATGGACGGGGTGTGGGAAGTCCAGCTCCAGCCGCTGACCGGCAACGGCCGGGCCGTCTACTCGCATTTCTACATCACGCAGAAAGGCGACCAGCTCAGCGGAACGTGGCAGCGCGAGAACAACCAGAAGATTCCGTTCAGCGGAACGTTCGACGGCCGGCTGTTCAAGCTCAACTCGACCGACGGCAGGACGGCTTGGACGTTCGCCGGCTACGCCGAGAACTTCGCGGACATGGTGGGCCTGCTGCAAACCGCGGACCCCAAGGACCGCGGCACGCCGTTCACCGCTTCGCACCGCAAGAAGGACCGGCTCTCGGTGTGACGTGACCGCAGCGGCGCTCGACGCGCGCGTGCTCGCCGCGATCGGCGCCTACGCGCTGGACGACGCGGCGTTCTTGGTGCTCGCGCGCGACCTCTTCGTGCACCAGCTCGAACACAACGCGCCGTACGGCGCGTTCGCGCGCGCGGCCGGCTTCGACGCGGCGCATCTGCCGGCGCGCGTCGAAGACATCCCCGCCGTCCCGGCCGCGGCGTTCAAGGAAGCGCGGCTCGCGACGTTTCCGCCGGACGAGACGGCGGCGTGGTTCGAGACGAGCGGTACGACGGGCGCGCGCGGCGGACGCCACGAGCTGCCGACGACGCGCTTGTACGATGCGGCGCTGCTCGCGTCGTTCGACCGCATGCTGCTCGCCGACGGCGCGCGGCTGCGCTATCTCAACCTCGTGCCCGACCCGCGCGAGCGACCGCACAGCTCGCTCGGTCACATGATGGGCGTCGTCGCGCGCGAGCGCGGTGACGGCGACGGCGGCTGGTACCTGCACGGCGACGCGCTGGACGCCGGCGCGTTCGTGCGCGACGCGGCGCGCGCGACCGCGGCCGGACGCGCGGTGTGCGTCGCGACGACCGCATTCGCGCTCGTCGCGCTGCTCGATGCGCTCGCCGAGCGCGGGATCACGCTCGCGCTGCCCGCCGGCTCGCGCATCATGGAGACCGGCGGCTTCAAGGGCCGCACGCGCGTCGTCGACCGCACGACGCTCTACGCGCAAGCATCGTCGCGGCTGGGCGTGCCCTGCGACGCCATCGTGGCGGAGTACGGGATGACCGAGCTCTCGTCGCAGTACTACGACTCGTTCGCTTCGCGCGCGCGCGCGCAAACGCGCGTGAAGGTGCCGCCGCCGTGGCTGCGCCCGATCGTCGTCGGCGGCGACGGCCGCCCGCTGCCGCGCGGCGTCGTCGGCGCGATCCGCCACGTCGACCTCGCGAACCGCGGGTCGGTGATCGCGATCGACACCGAAGATCTGGGCGCGCTCGTTGACGACCCTTCGACGGGCTCAGCCGCAGCTGACACCGCGTCGGGGCAGGCTGGGCTCGTGCTCATCGGTCGCGACGAAGGCGCGGAGCTGCGCGGCTGCTCGCTCGACGCGGAGACCTTGCGTGCGCGCCGTGGCTGACGACGGCCGCCTGCGCGCGCTCGCCGCGCGCCGCGTCATCGCGCACGTCGCCGGCGCGGCGGAACGCTGGTCCGACGCGGACTTCCCGCCGCGCGTGCGCGCGACGACGGCGATCGTGGACCGATTGGGATACAGCATGCCGGTCGTCGACTACGCGCTCGACCGCCTCTTCTTCGGCGCGACGCGCGACGCGCTCGAAGCCGCGATCGCGAACGAGCTGGGCAGCGTCGATGCGCTCGACGGTATCGTCGAACGGCGCGGCGCGCCGTCTGCGTGGGCGCGCGGCGTCGACCGCGTGACCATCGTGTCGAGCGACACGACCGTCGGCGTCGCGATCGTCCCGGCGCTTTTCGCCCTGTGCGCGAAGTGCGACGTGGTGGTGAAGGATCGCAGCGACGCGCTCGTCGCGGGCTTCTTCGCGTCGCTCGCCGAGGAGCATCCCGCCTTCGCCGGCGCGGCGCGCGCGCACGCGTGGACCGGCGGCGACGATCCCGCCGAAACGGCGCTTTTCGAGACCTCCGGCACGGTCGTGGCGTTCGGGCGCGACGAGACGCTGCGCGCGATTCGCGCGCGGTGCGGCGTCGACACTCGCTTCACCGGCTTCGGGCACCGGGCGAGCATCGGCCGGCTCACGCGCGACGACGTCATCGCGCTCGACGACGCGCTCGCCGACCGCATCGTGCGCGACGCGCTCCTGTACGACGGCGAAGGCTGCCTCTCGCTGCACGCGCTGTTCGTGCACATGGACGGCGCGGCGCTCGCGCGCGTCGCAGGGGCGCTCGCCGCCGCGTGCGAGCGCGTGGCCGTCGAGTTTCCCGCCGGTGCGCGCCCGCCGGCGCGGGACGCGGCGGCGGCGGCGTACTCCAACCTCGCCGCGTTTCGCGCCGCGGGCGGGCGCGGCGCGGTGTTCCGCGGCGGCGACGCCGCGCTGATCGTCGACCCGCCGCGCGACGAGGCGCTGCCGTTCCTGCCGCGCGTCGTTCCGGTGATCCCCGTCGACGGCGACGACGCGATCGCCGCGTACGCCGCCGAGCAGCGGCTGCCGGTGCAAGCCGTGGGGGTCGTCGCGGCCGATGCGGCGGCGGTCGCGCTCGCGGAGCGCATCGGCGCGGCCCGCGTAGCGCCGTTCGGTGCGATGCAGGCGCCCGCGCTCGGCGGGCATCATGGCGGCGCACCGCGTATCGCGGACTTCGTGCGTTGGATCGACCGCGAATGACCCCCACGAGTTCACGAGAGGCGCGCTTCGAAGCGATCGTCACGGCCGTGCCGGGACCGCGGTCGCGCGCGCTCGCCGCGGAGCTGGCCGCGTACGAGGCGCCCGGCGTGACGTATCTGGGCGAGGACTACCCGGTGTTCTGGGAGAGCGCATCGGGCGCGCTCGTCACCGACGTCGACGGGAACCGGTACCTCGACCTCACGTCCGCGTTCGGCGTCGCGGCGACGGGTCATACGAACGCGCGCGTTGCGAACGCGGTCGCCGAACAGGCGCAGCGCTTGTTGCACGGCATGGGCGACGTGCACCCGACCGAGCTGCGCACGCGGCTGCTCGCACGGCTCGCGCGGCTCGCGCCGGGCGATTTGCGCAAGTCGTATCTCGCGACGTCGGGCGCCGAGGCGATCGAGTTCGCGCTCAAGACCGCGCTGCTCGCGACCGGCAAGCCGCGCGTGCTCGCGTATCACGGCGCGTACCACGGGCTCTCGCTCGGCGCGTTAGAGGTCGCGGGGATCGAGAAGTTTCGCGCGCCGTTCGCACCGCTCGTCGCGGGGCGCGCGACGTTCTTGCCGTATCCCGGCGCCGCCGCGACCGTCGACGGCGCGCTCGGCATGGTGCGTACGGCGCTGGATCACGATCGCGACATCGGCGCGGTGATCCTGGAACCGGTTCAGGGTCGCGGGGGCGTCATCGTCCCGCCGAGCGGCTTTTTGCGCGCGCTGCGCGCGCTGTGCGACGAGCGCGGCCTGTTGCTGATCCTCGACGAGATCTACACCGGCTTCGGGCGCACCGGCGCGATGTTCGCCTGCGACCGCGAAGGCGTGGTGCCCGATCTGCTGTGCGTCGGCAAGGCGCTCGGCGGCGGCGTGCCGCTGTCGGCGACGATCGGCACGCCGCGCGCGATGGATGCTTGGCCGGTCAGTGCCGGCGAGGCGCTGCACACGTCGACGTTCTTGGGCAACCCGCTCGCGTGCGCGGCGGCGTTGGCGAACCTCGACGAGCTCGAGCGGCTCGACGCGATCGGTCGCGTGCGCGCGCGCGAAGCGGCGCTGGGTGCACGGCTGCGCGCCTTCGCCGCGCATCCGAGCGTGCGCGACGTGCGCGGCGTCGGCTTTTTGTGGGCCGTGGAGTTCGCGCACGCGGCGTTCGCGAACCGGGTGGTCGTGCGCGGCCTCGCGCTCGGCGTGATCCTGCTGCAGTCCGGTGCGACCGGGACGTCGATCACGATCGCGCCGCCGCTGACGATCGAGGACGATCAGCTCGCGCGCGCGCTCGACGTGTTCGAACGTGCGGTGCGAGAGACGGAGGAGCATCCGTGAGCACGTTGCGCGTCGGGGTGGTCGGTGCCGGTTTCGGCGGCATGGTGCACGCCCCGGCGTACGCGCTCCACCCGCGCTTCGAGGTGGTCGCGATCGCGGCGCCGAGCAGCGCCGAGCGCGTCGCGCGCGAGCGCAAGATTCCGCATGCGTTCCGCTCGGTCGACGAGATGCTGGCGGGCGTGGAGCTCGACGTCGTCTCGGTCGCGTCGCCGCCGTTCGACCACCACCGCTCGGCGCTCGCGGCGCTGGCCGCGGGCAAGCACGTACTGTGCGAGAAGCCGATGGCGCTCGATGTCGCGCAGGCGCAAGAAATGCTCGCGGCGAGCGAGCGCGCCGGCACGACGGCGGCGATGGCGTTCGAATTCCGCTACGTCCCCGCCGTCATCGCGCTCAAGGAGCTGATCGACAACGGCCACCTCGGCGCGCTGCGCGAGCTCGAGGTCGCACGGCTCAGCGGCGACCTGCTCGAGCGTAAGACGGACCGCGCGCGCGGCTGGTGGTTCTCGCGCGAGCGCGGCGGCGGTGTGTCGAACGGGACGATGCCGCACTTCTTCGACCTCACCAACCACCTCGCGGGTCACGCGCCGCGTGCGACGCTCGGGCTGATGCGCACCGCCAACCCGCGCCGCGCCGATGCGCAGGGCACGTTCGAGAGCGACGTCGCCGACGGCGCATTCGCGCTGGTGGACTACGGCGACGGTCTCGTCGCGCGGGTCAGCAACGATTCGACCACGGCGATCGAGTCGACGACCGTCGCGGTTCACGGCGAGCGGCGCAGCGCCGTGGCGAACGGCACGTTCTTCGGCGACTTGCGCGTGTTCGCCGTCGCCGAAGACGAGCAGGACGAGCTGGAGATCGCCGCGTCACCGTACGAGAAGCACGGGCAGATCCAAGGGAACCTGCCGTTCTTCTTGCCGCTGCTCGACGCGTTCGCGCTCGCGATCGATCTCCGCGCGCCCGGCGTGCCCACGTTCGCCGACGGCCTCGTCGTCCAGCGGTCGCTCGAGGCCATCGGCTACGGGGTGAAGCCCGCTTAGGGCAGGACGAATCCCGCGGTCACGGTGTGCATCGTGATCGTACCGATCGTGCACTTCTGCGCGGCGCTGCAGGTGACCGCGGCGTTGCCGAACTGATCGCCCACGTTGACGACGCCGTCGCCGTTCGCGTCGTACCAAACGCCGACGTGATACACGGTCGCCGTCGTCGGGAGGTCGCCGAGGCGGAAGTTGCCGCTCGCGTCCACCGGCACGCCGCTCGGGTAGTTGACGTCGAGGATGTGCGGGATCGTGGCGCCCGAGTTGTCGTACGCGAACGCGACGATTTGCGTCGGGCTGGTCTTCTGCACGCTCGGGCCGCTGTACGCGGACGTGTCGTTGCTCACCGCTGCGACTGCCCGGTAGACGTTGAGGCGCCCGTGGCCCTGGTGCGGGTCGTTGATGTTGTCGGCGGTGTCCTCGAGCAGCTGTAGGATCTTCGCCGGCGTGAGCGTGTGGTGGCCGCCCGCCTCGGCGAGGAGCAGCGCCGCCGCCGCGCTGACCTGCGGCGTCGCCTGCGACGTGCCGGCGAAGAACGCCGAGCAGTTCGTCGGGACCGGTGGAAGCGTGTGATTCGCGTAGGTGCACTGGTCGCTCGGGAAGTTGGCCGTTGACGTCGAGTAGTTCCAGATCCAATGCAGCGGGCTGTTGTCGTTGCTGCCCGGATCGCCGCCGGGTGCCACGATGGCGAGGCCGGGTCCGTACTGCGAGTACGGCGCGACGTATTCGGTCGAGCCGGCGAACACGCCGGTGTTGTTGTCCTTCAGCGCGCTCGCGCCGACCGCGATCACGCCGTCATACGCGGCCGGATAGTCGAGCACCGTGTGCGGCGTGCCGGTTTCGCCGCCGTCGGCGTCGTTGCCGGCGGCCGCGACGACGGTGACGCCGGCGGCGATCGCGGCCGCGACGGCATCGTGCTCGCCCTGGTCGAAACCGTTGTTGGCACCGTAGTCTTCCGCGGCGCCGAGGCTGAGGTTGATGACGTCCACGCTCTTGCCGACCGCGCTGTTGATCGCCGTCACCTCGTCGGAGACGGTCGCCGTCTGGTCGTGGCTCGACGTCGTCGCGTCGGGGAAGATGTTGTAAGCGAGCAGCGTCACGTTGTAGCCGCCGCCCGCGAAGCCGGTCGCGTTGTTGGTGAGCGCGGCGGCGATGCCGGTCACGTTCGTGCCGTGGCCGTTCGTGTCTTGAGCGGTATGGCCCGCACTCTCGTAGCCCGTCGAATAGGAGATGTTCGTCGCAAGATCGGTGTTGAGGAGATCGACGCCCGTGTCGATCACGGCGATCTTGATGCCGGCGCCGTGCGTGTACGACCACGCGTTGGGGAAGCCGTCGGCGAACAGATACCACTGGTCGACCATCAGCGTCGCCGGCGTCATGTGCGGATCGTTGACGACCATCGGGGCTTTGGTGAGCGCGAAGCGCTTGTGCACCGGGTAGACGTCGAGCACGTCGCGCTGCGCGCGCAGCGTGGCGGCGAACGCCGTGGCATCGGTGCCGGCGGGGATACGGATGAACCGCTCGTACGCGCCGGCGGCCGTCGTGAGCTCGGGCCCCGCGGTCGCGCCTTGGGCTTGCTCGATCTGCGACGCGCGCGAACGCATCTGGGCGGCGCTGCCGCGATAGCGCACCAGCAGCTGATCCGCGACGACGCCCGCGCCGCTGAAGCGCTGGATGCCGCGCACCGCTTCGGTGCCGCGCAGCAGCGACGAGCCCGTGCGGCGCGCGACCGACTGCAGCGAGCTGACGTTGACGGTGCCGCTCGAGTCGCCGCTTTGGTTGTAGAAGATCGTGTGGCTGCCGTTGAGCGTCTGCGCGACGGGAACCGTGTACGGGCTCGCGACGCTGGGCGTGAAGACGTACTGCCACTGGTGCGGTGCCGTCTGCGGCGTGTCGCTCGTCGCCGTCGTGCCGCTGAAGTATATGCAGGTCGCGTTCGTCGCATCGATGCGCTGCACGCTCAGCCCGGTCGGGTTCGACGTCAGCGAGTACGTGCTGCCGCCCGATTGCGGCGTCAGTACCTTGCAGCCGGGCGCCAGCGTCGGCGTCGCGCTCGGCTTGGGTACCACGCTCTTCCCGGCGCCGTGGCACGCCGCGAGCGAACACAGCGCGAGCAGCGTGAGGAGACGGGCGATCGGGCGGTGTGTCATGCGCATCGCTTTCTAGGGGACGGCGGCCGGGGGCTTCACGTCCCGTTCGAGGCGGCGCCATAAAAGACCCAGCGCCGCGACCGTCGCGCGTTCTCGTATGTCGGACCGCGATCCTGGAAACGTGAGCCGGCGCGTTTCGATCTCATCATCTCCCAAGCTTAACGCATACCAGACCAAGCCCACCGGCTTCTCGGCCGTGCCGCCGCCGGGCCCTGCTACGCCCGTCGTCGCGATCGCGACATCGACTCCCAGGCGCCGCCGCGCGCCAAGTGCCATCGCGGCGGCCGTCTCCTCGCTCACCGAGCCCGCTTGCGCGATCGTGCGCTCCGGCACGTCGAGCAGGCCGGTCTTGACCTCGTTCGCGTACGCGACGATGCCACCGCGAAACGTGGTGGACGCGCCCGCGACGCCGACGATCGCGTCGGCGATGCCGCCGCCGGTGCACGACTCCGCGGTACCGAGCGTCAGGCCGCGTTCTGTGAGCGCGCGCACGATGGCGCCTGCAAGCGTCGTATCGTCGTCACCGTAATAGCCGCTGCCGATGCGCTCGCGCAGTTCCACGGCGACGGGCTCGATCATCCGGTCGGCCTGCTCGAGGCTTTCGGCCTTCGCCATGATCTTCACGTCCACGGCAAACCCGTGCGCGAGCATCGCGATCTTCGGGTTCTCGAGCGTGCGAAACAGATCTTCGACCCGCCGGTCGAGCTCGGACTCGCCGATCCCCACCGTGTGCAGCGTGCGCGTGTAGATCGCTTCGCGCAGCCCGAACCGCTGCACGAGCCACGGCACGAGCTGGTCCGCGAGCATCGGCTTCATCTCGCGCGGCACGCCGGGCATGCACGCGACGAACTTGCCGTCGTCGCGCAGCGCGACGAAGCCGGGCGCCGTGCCGTGCGGGTTGTCGAACACCACGCACCCCTCGGGCAAGTACGCTTGGCGGCGGTTGTTGTCGGCCATCGGGCGGTTGAACTGGCGAAAGCGCTCCTCGATCGCGCGCAGCGACGGCTCGTGCAGCGCCAGCTTCTTCCCGACGGCGTGCGCCACGGCGTCCTTGGTGAGATCGTCGACGGTCGGGCCCAGGCCGCCGGTGCAGACGGCGCCGTCGGCGCGCGCGAGCACGTCGTCGAGCATCGCGGCCAACCGGTCCGCGTTGTCGCCAACGGAATGCTTCGCGTACACGTCGACGCCGTGATCGGCGAGCGTGCGCGCGATGTACACACTGTTGGTGTCGACGAGGTGCCCGAGCAGGATCTCGGTGCCGATCGTCACGATCTCGACGGAGGCCATGGCGTCAGCTTCGACGCCGGGGCGGTCGAGAGCCTACATCGGTGCTTGAATCGTCAACGGCTCGTCGAATTTCGAGAAGCGCATGACGCTTGTCCCGGCCTCTATACGCGCTACACGGCCTTGGGAGTCGAGAAAAATCTTGCTGTCGTGCTTGCCCGAGGGTTTTTCCTTCACCTGATATGCGTGCAGTTGAGCCCCGTCGACGACGACCGAACCGAGATCCGTCGCGACGTACTTGCCGCGAGTCGCCTCGATCTTTTTCGCGAAGTCGCCGAACGACATCACGCTCGCTCCCCCACCCGGGTATTTTCGCCACGCCCCGTTGACCTTCACGTACATCATCTGGCCGATGAGGTACGTTTCACCATGCGGCGTAACGACATGCATCCGGTCTGGTTTCACCGCATCGGAGGAAACGTGCCCGCCGCGCGTCGTCATGTCCATATGGTAGGAGTGCAGTTTTTGGAACCCGACCATCGCGTTGTACACGTCGCTGTTCGCGTCGGCGAACGCGGGGGCGGCCGAAGCGCCGACCACCAAGACCGTGGCAAGAAGACGGAACAAGAGCATCATCGTTCTCCGAAGCGTGGCTTGACCCGTTCCTCACGGGCTGCCCGATTCCCCGGAGTCCGGGGTAACGGGTCGGACGCCGTCAGAACGCGTCGGCCAGGGTCGGTGCGTACGGGTAAACGTGCGTCATCCAGCCGTAGACGTTGTCGAGAAAGACGCCGTTCGCCGCGTCGCAGGCCGCGCGCGTCGTGATGGTGCCTTCGAAGCCGAACGGTGCGCGCTGCGCGTGCGTGGTCAGCGGCGGCGCGTCCTTGTGCGGGACGCAGATGTTGCGATGGCTGTGCCAGTGGCCCAGCGCGAGCGGGATGCGGTGGTCGAGCTCGTCCATCGACGCGGAGATCGGCGCCGTGAACATCACGCCCGCGAGCTCGAAGCCGGTCGCCGTGCGACGGTAGAGGATTGCGGCGGGCGCCTTCGGATCGAGGTGGCTCTGGTTCTTCGCGAAGTTTTCGTACTTGAAGAAATGTTTGAGCGCACCGACCGGCACGTCTTCGCCCTGCTTGAGGAAACCGTCGCGCTCGGCGGCGGCGGGATCGCGATAGCGCGCGAGGTCGTCGCGCAGCATCGCCAGCAACCGCCGCGTATGCGCCATCTCGCCGGCCGGCACGACGTCACGCGCTTCGCTCATGCGCGTATGGCCGAACGGGTCGATCCCCATCCCGCTCGACCGCGTCGCGACCTGCGCGGGATGCGGCGCGCACGCGGCGAGGACGGCGCACGCGACGCCGAGTGCGCTCGCGCGAAGGACGATCCGAATGCTCATCGGGTCAACCATGACGGCGCCGGTTCACAACCGCCTGGGAATCGAGCCTCAGAAGTCCACCGGGCGCAGGTAGAACTCGTTGATCGCCGTGCCCGACACCAGGGCGGTCGTCGGCAGATGACGCTTCCAGTGGGTGGAGTCGACGCGGCGCCGCACCAGCTTCACCTCGGCCGGATCCAAGCCGCGCGCGACGATCGCGTCGTCCTTGTAGCCGAGCAGGATCAGGTTGAGGATGCGGTCGGCCTTCGCGTAGGTGATGCCGAGATCGCTCTCGTCCGTTTGATTCGCTTCGAGGTCGGCGCTGGGCGGCTTGTCGACCACCTCGTTGGGGACGCCGAGATGCCGGGCCAGCGCCCACACCTGCGTCTTGAACAAATCGCCGATCGGGTTCACCGGCGGCGTGTCGTCGGCGTGCCAGGTGAAGTAGCCCATGAGCCGCTCCGTCTTGTTCCCGGTGCCGACGGGCAACGCGCCGCGCCGCGCGGATTGGTCGAACAAGATCAGCATGCGCATGCGCGCCATCACGTTGCCCTTGCGGCGCGGGTCGGCATCGGGCGCGTGTTTCAGATAGCCGTCGACCGCGTCGGTGATCTCGATCGTCTCGCTGTTGATGCCCAGCGCGTCGACGATCCGCTGCGCGTCCGACAGCGATGATGCCGCGGACGTCTTGTACGGCATGCGAATCGCGTACACGTTCTCCGGCCCGAGCGCGCGCGCGCAGAGGTACGCGACGAGCGCGCTGTCGATGCCGCCGGACAGCCCGAGGATCGCCTTGCCGATCCCGCGCCGCTCGACGAGCTCGTCGCGCAGGAACGCTTCGAGCCAGCGCGCTGCGAGCGCCGGGTTGATGGCGAGCGACGGCTCATCGGCTCGTGCGTCCACCACTGGGAGGGGGGTCACCCGCGTTCCTCGAGCCGGCGCAGCACGGGAATCTCGTCGTCGAGCCACAGGTCGGGCAACACGGCGGAGAGATCGCCGAGCAGCGGGATCGTCGCGCGCGCCAGATCCACCTCGTCGCGATCGAGCCGCACCGGCACGATGCACGCATCCAGCGGTCCCGCCGCGTCGAGCAGCTCGCCGCGCGGCGAGTACGCGCACGTCCCGCCCGACATCCCCTTCCCGCCTTCGAAACCCGTGAGCCCCGCGTACAGCACGTACACGCCGTGCTCAGCGGCCGCCGACGACAGAATCGCCTTCCAGCGCAGGGTGCTCTCGAGCTCGCCGTCGCCGCAGAGCCCGCGACCCGGCGACGCGCTGGGGATGATCAGCAGGCGCGCGCCCTTGAGCGCGGCGACGGTCGGCATGATCGCATGCCACGCATCCTCGCAGATCAGCATCGCCGCGGTGCCGAACGGCGTCTCGAACACGGACAGGCGCCGCCCGCGCGTGAGAAAACGTTCCTCGTCGAACACGCCGTACGTCGGCAAGAACATCTTGCGGTGGACGTGCACGATGCGCGGACCGCCCGGCTCGCCGCAGCGCACGTACAGCGCGCTGTTGTGGAACGTCCCCGCGACGTTCTCGTAGAAGCCGGTCACGACGTCGCACGCGTACGCCGCGCCCGACGCGCGCCACTGCTCGTCCACGCGCAGCGCCATCGCCGGGGCATCGAGCGCGAGCTCGTACACGGCGCCTTCCAGAAAATAGCCGGTCAGCGCCGCTTCGGGGAACACGATGAGCTCCGGCGGAACCGGCTCGCGCGCGAGCTGCGCGAACACGTCGCGCATCGCGGCGAGATTCGCGGCGACGTCGCCCTTGCGCGGCTTGAACTGCACCAGCGCCGCGTGCATGTTACTTGGCGACGGCAAGCGAGGGCGCGGTTTGCACCTGCTCGGCGAGCTCTTCGGCGGGATAGGTCAGAATTTCCACGAGCGTCGGGTGCAGATGGGGGATGCGCGCGTAGTCCTGTACCGTCGCGCCGTACGCCATCGCGACGATCAGCGGTTCGATCAGGTCGGACGCGTTCGGCCCCAGGATCGCCGCGCCGAGGATGCGCCCGTCGGCCGGCGACGCCATCATCTTCACGAAGCCTTTGGTCTTGCCGATCGCGACGGCCTTGCCGTGATCGTTAAAAGGATACGACGCGCGGATGTACGCGATGCCGGCGGCCTCGAGCTCGCGCTCGGTCTCGCCGACGACGGCCACTTGCGGATCGGTGAAGACGGTGTGCGTCTTGCTCAGCGCGTAGTCGGCGCGCTCGCGCGCGCCCGTCGCCGCGTTGCGGCCTGCGATCTCGCCCTGCTGGATCGCGACGTGCACGAGCAGATACCGTCCCGTCACGTCGCCGACCGCGTAGATGTCGGGATTGGACGTGCGCAGCGTGTCGTCGACGGGGATGCCCGTGATGTCGTGATGCTCGACGCCGGCGTTGTCCAGATCGAGACCGCAGACGTTGGGGACGCGCCCGAGCGCGTAGAAGATCTCGTGCGCCGCGACCTCGTGCTGGCCGCCGCCCTGCGTGTAGTGGACGACCTTCATCCCGTCGTCGCGCACGCTCACGCGGTGCACCTGCGCGCCGAGCTCGACGCGAATGCCTTCCTCCCGAAAGTACTCGGTGAGGCCGAGGCCGACGTCGTGATCTTCGCCGGAAAGCAAATGCTTCGAGCGCAGAACCATCGTCGTCGGCACGCCTGCGCGCGCGAAGAACTGGCCCAGCTCGCTGCCGACGTAGCCGCCGCCCAGCACGACCAGTGATTTCGGCGGCGACTCGAGGTCGAGCGCCTCGTCGCTGTCGATGAAGCCGGCCTCGCGCAAGCCTGCGACGGCGGCGGGGGCGACGCTGCTGCCGGTCGCGATGACGAACCGCGGCGCGTAGAGCACCTCGTCGCCGACGCGCAGCGTGGTGCTCGACTCGAAGCGCGCCGCGCCCTTGAACACGGGGAACGTCTCGATCCCGGCGATGCGGTAGTCGGCCCAGCCCTCGACGAGGGTCCGCTTGCGCTCGGCGAGCGCGCGATAGTCCAGCGCCGGTTCGCCGGCGCGTACCGCGAGCTGGCCGGCGGCCCGAATGTCGTGGAGCAGGTCACCCGTCGCCAGCAGCGTCTTGGACGGCATGCACCCGCGCAGGATGCAGAGGCCGCCGAGCGGCCCCTGATCGACCAGGGCGACGGCGGCACCGAGGTCGCGGGCCGTGCGGGCGGCGGCGTAGCCGCCGCTGCCGGCGCCGACGACGATCACGTCGAATCGATTGGGAATGGTTCTGCTCCTCCGGGATGCGAGCCCGGGTCTGTGCTGACACAGGACGCGAGCCCCATAAATGTCGACACGTCCGACGGCGCGGACAGTTCCGTTCCTCGCCGCGGTCAGGCTCAGGATGACACGCAAAAGGCTCAGGACCTTCGACAGCTGAACGAGGCGGACCGTGGATCTCCCCCTCGTCGGGAACGCCGTCCGGTCCAAACCCGCCGCGTTCGTCGCAGCCGTCGGCCGCCCGGCAGTCATCGCGGTGGGTCTTGCCGGACTCAGCCTCGGCTTCTACCTCTGGTACGCACTCGCGCTGCGCGGTCCGCACGGCGGGCTCTTTCTCGAGCTCAGCTTCCTGCTCGCGCTGGTCGCCGGGGTCACGACGGCATACGGCGGCTGGATCGCCTACAGCCACTACTTCGCCCGCCGCGCGCGGGTCGACGAGATCACGGCGCTCCAGTACGACGCCATCTCATGGTCGTCGCTGGTGCTCCTGTGGGGAATTCTGCTCGCGCCGAGCGTGGCGAGCGGCACCGGGCGGGCGGCGGCGCTCGCGCTGGGCGGTTTCGTGCTGGCGAAAGTCGTGGTGGCCGCCCGCTTCAACCGGACCGTCCGCGACGTCGCGCTGACGTTCCTGATGACGCGGTTGCCGATGATCGCGATCGCCGAGCTCGCGGCGATGGTGATCGGACAGCGGCCCGGCGTACACTACGCCGCGTCCGACAACCCGCTGCTCGCGGTGTGGGGACGCTGGGACGCGGAGCACTACCTGCGCATCGCGGGCAACGGCTACTTCGGCACGGAGCCGGCCTTCTTTCCGCTGTATCCGGCGTTGATCTGGCTCGTCGGCGGCTTCACCGGCTCGCAGCTGATCGCCGGGCTGGTCGTGTCGAACGTCGCCAGCTTTCTCGCGCTGCTCTATCTCTACAAGCTCGTCGAGCACGAATTCAACCGCCACGTCGCGCAACGCGCCACGTTCTTCGTGTCGATCTTTCCGACGGCGATCTTCTTCTCGGCGGTGTACAGCGAGTCGCTGTTCCTGTTCCTGACCGTCGCGTCGTTCTATTACGTGCGCGAGCGGCGCTGGCTGATGGCCGGCGCGTTCGGGTTCCTCGCGGCGCTCACGCGCTCCGAGGGCGTCCTGCTCGCCGCGCCGCTGTTCATCGAGTGGGTGATCGCGGCGCGCGAGGGCGGGCGCGAGTTCTTTCGCTATTGGGTGGACGACGTCGTGAAGCCGCTGATCGGCATGGCGCTCGTTCCGCTGGGCCTGGCCACGTACATGGCGTACTTGTGGGTGATCATCGGCGACCCGCTGCGCTTCTCGCACGTGCAGTCGCACTGGGGCCGATATTTCGCGCCGCCGTGGGTGTCGCTGTCGAACACCATCCACAAGATCGCGACCGCCCACACGACGCAGACGGTCGCGAACGAGAGCCTCGAGCTGGCGTTCACCGTGCTCATGGTGGTCGTGCTGGCGGTCGGTTTTCGGCGGCTGCGCCTGTCGTACGTCGTGTACATGGCGCTCTCGATCGTGATCCCGATGTGCACCGCGAGCCTGATGAGCATGCCGCGCTTCGCGCTCGTCCTGTTTCCGATGTTCGCGCTGTTCGGGCTGTGGGGCGCGCGCCCGACGTTTCAGAACGCCTACGTCGCCTTCTCCTTGCCGCTGCTGGGGCTGTTCACCGTGCTGTTCGCCGATTGGTACTGGGTCGCGTGAGCGCGCCCGAGAGCGCTCGGAAGCCGAGCGCGGAGCGCGTCCCGCAGCCGAGTCTTCTGCACCGCGTGCGGCAACGGCGCGGCGTGCGGCAATTCGTCAAGTTCGGGATCGTGGGTGCGTCCGGTTTCCTCGTGAACTTCGTCATCTTCACGCTGCTGCAGCGCGTCGTGCCGAATCACGCCGAGCCGGTGCCGTACAACGTGATCTACTCGATCGCGTTCCTGTCGGGCGGCGTGTCGAACTACTTCCTCAACCGCGCGTGGACGTTTCGCTCCACCGGGCATGCCGGGCGTGAAGCCGTGCAGTTCCTGAGCGTCTCGGTGCTCGCGCTGCTCGTCGGCTTCGGCGTCTCGGCGCTGACGGGGCCGCATGTTGGCTACGGGCACAAGACGTGGTTCCTCGCGACGCTCTCGGGCATCGTCGTCAACTTCTTCGTCAACAAGTATTGGACGTTCCGGTCGGTCGCATGACGCCGGCGCGGCTCTTCTGGCTCGCGACCGCGGCGTTCACCGCGATCGGGGCACTGCTGCGCCTCAAGGGCATCCACGACCCGATCTTCGACCATTCGAGCTGGCGCCAAGGCGACACCGCCGCGATCGCGCGCAACTTCGCGCAGCTCCAGTACAACATCTTCTTCCCGCAGACCGACTACAACGGCCCGCCGCCGAACTACGTCGAGCTCGAGCTGCAGATCGTGCCGTTCCTCGCCGCGACGCTGTACAAGCTCGTGGGCGTTCACGAGGTGATCGGGCGGCTGATCTCGCTCGCGTTCGGGATCGCGACGATCCCCGCGGTCGCCGCGTTCGGGCGCTGGCTGTGGAAGTCCGACGTCGCCGGCTTCATCGCCGCCGCGACGTTCGCGGTGCTGCCCGGCGCGTGGTACTACAGCCACACGTTCATGCCGGACACCGCGATGGTGTTCTTCACCACGTGCGCCCTGTTCGCGTGCGCGCGCTGGATCGTCGACGACGAGGCGTCGTGGCGCGGCTGGTGGCTGCCGGCGCTGCTGCTGCTGACGGCGTTTCTCGCCAAACCCGTCGCGGTGACGGCGGCGATCCCGGTCGCCGCGTGCGCGCTCGCGCGGTTTGGTTGGCCGCGCGCGCTCGTGCGCCCGCAGGTCTGGGCGCTGTTCGCCGTCGCCTTCGTCCCGCTCGCGCTCTACGACGCGTTCGTTTCCGCGCACGCGGAATGGCATTGGGCCAGCGGGATCACCAAGCTGCACGTGATCCCGTCGCTCGTCGCGGCGCTGACGTCACCGGCAGCGTTTCTCGCGAAGGCGGTCGCGTTCGCGCACGCGTTCAAGCTGCTTTCGACGACGATGCTCGGCCCGGTGGGTTTCGTGCTCGCGCTCGCGGCGTGCGTCGTGCCCCTGCGGTCGCGCAGCGACGCGCTGGTATGGGGCTGGCTCGGCGGCGGCCTTTTGTACGCGTACGTCGTGGTGACCGTCGAGCGCGTCGACTATTATCTCTACATCCTGCTGCCGCTCGGCGCGCTGCTCGTCGGGCGGCTCGGCGACTTCGCGCTGGTACGGTGGGGCGCGGCACGCGAGCGGCGCACGGCGCTGGGCGCGATCGCCGCTGCCGTGTGGGTCGTCGCGCTCGTCGCCGGCTACCGCGAGATCGCGCCGTACTATCGGTGGAACGCCGCGAACTACGTGCGCGCAAAACAGCTCGACGCAACGCTCGCGCCCAACGCGCTCATCGTGATGGGGCACTACGACCCGTCGATCCTCTATACGATCGACCGCAAAGGCTGGGAAGAGGATCCGCACCTTTGGACGCCGTTCGACGAGCAGAGCGCGATCCGCAAAGGCGCGCGCTATTACGTGTCCGTCGAGCACGCGCGCCTCAAGCAGACGAACCTCGAACTGTACTGCTGGCTGTCGCGTTTTCCGGTGCTCGACCCGTCCGCGAAGTGGCCGGTGTACCAGACCGACGTCGCGAAGGTATTGCCCGGAGCCGAGGATCGCTGGCGCACGTTCCGGCGCAGCGAGATGGCCGGTGCGTTCGCGAACTGGAGACGAGATTGGAAATCAGCGCCCGACCCGTGCCCGCCGCGCCGGAGCTCGGGATGACGACGACGGTCGGCGACCTCGATTCCGCGGTCGATGTGCTGCGCGCGCACGCCGATACGTGGGCGCGCTTGGGCATCGCCGGCAAGATTCGCCACCTGCGCACGATGCGCACGCACACGATCGAGGTCGCGCAGCGCTGGGTGGACCTCGGCGCCGAGGCCAAGGCGATCACCGGGTCGCCGCTCGCGGGCGAGGAGTGGATGTCCGGCCCGTACGCGCTGTTGACGGCGATCGACCGCCTCACGGCGACGCTCGCGGGGATCGCCCGCGACGGCGCGCCGCCGATTCCGGCGCGCGCGATTCGCACGCGGCATGACGGTCAGGTGGTCGTCGACGTCTTCCCGGCCGACAACGCGGACCGCATCTTGCTCAACGGGCTGCACGCCGAGATCTGGATGCAGCCCGAGGTGACGCGCGCGAACCTGCGCGAGAACACGGCGAGCTTCTATCAGCGCGTGGAGCCGGACGGCTTCGTCACGCTGGTGCTCGGCGCGGGCAACATCGCGAGCATCCCGCCGCTCGACGTGCTGACCGCGCTGTACGCGCACGGCAGCGTCGTGCTTCTCAAGCTCAACCCGGTCAACGCCTACCTCGCGCCGGTCTTCGCGCGCGTGTTCGCCGCGCTGATCGAGGAAGGTTTCGTGCGCATCGCGGACGGCGGCGCCGACGTCGGCGCGTACTTGACCGCGCACCCGGCGATCGACGCGATCCACCTCACCGGCGGCGAGCGCACCCATGACGCGATCGTGTTCGGCTCCGGCGCCGAGGGCGCCGCGCGCAAGCTCGCCGGACAGCCCATCGTCACCAAGCAGGTGACGAGCGAGCTGGGCAACGTCACGCCGGTCATCGTCGTGCCCGGACCATGGCACGAATCCGATCTCGACTTCCACGCGGCGCACGTCGCGACGCAGAAGCTGCACAATGCCGGCGCGAACTGCATCGCCGCGCAAGTTCTCGTGACGCCGGCGGCGTGGGACCTGGCGCCGCGCTTCATGGCCAAGGTGCGCGACGCGCTCGGCGCCGCGCCCGCGCGACCCTCGTACTATCCCGGATCGCGCGAACGCGTTCACATCGTGGAGAGCGAGCATCCGAACGCGGAGGCGACCGGCGTGCCCATCGACGGCGTGCACCGGACGTTCGTCGGCGGACTCGACGCGACCGACGCGGACGAGCCGCTGTTTCACACCGAAGCGTTCGGCCCGGTGCTCGCGCAAACGTCGCTGCCCGGCGCGGACGCGGCGGAGTTTCTGCGCAACGCGGTCGTCTTCGCAAACGAGAAGCTGCACGGGACGCTCGGCGCGTCGATCTTGATCCATCCGCGCACGATGCGCGAGCTGGGCGGCGCGTTCGACGAAGCGGTCGCGGCGCTGCGCTACGGCTGCGTTGCGGTCAACGCGTGGCCGGGTATCGGTTTCTCGCTTGCAACGGCCACGTGGGGCGCCTTCCCCGGGAACACCGTCGCCGACGTCGGCAGCGGGATCGGCATCGTTCACAACGCGTACCTGTTCGACAAGCCGCAGAAAACCGTCGTGCGCGCGCCGTTCGCGCCGTTCCCGCGCAGTCTGGTCAACGGCGAACGGACGCTGCTGCCGGTCCCGCCGTGGTTCGTGACGCACCGCCGCGCCGCCGCCGTCGGTCGCAACCTCTTCGCCTACACGGCGAAACCGAGCGCGCTGCGGATGGCGGCGACGGTCGTCGCGGCGATGCGCGCGTAGAATGCAGCCCGCGGCCTACCTCTGTTCGCACGCGTAGAACTCCGTCGTCCAAGTTCGGACGTCTTCCCAGCTCGCCGCGAGCAAGGCGGCGACGTCGATCCCTCGTACAGCCAATACGTTTTCGAAGAAGCCTGCGAGCATAACCGCGCGCTGGGAAGCATCGAAGTCGGCGAGCGGGAGGTAGCGGGCGGCGGTGCGCGGTGACGTCAAGCGGCCGACGGCCGCGAGCCACAGCAGCCGGCGCTCGTGTGCCGTGGCGTCGACGAGCATCGCTTGCTCCAGCATGGCCGCGCAGTGATCGATCCACGCTTTCGTACGCTTTTCGACCGGCCAGCGATCCCACTTCATGTGCTCGTTGTCGTCGTGGTAGCGCTTGCGGTACAGCGTAACAGGCACGCGCCGCAGCTCGCCCCAGCGCGCCATGGCTGCCATCCACGCCGTATCGCACGCGAAGTTGTCGACTACGTTGGATGGGATACCGTTCGCGAGAGCTTCCGCGCGCGTCAAGCCGCGAAATGCGACGGCCGCGTGATGTTCGTACAGCAGCGCGAGCTGACGCGACGCGGCGCTCCCCGTGACCGACGACTGGACAATGGTCCCGCGATGCTCACCGAACGCTTCGATGTCGCAGTAGACGACCGCAGCTTCGGGCGCGTCTCGCGCGTGGTCGAGCAGCACTTCGAGGTAGCGCGGATCGAGCAGATCGTCCTGCTGCTGATAACACCACCACGGTGTGCGCACTTGCGACATCAGCCAGTTGAGGTTACCGACCCAGCCCAGCCGGTACGGCTGAACGACGAGCCGGAAGCGGGAATCGCTCGCGAACGGCGCGCACAGCGCTTCCGCGCGCGCGTCGGGGCCGTCCAGCGAAACGATCACCTCAATGTGCGGATGCGTTTGTCCTTGGATCGAGCGTAGCGTCTCTTCGATGAAGCGCTCGCCGCGATACACGGGAACGCCGATCGTGACGGTGTCGCGTGCCGCCATTGCTTTCAGCCGGCCTGCCGAATTCGGTCGGCAACGGTCTTGCCGAACAGCGGTGCCATCGTGAGCTTTCCCGTATCGACCGTGTGATAGCGCCCGCGTGACGTCGGTCCGATCGCGTGCCGTTCGTGCAAACCGCTCGCGGGGTCGTGGATGTCGGTCCGCCCCCATGCGAAGATGATGCCGCCCTTGACGACACCGGATTCCACGGCGTCGCGCGACAGGCCGGCGAGCGCCGGCACGATACCGGCGAGGCCGGCGACGATGGCCCGGCGCACCTCGCTCGACGCGGGTTCGTCGAGCACGAGCGGCCACGCGGGTGGGCTAAGGTCGGACGACATGCCTCGCATCCCCGCGGGATACCACGAAAGGTAGAGGTTTCCGTCGCCGTACGCCGCGATGTCGCCGAACGGGCCCAGCACGATCGTCGTCGACGGAACCGCCGGCGCCAGGCCGGGCGCGCGCAACCGCAGGTAATGCTTCACGCGGTACAGCCACGCCCGTTCGGGCTCGAGCCCGAGCGTCTTGTCGACGGCGAGGCGACCGTCCGACAGCGTGTTCACGACGTGATCGTACCGCTCGCGCGCGCGCTCGCCGGCGATCTCGACGCCGATCGTCAGACCGTCGTCGTCCAGCCGCACGCCGTTCACGCGCACTTGCAACAGGCAGTTGATCTTCGGGTCCGCGGCAACGCGAGCACGGACGATCGCCGCCAACGCCTCGGGGTCGACGGCTATCTCCGAGGTTCGGTACGCCGCCTTGAAGCGTCGCCGGTCGAAGAGCGCATCCGCCTCGGCGTCGCCGATGCGCTCCGGCGGAACGCGATAATCGTGCCCGAAGTAATCAGGTTGCGCGCCGCGACTTTCATCGAGCGCGATCTCGTGCGAGCGCCGGAGATGGTTTTCGATGTCCTCCACGCTGAGCAGGCTTTCCGCATGGACGAGATAGCAGAACGGCGACGACACCGGAACCGCATCGAGCGCCGACCCCACCCATCGTCGCAACAGCGGTGAGAACGCGATGGCACCTTGGACCATCGTGCGCGCCGTGCGGAGCGTGCGGTCGTTGGCGTAGACGTATCCGAGGTGGATCTTACCTTCGTTTTGGGCGGAGGCTTGCGTCAGGCAGCGATCGTTCTTGTCATAGAGGTCGACGCTGATGCCGGCGGACGCGAGCTCCATCGCGACGCAAGCGCCTTGAAGACCGGCTCCTAGGACGGCGACGCGCATCGGCACGTCGTCAGCTACCGCGCGCGAACGTGATTCCCTGGCGCCTCGTTTGGCGCTCCGAACCGCCGGCGTCGAGGCGAACTGCGCCGAGGCGCAAGATCTGGTAGGCCGCGCTTACGGCAGGATTCCGTCCTGGTAGGTGCTGCCCGTGACGGGCAGCGTCAGGAGTTGCCGGCGGTTGCGGTTCGGGTCGAACGAGAGGTGCACCCAGTCGCGGCGCTCGTGGATGAGCTGGTCGAACTTCAGCGACGACGCCGCGATCTTCTTGCACACCTCGTACGGCGTGCCGAACGACGCGCACGTGAAGTCGACCGCGTAGCCCAACGCGTGCGCGCTGTTGGGGACGCCGCCGACCGCCTCGTTCACGGACTTGCTGCGGTACGCGCTATTGACCGTGATGGGCTTCCCGCCCAGCAGGGTTCGCACTTCTTCCAAGCGCGCCGCGGTTGCCTTGAGCACCGCAACGTGCGCCGGCGTCGGCGAGTTGTCCAACCCGGTGCCGGTCGTGGTGAGCTCTTCGAGCGTGAAATGCGGGGACAGTTGCGTCGGCACGATGACCTCATTTTCCGATTCGGTGACGGCGTAGGTTCGGATTTATGGCAGCGGCAGCAAGCTCGCGGGCGGGGCGAGGTTCTCCGCGCCGTGCTCGGGGACGCCGGATTCCACGAGCTGGCGGTACTGCTGCAGGCGATTGGTGAGGCGCGCGACCTCTTCGTTGAGCGCGTAGCTCTGGCGGATCGCGGCGGAGAGGTCCGCCGTGTCGTACGTGTAGTCGAACCGCTTGAGCGCCGCCAGAATCGCCTGGTTCTGCGTCTTGAGCTGGGTGTAGGACCGGCGCAGCGACGCGGCGGTGACCTTGTACGACGGGTAGTTCGAGACGACGATGTCGCGCTTGATCTGCGCCTGCACGATCTCGTTGTGCAGCGTCGTGACCCGGTCGTCGCCCGGCGTCCAGCGCGCCGCGACCGCCAGCGCGTCGATCGCCTCGTCGAACCGTGATGCCGCGAACAACGTCTGCGCGAGGCGAATCTGCACCGCGGTCAGCCCGGTGCGCGCGTGCACGTTCGCAGGATCGAGCCGGAGCGCGAGCTGGTATGCCACCGAGGCGTCGGGATAGTTGCCGCGCCGCAGTGCGACGTCGCCCTGCTGGTTGCGCTCGCTGACGATCCACGAGACGATGGCCGGCGCGCAGCCGCTCGTGCCGAGCGGGAGTGCGGTGCAGGCAATGATCAGCGCGACGGCGCGCAGCACGCGCACGATCATTATTTTGCGTGCGGCCAATGATCTGCAACCCAAGCGATGTACTCCGCGGCGGGGAACAGGATGAGCTGAGCGATGAGCGTGCCGATGAACGCCGTCACGACCAGCCAGAAGATCATGGCGAGCACGTCGGTGCGCGGGCGTTCCTTGCGGACCGTCTGGTCGACGATGAACGCCGTCGTTGGATCGATGAACAGCGAGAACGCGATCGTGCCGATGCCGTTGACCAGCCCCGACAACCCGCTCGCGGTCGTCCGCGAGTGCAGGTCGATGACGCTCGCGTAGTACGACCCGACGACGCCGACCGAATACACGGCGAAAAGCACCATGTTCGCGAACAGCAGCGAGCGCGGGACCGCGCCGAGCGGGAACTGCGTGAGCGATACCGCGCGTATGCGCAGCTCGGGAAGCAGCGAGCCGATCACGCGCGGGTCGAGCAGGCGGCCCAGCGCGCGCGGCACGGAGCCGAGCCGCTCGAACGCGCGAATCCCGCGCACGAACATCACGAGAAACATCGGCAGCAGAAATGCGCCGAGCAGCACGCCCACCGAGTTCGCGGCGATGATGATCCGCATTTGGCGGTCGAAGCGCGCGAGCGCGTCCGGCGTCACCGCGGTCAGGTGGGCGTCGATCGCGGCATTTGCCTGCGAGTCCGCGAGAGCTCCCAGCGCCGGCACCATGAACAGCGACGCCAAACGGCTGGCCACCACGAGCAAGCTGAAAAGCGAGATCGCGGTCGCGATGCGTCCGGTGAGAATGCCCGCATACCGCGCGGAATATGCCCCGATCTGGATCGCCTGCGTGACCATCGTGAGACCCGCCGCCAAGACGACGTTGCCCACGAGGACGTCGCTCACGCCGCCGCGGCTCCCGGCAGCTGCACGCCGCGTACGTCGTTCGGGCCAAGCACGCACAGACCGCGCTGCGCCGGGCCCAGCAGCTCCTGCGCGAGCGCGTTGACCGCGGCGACGTCGACGGCGTCGAACGCGTCCTCGACTTCTTCGGTGGAGATCTGGCGGCCGTGCACGATGTGATTGCGCGCCAGGCGCGACATGCGGTTGAACGTGCTCTCGAGCGCGAGCGTGAGGTTGCCCTTGAGGTGCTCGGCCGTGCGCGCGACCTCGTCGGCATGCGCGCCGTCGTGCAGCAGGCGGTCGATCTCGTCGACGACGACGTCGACGCACTCCTGCACGCGCTGGGGCGAGCAGCCGGCGCTGACGCCGAACAGACCAGCGTCGCGGTAGCCCTGCTGGAACGTCGAGATCTCGTAGGCGAGCGCGCGCTCCTCGCGCACGCTTTGGAACAGGCGGCTGGACATGCCGCCGCCAAGCAGCACGTCGAGCACCGAGAGCGCGTAGCGCCGCTCGTCGCGCAACCCGAGCCCGGGCATGCCGAGCAGCACGTAGGCCTGCTCCGTCTCGTCGATCGTCACGTCGAGCGCGGGCGTGAAACGCGGTCGCTCCGGCACCGGCAGCGGCGCTTCGCCGCCGAACGACGCGAACGCATCCCCGACGATCTGCACGACGGTGTCGTGGTCGACGTTGCCCGCCGCGGTGACGAACACCGTCGACGGTGCGTAGCGCGTCGCACGCCAGGCCAGCAGATCCTCACGCGAGATGCCCGCGACGGTGTTCGCGAAACCGATCGTCGGATCGCCGAGGTTCGCACCGCGCCATAGCGTGCGGGTGAAGCGGTCGTGCACGACCTCGCCCGGCGAGTCGTCGTACATCTTGATCTCTTCGAGCACGACCTGCTGCTCGCGGGCGAGATCGTCCGCGGCGAAACGCGCGTGCTGCAGCATGTCGGCGAGCACGTCGACGGCGAGCGGCAGATGGCGGTCGACGACGTGCGCGTAGAAGCACGTCGTCTCCTTGTCGGTCATCGCGTTGAGCTCGCCGCCGACCGCGTCCATCTCCTCGGCGATCTGCCGCGACGTCCGCCGCTGCGTGCCCTTGAAGAGCATGTGTTCGAGCAGGTGCGAGATGCCGCGATGGGACGGCTGCTCGTACGACGACCCGACGTCGGCCCACACGCCGATGGTGGCGGAGCGGACGTGGCTCATCGACTCTGTGAGGACGAGCAGGCCGTTCGGAAGCGTGGAGGTGCGGATCATCCCGACGTCCCCTTCGACAGCGACGCCCGGAAGGCCGGGTCCCAGAACACGCCGGCGCCGCCGGCAAGGCGAGCGCGCACGCTGCGGCGCAGCGCGCGGGGCACGGTGACGGAAAACACCGTGGCCGAGGTCGGCTTTGCATAGTCGCCGCTGACCACCGTGCCCTTGCCCGCGTCGAGCGGCACCACGGCCCAGCAGTCGACCTCGTCCACGTCCGGCACGGCGGCAAACGCGCCGTCGATCAGCGCGGCGATCTCCGCGTCCCACGACCGCAGGTCGAGCGCGCGGTGGAACTTCGCGCCGGACACGGTCAGCCCGCAATCGACGTGCCGCCCGACGCGCTCGCAGCGCACGCGCAGCAGCTGCGCCGGGAGCGGGTGCGCGAGCAGCGCGGCGGCGATGCGGCGCGCGGTCGCGACGTCGCTGCCGGAGGACCGCTGGATCGCGCGCGCGTCGTCGGCCCGCGCCGCGAGCGGCACCAACGCGGCAACCGCGAGGAGCGCTCCGCGCGCAAGCAACGCGCTAATAGCTCTGCGCGAAATAGGCCTGATACCGCGCCGGCTCGCCGCACGGGACGCACGTCGCGGCGCGCGCCGGCTCGCGCAGGTTGCGCGTCGATGCGCGCGTCGCTTCCTTCACCGCCGCCTCGCACTCGGGCCGCCCGCACCACGGCACGTCGACCATCCCCGCCCGCTCTTCGAGCAGCCGCATGAACTCGGCGCGGTCGAGCGTCGCGAGCGTGTGGTCCTGCAAGTACGTCTTCGCCTGCGCGAACATGGTGTGCTGGATCTGCTCGAGCAAGGTCGGGATGAACGCGATGACCTCGCTCAACGGAACCTGCTGCTTCTGCCCTTCTTCTTTCACCGCTTTGTCGCGGCGCACCACCGTCGCCACGCCCGCGTCCAGGTCGCGGTTTCCAAGCTCGATGCGGATCGGTACGCCGCGCATGTCCCACTCGTTGAACTTGTAGCCCGGGGACTGGCCCGGCTTATCGTCGAGCTTCACGCGCAGGCCCGCAGCCTTGCACTGCGCATAGAGCTCGCGCGCGGCCGCGTCGAGCCGCTCGGTGTCGCCGCGCGGGATCGGCACGATCACCACCTCGGTCGGGGCCATCTTGGGCGGGATGCGCAGGCCGCGGTCGTCGCCGTGCTGCATGATGAGCGCGCCGAGCATGCGCCACGACATGCCCCACGACGTCGTCCAGCAGAACTGCTGCGTCTGGTCCTCGGCCGCGAACGTGATGTCGTACGCGCGCGCGAAATTCTGGCCCAGCTCGTGCGACGTCGCCGACTGCAGCGCGCGCCCGTCGGGCATCAGCGCTTCGATCGAGTACGTGCGGTTCGCGCCGGCGAACCGCTCGCTCGACGACTTCTCGCCTTTGTACACCGGAACGCCGCACACGTCTTCGGCGACCTCGCGATAGACTTCGAGCATGCGCGCGACCTCTTCGGCGGCTTCTTGCTCGGTCGCGTGCGCGGTGTGACCTTCCTGCCACAGAAACTCCGCGGTGCGCAGAAACGGGCGCGTTCGCTTTTCCCAGCGCATCACGTTCGCCCACTGGTTGATCAGCAGCGGCAGGTCGCGGTACGACTGGATCCACTCGGCGTACATCACACCGAACAGCACCTCGGACGTCGGCCGGATCGCGAGCCGCTCGGCCAGCTTTTCGGTGCCGCCCTCGGTCACCCAGGCGACTTCCGGCGCGAAGCCCTCGACGTGCTCCGCCTCTCTGGTGAGGAGCGACTCAGGTATGAGCAGCGGAAAATAGGCGTTCTCGTGCCCGGTCTCTTTGAAGCGCCGGTCCAGCTGCGCCTGGAGCCGTTCCCACAGGCCCATCCCGTACGGCCGCAGCACCAGGCACCCGCGCACGGGGGCCTGCGACACCAGCTCGGCCCGAAAGCAAACGGCCTGATACCACTCGGAAAGATCGGCGCTCTTGCTCGGGATGCGTTCCATGATCAACCGGCCGGGGTTCGCGCAGGTCGGCAACCGTCCTCTCCGAAGCGGGTCGAGTGCCCAAACTCACGCGTATTTATACGAGGACCGGCGATGACGGCACCACCGGGCTCGTCGGCGGGCAGCGCGTGCGCAAGAACGCGCGACGCATCGAGGCGTACGGCACCATCGATGAGCTGTCGTCGGTGATCGGGCTCGCCCGGACCGCGCTCGGCGACGTGCTGCGCACGCGCCCGGTGCAAGACATCCATCGCGCGCATGCGGTCGCGCGCGAGCTCGACGCGTGGCTCGCGTGGACGCAGGACGCGCTGTTCAACCTCGGCAGCGATCTTGCGACGCTGCCGAAGGACCGCTGGGACGGGATGCCGCTGATCGGGCCGGGCGACGCCACCGCGCTCGAGCGCGCGATCGACCGCGCGCAGCAAGACCTCGAGCCGCTCGCGAACTTCATCCTGCCCGGCGGCTCGTATCCGGGCGCGTTCTTGCACCAGGCGCGGACCGTGTGCCGGCGCGCGGAGCGGTTGCTGATCACGCTGGGCGAAGGCGAGGCGATCTCGCCGGACGTCGTGCGCTACGTGAACCGCTTGTCGGACGCGCTGTTCGTGTGGTCGCGCTGGATCAACCACGCGCTCGAACAGCCCGAGCACCAGTGGAACGCGAAGACCACGCCGCCCGAGGCGTGAAGCTGCGGCAGTATCCCGAAGGCCATGCCGAGGCGGTGAAAGAGCCGGTCGACGCGCGGATCTCGTTCGCGGGGCTGCTCGCCGCGGTCGCGGGCGTCGTGTATATCGTGATTCGCTTTCATGGCGATCTGCCGGTGCTCGCCGCGATGCTCGTCTACGGCGCGAGCCTCTGCGTGCTGTTCGGTGCGAGCTCGCTGTACCATGGCGTCCCGACGAGCCCGGACCGGACCGCGGTGCTGCGGAAGATCGACCATGCAGCGATCTACGTGCTGATCGCGGGCACGTACTCGCCGGTGCTGTTCGTGGGCCTCGGCGGCGCCTGGCGCATCGCGACGCTCGCCGCGATCTGGGGCGTCGCCGTCGCCGGAGTGATGCTGACCATGTGGTTCGTGCACGCGCCGCGCTGGCTCTCGGCGACCGTCTACATCGCGATGGGCTGGTTCGCGATCGTCCCGGCGTTCAAGCTCGTGCCGACGTTGCCGCACGTGGTCACGTTGCTGATCGGGGTCGGCGGCGTGCTCTACACGCTCGGCGCCGTCGTCTACGCGACGCGCAAGATGGATGTGCTGCCGCGCCGCTTCGGCTTCCACGAGGTCTTCCATCTCTTCGTGCTGGCGGGCGCGGCGACGCAATTCGTCGCGATCGCCGGCTTTCTCGTCCGCTCGTAAGCGCCATCGGCGCCGCTCCTGAGCGCGTCAGGGCTGCTCGAGAATCCGCCGCGCGCGCAGCAGCGCGATCGCGGTGACGGCATCGTCGATGCGGCCGTCCGCGCACGCGTCGAGCGCGTCCGCGAAACGCATGCGCACGATCTCGATGCGCTCGACGGGCTCCGGCGCGAGCGGCGCCGGCGTCAGGCCCGTGCCAAGGTACAGCGCCACCGGCTCCTGCACGATCGACGGGATCTCGTACGTCTCGCCGAGCGCGTGCCACTGCGCCGCGACGACGCCCGCCTCTTCGCGCGACTCGCGCTGAGCGCACGCGAGCCCGTCCTCGCCGTCGTGGCGGCCGCCCTTGATCACCTCGAGCACGACGCGATCGACCGCGAAGCGCGCTTGGCGCGCGAGCAGCACGTCGTCGCCGTCGACGAGCACGACCGCGCTCGCGCGCGGCGTCACCACGACGCCGTGCACGCCGGGCGTGCCGTTCGGATGCACGATGTCGTGCGCTTCGAACCGCAGCCAGGGATTCTCGTACACCACGCGTTTCGCGCGGCGCCGGTAGCCCGCATCGCTCATTCCGGCGGCTCGTTCACCGGCGGGTGCCGGCGCAGATTGAACAAGCCCGGCAGCGAGTAGTAGATCGTGATCGCCACGAAGATCGCGATCGAGACTTTGGGCGCGACAAATGCGATCAGCGTTCCGGCCGCGTAGAAGAACGTGCCGATGCCGCCGCTGATCATCACGCTGCGGGACACCGGCGGCGCATCGTGATCGCTGCGCACCGCGTACTGCCACACGATGGTCGTTCGGTCGACGCGCTTCACCGGCGCGAACGTGGCGTGATGGTTCAGCCAGATCAAACCCACCGTCGCGAAGCTGAGCGCGTACGTGAGCAGCGGGCCGCCCAGGCCGCCGATGAACTCGCGCATCTCGGCGTCGGTGCCGTGCTTGAGCTCGGGGACGTGGATCTCCAAGACCATCAGGGTGATGGCGACGGCGAACACGCCGTCGGTGAACGCGTCGAACCGGCCCTTGTCCATCACGTCCTTGGCGGGGATGGCTTCCTTCACGGTCCGTCGCAGCTTCGCCGGTCTACCGGAACTCGGCGATGCCTTCGGGCTCGATCACCGGTTCGATCTCCGCGGGATTCGACTTCCAGAAACCATAGCTGAAGAAAAAGACCAAGCCCACGACGAGCGCGATCGCGAACCACTCCCAAGTGGCGCGCGACAGTCCGAAGATCGCCAAGAACAGCGAGAACACGATCCCGAGGATCGGGAACAGGGGCACGAACGGCACGCGGAAGGTCCGCGGAATGTCCGGCTTGCGGTGGCGCAGGTAGAGCACGCCCGCGCACACGACGGTGAACGCGATCAGCGTGCCGATGTTCACGAGGTTGAGCAACTGGTTGAGCGGGACGATCAACGCGAGCGCCGCCACGGCAACGCCGGTGATCATCGTCGTTATGACGGGCGTCTTGAAGCGCGGATGAATCTTCGCGACCGCCGGGGGGAGCATCTTGTCGCGCGCCATCACGTAGAAGATGCGCGTTTGTCCCAGCAGCGACGCGAGCGCGACGCTGGTGGTACCGGCAAGCACGCCGATCGTGATGACCCACGACAGCGCCGGGATGTGCAGCGGGGCGAGCGCAGCGACGAGCGGGTTCTTCTCGGGCACCTGGGCCCACGGAACGGCGCCGACGAGCACGACCGCGGTGGCACAGTAGATCACGGTGCCGATCGCCAGCGCGCCGATGACCCCGAGCGGAACGTCACGCTGCGGGTTCTTGCACTCCTCGGCGGTCGTGGTCGCCGTGTCGAACCCGATGTAGCTGAAGAACACGTATGCGGCGATCGGGATGATGCCGTACGGCTGCGCCGATTCGACCGCACCGCCGAACGGTACCAGCGCACCGATGCCCTTGGGGTTGAAGTCGTGCAGGTTGTACGCGTGGAACAAGAACATGCCGGCGATCACGAAGACGACGAGCGCCGAGATCTTGAGCACGACGAACACGTTGTTCGTCGTGGCCGATTCGCGGATGCCGACCGACAAGAGGACGCTCAGCCCCAGCACGAACACCGCGGCGACGACGTCGCACTGCGAATTCGCCAAGTCGTACGTGTTGAGCTGCCACCACGCGCCGTGGATCACGAGATTCGACGTTTGCGCCCAAGCGGGAAGCGCAAGCCCGATCCCCTTGAGCACGTCTTGAATCGCGGCGGAGAACTGCTGCGCCACAGGCGCGGCGCTGATGCCGTACTCGAAGATCAGCGCGAAACCGATGATCCAGGCGAAGAGCTTGCCCATCGTGGCATACGCATAGGTGTAGGCGCTGCCCGCCACGGGCACCATGGCGCCGAGCTCCGCGTAGCACAGCGCCGCGAAGAACGACGTCAAGCCGGCCAGGAGATACGAGACGATGACGGCGGGACCGGCGCCTTTGACGCCGGTCCCGATCGTGGTGAAGATCCCGCCCCCGATCATCGTGCCCAAGCCGATGGCGATCAGGTCTTTGGCCGTCAGCGCGCGACGGAGCGTCTTGCTCTTACTCTGTTCGCGTAACTTTTCGACGGAGCTGGTTGCGAACAACTGCGACGCAAACGACATGCGGCCTGGGCTTCGCAAGGGGCCGGCGGCCGTCCCCCTCCGACGTTTTTCGGGCTACGCCGCGATTCGCGGCACCATCGGCGCGGTGTCGCCCAGGTCTTCGATCTTCGCCGTATAGGCGCCGCACGCAGCCAGGCCGTTGCAGCGCAGGCGGTGGAGCAGCGACTCCGGTGTGTGTTCGGTCGCGCGGCCGTAGTCGAACGTCAGCGGCCACGGGCGCCGGCGGGGCATCGTCTTGTTCATCGAGCACAGCCGTTCCGTCGCGACACGCTCATCGTGCTCGCCGCTGAGGAACGCGACGCCGGCGACCGCGACGGGAACCGTCGCGCCCAACACCCGCAGCGTAGCAGCGACCACGTCGCCCACATCTGCCGATTGCGACGATGCGAGGCCCGGCGTCACCATGTTCACCGCGAGCACCATTGCATCGAGCGCGACATCCTCGTCCGCGAACGCTGCGAACGTGCTCCGCAGCGCGCCCTTCGTTACATCTTCGCAGCGCGCGATCGTGTGATCGCCTTCAGCCGGCACGTCGCACGCGACGATCGGAACGATGCCGTTCGCCTGACACTGCGTGGCGAATCGGGCCAACGCGTGCGCGTTCGATGCCATCGTCCGGTCCGCCGGCGCACCCACGCCGGACTCGATCCGAACGAGGGCGCGGCACGTCGCAAAACGTACGCCGAGAGCGGCGTATTCCGCCAAGCGCCAGGGCAGGGTGTTCAAGCCGTCGCCGAGGCCGATGCTGACGCCGGGCAGGATCCCGCGCTCGCGCAGCCCGTCCACGACTCGCCGACCGCCGCGCTCGCTCCGCCGGATCGTCCGGTCATCGAGCACCAGCCCGGCAACGTACCGCTCGATCCCCGGAACGGTGATCGGCAGCTCGCGATGCGCGCGCGCCGGGACGTCGAGCGACAGCAGGCCGCGGCCGCCCGCGACGAGCGCATGCGCCGCCGTAGCCAGGTCGATCGTCATCCCGTTGGGTGTCATAGCAGGGTCGACCGTACCGCACGCCGCGGTGGCTGTCTCGAAACCGTGCACGAGCGGTCGGAAATCGTGCGCGAAATGCAGCCCACGGCGCGCGGCGAACGAGGGCCGGGATGCGCGTCGTGATCAGGACCCACGTCCTCGCCCCTCAGTTCGAGGCGCTGGCGGCGCGCCACGGCGTCGACGCGGTCGCGGTCGGCGACGGCGACGCCATGCGGCGCGAGCTGGCCGACGCGGACGCGCTCTGGGCGTGGCCCGCGTTCTACGACGCGGAGCTGGTCGCGCTGTTGGCCCGCCACCGCCCGCGGCTGCGCTGGGTGCAGTTGCCGACGATGGGCTACGATCCCGTCGAGCTGCACGGTGTACCGCACGGTGTGACCGTGACGACCGCGGGTGATGCGTACGCGCCCACCGTCGCCGAGCACGCGGTCACCCTGCTGCTCGCGCTCGTGCGAAAGCTGCCCACAGCCGTTCGCAACGCCGAGCTGCATCGCTGGGACCAATCCCATGCGACCACCATTGCGACGCTGCACGACGCGACGGTCGTGGTGGTCGGCTTCGGCAACATCGGCCGCGAGGTGGCGAAGCGGCTGCGCGGGTTCGGCGCGCGCGTCCTCGCGGTGACGCGCAGTGGGCGGCCGGATCCGCTTGCCGACGAGGTTTTCCCGGCGGATCGGATGCTCGACGCGTTCGCGCGCGCCGACGCCGTCGTGCTGGCAGTGCCGCTCAACGCGCAGACGCGCCACCTCATCGACGCGCGCACGCTCGCGGCGCTGCAGCCGCACGCATTCCTGGTCAACATCGCGCGCGGCGGCGTCGTCGATCAAACCGCGCTGGCAGCGGCGCTCGCGGAAGGGAGGTTGGGCGGCGCCGGGCTCGACGTGACCGATCCGGAGCCGCTGCCGCCCGACGATCCGCTCTGGACGCTGCCGAACGCGCTGATCACGCCGCACGTCGCGGGCTACGGCGGCGACGTCGCGCCGCGCCGCATCCTCGCGCTGGTCGAACGCAACCTGCGCAACTTCATCGACGGCCGTCCGTTGGAATCCCCGGCACCGGTCGAGCCGCACTAACGCTACAAGCCGAGCGCCTTGCGCACCGCGGGCAAGTAATTTCGCGACACGGGAACTTCGCTGCGCGCTTTGTCGTCGACGCGCAGCAGATACGAGCCGCCGAAGAACGGTTCCACCTCGACGACGCGGTCGGGGTTGACCAAATACGCGCGGTGCACGCGCAAAAAGCCGGCCGGTTCGAACCGCGCCGTGGCTTCCGCGAGCGAGCCTTTCCAGCGCAGGTCACCGTCGAACACGCGCGCGCTCACGACGTGTCCGTTCGCCTGCACGTAGCGGATCTCGGCGACCTTGACCAGCCGCGTGCGCTCGCCGTCCTCGAGCGCGATGCGCGACGGCGTCGAATCCGCCGGCTGCAGCGCGCTTGCGCCGTTGGGGCGCAGCGCGCGCAGCCGCTCGACCGTTTGCGCGAGTCGCGCTTGCGACACCGGCTTCACGACGTAGTCGAACGCCGCGAGGTCGAACGCCTCGAGCGCGTGCGTTTCGTGCGCGGTGACGAACACGACCTGCGGCGGCGACGGGAGTGCGTTGATGACCTTCGTCGCCTCGAGCCCGGTCAGCCGCGGCAGGTTGATGTCGAGAAAGACGACGTCGTACGCCGCGCCGGCCAGCTCGCGCAACGCCTCGACTGCGTCCGCCGCCTCGGTGATCTCGATGTCCCCGGCGACCTTGCCGAGCGCGTACACGAGCTCGCTGCGCACGAGCGGCTCATCGTCGACGATTAACGCGCGCATGCCTGCACCGTCAGCGCGCGGCGCCCGGAACGCGTGTCGGAACGCGAAATGCGACCGTGGTGCCGGCGCCGGGCGCGCTCGTCACGCGCAATGCGCTCGCGGGGCCGAACAGCTTGGTGAGTCGCTGGTCGACGTTGTCCATACCGATTCCGATCCCGCTGCTGCGCACGGCGCGCCCGGGCGTGAACCCCACGCCGTCGTCGCTCACGACGATCTCGGTCCCGTCCGTACCCGGACGAGCGCTCACGCGCACCGTCCCGCCGCCGCCGCGCGGCGCGAGCCCGTGCCCGATCGCGTTCTCGACCAGCGGCTGCACCGAGAGCACCGGGACGAGCGCGAGCCGTGCGCGCGGGTCGACGTCGAATTCCACGCGCAGCCGCTCCCCGAAGCGCGCGTGCTCGAACCGCAAATACTGCTCGACGTGCTCGAGCTCTTCGTCGAGCGAGACGGACTCCTCGTGCTGCGCGAGCGAGTCCCGGAAGTACTCGGCGAAGTCGACGACGAGATCGTGCGCGCGTTCGGGATCGGTGCGCGTGAGCGCGGCGATCGTCGTGAGCGTGTTGAACAGAAAGTGCGGCGACACGCGGGCGCGCAGCGCTTCGAGCTCCGCCTGCGTAACGAGCGCCGAGCGCGCATCGAGCTCCGCTGCCTCGAGCGACACGGAGAACACGCGCGCGAGGCCGGCCGCGACCTTCTCGTCGTCCTCGGCGATCGGCGTGCCGGCGCGGTAGAGCTTGAGCGCGCCCACCGCCGCGCCGTTCACGATGAACGGCGCGATCGTCACGGACGTGAGCGGACAGCCGGCGACGGGGCAGTCGATCTCCTCGCGCGTGCGCGCCGTGTGCGGCAGCCCCGTCGCGATCGCGCGGTGCGTCAGCCCCGTCAGCGACGGCCCGCCGACGAGATGGTGGTCCTCGCCGCGGCCGACATACGCGAGCACGTGCTCGGTATCAATGACGGCGCAGGCGTCCAGCTCGAGATTCTCGTACAGCAAACGCGCGGTGAACGCCGCCGATTCTTCGCCGAGCCCGCCACGCAGGTGCGGAAGCGCTTCGAGAACGAGGTCGAGGACGTTCGTGCTCATCGGCCCGGCGAGTTCCTCATCGAGCCCGCTTCGACGCGGCCCGGCGAAGTGCTTCGCCGCCCACGGCGTGCCCCGGTCCGACCAGGCGTCCCGGCGCCGCGCACAGTACGTGCGCGAGGATGAGCCGCAGCATCGACGTTCTTCTCGCGCCGCCGTGGCCCGCCGACGCGGTGCGCGGCGCGCACGTCGCCGTCGTCGACGTGCTGCGCGCGACGACGACGATCGCGACGGCGCTCGCGAACGGCGCCGCCGGCGTGATTCCGGTCGCCGAACCCGAAGACGCGATTGCGCTCGGCAATCGCTTGGGCCGCGATCGCGTGCTGTTCGGCGGCGAACGCGATTCGCTTCGCATCGCGGGGTTCGACCTCGACAATTCTCCAGCGTCCTTCACTGAAGCTACGATCGCCGGTAAGACGGTTGTGCTTACGACGACGAACGGTACGCGCGCGCTGCGCTCGGTGGCAAACGCGGCGTCGGTGCGCACCGCGGCACTGGTCAACCGTACGGCGGTTGCCGACGCGCTCGCGCACGAGGACGGTGACGTCGTGATCGTGTGCGCCGGCGATGCCAACGGCTTCGCGCTCGAGGACGCGCTCGGTGCCGGCGCGCTCGTCGACATGCTGCTGACGCTGATCGGCGACGTAGAATTATGCGACGGCGCGCGCGCCGCGGCGCTGCTCTACCGCGCGGTCGCGGGACGGCTCGCCGACGCCGTCGCAAGCGCCGACCACGCGCAGGCGCTGGCGAAGAAAGGGTTCGCCGGAGATGTCACCCGCTGCGCAGCACTCGACACGCTCACCGTCGTGCCGACGCTGCGCGACGGCGTTTTGGTCGTTAGCTAATCCCGCAAATCGCGCGCTCAGCGGTTGGCCGGGACCATCGCACGCCCGCCGTGCGGGCTCGGCATTCGTTGGTAATCGCGGATGAGTCGCTGAATGTCGGTGGGCGACTGTCCCAGGCACGACGAGCACGGCGGGAACGCATAGTAGTTCATCGTGTAGTCGTGCGGATAGAATTGCCCGCTCTGCGTGCGCAGATCGAACTGCATCGTATCCGTCGGCGTGGACGTGAGGAGCGTCGCCGGCGATCGCGTGAGGGCCGCGCGGAAGAAGTTCGCGTCGGTTTCAGAATCGACGCTTTGCGCGGTAGGTACCGAGTCGGGCGCTCCAGAGAAGTGCTGAGCATCGAGCGTCGTTCGGTCGAGCGTCGCCGTGCCGGGTCCACCGTCGTATAGGAAAGCGACGTAGCTTGCGGAGCCGACGCCCTTGACGAAGACGATCCCGCCGCCCGGCGGATAGAGATGCGTCGACGGATCGGCGTCGTTGAACTCGAACGCCAATGCAGGCGCGACGTCACCCTGTTCGATGAATCGGTTATTGACGAGATTGGTATGGTTCTGCGGCTCCGGAATCGGCAGCGTGGCCGTCGGGACCGTCACGAAGAATCCTTTGCGCGGCTGGCCCTGCACGTCCTGCAGCAACGCACTGCTTTGTGCGACCACGCCGTCCCACGCAGGCGGCGATGTGAAGAAAAACAGTTGGAATGCGGCCGTTTCCTTATCGTATGGTTTTGAGCCAGCGATCTTGATCACGCGCGCCGGCGCGTTCGCTGCGCTCATCATCCCCGAACGAATCGCTGCGAGCCGAGGGTTTCCCGCGATGAACGTGGACCGCCAGTCAGCCGACAGTATCAGCCCGGCCTCGCCGATCGGAAGCGCGATCGTATCCCCAAAGTACACCAGCAGCGTATAGGCAAAGTCAGGATTCGAGATGTACGCACCATCGAGCGGGCCGGCGTACAGAACCATGTTGTCAATCGTGGTCACATTGAGCTTTGGCGCGAGCGCCATTGCAATCACAGCTCCATAACTGTGTCCGGCGATGTCGACGTGGCGGAGTCCGAAGCCGTTCAGGTCGGCGGCCATTTGCGGAATGATGCTGTCCGGTGTGTGAAGGTAGTCGTAGTCATAGCCCATCACGACGTCGTATCCGCCGTCCTGGCGCAGTAGCTCGACCGTCGCGGGAAGAAACGACTTCTCGACGCAGCTAAAGACTCCGTGCAACAAGAGCAGCGGATGAACCGGTTGCGTAGGCGGTGCGCCCGTTTTCCAGCTTTGCGACGCATGGTCGTAGTAGCGCAGCCCAGGTAAAAATACGCCTTGCGCTCCGCAGGGAGCTGCCGCCGATACCAGCCGGTTGAAGAACAGATCCATTCCTTGCGTAAAAGCCGGCAGGCTCGACGGCAGCGTGAAGTTCAAAAAGCCGCTCGCCGCATCGAACTGCGGCTCGCCCGAGATGTCCGTCGAGGTATTTCCCGCCCCGTAGATCCGCAAGATCGGCAGCGCGAAGCTGTCGAATTTCGGAATCGCATCGGGCGGGAGCTTGAAATGCAACGTGATAGGCGGGCTCGTCCCGTCCGCGCGAACGCGCCGAAGGTGCGCGCTGGTCGGCGATCCCGCGGGGAAGAACGCGACGCGCAGCGCCGGCGCCGACGAGCTGAAGTTAGGCGACGATGGCGGAAGGTTCGCTTGCGGCACGTATGCCAGCTGCACCACCGCGTTCTGGCTGAGCGCTCCGGGCGCAATAGTCACCGAGCTTCCGCTGGCAAGCGTGACCGTACCACCCGCCGCGGCCGAAATGGCTTGAGATCGGCTGTCGGTGGCGCCTGCCGGCACGGGTATCGGGGTCGGTCTTGGCCCCGAGTCAAATGGCGGAGGGCTCGCACCGCCGCCGTTACAGCCCGCCAATGCCGTCGCCACGATAGTGAGGAGCGCGAGTTCAACCCGATATCGCATGGAGGCCCACCCGACCGCCGCAGCCCGTCCCGACCAGTCGCGGGCGTGGGCGCACGCTAGGCCGAGGTAGTTAGCCAGCCGACTTAATTGTTCCTTTCTCTAGCTAGTCGAGCGACTGGCGAATTGAGCTGGCTTTCTATACCAGGAGCGTCTCCGGCGTGATCGGCAGGTCGCGCACGCGTTTGCCGGTGGCGTGGTAGACCGCGTTCGCGATCGCCGCGGCCGCGCCGACGATCCCGATCTCGCCGATCCCCTTCACGCCGATCTCGTTCACGTGCGGATCGTCCTCGGGGATGATGATCGATTCGATCGCGGGGACGTCGGCGTTCACCGGCACGAGGTACTCGCCCAGGTTGGCGTTCATGATCCGGCCCGACCGCTCGTCGAAGCGCGTGTGCTCGAGCAGCGCATGCCGATCCCCCACACGGCACCGCCGATGTATTGGCTCTTCGCGGTCTTCTCGTTCAAGATGCGGCCCGCACCGAACGCGTTGACGAACCTCGCCAGCCGAACCGTGCCGAGCTCGGGATCCACGCGCACCTCCGCGAACTGGGCTCCGAAGGAGTGCATCGAAAAGTTCTTCTTCTCATCGCCTGGCTTCGCGTCGGCGCGGCCGTCGATTGCATCCGTGCCGTGCTTGCGCAAGATCGCGACCAGCGCATCGCCGTTCACGCTTGCGAGCGAAGCGGGATCGGCGCCGTCGAGCGCGGCGAGCTTCGCGCGCACGTCGAGCGCCGCGAGTTTGAGCGCGGAGCCCGCGCTCGCCGTCAGCGTCGAGCCGCCGGCGTTCGGTGCTATCGGAAACGCCGAGTCCCCGAGTTCCATGCGCACGCGCTGCACCGGCACGCCGAGCGTGTCGGCGACGATCTGGGAAAACACCGTGTAGGCGCCCGTGCCGATGTCGACGCCCGCGCTGCGCGCGAGCACGCTGCCGTCGGCGCGCAGCTGCACGCTCGCCGACGCCGCGCTGCGGTTCATCGGGTACGTCGCTGCCGCGACGCCGAACCCGACGAGCAGGTTGCCGTCGCGCATCGAGCGCGCCCGCGGGTCGCGGCGGCTCCAGCCGATTCGTTCCGCGCCAGCTCGGAGCGCCTGCACCAGCGAGCGGCTGGAGAACGGCAGCCCGTCGGCGTCGCGGTCCGTATCGTTGCGCACCCGCAGCTCGACCGGATCGACGCCCAGCGCGTACGCGAGCTCGTCCATCGCGGACTCGAGCGCGAACGACCCGCTCGACTCGCCCGGCGCGCGCATGTACGTCGGCGTCGCTGTGTTGAGCCGGACGGCACGGTGCGTCACCAGCAGGCTCGGCGTTCCGTAGAGCACCGTCGAGATGAGCCCGGACGGCTCGACGAACTCGTCGAAGACCGACGTGTGCGCCGTCGTCTGGTGAACGATGCCGGTGAGCTTGCCGTCGCTGCCCGCCGCGAGCGCGACGCGCTGTTCGGTGCGCGGCCGGTGACCGACCGAGCCGAACATCTGCGGGCGCGAGAGCACGATCTTCACCGGCCGGTTCGTGAGCTTCGCGGCCATCGCGGCGAGCGTGACGTGCGGCCAGGACGAGCCTTTCGAACCGAAACCGCCGCCGATGAAGCGCGAGACGACGCGCACGTTCTCCGTGGGCACGCCGAACACCGCGGCGAGCTTGCGCCGCGCGCCGATCACACCTTGCGTCGCGTCGTAGACGGTCAGGCGATCGCCCTCCCACAGTGCGATCGTCGCGTGCGGCTCCATCGGGTTGTGGTGCTCGACCGGCGTCGTGTAGGTGTTGTCGACCTTGACCGCCGCGCTCGCGAGCGCCGCTTCGGCGTCGCCCTTGCGCGTGTCGGCGTCCTTGCCGTGGACCTGCGCGGGCTTGTACGCGGACGAGCCGTTCATGCGCGTCGCCGGCGGCGCCGCGTCATACCGCACGCGGAGCATCGCGGCGGCATCCGTCGCGCGCTCGAACGTGTCGGCGACCACGACCGCCACGGGCTGGCGGTCGTAGTGCACGAGATCGTCCTGCAGCACGCGCAGCACCGGATAGCCGACTTGCGGTCCGCTCGCGTTGACGCGCGGCGCGTTGGCCGGCGTCATGACGGCGAGGACGCCGGGCATGCGCCGCACCGCCGCGTCGTCGACCTGCGCGATGCGGCCGTTCGCGACGGTGCTGAGCACGAGCGCGCCATACGCGAGGTTCGGCACCGCGATCTCGGCGGAGTACTTCGCCGCGCCGGTGACTTTGAGGCGCCCGTCGACGCGGTCGACCGGCGCGCCGACCAGCGCGGTCACGCCGCACCTCCGGCATGGGCGAGCGCGCGCGCGACCGCACGCTGCGTCAACGCGATCTTGAAGTCGTTCTGACCGTACCCGCGCATCCCGCGCGTCGCGGCCTGCGCCGCGGCCGCGAACGTCGCCGCCGTCGCCGGGCGGCCGGTCAGCGCGGCCTCGGCGTCGTGCGAGCGCCACGGCTTGGGCGCGACGCCGCCCAGCGCCACGCGCGCGGCGCGCACGGTTCCGCCGGTGACGTCGAGCGCCGCGGCGACGGAGACGAGCGCGAACTCGTACGACGCGCGGTCGCGCACCTTGAGATAATACGAGCTTCGCGCGTGCGCGCTCGGCGGCAGCTCGACCGCCGTGATGAGGTCGCCGTGTTCGAGCACGGTCTCGCGCTGCGGCGTCGCTCCCGGCAGCACGTGGAACCGCTCGAACGGGATCGTGCGCTCGCCGGCGCGCCCGCGCACGTGCACGACCGCGTCGACGGCCAGCAGCGCGACGGCGAGATCCGACGGATGCGTGCAGATGCAGTGCTCGCTGCCGCCGACGACCGCGTGCTGGCGGTTGACGCCGGCGATCGCCGCGCAGCCGCTGCCCGGCGCGCGCTTGTTGCACGCCTGGGAGACGTCGCGAAAGTACGCGCACCGCGTGCGCTGCATGACGTTGCCGCCGATCGTCGCCATGTTGCGCAACTGCGGCGACGCGCTCAGCAGCAACGCTTGCGCGACGGCCGGGAAGTCGCGCGCGACCGCGGCGTGATCCGCGACGTCGCTCATCGCCGCGAGCGCCCCGACGCGCACGCCGCGCGCGGAGGCGTCGATCGCGCGCAGCGGCAGGTGCGTGATGTCGACCAGCAGCGACGGCTGCTCGACGTACTCCTTCATCAAGTCGATGACGTTGGTGCCGCCGGCGACGTAGCGCGCTCCGGGATCGGCGGCGACGGTCGCCATCGCCGAGGCGACGTCGTGCGCCTGCGCGTAGCGGAACGCGTTCACGACCGCGCTCCCGCAGCGTCGCGCACGGCGGCGACGATGTTCGGGTACGCCCCGCAGCGGCAGATGTTCCCGCTCATCCACTCACGCACCGACGCTTCGTCGGTCGGCCGCTTCTCCGCGATCAGCGCGACGGCGGAGAGGATCTGACCGGGCGTGCAATAGCCGCACTGGAAACCGTCATGCGCGAGAAACGCCGCTTGCACCGGATGCAGCTGCTCGCCGTTCGCGAGCCCCTCGATCGTCGTGACGGCTTTGCCTTGCGCCATCACTGCGAGCGTCAAGCACGCGTTCACGCGCCGCCCGTCGACGAGCACCGTGCACGCACCGCAGGTGCCTTGATCGCAACCTTTCTTCGTCCCGGTCAGCGCGAGCCGCTCGCGCAGCGCGTCGAGCAGCGTGACGCGCGGTTCGATCCGCAGCGCGTGCGCCGTCCCGTTCACGTTCAGCGTCACCGGGATCGGACCGGGCCCCGTGGACGCAAGGACGGACACCGACCTGACGGCCGCGAGCGCGCCGCTCAACCGCGGCGATCCGGCAGCGGCTCCCGCGGCGATCGCCGGAAGCATCGCTCGCAGCAGAAAACGGCGCCGCGTCACCTTGCCAAAGTCCATGCCCATTGCCCCCATCCCGCGTACGATGCTCGTACCCGTACACGACGATGCGACACGCGCTTGCGTGCTCTCGCCGAAGGCGGCGCGGTTAGATCAGGCTACGGAGTGTCGTCGGCGGCGCCGGCGACCACGACGCCCGGCGTGCGAACCACGACGCGGTCGTGCTTCGCGTCGTAGCGGACCGTCGAGCCGAGCGTGCTCGCGATCGTCGCGCTCGCGACCATCGTGCGGCCGTGCACGGTGAACGGCGCGTGCGCGAGCGTAACGGAATGACCGTTCATGCGCGCAGCGGTGATGCCGGCGCGCATCACGAGCACGTCGGTGCCGCGACGGACGACGATCTGGCCGTCGGCGGTGTCGAACGAGGTTTGGGCACCCGCCGCTTCGGCGATCGCGCGCAGCGGGAGATACGCGCCGCCCAGCGTCGTCACGGGAGCGACGTCGGAAGCGAGCCGCTGGCCGTCGACGGTGATCGAGGCCGGGGTCGACAGCGCGAGCGACAGCGACGCGACCAGGGCGGTCACGGCGGTGGCGACGATCATTCGTCCGCTCGGGACGATGTTACGCAGGTGTCGCTTCACGGTGGATCTCGTGTGAGTAGTCCGGGTACTGCTCCTCGATGACCTTTTCGATCTCGATTCGCAGGCGGCCGAGCAGATCGGCTTCGGGGAAGGTCCCGACCAATTCGCCCTTGCGATAGATCGCGCCCTTGCCTTTGCCTCCTGCTATCCCTACATCGGCCATCTTAGACTCGCCTGGGCCGTTGACGACACAGCCCATCACAGCGACCTTCACGGGCGCCGTGTACTCTTTGGCTATCGCCTCGACCATGCGGGCCAGCTCGACGACCTCGATCTCCGCTCGGCCGCACGACGGGCAAGCGGTGATGTCGAAGCCCTTCTCCCGCAGCCCGAGCGCGGTGAGGATGCCCCAAGCGACCGGAACTTCCTCGACCGGGTCCGCCGCCAGCGAGACCCGGAGCGTGTCTCCGATCCCCTCAAACAGCAGGACGCCGAGGCCGATGGACGACTTGATCGTCCCCGCCAGCGGCAACCCCGCCTCGGTGACGCCCAAGTGCAGCGGGTACGGCGTGCCGCGCTCGTCGAGCTGCTTGGCCAGCAGCCGGTACGAGTAGATCGTGGTCACCGCGTCGTGCGCCTTGACCGAGATGACGATGTCGGTGTGGCCGAGCTCCTCGAGCAGCTCCACGTGGCGCAGCGCCGACGCGGCGAGCGCCTCGGGCGTGTGGCCGAGCTTCTCCTCGAGGTCGCGTGCGAGCGAGCCCATGTTGACGCCGATGCGGATCGGCGTCCCGCGTTCGACCGCGAGCTTGACAACCTCGCGCGTCTTGACCGGGTCGGTGATGTTGCCCGGGTTGAGCCGCAGCTTTGCGACCCCGGCCTCGATCGCGGCAAGCGCCATGCGGTGGTCGAAGTGGACGTCCGCGACGATGGGCACCGGCGAGCGCGCGACGATCTGCGGCAGCCCCGCGGCATCGCGCGTGTCCTGGCACGTCACCCGGACCACCTCGCAGCCGGCCATGGCCAGCGCGTAGACCTGCTCGAGCGTCTTGTCGACGTCGGCCGTGTCCGTGGTGGTCATCGACTGCACGACGATGGGATGGTCGCCGCCGATCCAGAACTTCTTGGCGTCTTTCGACCAATCCGACTTGTTCTCGAGCAGTACGGCCTTGGTGTGGCGGCGCAGGCGGATCATGCTCAGAACGCGCTTCGCCCGGAGATCGCCGCCGAGACGTCGTGGAACGACACGGCCAGCATCAGGGCGATCAGCACGGCGAATCCGCCGACGTGCACCAGCGCTTCTTTTTCGGGATCGACCGGGCGCCCGCGCAGCATCTCGACAAGGATGAACACGGCGCGGCCGCCGTCGAGCGCCGGAATCGGCAGCAGGTTGAAGATGCCGAGCGAGATCGAGATCATGGCGGCCAGCGACAGGAAGATGAACGGCCCGAACTGCTGGGCCTGCGCCGACACGCGCGCCATGCCGATCGGCCCCTGCACCTGACCGGCGACGGTTGAGGGGTGCGTGACGAGCGCGCCGAGCGCGCCCGTCGTCGCTTCGATCACGCCGGTGAACTGCGACCAGGTCGCTCGCCAGGCCGTGGCGACGCCCACGCGCTGCGACGTGGGCAGCGGAGCGAAGCCGATGCGCCCGATCCGGTTGCCGTGCGGGTCCTTGTCGGCGAACGGCGTGACGTCGACCGCCGCCGGCTGGCCGTTGCGCACGTAGCCGATGTGGAGGCGCTTGCCGATGGAGGCGTGGATCGTCGCGACGAGCGCGGTGCCGTCGCGGACGGGCTGTCCGTCGATCGAGACGATGGTATCGCCGGACCGTAGACCCGCCCGCTCCGCGGGCATCCCCGGCATGAGCTGGTAGATCGTGGGCGACAGCGTGTCGCCCGGGATCCCGAATGCGAGCGCGCCGCCGAACAGCAACGCGAGCGCGACGATGAAGTTCGCGACCGGGCCGGCGAGGACGATGCTTAGGCGCTGGAGCGGCGTTTTGGCCTGGAAGTTGTCGGGTTCGTAGTCGGCGGCGGTCTTGCGGAAATCGCGCTGCTGCTCGGCCTGGGTGGACTGGCCGTCCTCGCCCTTCATCTGGCAGTAGCCGCCGATGGGGAGCAGGTTGAGCCGGTAATGGGTGCCGCTGCGCGGCGAGGTCCACTTGAGCAACGTGGGGCCCATGCCCATCGCAAAGTCCGTCACGCGGACGCCGTTGAGGCGGGCCACGATGAAGTGGCCGTATTCGTGGAGCACCACGAGGACGGACAGCATCACCAGGAAGAGGACGATTGATTGCGCGCTCATGTGCTCCGTGAAGCCTCGGCTGTCCGTTGAACGACGAACGCATGGGCCTCGTCTCGGGCCAAGCGGTCGGCGACGCGAACGGCGTCGAGGCTGATATCAATGGTATCGACCCTTCGGAGGGCCGTTTCGATGCAAACGGGGATGTCGGTGAACCGGATGGCACCCGCCACGAACGCTGCCACCGCAACCTCATTAGCCGCTGAGAGAACGGCCGGTGCGGTCCCGCCGAGCGCCAACGCCTCGTAGGCCAGCCGCAGGCACGGAAACCGCACAGGATCGGGGCGTTCGAAGGTCAGGGCCGTCACGTCGGCGCCGGCCGGGCCGCCGAGCGCCTCCATGGGGTCGCCGCCGCCGGGCCGGTCGTCGAGCCGGTCCGGATAGGCCAGCGCGTAGCCGATCGGCAGCCGCATGTCGGGCGCGGCGAGCTGGCCGACGACGTTGCCGTCGGTGAACACGACGAAGCCGTGCGCGACCGAGGTGCGATGAACCACGACCTGAACGCGGTCGCCCGGAACGCCGAACCACTTCGCGGCTTCGATCACCTCGAGGCCCTTGTTCATCAGCGTCGCGGAGTCGATGGTGTTCTTCACGCCCATCTGCCACGTCGGGTGCGCGAGCGCTTCGGCGACCGTGGCCGACGCCAGCTGCGCCGCGGTGCGGTCGCGAAACGGACCGCCCGATGCCGTCAGGATGATCGCCGCGACGCGCTCGCGCGGCGCGCCTTGCAGGCACTGGAAGATCGCGGAGTGCTCGCTGTCGACGGGCAGCAGCGTCGCGCCGCTGCGCGCCGCGTGTGCGACGAGCAGCTCGCCCGCGGCGACGATCAGCTCTTTGTTCGCGACGGCGACGTCGATGCCGCGGTCGACGGCGGCGAACACCGCGTCGAACGCAACGGAGCCGTCGGTCGCCGCAAGCACGATCTGCGCGCCGCTGTCGCACGCCACGGCGTGCAGCCCCGCTTGTCCGTGGGCGTAATCGGACGTCACGCGCGGACGAAAGCGCGCGACCTGCTCGGCGAGCAGTTCGGCGTTGCGGCCGGCGGCGAGCCCGACCACCTCGAAGCGTTCGGGATGGCGCGCGATCACGTCGAGTGCCTGGCGCCCGATGCTGCCGGTGCTGCCGAGGATCGCGACGCGTTTTTTCACGAGTTGACCAGCCGGTACTGCGAGATCACGCCGATCACGTAGAGCGCGAAGTAGAACGCGACGCCGGCGAAGATGTAGGAGTCGAAGCGGTCGAGCACGCCGCCGTGGCCGCTGATCAGCGAGCCCGCGTCCTTCACCTTCGCGTCGCGTTTGAGCGCGCTCTCCACGAGATCGCCGGCCTGCGCGGCGACCGACGTGATCGCCGCGACGATCATCCCCTGCCACCACGTGACGTGCACCCACGGCACCAACGCGATCGCCGCGCCCGCGATCAGCGCGGCGGCGAACCCGCCGACGGCGCCTTCCACCGTCTTGCTCGGCGAAAGCTTGCTGAGCAAATGCTTGCCGAACGCGGTGCCGATCACCATCGCGAAGATGTCGGTGAACGCGACGATGAAGATGATCCAGACCATCCACAGCGCGCCGTCGTGCAGCGCGCGGATCGCGATGAAGTACGTCAGCAGCTTGCCGATATACAGCACGCACAGCAGCGTGTAGCCGCTGCGGGCGAAGTAGCCGGAGTCCGACGTGAACGTCGCCGTCGCGAGCGCGACGATCACCGTCGCCGCGAGCAAGATCCCTTCGTAGCGATGGATCAAACCGAAGTGCGTCAGAATGACGTACGCCCACACGGCCGCCAGCGCGACGGGGAGCTCGACCGCGGGGCCTTTGCGCGCGGACAGCCCTGCGAACTCGTACACGCAGCACGACGCCAGGAATAGCACGAGCACGGTGAACGCGGGCAGCCACGCGACGGCCGCGAACCCAACCACCGCCAAGAGCAGCCCGATCACCACGCGGCGCGTGCTGAGGGACCGCTGCGGTTTGGGTGCGTTCGCCGATGCGGGCGCCGCGGACGCCGCGGTCGTCATCCGGCGTCGAGCCGGCGCTGGTACTCGGCGATCGCTTCGCCGAACGCATCGCGCGAGAAATCGGGCCAGAACGTGTCGCGCAGCACCAGCTCGGCGTACGCGACTTGGTACAGCAGAAAGTTCGACAGCCGCGACTCGCCGCCGGGCCGGATCAGCAGATCCGGATCCGGCATCCCCGCGGTGGTCAGGTACGACGCGAGCGTGTCGTCCTCGATGCCGTCGATCGGCAGCGTCCCGGCCTGCACGTCGCGCATCATGCGCGCGACCGCGTCCCGCAGCTCGCTGCGCGCGCTGTAGTTCACTGCGAGGTTGAGCACGAGGCCGGTGTTGCGCGCGGTCTTCGCGACCAGCCGGTCCAGCGCGTCCTTCGACGCCGTGGGGAGCTGCTCGTAGCGCCCGATGATCTGCACGCGCACGTTGTTGCGATCGAGCTCGGTCAGCTCGTTCTGCGCGAAGTACACGCACAGGTCGAGCAGCAGCGAGATCTCCGTCTTGTCGCGCTTCCAGTTCTCGGTGGAGAACCCGTAGACGGTGAGCATCGGGATGCCCCAGTCGCTCGCCGCGCGCGTGACCTCGCGCAGCGCGACGATGCCGCGGCGATGCCCTTCGATGGCGGGCAGCCGCCGCGCGCGCGCCCAGCGACGGTTGCCGTCCATGATGATCGCGACGTGCTTGGGCAGCCGGCTGGCATCCAGCGTCACCCCGCGCGGCGGCTTGAGCAGCGTGGCCATGTTAGGGCGCCTCGAAACAAAGCAACGTTCTCGGACATCGTGGCGGGGGAAATCGCTCGAAAATAGACATAAGCTCAGAACCGCCTCAGATCCGTTCGTACCCGTCGTAGCCGGCGACGAGCTCCCACGCCCCGTCGTGCTCGCCGCCCAGCGCACGCACGCGCAACGCACGCAGCACGCCGACGCCCATGGCCGCATACGGCGGGCTCAGCACACGAAACCGCAACGGCCGGTCACCGAGCATTTCAAGTGCCTCGCGCCACGGCAGCATCACGACATCTTCAAGGCTGAGCATTAAACTTCCATCTTCGGACCGCGGCGCAGCCGCGGGAGGGTTTGAGAACTCGTCAAGAGTTCTCAAACCTCCATTATTTCTTTCTCTTTGTTATGGACCAGATCGTCGATCTGCTTGATGTACTTGTCGGTGAGCTTCTGCACTTGATCGCTGCCGCGCTTGATCTGATCGTCGGTGATCGTGTGCTTTTTGCCGAGCGCCTTGACCTCGTCGATCGCCTTGTGCCGGATGGTGCGCACGGCGACTTTGTGCTCTTCCGATTTCTTTTTGATCAGCTTGACGAGCTCTTTGCGGCGCTCTTCGTTGAGCTGCGGGATCGACAGGCGGATCGTCGCGCCGTCCACGTTCGGGTTGAGGCCGAGGTCGCTGGTCTCGATCGCCTTGCGGATCGCGCCGACCACGCTCTTGTCGAACGCCGTCACCAACAGCGAGCGGCCGTCGGGCGAGTTGACGCTGGCGACGTTCTTGAGCGGGACGCTGGAGCCGTACGCCTCCACGTGGAGCCGGTCGAGCAGCGAGGGCGAGGCACGGCCGGTGCGAATCGCCGCGAAGTCGCTCCGCGTCGCCTCCAGCGCCTTGGTCATCTTCGATTCGGTGTCGCGATAGACGTCATCGAGCATGGCCGACTCCTTCGCCGTGGACCCGCGCCGTACTCCGTGAGACGGTCGTCCCGATCTGCTCGCCCATCACCACCCGGCGGACGTTGCCTGGGACGTTCATGTCGAACACGATGATCGGCAGACCGTTGTCCATGCACAGGGTCAGCGCGGTGGAGTCCATCACTTCGAGCCCGAGCTCGAGCACGCGCAGGTAGTCCAGGTGCGTGAAGCGCGTCGCCGTCGGGTCTTTGAACGGATCGGCGCTGTACACGCCGTCCACCTTGGTGGCCTTGAGGATCGCCTGCGCGCCGACCTCGACCGCCCGCAGCGCGGCCGTGGTGTCGGTGGTGAAGTACGGGTTGCCGGTGCCGGCAGCGAAGATCACGACGCGGCCTTTCTCGAGATGGCGCATCGCGCGGCGGCGAATGTACGGCTCGGCGATCGCGTTCATCGCGATCGCGGTCTGCACGCGTGACGGCACGTTGATGCGCTCGAGCGAGTCCTGCAGCGCGAGCGCGTTGATCACGGTCGCGAGCATGCCCATGTAGTCCGCCGTCGCGCGGTCCATGCCGGCCGCCTCGTGGACCTTGCCGCGCCAGATGTTGCCGCCGCCCACGACGACGGCGGTGGTGACGCCGTCGGCATGGACCTGTGCGATCTCACGCGCCATCGCCGTCGTCGTATCGACGTCGACGTTACCGCCCCGCCCGGCAAACGCTTCACCGGAGAGTTTCAGGAGAACGCGTTCGTAAGCGGGTTTCGGCACGGTGTTCCTCTCTGGGAGACTACTCTTCGCCGAGGGCGAACTTCATGTAGCGGCGGACGCGAATCTTCTCGCCGAGCACGCCGGAGACGCTGGTGACCAGCTCGCCGACCGACTGCGCGTCGTCCTTGACGAACGGCTGCTCGAGCAGCGTGTGCTCCTCGTACCATTTGTTCAGCTTGCCGGACAGGATCTTCTCGACAACCTCAGGCGACTTCCCCGCCGGAAGCGACTTTTCGAGCTCGGCTTTTACCTCGGCCAGCTCGTCGGCCGGAACCGCCTCGCGGTCGAGGTATTTCGGCGACATAGCGGCGACGTGCATCGCGACGTCGCGCACGAGCTCTTTGAAGCGCTCGTTGCGCGCGACGAAGTCGGTCTCGCAGTTGATCTCGACCAGCACGCCGATCTTGCCGCCGGCGTGAATGTACGAGCCGACGAGCCCTTCGTTCGCGGACCGCTCGGCCTTCTTCTCGGCCTTCGCGTGACCGGTCTCGTTCAAGCGCGCCTTCGCGCGCTCGGGGTCGCCTTCGGCCCAGATCAGCGCGTTGCGGACGTCGGAAATGCCGACGCCCGTCTCGTCGCGCAGGCGCTTGATCTCGTCGGCGCTGGGTTTGTACGCGGTGTTCAAGTGGGTTCTCGCCTCAGACTCCGGCCGCCGCCGGTTCGGGCGCGAGCTCGGTGTATTGCTGTTCGTAGTCGGCCGCATCGTACGCGGACTCCGTCTCCGTCTTGCCTTCGACGATCGCGTTGGCGATGGTGGACACCATCAGCCGCACGCTGCGAATCGCGTCGTCGTTGCCCGGCACCGCGTAGTTGATCTCGTCGGGATCGCAGTTAGTGTCGATGACGGCGATGATCGGGATGTTGAGCTTCTTCGCCTCGGCGACGGCGATGCGTTCCTTCTTCGGGTCGACGATGAAGATCGCGTCCGGGAGACGGTGCATGTCTTTGATGCCGCCAAGAAACTTCTCGAGCTTCTCCAGCTCGTCGGACAGCCGCGCGACTTCTTTTTTCGGAAGCAGATCGAACGTGCCTTGCTGGCGCATGCCTTCGAGCTCGCGCAGCCGCGAGATGCGCTTCTGAATCGTCGCGAAGTTGGTGAGCGTGCCGCCCAGCCAGCGCTGGTTGACGAAGAACGTGCCGGCGCGCTCGGCCTCTTCGCGCACGACGTCCTGCGCCTGCTTCTTCGTGCCGACGAACAGCACGACGCGTCCCTGACGCGACATTTCTTTGACCGCGTCGAACACGTCGTTGAGCATCGCCAACGTCTTGGACAGGTCGATGATGTAAATACCGTTTCGCTCTTGGAAGATGTACGGTTTCATCTTCGGATTCCAGCGGCGGGTCTGGTGTCCGAAATGGACCCCGGCCTCCAGAAGAGCGCGCATGGTGACGCCTGATGCCATGTTGAACTAATGAGCCTCTCTGAGTCCGCGGCCGCCGTCCTTGGCGCCGTGATGGACGCATGCACCCCGGTCCTCCGGACCGGTGAGATGAGGGCCGCCGCGGATCGCGGAGGCACAACCCTCGTAGTATAGCAGGCCCGGGGGCGAGCTACAACTTGCGCGCCGCCACGTGGAAGACCGTCGTGCCGCGCAGCGAGGGCGGCAGGGCGCCGCGCGCGGCCATCCCCTTGATCATCTCGGCAGTCCGTTCGAGCGTGGGCTGGTCGCGAACGTCGAGCAGCTTGGTCGTCTCCGGGTCGAGCGGCAGGGTCAGCTCGGCGGCCTCGATGCGGCAGCCGAGGCTCTCGAGCGCGGCGGCGACACGCGGGTAGGTGATTGGGAAAAACGTCCCAATCCCGCCGGGCGGTTTGTCCATCGCCATCACCCAGCGCTCGCACACGGAGCGCGGCGCCATCGGCGGCCACGGCATCTCGTAGTGCGCCTCGAAGCCGCCGCGATAGTCCGGCGCGGTGAACACGATGAAGCCGCCCGGCCGCAGCACCCGAACGCTCTCGAACAGCGCCGCCTCGAGGTCGGGGATGTGCTCGATCACGGCCCAGCTGGTGATCAGGTCGAACGCCCCGGTCGCGAACTCCAGCGCGGTCGCATCGCCCATCCGGGCCGTGCCGCGATACGTCTCGGGCAGGCCGAACGCGTCGATCTTCAGCTCCGCGATGCGCACGCGCTCGTAGTCGACGTCGATGCCGACGGCGGCGTGGCCGCGGCGCAGCGCACTGTACAAGAACGGCGCGCTGCCGCACCCGATCTCGAGAATGCGGCGCGGCTGGTCGAGCAGGCCTCCGGTCAAGCGGTCGATCAGCGCGAAGCGAAAGTCCTGATCGTCCAGCGACAAAATCCCCGCGGCGCGCACGGGCGCGGTAGCCGGCGACATGCCGTAGTCGCCCACCGCGCGCACGATCAGGCGGTTGCAGATCGCCTCCATGCGCGTGCGGGCGGTGGCCGCGTCCAGGCGGCCGGATTCGAGCGTGGCGGTCATAGTCAAAGCATCGGCCGAAACGTGCCGATAACTACGAGGATGGGCGTGACGCGCGGCCGGGCGGGCCGCACCGCCGTGGTTCTCCAGCCCTCCTACCTACCGTGGCGGGGCTATTTCGATTTGGTCGACCGCGCCGACGTGTTCGTGTTCTACGACGACGTGCAGTACGACAAGCACGGCTGGCGCAACCGCAACCGCATCAAGACGGCGAACGGCGTGAGCTGGCTGACCGTTCCGGTGCACGCGCACGGCGCTGTCGAATCGGGCACGCCGATCGCGGAAGTCGCGATCGACCACCGCCGCGACTGGGTGCGCGCGCATGCCGAGACACTGCGCCACGCGTACGGCCGCCAACCGTTTTATGCGTTCTACGGGCCCCTGATCGCGTCGATCCTCGAGCGGCGTCACGAACGCCTTGCGGATCTCACCATCGAGCTGACCATCGCGCTCGCGCGCCAGCTCGGCTCGACGACGGAGTTCGTGCGATCCTCGGAGTTCCCGCTAAACGGTCGCAAGACGGATCGACTGCTCGATCTCTTAGAACGAATCGGCGCGGACCATTACGTCAGCGGCCCGTCGGCGCGCGCGTACATCGCGCCGGAGCAATTCGACGCCGCCGGCATCACGCTCGAGTACGCGGCGTACGACTACCCGCCGTACGCGCAGCCGCATCCGCCTTACGAACCGGCCGTGTCGATCGTCGATACGCTGTTCGCGCTCGGTCCGGAGGCCATCCACAACATCCGCGCGCGGCGCTCCGTCGAGGCGCTCATCGCGTGATCGCGTTCAACAAGCCGCACGAGACCGGCGACGAGCTGCGCTACATCACCGAAGCGATCGCAGCGGCGCACCTCTCGGGCGACGGGCGCTTTACCCGGCTGGCACAAGAGTGGCTGGAGCGGGAGACGTACGCGAAGCGCGCGCTGCTGACGCACTCGTGCACGGCGGCGCTCGAGATGGCGGCACTGCTCGCCGACGTCGGACCCGGCGACGAAGTGATCATGCCGTCGTACACGTTCGTCTCCACGGCGAACGCGTTCGTGCTGCGCGGCGGGACGCCGGTGTTCGTCGACGTTCGCCCCGACACGCTCAACATCGATGAAAAGCTCGTGGCGGATGCGATCACGGCCCGCACGCGGGCGATCGTCGCGGTGCACTACGCCGGCGTCGCGTGCGAGATGGACGCGCTGGTCGCCCTCGCGCGCGAGCGCAAGCTGCTGCTGATCGAGGACGCCGCGCAGGCGCTCGGCGCGACGTATCGCGGGCGGCCGCTCGGGACCATCGGCGAGCTGGGCGCGGTGAGCTTTCACGAGACCAAGAACGTCATCTCCGGCGAGGGCGGCGCGCTGCTCGTGCGCGACGACGGGCCGTTCGCGGAACGGGCCGAGATCCTGCGCGAAAAGGGCACGAACCGGACGAACTTCCTGCGCGGGCGCGTCGACAAGTACCGCTGGATCGACATCGGTTCGTCGTTTCTGCCGAGCGAGATCGTCGCCGCGTTCCTGTGGGGCCAATTGCAGCACGCCCACGAGCTCTTGCTGCGGCGCCTGTCGATCTGGGAAGGCTATCACGAACGCTTCGCGGCGCTCGAAGCGGCGGGCACCGTGGTGCGGCCGACCATCCCCGACCACGTGCAGCACAACGGCCACCTCTACTATCTGCTCGTGCGCAGCGCCGCGCAGCGCCAGGCGATCCTCGACCGGCTGCGCGCGCTGGGCGTTCACGCGCTGTTCCACTACGTGCCGCTGCACTCGGCGCCGGCGGGCCGCCGCTACGGGCGCGTGCACGGCGACGAGCTTCCGGTGACCGACGATCTCAGCGCGCGCCTGATCCGCCTGCCGATGCATTACGATCTCGACGAGGCCGACCTCGACGCCGTCGTGGCGGCCGTCGGCGAAGCGCTCGGAAAGCGCGTCGCCGCCTAGTGCGTGACGTCGCTCGCAAAACGGCGCAGCCGCTGCACGTCGGTCTCGCGACCATCCCGCACGGCCTCGCGCTCCAGCGTCGCCTCGAGCGTGAAGCCCGCGCGCTCGAACGCGCGGCGCGATGCGCCGTTGTGCGCGTGGACGTAGGCGTACAGCTTGCGCAGCGCGCGCTGCTCGAACGCATACGCTGCCAGCACGTCGATCGCATCGGTGCCGAAGCCGCGTCCGCGTGTGTCCGGATCGCCGATGAGGATGCGCATCTCGGCGCGGCGGTGGCGCCGGTCGACGTCCCACAGCCACACGATGCCGATCAGCCGCGGCGCGTCGAGGGTCTCGATGCCCAGGAACATCGCGCGCTCCGACGCGACGGCCGCTTCCACGTAGCGCCGGTGCTCGTCGGCGCTCGGCCGCACGGCGCGGTCCATGTCTTGCATTACGTCGGGACGGTTGATCCAACCGCGCCACGTCTCGAACTCGTCCGATTCGATCGCGCGCAAGCGCACGAGACGACCGCGAAGCAGCATCGCGGCGCGTTTCCCGCCGAGCGCGCCGCCTTCCCGCCCGATACCGACCGGAGGACCTCATGACCACCCAAGCCGCCGCGACGCGCGACGACGTCATCCGCGCCAATATCGAGGTGCACACGCGGATGGCCTCGACCTACCAGTCGAACGAGCCGCACTTCCGCCCGGAGAACCGCGCGAAGGTGCGCCGCGTGCTCGAGACGCTGGCGGCGCGCGCGGGCGGCGGACGGCTGCTCGACGTCGGCTGCGGCACGGGCTTCGTGATCGACCTCGCCCGCGATCTGTTCCGGCGCATCGACGGGGTCGACGTGACGCCTGCGATGCTCCAACGCGTCGATTGCAGCGGCGGGAACGTGTTCGTGCACGAGGCGCACGCGGAGACGCTGCCGTTCGCGAGCGGTGCGTTCGACATGGCGTCGTCGTACGCGTTCATGCACCACGTCACCGATCACGTCGCGATCCTGCGCGAAGTACGGCGCGTGCTGCGACCCGGCGGCCTCTTCTACGTCGACCTCGAGCCCAACAAGCTGTTCTGGGCGTCGATGAACGCGCTGGAGCTGCGCGGTGACGCATACAGCGACATCGTCGCGCGCGAGATCGAGAGCGTGCTGCACACCGACGATGCGGTCGAAGGCGAGTTCGGGATCAGCGCGCAGACGTTCCGCGACGCCGAGCCGATCAAGTCGGTGCTGGGCGGCTTCGATCCCGACGAGTTCGCCGCCGACGCGCGCGCCGCGGGCTTCTCCGCGGTCGAGGTGACGCCGGAGTGGTATCTCGGCCAGGGCGCGGTGCTGCACGGCCAGTCCGCCGCCGACGCCGCGACGATCGAGGCGTACCTGCGCCGCGCGCTGCCGGCGACAGCGCATTTGTTCAAGTACCTGCGCTTCGTCTGCGTCGCGTGATCGAGGCGGTAGGCGCGCCGACCGCGGCGCTACGCGAGATCGACGACCGCGGCTTCACGGTGGTCCCCGGCGTGATCGACGCCGCGGAGATCGCGGCGCTGCGCGAGGAGCTCGAGCGCGCGATCGCCGACGACCTCGCGCGCTGGGGCGGCAACCCGCACTACCGCGACGCGCACATGGTGATGAACCTCATGACGCGCGGCGACGCCTTCCTGCGCCTGCTCGAAAACCCCGCCATCCACACATACGCCTCGGCGCTGCTCGGTCCGACGTGCATCCTCTTCGCGTACACGTCGTCATCGATGCCGCCGGGCGGGACGAACTTCTCGCGCCGCGTGCACGTCGACGCGCCGCGCTGGATCCCCGGCTATCCCACCAACGTCGGCTTCACGCTCGCGCTCGACGACTTCAGCGAAGAGAACGGCGCGATGAGCGTGCTGCCCGAGTCGCACCTGTCGCCGGCGACGCCCGACGACGCGACGTTCGACGCGCACGCCGAGACGGTGCTGCCGCGCGCCGGCGAGATGATCGTGTTCAACGCGCGCACGTTTCACCGCGGCGGCGTGAACCGCACCGCGCGTGCGCGCCACGCGGTGACGATGAACGTATGCCGTGCCTACATGCGCCAGCAGTTCGACTACCCGCGACTCGTCGCACCGGAGCTCGTCGAGCGGCTCGGTCCGGTTGGGCGGCGCTTTCTCGGCTTCGACGTGCGCATGCCGGCATCGCTGTCGGAATACTACGTCGCCGAGGACGAGCGCATGTACAAGGCGGGCCAGGGATGACGCCGCTCGCGCGCCGGTACGCCGCCCGCGATGACGTCGTCGTCGCGACGCCCGCGACGCTCGGCACCGCGATCCCCGAGATGATCGAGCGCCGGCGCGCCGGCGGCCGCGTGGACCTCGTGCTGGAGGTTGAAGAGCCGCGCGTCGCGCTGCTGCGCACGGTCGCGCAGCAGTTCCTCGACGCGCCGAGCCCCGACGAGCGCGCCGCGCGCTTCGACATGCTCGCCAACGGCCAGCTCGCGCTCAACGACCAGGCGCAGAACGTCGTCGAGGACGGCTGGTACGGCACCGCCGGCACCATCGCGTTCCAGCACGCATGCGCGATCGCGGACCGCGTGGTGTTGCGGTCGGTCGTGGAGCGCGAGCGCTGTCGGCGGCTGTTCGGAGAGCGGCCTGCGCGTGTGGTGCTCGGTCTCGCGGATGACGATCGCGTGCCTGCGCCGCCTGCCGGTGTGGTTGAGCGCGGTGAGCATATCGCTTTGTGGGTGGCTGACGTGGCCCCCACGCTCGTCGCTGTGGCCGACGCGATGCTGTGGGATTTACGCGCACCGGTGTGCGTCGTCGACAACACGACTCCCGATGCCGCGCGCGTGCTCGCGTCGGCACGCGTGATCGTGACGCTGGAACCGGACGACCCGGCTGGGGCGATTGCACTCGCGCGCTACGGCGTGCCGCTGTGCGCGACGTGGACGTCGGGCGCGGCCGAGTACGTCGACGGAATCGAAAGCTACGAGCCGTGGAACCGCGTCGCGTTCGTCGAGTCGGTGCTGCGCGCATTCGGCGGCGACGCGCCCCGCGTGCTAAGCGCGAGCCATGCAGCGCCGCAGCCGCAACCGGCGGTCGTGCGCGACCGCGCGCCTCTGGTCTCGATCGTCATGCCGACGTGGAACCGCCCGCACGACCTGCGCGCAAACCTCGCCCGCCTCCAGCAGCAGACGTATCCGAACACGGAGATCATCGTCGTCAACAACGCGGGCCAGCCGGTGGAGGACGTGGTCGCGGAGTTCCCGGGCACGATCTTGGTGAACCGGAGCGAGAACACCGGCAACTCGACGATGCCGCGGAACGACGGCTACGCGCGCTCGCGCGGCGCGTTCGTCACGTTCCTCGACGACGACGACTGGTATTTCCCGGATCACGTGGCCGCCAATGTCGAGGCGCTCGAACGCACGGGCGCCGCCTGCGCGTATTCGAACTTCTTGGTCCGCCTGGTACGCCGCGAAGCTAACGGCACCGAAACCGAGCTGGGCTGGGACCTGGAGCGCAACCCCGGCATCACGTCATTCGAGCTGCTGGTCGCTAATCGTATTGGATACATGACGGTCTTCTGCCGCCGCTGCGCAATCGAAACCGTCGGCCCGTTCGATCCGGAAGGCCTGGGGGGCGAAGAGGTCGAGATGTGGCTACGCCTCGCGCAACGCTTCGACTATGTCCACCTCGACCGCCCAACAACGGCCTACACGATCCGCACGAACTGGACCGGCCAGGCAACAGCGCAAAACCATCACCTCTTCGCGGGTGGCTATGAGTACGTCTACCGCCGCTACGCCGCGGCAGGCCTACCTCACATTCTCGCCGCGCGCAAACGTTATCTCGCGCACCTCCGCTTATCCGACACGCCAGCCCCGCGCCAGCCGCGTTACTTCATCGCCGTAGAGGCGGTCACCACAACTATCTGACCATTTACCGCGGCTTCTTCGTGATGGGCGCCACAGCCGCCCGACAGACCCGTCGCGCGCTTAGCAGCATGAGGCCCCGCGCATCCTGAGCGAGAGGAGGGCTAGGCATTCCGCCGAGCTGAACGCCGACGATGACGGGCGCAATATTTAATCTGTTCATCGCCTATTTGGGAGCTTTCGGAACGGTCGTGCGGGCGTGTCGGGTTGATGTACTAGGTCCGAACCGAGCGGATGAATCGACGACTGCGCTTGGAGAGGTTTCCGTTTCGCTTCGGGTGACGTGGAAAGGCGCTCGTTAAAAAGCAAACCGTGCCTGGCGTCCGCCGATCTTCTCGTTCAGGCCCACCTCGCGTCGGCGGCGAGCGCGTGGAATTCATCGATGACCGCCTCGGGCTCCCGCCCCGACGGCGACAGAAACGGTGATCGGCAAGGTCCATTCCCCATAGTCATCGCCCGTGGGTGACGTATCGTGCACCAGATTCCTCCGGAGTCCGGCGCCCCAGCCACGACTACTTAATGCAACGCAGGCACCGCGAAGGGGGGCCGGCCAGTAACGCAAGGAAGCACTCGGCTAGGAGGAGCTCCATAAATGGGTGCAGGCGGAAGCCGAATACGGGCTGCAAAAGGCGATGCGTTAGCGTATATGGCGCGCCGCGCTGTGCTTATAGCAAATTACGTCGCTTTGATTCTGTTCCTCGCGAGCGCAAATGCGGCTCAATCCAACGCGGCAGTGAATCCCTTGGCTTCAGCCACGTCGATAGCCGCGGCAAAACCGCTGACGCGCCCTTCCACGACTGTGAACGATGTCTCACAACGCATCGACAGTTTGGTGGAATCGCAGAAGAGAGACGCTGCAGCGTTGAACGCTCGGATCAGCGACCTCACGCTGATTCTCACATTACTCGGCACCCTTCTCGGTGCCATCGGGGTATTAATCGGCGTCTGTGCGATCGGCGCGACCATCGTGGGCTATTTTACCGTAACGCGGCGCGCGCAGCGCTCGGCCGAGGATTGGATGCGAAGCCATGCCAAGGAGCTCGAAACCCAATTCAAGCAGCGCCTCGAGGAAATCCACACAGGCGCCATTTCGAGGATAAACGCGGCAGCCCTAGAGACTGAAGCCGCGAGCCGCCGATACAAGGATGCCGTTGCTTCAGCGGAGCGTCAGATGTCGGCGAGCGGATCGCCCGCCGAAATCTCACGAAGCGATCGAGAAGCCCTCGAGGTCGCCGGAGCAGCGACAAGAGAGCTTCCGGAAAATGCGTTTGGGGTTAAAGAGTGGTCCGATCGAGCATATGCAGCATATGCGGAAAGCAACATCGCTCTAGCCGCTGAGTATTTTGGAAAGGCGGCGGCTGCCAATAATGCAACGGAACTGAATCGGGCTCGGTACGAGTTTAACCATGCCGTCTTGCTCGCCGCGTTAGAACGATACAGTGATGCCGTTGCCGCTTACGACAACGTCATGCACTACAGCAACTCCGCCGACCGCCGCGTCCAGCAAGTCGCGGCACAAGCCTTGCTAAACAAAGGCATAGCTTTGGGTAAGGCTGGGAACTCCGGGAAAGCACTGGAGACGTACGATGAAGTGGTTTTACGATATAGAGACTCGCCGGAGGATTCAATTCGTCTGCAAGTCGCAACGGCTTTACTAACTAAAGGCGAGGAGCTAAATGCCCTCAACCGCTGGAGCGACGAGATCGCGACGTATGATGCGATATTTGGGTTGTACAAAGACTCACGCGACGCCGATCTTCAAAAATGCGTCGCTAGGGCCCTATTAAGAAAAGCGTTCGCATTGAGTAAGCTCGACCGGCCGGACGATGAGATTGCCGTTTACAATGATATCGTCGTGCGCTACAAGGACGCATCAGATGAAGTGCTGCGTGACGACGCTGCAACGGCGCTATTATGTAAAGGGATTACCCTAGGCGTGCTGAACCGCCCGGAGGACGCGCTTACATCTTACGACGCGCTAATAAACCTGTATGCGGATGCACCGGAGACAACTCTGCGGCAACGTTTCGGCGATGCCCTTCTCTACAAGGCCTTCACCCTAAACAAGCTTGGCCGCTCAGAGGATAAGATTGTCGTATACGACGATATCATCGCACGCTTCAAGGATGCGACTGAGACGGGGCTTCGCGAACTTGTCGCCGATGCATTAACTTTCAAAGGCATTACGCTTAGTGCTCAGCAGCGTTCAGGCGACGCGCTCGCTCTGTACGACGACGTAGTCGCGCGCAACAAAGACGCACCGGAGCCGGCGCTACGCGCGAAAGTCGCCAGGGCGCTACGCATCAAGGGCGCCACGCTTTTTGATCTCGGCCAATTTGAGGAAGCGATGGCCGCGTACGACGAGGTGGTCGCGCGGTTCGGGGAAGCGACGGAGGTTGCCGTACGCCAGCAAGTCGCGGAAACGCTCGTGGGGAAGAGCGCTCACCTGAGAAAGCTGGAGCGCTATGATGACGCCTTGGCAGCGTGTGACATAGTCATTACGAGATACAGCAATGTATCAGAGCACGCCTTGCAAGAGCAAGTTGCGCGTGCCTTGAATAGTAAGGCCGAGACGCTGGCAGAACTTTACCGCTACCACGAAGCAATTACAGCGTACGACGCGGTGCTCGCGGCGTACAAGGATGTGTCCGAACCGGCCTTAAGGGTGCCTGTCGCACACGCCTTCCTCGCAAAGGGATTTTGTTTGGGCAAGCTCGACCGCTCCGAGGCCGCCATTTCGGTTTACGACGATGTCGTGATGCGTTACGGAGATTCATCAGAGCCAGAGATGCGCAGCGTAGTCAGCCAGGCGCTCGTAAACAAAAGCTTTCGATTGGACCGACTCCATCGCTTTGAAGAGGCCGTGTCAGTTTGCGACGAGGTCCTTTCGCGCTTCGGAGCTGACACTGAGGTCGCCGTGCAGGAGGACGTCGCTTGGGCAATCGTTAACAAGTCGGAGGCACTCTCGAATCTAAAGCGCTATGACGAAGCAATTGCTGCGTGCGAAGCAGTTGCTGATCGCTACGCTACGATGTCCGAGCTTCGGTTTGTCGCCCCACGAGCAATGGCCCTCGCAAATAAGGCCATGGTTCTTGGGAATCAGGGACGCGTCGAAGAGGAACTCGCCATTTACGACGACGTTATTTCCCACCACAAGGACGCGACGGACGACAAAGTTCAAGAGGCAGTTGCGTTGGCATTATACAGAAAAGGTCGAAGGCAGGCTAAGCTCGGTCACACCGAACAAGCAGAGGCGGCGTGGCAGGAGGTGATCGCACGATTTGCGGGAGCTAGGCAGCCGACGTTAATGGAGGTCGTCGAGAAGGCCGTGCGGGCGACTCATGGTACCTACGACTAAATGACGATCAAATGGGTCAGCGATGCGGCCTATCCCGTGGCACCGCTGACCTCTTATGCGCCCGCGAACTTTTCGGCCGGTTTCGCCTCGCTGACGAGATTGTAGACGGTGTTGCACCAATCCGACGTGCGTGAACACCTGCCGGCGGTTTCCGATCAGCCGCTTCTCCTTGCAGTCGTACTCTTCAGAGAGCTGCCCGAGTTCGTCGCGGTGCCAATCAGCCGCTCGAAGAGCGGCTTTCGGATCCGTCCGGCAATTTTGCATCAGGTAGTTGCCGGCGAGCCGGAAGCCTTAGGCGTACGCGCCTTCGCCCGGCGGTCGCGCGCGACGGTTATTAGTAGCGCAGCACGAAGCCGTCGACGACCAGCTCGCGGCGGAGGCTAGGAGCGGTATGTGCCTTGTGCTGCAATGCTGCGGAATTATGCCGTCCTGTCCGCCGTGGGGCCTCACGAGCCTGAACGTCGGGTGACGTTGCCCCAGATCTCAGGCCGCGGCTGACCGTGAGTTTAAGCTAGTGCGATAATGCTCGATGAACTCTGCCGGCGTCAAGCCGTCGAGTGCGGT